>Ga0207660_10002517_pt1 | contig 12045 bp, 8 predicted proteins | sample KBSC73BmetaG_FD_184335 | JGI IMG/M metagenome (GOLD analysis project Ga0207660, IMG submission 184335) | Corn rhizosphere microbial communities from Kellogg Biological Station, Michigan, USA - KBS C7-3B metaG (SPAdes) (version 2) | ecosystem: Host-associated > Plants > Roots > Rhizosphere ... | reverse complement strand
GAACCCGACGGCGGAGTCAAACGAGTAGCGGCCACCGACCCAGTCCCAGAACACGAGCATGTTCGCCGGGTCGATGCCGAACCGGGCCACCTCGGTCTCGTTGGTGGAGACCGCGACGAAATGCCGTGCCACCGAGGTGTCGTCGCCGAGTCCGTCCAGCAGCCACTGCCGTGCGGCGGCCGCGTTCGTCAAGGTCTCGGTCGTGGTGAAGGTCTTGGAGACGACGACGAACAGTGTCTCGGCCGGGTCGAGATCGTGCGTGTTGCGCCACAGGTCCACCGGGTCGACGTTGGACACGAACCGGCAGGTCAGTTCCGGAGTGGCATAGTCGGCCAGCGTCTCGTAGGCCATAGCCGGACCCAGGTCGGACCCGCCGATACCGATGTTGACGACGGTGCGGATCCGCTTGCCGGTGTGCCCGGTCCACTCGCCGGTGCGAATCCGGTCGGCCAGTTCAGCCATCTGGGCGAGGACGCGGTGTACGTCACGGACGACGTCCTGCCCGTCGACCTGCAACTCGACGTCGGCGGGCATCCGCAACGCAACATGCAGCACCGCCCGGTCTTCGGTGCTGTTGATGCGCTGGCCCGCGAACATGGCGTCGCGACGCGCGGGCAGGCCGGCACGCTCGGCCAACGCGATCAGTAGCCGCAGAGTCTCGTGGTCCGCTCGGTGCTTGGCGTAGTCGATGAACAGGTCGCCAGCCTGGACGCACCATCGAGTGGCCCGATCGGGGTCCGCGGCGAACAGTTCCCGTAGCGTCGTCCGCTGCATGCCCGAGTAGTGCTCGGCGAGCGCTCGCCACTCGTCGGTGGTTTCGATCCGGTCCATCGGGCTGGTCATCGCGTCGGCCCCGCCTGCTGTAGTGCGGCGGTGTATACCTGCACCATCTCCGCGAAGCCGCGACGGATCCATTCGCGCGCGGCGTCGTCGGTGATGTGCCCGGCGAGCAGCTGGGCGAGCGGGTCGAACCAGATCGTCCGTCCGATCGCGAACCCGTCGAAGCCGGGTGTCGCCGCCCCCAGCCGCAGCCAGCTCTCGACGCGGGCCGCGTCGGCCCCGTGTCCGAGCACGATGCACCGGGTCGAGGTGCGCCCGCCGGCCTGAGCTTGACGTACCGCTCGTTCGTAGCCGGCGGCTTGTTCGAATCCTTGAATCTTCCAGATGGTCGGAGCGACGCCGCCGCTCTGCAGTTCCTCGATCGCGGCGACGGTGAGGTCGGGCAGCAGCTCGCGGTCGTATCCGGGCGGGTCGTCCGCGTAGTGTTCGGCCTGCTTCGGGGTCGGTGGTACCAGCAGTTCGAACAGGAAGCGTCGCTGGTTTCGGCTCAGCCGGTCTGACAGGCGCGCGAGTCGTTCGGATTGCCGGTGGTTCGCCGCCGGGTCACCGTCGGGGTTGTAGCGCACCAGCACCTTCGCGTAGTCCGGCTCGAAGGTGTCGAGGTGGGCGGCGAAGTCGTCGTCGTACTCGAGTTCGAACTCGGCCTGTCCGGATCGCTCCAGCGACATGGCGAGCAACGCGCCGTCGCGTCGCGCCGACCGGGCGACGGCACTGGCGTACTCCTCGTCGACGAGAACGCCGTAGCGTCCTGGTGCGCTGGCGTCCGCGCGGGCTGCGGCGAACCCGTCGTAGATCAGCATCTTCAGCTCGGAGATGCGTTGCCGTTGCGTCGGTGTCACGTCACTGGGGATGCCGAGCAGATCGCGACGGAAGGAGGATCGGTGGTCGAACGCCAACAGGAACAACGGCTCGGCGGCGGTCATAGCGGCAGCCCTTCGGTGAGCGCGGTGATCGCGTAGTCGGCCCCGGCCGCGCGCAGCTGCTCGGCCGTGTACTGGTGGCTGCCGACGCCGACGCAGGCCACACCGGCAGCGTGGGCGGCGGTGATGTCGTTCGGGGTGTCGCCGATGGCGAGGCAGTGGTCACGGCCGATGTCCTCGCCGTAGACGAGGTTGGCGCGGTGTAGCGCGATCAGTGTCAGTTCGGCGCGGTCGTTGGCGTCTGAGCCGTAACCGCCGAAGGAGAAGAAGCGGTTGAGGTTCGCCCGGTGTAGTTTCACGTGCGCCGCGGCTTCGACGTTGCCGGTCACCAGCCCGAGCAGATGCCCGCCGTCGATGAGCTCGGGCAGCAGGTAGAGGACGCCGGGCAGCACCCGGTAGTTGGTGGACTCGGTGACGGTCTGGTGGAGGTAGCGCAGCCGGCGTTCCATCAGCCGGGTGAACTCGGTGCGCTCCGGGTCGCGGCCGAGGACCGCGACGAAGGTCTTACGGCCGACGTCCGGGTCGGTCATCCCGATATCGGTGAACTTGCCGATGTCGGCGGGAATACCGTACAGCTCGTCGAACGCGAGCCGCCACGACGCCGCGCCGGCGCCGCCGGTGACGATGAGCGTCCCGTCGATGTCGAACAGCAGCACCCGGCAGTCGTCGGCCATCGTCGTCGCCCGCTACCCGGCCGGCTTCTCGGCGTGCCCGCCGAACTGCTGGCGCATCGCGGACAGCACCTGGTTGGCGAAGTGGTTGAGGTCGCGGGAGGCGAACCGGGAGAACAACGCCGTGGTCAGCACCGGCGCCGGCACGCCCTCGTCGATTGCCGCGAGCGCGGTCCAGCGGCCCTCGCCGGAGTCGGACACCTGGCCGGAGAGCTCGGCGAGATCCGGTGACTCCTGCAGTGCACGGGCGGTCAGGTCGAGCAGCCAGGAGGCGATCACGCTGCCGCGTCGCCAGACCTCGGCGACTGCGGGGATGTCGATGTCGTACTGGTAGTACTGCCGGTCGGTCATGGGCGCGGTCTCGGCGTCGGCGGTTCGGGTGACGGTGCCGGCGTTGGCGTTGCGCAGGATGTTCAATCCCTCCGCATACGCGGCCATTAGCCCGTACTCGATGCCGTTGTGGACCATCTTCACGAAGTGGCCGGCGCCGGCCGGGCCGCAGTGCAGGTATCCGTGCTCGGCCGGCACCGGTTCACCGTCCCGGCCGAAGGTGCGGGCGGCTGCGTCGACGCCGGGGGCGATCGCCCGGAAGATCGGGTCGAGTCGGGCCACCGCCTCCGGCGGTCCGCCGATCATCAGGCAGTATCCGCGCTCGAGCCCCCAGACACCGCCGCTGGTGCCGACGTCGAGGTAGTGGATGCCGCGGGTGGCGAGATCATGGGCTCGGCTGATGTCGTCGCGATAGTAGGAGTTGCCGCCGTCGATGATCGCGTCGCCGGAGTCCATCCGGTCGGCAAGGTCGCGGACGGTGGCCGTGGTGATGTCGCCGGCGGGCACCATCACCCACGCGGCACGCGGAGTGCTCAGTTTCGCGACGAAGTCGTCGAGTGAGGTCGCGCCGGTCGCGCCTTCGGCCACGAGTGTCTGGACGGCGTCGGCGCTGACGTCGTAGACGACGCAGTCGTGGCCGGCGTGCTGCAGTCGCCGGACCAGGTTGGCGCCCATCCGGCCCAGCCCGATCATGCCTAGTTGCATCCGTTGCTCCCGTCTACGTGATCCCGGCGGGGTCGTCCGCCGTCTTCGGCTGTGGGTAGGGCGGGTCGAGCCTGCCCGGGTAGGAGAAGCCTGCGGAGAGCAGCCGCGCTGCGGCTTCGATCAGCACCACCCGCGGACCCGCCCCGAACCGACCGGTTCACCGGTCATCGCGGCGAGAGCACCGGCCGTCTCGACCCCGGTCGGTCCGCCGCCGACGACGACAACGGTCGCCGGCTGACCGGTCTGCGCGTACTCCACGGCGAGCAGTCGGGCACGCAGCCGGGCGGCGTCGGGGAGGGTGTATAGCGGCCAGGCGTGCTGTTGCATCCCGGCGATGCCGAAGTAGTTGCTTTCCGCCCCTGCCGCGATGATCAGGTAGCTGAACGGTAGGACGTCGCCGTCGTTGAGCCCGACGATGTCGCCGGGCTCGATGCTCGTGACGGTGCCGAACCGGACGGTGACGTTGCGTTGTCGGCGGAAGATCGCGCGGAGCGTCGTGCCGACTTCCTCGGCGGGCAGGTAGGCGGTGGCGACTTGGTACAGCAGGGGTTGGAACGTGTGGTAGTTGCGGGCGTCGACGAGCGTCACGTCCGCGTCGGTGTGCCGTAGCGCATGCACGGCGTTCAGCCCGGCGAAGCCTCCGCCGATCACGACGACGTTCGGCCGGTGCGTCGTCACGACAGGCGCCGCTCGTGGCCAGCTGGGCGTGCGGCGTCGGTCCACGCGGCAAGGGCCGGCGCGGTGGAGGTCGGTGTTGTTGTCCACGATGATCCTCGATGTCGCGTGCCCTTGTTTCCTATGCCGGAGCCTGCGACGGGGTAAACGTCGTGGCGTCGGGCGGGTGGTCCGGCCGGTTCCGCGCGTCGCCGATGACCGTGACAGCTTCGGTGAACGCAAGGGCGGCGCGTTCCTGTCCGGTGAACAGGTCGGGGGCTCTTCGCCACGCCGAGAGCACGAGCCGGCGGTTGCGATCGATGTCTTGCACGGACAGACGCTGCCGGGCTCTGCCGGGTCGAAATCCTCACGGATGGCTTGGTGGTGGGATGGCGGGTTGCGGGTGAACCACGCGTTCTCTTCGCATCCCTTGCGGAGGCCCTCCGCGACGAGGGAGTCGCGGTGCTCGATCGAGGATCGCGCGCGCTTCGCGGTGTGCTCGGCGGAGCAACTCATCTGCTCGTTCTTTCCGCTTCTTTGCAGCGGCATCGGCCCGTGACGCTGCGCGCGCAACTCGTCGTCGAGGCGGCGACGTCGTAACTGCAGCGTCGCGTGAAAACGCGGCACAACCCATTGTTCACGAAAAGAGAACGACGAGTGTCGCGACCGTGTCTCATACGCTGACGCCGGGCTATGAGGGAGTCAAGCTTCTGGGTCAACTCCGTTCCTGCCAGCCGACCTGTATGAGGCGTGGACGGCCACAGCGGCCACCATGCCGACCGACACGAATGCGGCGACATGCCAGGAAACGACGGCGATGAAAACGATCAGTGCGGCCACGATGATGGCTTCGTCGACGTGTCGACGGTTGGCCGCCACAGTCGACTCCGTGGATGTACCCGTGTCAGTTTCGGCAGGCGCAGCGTCACTTTTGGCGGACGACATGCTGGGTTCGGATTCTGATTGCGGTACAGCGGGCCGGTGGTCGAGACGCAGGTGCTGTTCCAGTTCGCTGCTCGAGCCGAACCGCAGGACACACCGCGGGCATTGCCTGGCGGAGAGAACGAGCATGGCGCTCCTTGTGTTGGTCGAGCTAGCGGTCTTTACCGCTGCCTCCAGCGTCCTGCTGTTCGTCGGCAGGATCTAGGTACGTCGTATGCAGGAAACGTGCTCGCCTGTTACCGGTGCCCGGCAAGGTCACTGCTAGCGGGGCAGTCAGCTCCACGGCGGCGGCGAAGGGGCATGCGTGCCCGATCGACGGAACCGAGCCCGGCGGTCACTCGTAAGGGTGGGACTCGCCGATTGATGAGGCGTGGCTGACAGATGCTGCGGCGGCTGCCGCTGCCGATTCTGGTGTGTCCGCAGCCGTTTAGGACGAGTATCTGACCCTGCTCGCCGCGGCGACCATCAGAGGAGCGGCGAGAGCTGATCCGGGCGTGAGGACCCCTTGCTCGCGAGTTCATCGACAGTCTCCTCCACGGTGACACTGACGTGGCTGCGCTCGTTTGAACACGCGGGCGCCGTTGGGTCGACCTCACAAGGTCGCAGCAACTTGCAGACGTGCGCGATGGCGACGGTCGTGGCAACGACTTCATCGCTGGGGCATAAGAGAAAGTCGTCGTCGGCTTGTCGATGACCCCCACGTCCTTGTTGTGATGATGCATGCGTACTTTGTGGTCCTGGTGCCGAACGATGACGCCGCAGCGCAAGGCGTGGACGTCGACTCCGTGTTTGCGAACCTTGATCGCAACCCTGCCGCAGGGCGATGGCGCGTTTCTGTGGGGCGCGCATACGCGGACGCGTATGGATTCGTCGGGTCATAGAGGAAGCCCGCGAAGGGCTTGAAGTTTTCAACCTCCTCGTCTTGCCTGCGTCTATGTGTGCACGCGAAAGATGTTCTCGTGTACCGGGCGTCGGGACGGCCAGCCCGCGATGATCGACCTGGTCCGCGTCTTACTCGAAACCGTGACAAGGGACCAGGATCGCCACCGGCAACGAGTCGCCGACGATCGCTTGCGTCAGGAGATCACGGGAGCGCATACCCAATCAGGCGCTGAACATCTGCGCTTTGACTGAATGACCTTGTGGCGGAACGCGCGTCGATGTGATGCGTGATACCGCGGCGGGCAGTATCAACGGGGGAGGTGCGCCATGACTGTGGCTTCGGGAGCACTCGGCCGACAAAGCGAGGTTCGCTCCTGGCAGGAGGAGTTGTGTCGCGACATGCACGAGGATCGGGAGTTGTCGCACCAGGAGCAACGAACGGCAGGATCGTTGGTGTGCTCGCCCGCGGTAGTGGTCCAGCGTTGTTGTTGCGGGTCTACGGACAGATTATCAATCCGGACGTCGGGAGCGCATCGAAGGCTCGCGGGGCACGGGCCGGTCCAGAAAGACCATCCCAGGCATTGGGAAAGAACTGAGGAGGCCCGACATGACGCCGATTCATGACCTCGTGAGCAATCTGGTCCGACTCCGCGCAGACCTCGTGGTGACGATCACGGCTGGGCTTGACCGTCGTCGGCCGGGCAACGACGAGGACCGCATCCGAATCCGAAACCTGTACGCCCGAGCGCGAGCGCAAGTGCTCAATTCACGGTCGAAGCGCGACGCCGAGGCGCTGCTAGACGGGCTCGGCCGCTCGGTGGACAGCATCGACCTCGCATCGGGGGCGAATGGCGTTGTCGTCGTAGCAACCTCGGACCACGCGGAGGCCTTTCTCCTACCGTTCCCGGTCGCGGACGGTGTGTCGCTCGGTGCGACGGCGGCGACCCGCACTCTGGTCCAAGGGCTTCGCCGGGTGCCTCGCTACCGCGTGCTGGTCATTTCCGACAGGGCGACGCGGCTGTTCGACGGCGTCCGCGACGAGCTCGACGAGGTGCTCGACTACGGATTCCCGTTCCGAGCTGATGTCGTTCCGCGCGATCTGCGCGCCGTCGCCGGACGCTTCGCACAGCCACGCGGTCGCGACGACCGCGAGCAATGGCTCACGTTCTACCGGGAAGTGGACCAGGCGCTGACCGAGGCCGCTCGCGGCGACCCGCTTCCGGTGATCCTCGCGGGCGTCAAGACATCCACCGCGATGTTCAGCGAGGTGAGCGCCAACACACGCTCGGTGGTCGCCACGCTCGACGGCGCACACGACGAAACCCGCGAACGTGACCTTGGCGCGGCCGCGTGGGCGATCATGCAGCAGCGGCTCCGGGACCGACGCCTCGCAGTAGTCCACGACCTACGCGACTCGCTCCACGTCGGCAAAGCGGTCGCAGGGATTGACCAGGCGTGGCAACTGGCCCGGCAGGGCCGCAGCCGGCTGCTTGTCGTGGAAGAGGACTTCCACGCGGAGCCGTCGATTGAGGTTGACGGCCGCTTAGCTCGCCCGCGCCCGGGCCAGGAGGACGTGATGACGGATCCCATCGACGAACTCATCGAATTGGTAGTCACCACAGGAGGTGAAGCGGAGTTCGTTGCCGGCGACGAACTGGTCGACCTCGGGCGCGTTGGACTCGCGCTGCGGTGACAGAGAGCATCCATTAGGCGCCGGGTGGCGTTGCGACCGGCACATCCGACGCCAGGGCACCCGTGAACGGAAGACCGCTCGCCGGGATAGGCCTCGGCCGCGTCGAGAGTCTCCGTGGACCTCGTGCAGACCGAGGGAACTGATCTGTTCGACGCGTTGGCTGGCGAGGAAGGACAGGGGATCGGCGAAGTCGCCGACGATGGTGATGGTCACCGTGGCCTCCGATGCGGTTAGGGAACGATCAGGACGGGGTGTTCGGAGTGGTGTGCGAGCCGCGCCGGGACCGATCCGAGTGGGTGCATCCAGCGGTGCCGGGATTGACCAACGACGATCAGATCGGCGTGCAGCTCGCTTGCGATGCGTTGAACGACACCGGCGGGGTCGCCAACGTCGACGGTGACTTCACGACTGCCGCCGCAGTCCGCCACGACCTGCTGGACTTCACCGGCGATGTCATCGACGCAGGGACGTACCCCCGTGGTGCCGTCCAGAGTCAGCGATTCGTTGACGTTGAGCACCACCAGACGTGCGCCGGTGCGTACGGCGAGGCCCGCGGCGTAGGACAGCGCGCGGCTGCCGCCGTCCGTGCGGTCGTACCCGGCCAGCACGACGGAAGGGGCGCCGTGGCGGCGGGCGTTTCGCCGACCTCGAGCTGCTGCGCGCTGGCCGAACCGTCAGCCATCGGGCCCCCCTCCATTGTCCTGCATGTTTACGTTAGAAACAAGTTTTCTCGTTATTATTCTCCGAGGTCCAGCCGGCGTCATCGGGGTGGGCCGCGCACCGCGGGTGCGTCGTGGTGCGACGCGGCCGATAGCGTCGCTGCAAGGGGCCCTTCTGCCGCGGGACGAGGTGGTCTAGTGACCAAGCCGGCCGAGCGACCCGAGTTGCTCGCTCCGCTGCTACCGGGCGGGGAACCAGTCGAGGCGCTGCTGCGTCAAGCGCAGTTCTTCACGCCGGGCGTCGCGTCCGAGGACTACCGGGAGGTGCACCGGGACGGCGGCCGGGGCGCGGAGGAGTTCTACCGGGAGCGGTGGCGGCACGACAAGGAGGTGCGGTCGACCCATGGGGTGAATTGCACCGGGTCGTGTTCGTGGAAGGTCTTCGTCAAGGACGGGATCATCACCTGGGAGACCCAGCAGACCGACTACCCGTCGGTGGGTCCGGACTCGCCGGAGTATGAGCCGCGCGGCTGTCCGCGTGGAGCGTCGTTCTCCTGGTACACCTACTCACCCTCCCGGGTGCGTTACCCCTACGTGCGGGGCCCGCTGTTGGAAATGTGGCGAGAGGCGCGGTCACGTCTCGATCCGGTGGCGGCGTGGGCGGAGATCGGCGGCGACCCGGAGAAGGCGGCCGGCTACAAGCGGTTCCGTGGCAAGGGTGGGTTCGTTCGTTCGACCTGGCCCGAGGTGACTGAGCTGATCGCTGCTGCGCATGTGCACACGGTCAAGGAGTTCGGCCCGGACCGGGTGGTTGGTTTCTCGCCGATCCCGGCGATGTCGCAGGTGTCTTACGCGGCTGGGACGCGGTTCTTGTCGATGATCGGTGGGACGATCCTGTCCTTTTACGACTGGTACGCCGACTTGCCGCCGGCGTCGCCGCAGGTGTTCGGCGACCAGACCGATGTGCCGGAGTCCGGCGACTGGTGGAACTCGTCGTATCTGATCGTGTGGGGAACGAACCTGCCGATCACGCGTACGCCGGACGCGCACTTCATGACGGAGGCTCGTTACCGCGGGCAGAAAGTCGTCGTTGTCAGCCCCGACTTCTCCGACCACACGAAGTTCGCCGACGACTGGTTGGCCGCAGCGCCCGGTACTGACGGTGCACTGGCGATGGCGATGGGGCACGTGATCCTGACCGAGTTCTACCGGGATCGGCAGGTGCCTTACTTCACCGACTATGCGAAACGGTTCACCGACCTGCCGTTCCTCGTGACGTTGCGCGAGCGAGGCGACAGCTACGTGCCCGGCCACTTCCTCACCGCTGCCGACCTCGATGGCGACGATGACGGCGCCGCGCACAAACCGGTCGTGCTGGACGCCGCGACCGGCAATCCGCACGCGCCGAACGGCACGCTCGGCTTCCGATTCGGCGCGGTGAACGAGGGACGGTGGAACCTCGATCTGGGTGACGTCGACCCGGTCTTGACGCTTCACGGTCGGCACGACGACGCAGTGGAAGTGGACTTGCCGCGCTTCGACGTCGGGCAGACCGAAGGCGGCGAAGCGATCCGCCGCGGCGTCCCCGTCATCCGCATCGGCGAGCGGCTGGTGACGACGGTGTTCGACCTGCTGATGGCTCAGTACGCCGTCGCCCGCGACGGGCTGCCGGGCGAATGGCCGACGTCGTACGACGACCCGCAGCCCTACACGCCGACCTGGCAGGAAGCGATCACCTCGGTGCCGGCGGCAGCCGCGGCCCGGGTGGCCCGTGAGTTCGCCCGCAACGCCGAACTGTCCCGCGGCCGGTCGATGATCGCCATGGGCGCGGGTACCAACCACTGGTACCACTCCGACCAGATCTACCGGACCTTCTTCACCCTGACGATGCTGTGCGGCACCCAAGGAGTCAACGGCGGCGGCTGGGCGCATTACGTTGGGCAGGAGAAGGTGCGCCCGCTCACCGGATGGGCGACGACCGCGTTCGGTCTGGACTGGCAGCGCCCGACCCGGCACATGACCGGGACGTCGTTCTTCTATCTGCACAGCGACCAGTGGCGGTATGAGAACTTCGGTGCGGGTGAGCTGGCGAGCCCGCTCGGGCAAGGCAAGCTCGCCGACCGTACGTTCGCCGACTGCCTGGCGAAGGCCTCGCGTCTGGGGTGGACGCCGTCGCACCCGGCGTTTGACCGCAACCCGCTCGACCTCGCTGATGACGCCGCCCGCGCCGGGATGCCGGTCGGCGACTACATCGTCGAGGAGCTCAAAGCCGGTCGGCTGCGCTTCGCGGGTGAGGACCCGGACGACCCGGCGAACTTCCCGCGGGTGCTCACGGTGTGGCGGGCCAACCTACTCGGCTCATCGGGCAAGGGCATGGAGTACTTCATGCGCCATCTCGTCGGTGTCGAGGACGCGGTTCGTGCGGAGGAGTCACCGCCGCACTTGCGCCCGGTCGACGTGACCTGGCGGGAGGAGGCGCCGCGGGGCAAGCTCGACCTGATCACCACGATCGACTTCCGGATGACGAGCACCTGCACCTACGCCGACGTCGTCCTGCCCGCTGCCACTTGGTATGAGAAGCACGACATCTCCACCACCGACATGCATCCCTTCGTGCACTCGTTCAACCCGGCGATCGCGCCGCCGTGGGAGACCCGCACCGACTTCGATGCGTTCCGACTCATCGGCGAGGAGTTCTCCCGACTCGCTGCCACCCACCTCGGTACCCGCACCGATGTGCTGGCCGCGCCGCTGGCACACGACAGCCCGGACGAAACGGCGCAGCCGGGCGGGCGCGTCCTCGACTGGAAAGCGCGGCCAGGACAGCCAGCAGAGTGCGAGCCGGTGCCTGGGGTGACGATGCCGAAGTTGGTCACCATCGAACGCGATTACCCTGCGGTCGCCGCGAAGATGGCCGCGCTCGGCCCGCTCGTCGACACCCTCGGCACCACCACCAAGGGCCTCACCTGGGTCCCCACCGGTGCGGTGGACTATCTGCGCCGCAGCAACGGTGTCGTTCGCGGCGGCGTCGCGCACGGTCGGCCGTCGCTGGCCCGTGACGTGCACCTGGCCGAGGCGATCCTCGCGCTGTCCGGCACCACCAACGGCAAGGTCGCACTGCAGGCCTGGGCGGAGCTCGAACGGCAGACCGGGCAGCGGTTGGCCGACCTGGCCGAGGAACGCTCCGGGGAACACATCTCCTTCGGCGACATCCAGTTGCAGCCCCGGGCGGTGATCACCTCACCGGAGTGGTCCGGCAGCGAGACCGGTGGACGTCGCTACTCACCGTTCGTCGTCAACGTCGAACGCAGCAAGCCGTGGCACACGCTCACCGGCCGGATGCACTTCTTTCTCGACCACGACTGGATCGCCGAGTACGGCGAGTGGCTGCCGACGTTCCGCCCGCCGCTGGACTACGCGCGCCACTTCGGCGAGCAGGGCCTGCGTGAGGAGGGCCGGCCGGAGATCACCGTTCGCTACCTCACCCCGCACTCGAAGTGGTCGATCCACTCGGAGTACCAGGACAACCTGCACATGCTGCGGCTGTTCCGCGGCGGACCGGTGATCTGGATGAGCCCGCCGGACGCCGAAGCGATCGGTGTCCGCGACAACGACTGGATCGAGGCCTTCAACCGCAACGGTGTCGTCGCCTGCCGCGCGGTCGTCACCCATCGGATGCCGCGCGGGACCGTGTTCATGTACCACGCGAAAGACCGGCACCTGATGACACCGCGGTCGGAGGTCTCCGG
>Ga0207660_10002516_pt1 | contig 12052 bp, 11 predicted proteins | sample KBSC73BmetaG_FD_184335 | JGI IMG/M metagenome (GOLD analysis project Ga0207660, IMG submission 184335) | Corn rhizosphere microbial communities from Kellogg Biological Station, Michigan, USA - KBS C7-3B metaG (SPAdes) (version 2) | ecosystem: Host-associated > Plants > Roots > Rhizosphere ... | reverse complement strand
GGTGGGGGATGCGGTCAACCTCGCCTCGCGCATCCAGGGCCTCACCAAGGAGCTGGGCGGCGACATCCTCGTGAGCGGGACGACCCACGCGCGGCTGGGCGGACGGGTCCCGCTGGTCCGCGCGGCGGCCGCCCACGTGAAGGGCCGCACCGCCGAGGTGGAGGTGTACCGGCTGGCCTGAGCGCGGGCGCGTCTAGTGGAAGAGGCCGAGCGCGCGCAGGATCGCGATCAGCACCACCGCGCCCACCACCGAGACGAGCAGCCGCGCCGGCAGGCCGTAGGCGGCGAGTCCCAGGGCGCCGGCCAGGAAGTGGCCCAGGGCGGAGCCCACGATGCCCACCACGACATTGGCGAGAATCCCCATCTGGGCGTCGGTCTTCATGATGAGGCTGGCAAGCCAGCCGATGATGCCGCCGATGATGATGGAGATGAGCAGGCCCATGGTCGGTCCCCCCTGTGGTGTTTCGCCGCGCGGACAGTTCGTCAGCAGCCTGACGTTCGCGGGGCGGTGGAAGAGGCCCTTTACCGCTACCCGACGCCGATGTAGTTGACGTGCAAGGGGATATCCCTCCCCGGTCGCAGCGGCCCAGGCTGGCATCCCGGTTGCTCTCTACACCCGGTGACGAGGCCGCGTCCCGGATTCCCGGGCGCTTGAAGGCCTCGCTCCAGGAGGCTCCAAATGAAGCGTGTAACCATTCGCAAGTATCTCGTCGCGGCGGCGGCGGTGACCCTGGCGCTCGGCTGCGGCGGGCCTGCGGCCGCGGTGCCGGTTGACGAAGCGATCGGCACGCCCGATCAGTACAGTACTCCGAAAGCGCGCACCCTGGCGAGCACGCACCATGGTCAGCTCGTCAGCCTCTACGACAGCATCAGCACGTGTCTGCCGTGGGTGAACGTGAATACTCGCGGCATCGGCTTCCGCAAGCCCAAGTGGGCTCAGGAAGACGAGCGGTTTCTTGCCACCTGGATCCTCATCGACCAGAAGGACGATGAGCGCTTCGGGGCCTTCCCCAAGGAGCGGCGAGCGTCCGCAATGTTCTCGCGCTACGGCGTGGACCTGCTGCGCCGGATGACCGCCCTCAAGGGGGTGGCCAGCGACGGCGGTGTCCAGGGCTACGGGGTGGTGCTGTCGTGGACCAAGCCCGGCTCTGACCGCAAGGTGAACGAGAGCCTGGTGTTCTGGGTGGACAAGGCCACCGCTCAGGGCTTCCTCGCGCGGCGCGTGCCCGCGGCGGAGCTGGTCAACCGCGCCAAGCTCAACTTCTTCGACGGCACCGACGAGCACGGTCGCATCCCGCTCGAGGTGTGGGAGGACAACTTCACCACCACCTTCAAGGTGAAGGACGCCGCCGCGCCCAGCCTGCAGTCCTGCTGATCACGGGTTCGTAGCACCGGCCGGCGCCGCCGCGGAACGCGCTTCCGCGGTGGCGCCGGAACCAAGCTCTCCGACACGTTCTCCGACCCGAAGGTCTCCTACCAGAGCTCGCGCGACGCCAGCCGGGCGCCCTCGGCCAGGCTGCCCAGCTTGGCCCAGACGATGTCCGGATCCACCGCCGCCTGGCCCACCCAGGTGCCGAAGCCGCAATCCGTGCCCGCCATGACCTTCTCGCGGCCCACCAGGCGCGCGTAGCGGGTGATGCGCTCGGCGACGAGGAGCGGGTGCTCGATGAAGTTGGTGGTGGAGTCGATGACGCCCGGAATGATGGTCTTGCCGTCCGGCACCCGCACCGTCTCGAACACGCGCCACTCGTGCGCATGCCGCGGATTGGCGCCCTCGAAGGAGACGGCGGTGGCGCGGGCGGCCAGCACGAGGTCGATGATGTCCGCCAGCGCCACGTCGAAGTGGTGGGGCCCCTCGTAGTTCCCCCAGCACACGTGCATGCGGATCTGCTCCGGGGGGACGTTGGCGAGGGCGTGATCCAGCGCCTCGATGTGGAGCCGGGCCATGGTGCGGAACGCCGCGATATCGAGGTCGGCGAACTGGATGTGCCGGCCCATGCCGAGGTCGGGGCAGTCGATCTGCAGCACGAAGCCCGCGCGCGCCACCGTCTCGTACTCGTGCTTCATCGCCTCCGCGATGGCGTAGAGATAGGCCTCGTGGGTCGGATAGTGCTCGTTCTTGAAGAAGAGCGAGATCACGCCCGGGGAGGCGGCGGTGAGGAAGGCCTCGCGGGCGCGCGCCCGGGCCGGCGCCGCGCCGAGATTGGCGGCGTCGGCCCGGGCCGCGTCGGGATCGCGCAGCGACACCGGCTCGGTGCAGGCGGGCGTCTTCCGGCGGGACCGGCCGGGATCTCCGAAGACGCGGCGGGCCATGCCGGGGAAATCCACCAGGTCGCGATATTGCAGCGGCTCGGACTTGCCCTTGAACCCGTGCAACCGGTCCTTCACATAGGTCGCGTAGCTGGGCTTGCTGTACTCGCCGTCGTCCACCACGTCGATGCCCGCGTCCACCTGCTTGCCCACCACCTCCGCCACCGCCGCCTTGATGCGCGCGGCGAGGGCGGCCGCGTCCACCGGCACGCCCTCCTCCTTCGCGAACATGGACCGGGTGAGGTCATCGGGCCGGGGCAGACTGCCGGTGTGAGTGGTGAGGATGCGATCGGTGCTGCGCTGCACCGCCCCCTCCTAGCGCTGGTTGGCGAGCACCAGAGTGCCCGCCGCCGACAGCATTCCCCCCATCCCGTTGACCAGGGAGAGATTGCAGTTGGGCACCTGGCGCGCGCCGCACTCGCCGCGAAGCTGGCGGGTGGACTCGATGATGGGGAAGATGCCGTACATTCCCGTATGCGTGTAGGAGAGCCCCCCGCCATTGGTATTGATGGGGAGGGAGCCCCCCGGCGTGGAGCGGCCCTCCTCGAAGAAGTGCACGCCCTCGCCGCGCTTGGCGAAGCCCAGCGACTCCAGCATGATGGGCGGCCCCGAGGTGAAGGCGTCGTAGAGCATGATGTGGTTGAAGTCCTTCCGGTCCACTCCCGCCATGCCGAAGGCCTTCTCGCCCGACATCCGCGTGGCCTCGCTATGGGTGAGGTCCCGCATCTGGGTGACCATCACGTGCTCGGTGGCCTCGCCCGCGCCCCGCACGTAGACGGGCTTCTTCGCGCAGTCCTTGGCCCGGTCGGCCCGCGTCAGCACCACCGCGCCGCCCGCGTCGGTGACGAGGCAGATATTGAGGAGATTGAACGGATAGCAGACCGGGCGCGAGCCGAGCACGTCGGCCACGGAGATGGGCTCGCGGTTGCGGGCCTTGGGATTAAGGGCGGCCCACTTTCGCGTAGACACCGCCACCTGCGCCCACTGTTCCAGCGTGGTGCCGTGCTCGTGCATGTGACGCGTGGTGATCATGCCGAAGTAGGTGGGCGCGCCGGCGAAGCCGTAGGGGATCTCGAACTGGCCGGAGAGGCTGGTGTCCCGGCTGCGGGTGACGCCCACGCCGGAGCGCCCCGACTCGCCGTGCGAGACCACCGCCACGTCGCAGAGCCCGTGATGCAGCGCCGCCACCGCGTGGCCCACCATCATGATGAAGGAGCATCCGCCCACGGTGGTGCCGTCCACGTAGCGCGTCGTGATGCCGAGGGCCTCGCCGAGCAGCGACGGCGAGTGCTGGCCGGCGGTGAAGATGCCGTCCACGTCCTTGACCTTGAGGCCGGCGTCCCGCACCGCATTGGTGATGGCTTCCAGGTGCAGCGCGAGCTGGCTCTTGTTGGGGAGGATGCCGATCTCGTCGCTCTCGTCCACGCCGACGATGCAGGCCGAGTTGGAAAGCTCTTTCATGGTCCCGCTCATCGCCCCCCTCCGGCGCCCGCGGCTCCCGCCGGCTTGAACAAAGGCACGGTGAACTCGTCGTTGAGCTTCTCGTAGACGACCTCCACCGGCATGTCGCAGCGGATGAGCTTGGGATCGGCGGCGATGCCCACCAGATTGGACAAGAGACGCGGCCCCTCCTCGAGCTCGACCATGGCCAGCACGTACGGCGGCTTCACCTTGAACGCCTTGTTGAGCGGCTGGTAGGAGATCTCGAAGGAGAAGAGGCGGCCCCGACCGCTGGACTGGATCCAGCCGATCCGGCGCGAGTGGCAGTGGGGGCAGACGACGCGCGGGTAGAAGAAGCAGTGGCCGCAATCCTGGCACTTCGGCAGCATGAGCTTCTGCTCGCGGAGACCGTCCCAGTAGGGCTTGGCCTCCGGCGTGATGGGCTGGGGCAGCGGACGCTCGAGCTCGGCGGGACTCATGGGCGGGGGCGGGCTCCTTTCGCCTGGAGGCTGCGTGATGACTCGCCGAGAGTAGTCGGACGCGCCGGACTCGTCAAGGCGGGAACTTGTGCTACCGTCGGGCGGTCGCGATGCGCACCGTTTCGCTCTGCCATGTGGTCCTGCTCGCGCTGGTCGCGGGCGCGGCGCCCGCCGCCGGACAGGAGGCGGCCCTGCACCTCGTGAAGACCGGCACCTTCGCGGAGGACCTCTACCTGGCCGGCGAGCGCATCGAGTTCCGCGGCGAGGCGGCGGGCGACGTCATGGCCGCCGGCGCCTGGAACATTTCCATCGAAGGCCTCGTCCGCGGCGACGTGGCGGCGGGGGCCGCCTCGGTGTTCGTGGCCGGCCGCGTCCTGGACGATGTCCGCGCCGCCGGGCAGATCGTGGTCATCGCCGCCGAAGTCGGCGACGGGCTCCTCGCCGCCGGCGAGGTGGTGCGGATCACCGAGCCCAGCCGGGTGGGCGGCTCGGCCTGGATTGTCGGACGGCGGGTGGACATGTCGGGACAGGTGCGGCGCGAGCTGCGCGTGGCCGCGGTGCGCGTGCGCATCGGGGGCACCGTGGAAGGCGATGTCTATCTGGCCGCGCGGGACATCGAGATCCTGCCCACCGCCCGCATCACGGGGAACCTCACCTACTGGAGCGGCCAGGAGGCGCGCATCGCGCCGGAGGCCCGCATCGCCGGGCGGGTGATCCAGCGCCAGCCCGAGCTCTTTGACCGCGCCGGTCGCGTGCTCACCTTGCTCGGGCTGGTGACGCGGGCGCTGGTGGTGGTGAACCTCTTTGTGAGCGGCCTGGTGCTCTTTCTCCTGTTTCCCCGCTTCACGGTGGCGGCCGCGCGCACGGTGGCACGCCGGCCGTGGGCGAGCCTCGGCCTCGGCGCGGCCGTGCTCGCCCTCGCGCCCCTGGTGGCGGTGTGCCTCGCCCTCACCGTGGTCGCGCTCCCGCTCGCGCTGGCCCTGGTGGCGCTGTATAGCCTCGCTCTCCTGCTCGGCTTCATCACCGCCGCGTTCGCCCTCGGCGATCTCGGCGCCCGCGCCTTCCGGCGCGGCGCGCGACAGCTCCGCGCCGCGCGCATCGCCTGGATGGCCCTGGCGGTGCTGGCGCTGGCCCTGGCCCGCTTCGTGCCCGTGGCGGGGCCGCTCATCATCGCCGTCGCGCTCGCGCTGGGCGTCGGCGCCTGGACGCTGCGGCTCTACCGCGGCTATCTCGGAATTCCCGAAGAGGAAGGAGTGCTCCCATGACCGTGACCGCGCTCGAGATCACCACCCGTGTCCCCATCCTCGACGGCCGTCCCTTCGGCGAGGCGGGACCCTACGAGAAGATCGCCGGCCGGCTCCGCTTCGCGGTGGACCCCGCGCACCCGCAGCACCGTGCCATCACCGACCTCGAGCTGGCGCCGCGGAATGCCGCCGGCCGCGTGGAGTTCAGCGGGGACTTCTATCTCCTCCAGCCCCGCGATCCCGACAAGGGCCGGCGCAGCTTGCTGGTCGACGTGCCCAATCGCGGCCGCAAGGTGGCGCTCGCGATGTACAACAGCACCCCGCGCGCCGCCGATCCCACCACTGCGGAAGACTTCGGCAACGGCTTCCTCATGCGCTGGGGCTATACCGTGGCCTGGATCGGCTGGCAGCCGGACGTGCCGCGCCAGGACGGCCTCATGGCGCTGGACTCGCCGCGGGCGCGCGGCGCCGAGGGGCCCGTCACCGGCCGGCTCCGCTGCCAGTGGCGGCCGAACGCGAGGGTGGACACCTTGCCGCTCGCGGACCGGTATCACATCCCGTATCCCGCCGCCTCGCTCGACGACGCCGAGGCCGAGCTGACGGTGCGCGCGCACGGGGGCGCGCCGCGCCTCCCGGTGCCGCGCGCGGCATGGCGGTTCGCCCGCCGAGGGGCGGACGGGCGCGTGTCGCCGGATGCCTCGTATCTGCATCTCCCGGGAGGCTTCGAGCCGGGCGCGATCTACGAGCTCATCTACCGCTCCCAGGATCCGACCCTGGTGGGCCTCGGGCTCCTGGCGGTGCGCGACGTGGGCGCGTGGCTGCGCTTCGGCGCCGCGGGGGCGGGAAATCCCAGCGCGGGCCGGCTCGACCGCGCCTATGCCTTCGGCGTCTCGCAGACGGGACGCTTCCTCCGCCACTTCCTCTATCTGGGGCTCAACGAGGACGAGAGCGGGCGCCAGGTCTACGATGCGGTCTTCCCGCACGTGGCGGGTGGGCGGCGGGGCGAGTTCAACATGCGCTTCGGGCAGCCCTCGCTCAACGCCACCCAGAGCGTGGGCAGCCTCTTCCCGTTCACGGATGCCGAGCAGTCGGATCCTCTGACCGGGCAGCGCGACGGGCTGCTGTCGCGCCTGGCCGCCGGCGGCAAGATGCCGAAGATCTTCACCGTCAACACCTCGGCCGAGTACTGGCGCGGCGACGCGTCGCTCGTGCACACCGACGTCGAGGGCCGCGCCGACGTGGAGCCGCCCGACCACGTCCGTATCTATCACTTCGCGGGGACCCAGCACACGCCGGGCGCGCTGCCGCCGGCGGCGGCAGATCCCAATACCGGCGACCGCGGCCGCGCCCCGTTCAATACCGTGGACTATGCCCCGCTGCTTCGGGCCGCGCTCGTCAACCTGGATCGCTGGGTGCGCGAGGGGACGCCGCCGCCGCCGAGCGCGGTGCCGCGCCTGGCCGACGGCACCGCGGTGGCCGCGGAGTCGACCGCGCCCGTCTTCGCGCGCATTCCCGGCGTGCGCTTTCCCGATCGTCTCAGCCGGCCCGCGCGGCTGGACTGGGGCTCGGACTGGGCGCGCGGCATCGCGTCGAACCTGCCGCCCAAGGCGGGCCCGGCCTATGTGAGCCATGTCTCCGCGGTGGACGCGGACGGCAACGAGGTGGCGGGGATCCGGCCGCCGGAGCTGCTGGCGCCGCTGGCCACCTTCACGGGCTGGAATCTCCGGCATCCGTCCCAGGGCGCGCCCGGCGACCTCATGAGCATGATGGGTTCGACCTTTCCGCTTGCCGTCACCGCCGACGCGCGCGAGCGCGCCGGTGATCCGCGCCCGTCCATGGCGGAGCGCTACCGGGACCGGGCAGGCTATCTCGAGCGGGTGCGCGCGGTGGCGGAGGCGGCGGTGGAGCGGCGCCACGTGCTCGCCGAGGATATTCCCGCCATCGTGGCGCGCGCGGGAGCGCAGTGGGACCTCTTTCAGGCCGGACTCGGGGGTGCCGAGTGATGGCCCGCAAGAAGCACACGGTGGGCATCGTCGGGCTCGGCTTCGGCCGCGCCCATATCCCGGCCTTCCAGGCCAATGGCTGCGAGGTGGTGGCGGTCTGCCAGCGTGACGAAGGCGCCGCGCGGAAGATCGCCGACCGCTACGGCGTGCCCCAGGTCTTCGCGCGCTGGGAGGAGATGCTGGAGAAAGCGCGGCCGGACATCGTGGTCATCGCGGCGCCGCCCGCGCTGCACAAGACCATCGCGCTCGCCGCGTTCGAGCGCGGCGCGCACGTGCTCTGCGAGAAGCCGCTGGCCATGGACGCGGAGGAAGCGCGCGCCATGATCGACGCCGCCTCCCGCGCCCGGCGGGTGGGGATGACGGCCTTCAACTGGCGATTCTCCGCCTCCATGCTGCGCTTTCACGAAATGGTCGCGGCGGGCCACGTGGGCCGGCCCTTTCACCTGGGCGGCCGCTGGCTGGGCGCGCGGTGGGCCGACGAGTCGGCCGCCTCGACCTGGCGCATGGACCGCGCCCAGGCCGGGCATGGCGCCATGGGCGACATGGGCGTGCACCTGATCGATCTCGTGCGGTGGAGCTTCGGCGATTTCCGGCGCGTGTCGGCCCTGGGCGCGGTGGCCCATCCCTCGCGCACCGTGCCGGGCGGCGAGCGCGCCGCGGACGCGGAGGACTACTGCGCGGTGCTGGGTGAGCTGGCCTCCGGCGCCACCGTCACGCTCCAGGCGAGCCGCGCCGCGCGCGGCGCGAACGAGAACACCCTCGAGGCCTACGGAGACAAGGGCGCGCTCGTCTACCGCATGAATCGCGACGCGCCGCGATGGTGGCATGCCGAGCTGCGCGCCACCCAGAACGGCGGCGGACTGCTGCCCGTGAAGGTGCCGGCAGTGGTGCCGCGCTCGGCCGGCGACGGTGACGCCATGGAAGCGGTGGGCAAGGCCACCATCGCGCCCCTGGTGAAGCGGCTCCTCGCCGCCATCCGCAAGGGCGAGAGCGCGAGCCCGTCCTTCGAGGACGGCATGCGCGCGCAGGCGGTGCTGGACGCGGTCCTGGAGTCCGAGCGGCGCGGGGGCTGGGTCACCGTCGCCGGCGGCTGAGCGGCGTCGTCAGAGCTTGTTGCAGAAGCGGAGCGGCGGCTCAGGCCGAATTTGTACTTGACAATTCCGACTGGGAAACGTACTAATAGCCCAGTCATGGCGATCCCTGCCGGTCCCACGTGTCCTAAGTACCTGCGATGTAATGCGTTGGAGCGTCCAACCGCATAGTCGATGGGCCAGGGCCGACACCAAGCCGGGGAGCTCATCCCCGGCTTTCGTGTTTTCAGGGCGTAGCTCGGAGCGGAGGAAGAAGACGAGTGAGTGAAGGGAATGGAGCCGCCGTGGTGCCGGTGCCACCGAAGGAAACCAAGGCCCAGCGGGCCGAGCGTCTCAAGGGCGCGCTCAACCCCTGGGCGGCCTATTCGGAGATCGAGCGGTTCGCCCGCGAGGGCTTCGACTCGATCCCACCCGAGTGGCTGAACACCTATTTCCGCTGGTGGGGTCTCTACACCCAGGGCGACGGCGTGGGGGCGGTGGGCGGAACGGGTGGCGAGGGCAAGGGCCTCCGCTACTTCATGCAGCGGATCCGCATCCCGAACGGCTTCCTCACCGCGCCTCAGCTTCGCGCCATCGCCGATCTCACCGAGCGTCACGCGCGCGGGGTGGCCGACCTCACGGTGCGGCAGAATATCCAGCTCCACTGGGTACAGGTGGAGAGCCTGCCCGAGATCGTCGCCAGCCTGTCCCGCGTGGGCATCACCACCATCGGCACCTGCGGCGACGTCACGCGGAATATCACGGGCTGCCCGGTGGCCGGAGTGGACGCCGACGAGATCGCGGACGCCTCGCCCCTGGTGGACGCGGCCACCGCCATGCTCAACGGCGCGCCCGAGTTCTACAACCTCCCGCGCAAGTTCAAGGTCTCCATCGCCGGCTGCCGCGAGTGGTGCTCGTACCCGGAGATCAATGACGTGGGGCTCACCGCCATCCGGCATCCCGGGACCGGCGAGACCGGCTTCTCGCTGCGCGTGGGCGGCGGGCTCTCCACGGACCCGCACCTCGCCCCGCGGCTCGACGTCTTCGTGCGCTGGGATCAGACCCTGGCGGTGGTGAAGGCGGTGGCCGAGATCTTCCGCGACAGCGACGTCCTCCGCGAGCATCGGGAGAAGGCGCGCCTCAAGTTCCTCTTCCTCCGCCACGGCTGGACGGCGGACCGCTTCCGCACAGAAATCGAGGGACGGCTGGGTTATTGCCTGGAGGCGGCGGTGCCGGAGACCCCGCCCGAGGACGCGTACCGCGATCACGTGGGTCTGCACCAGCAGCGGCAGCCGGGTCTCGCCTATGCGGGCTTCGCCATCCTGCGGGGGCGGCTCGATCCCGCCACCATGCGCGCGGCGGCCGACCTCGCCGAGCGCTTCGGCTCCGGCGCGCTGCGCACCACGCACATGCAGAACCTGGTGGTGCTCGACGTGCCGCGCGAGCGGACGGCCGCCCTGGGCGCGGAAGCGGAGGCCGCCGGGCTCGCGCTCTCCGCGTCGCCCTTCCGGCGCGGCACCGTGGCCTGCACGGGCACGGAGTTCTGCAAGATCGCCCTCACCGAGACCAAGGGCTTCGCGCGGCGCCTGGTCGAGGACCTGGAGTCGCGGCTGCCGGGCTTCGACCGTCACGTGAAGATCCACGTGACGGGCTGCCCGAACTCCTGCGGCCAGCACTGGATCGCCGACATCGGGCTGGAGGGCAAGAAGGTGAAGGGCCCCGCCGGCCTCGAGGATGCGTACTACGTCTGCGTGGGCGGGGGGCTGGGACAGCACGCCTCCGTCGCCCGCCCGGTGGGCTTCCGGGTGCCCGCCCGCGAGACGCCCGCCGCGATCGAGCGCCTGCTGCGGGCCTATCTGGATCTCCGGACGCCGGGTCAGAGCTTCAAGGACTTCGCGGCGGCCCGGAGCGACGACGACTTGCGGGCGCTGCTGGCGGGCGGCGCGGTCGCGGCCGTCGCCCGCGACCTTCCCGTGGCCGCCACCCCTCACCACCTCGAATGACGGGGACCCCGTGAGCAGTCACTATCCGATCTTTCTCGACCTCGTGGATCGCCCCTGCGTGGTGGTGGGGGGTGGGCCCGTGGCGGAGACCAAGGTGCGCGGCCTCCTCGGCGCGGGGGCTCGCATCACGGTGGTGAGCCCGACGCTCACGCCGGCGCTGGCCGCCCTCGCGGCGGAGGGTCATCTCGCGCATCAGGCGCGCGAGTACCTCCCTGGCGATCTCGCGGGTGTCGCCCTGGCCTTCGCGGCCACGGGGGACCGGGCGGTGAGCGGGGCCGTTCGCGCGGAGGGGCGGACGCGAGGCGTCTGGGTCAATGCCGCCGATGACGCCGAGCACTGTGACTTTCTCCTGCCCGCGGTGCTGCGCCGCGGCTCGCTCGCGGTGGCGGTGTCCAGCGGCGGGGCGAGCCCCGCGCTCACGCGCGCGGTGCGCGACGAGCTCGAGCGATATTTCCCGGCGGACTTCGGCGCCTTCGTGGAGGTGGTGGCCGAGGTGCGCCGCGAGCTCCGGGAGCGGGGCGCGCCGGTGACGGCCGAGGGCTGGCGCCGCGCGCTGGAGGACGAGCTGCGCGGATTGTCGAGCGGCAGCGGCGGGGGCGGCGGCGAGCCCGGCGGCGGCGCCCGCCTCCGCTCCCGGCTCGAGGGCGCGTGATGCCGGCGAAGCATGGGGACGCGGGCGGCCGGGTGGCGCTGGTGGGCGCGGGGCCCGGCGACCCCGAGCTCGTGACGGTGCGCGGCCTCCGGCTCCTGCGCGCCGCCCAGGTGGTGGTCTACGATCGTCTCGTCGCGCCCGCGCTGCTCGACGAGGCCCCGGCGGCGGCGGAGCGCATCTACGTCGGCAAGCGCGCGGGCGCCCACGAGGTGTCCCAGCCCGAGATCAATGCCATCCTGGTGGCTCTGGCGCGGCGGGGTCTCCGGGTGGTCCGGCTCAAGGGCGGCGATCCCTTCGTGTTCGGACGGGGGGGCGAGGAGGCGGCGGCTCTGGCCGCGGCGGGGATTCCCTGTGAGGTGGTGCCCGGCGTGAGCTCCGCCCTGGCCGCGCCCGCCGCCGCCGGCATCCCCGTCACCCACCGCGGTGTCGCCGCGTCCTTCGCGGTGATCACGGGCCACGAGGATCCCGCCAAGGGCGAGCCGATGGTGGACTGGGGCGCGATGGCCCGCGCGGTGGATACGCTGGTGGTGCTCATGGGCACGGAGTCGCTGCCCGGCATCGCGCGGACCCTGATCGCCCGCGGCCGTCCCGGCGACACGCCGGTGGCGCTCATCCATCGGGGCAGCACTCCCGAGCAGGAGACCGTCGTCTCGACCCTCGATGCGCTCGCCGCGCTCGCCGGTCCCGTCCCGCTCCCTCCACCCGTCACCGCGGTCATCGGCGATGTGGTGGCGCTGCGCGCCCGCCTCGGCATCGCGCGCCCGGAGCCCGAGACCGCCTCCTTGCCCGCGGCGGGCACCCGGGTGCTCTTCGGCGCCTGAGCGGTCCGTCGTTCCGTCGTCGCCGAGGCG
>Ga0207660_10002504_pt1 | contig 12069 bp, 11 predicted proteins | sample KBSC73BmetaG_FD_184335 | JGI IMG/M metagenome (GOLD analysis project Ga0207660, IMG submission 184335) | Corn rhizosphere microbial communities from Kellogg Biological Station, Michigan, USA - KBS C7-3B metaG (SPAdes) (version 2) | ecosystem: Host-associated > Plants > Roots > Rhizosphere ... | reverse complement strand
GAGACGACCGAGCGGAGCTGCCGCCCGCCGAGTTCCCCCGCACCGGCCAGCTCGTCATGCGCCAGGGCGCTCGCCCGGCCGACGTCGGCGGCGGCGAGGTAGATCTCGCTGCGGTTGCAGGTGGAGAGGATGGCCGCTTCTCCGCTCTCAGCCGCGAGCCGCGGGCAGAGCTCGCGCGCGAGTCTGAGATCGACGTGCGCCCGCTCGCGAAGCTCCACCGGAGCCTTCTTGTGCGACACGCCGACCATGACCAGGCGATTGCGGGCGCCGTTGGACGTTTCGAGCTGTCTCATCGAATCTGCGCCGGCACCGAATCGGGCTCGTCCCGGCCGGCTTCCGGAGCGGACAAGTCATCGACCGCTTCCTCGAGACGTTGCAGCTTCACCGCCATGATCAGCACGTATGCGAGCGTGAGCATGAAGACGACGAGGTAGGCGGCAGCGAAGTACGTCTCCGTGGACGTCATGTGCTCAGCTCGCGCCGGCGCAGGTCGACGAAGCGGGGGCGCTGCCTGCACAGCTCGGCGCGCAGCGCCCCCGCCATCGACGACCTCCTAGTTGCTCTTGAGGAACTCGACCAGATCGCTCTTCTCACCCGGCGAGAGACCAAGCCCGAAGCAGCTGTTGTAGTGGTCGACGACGGCCATCAGCGTCGGGTAGCGGCCGTCGTGGTAGAAACCGCGCTTCGACCGCGCCCAGAGACCGCTGAGCTGCGGCGTGACCAGTACGCCGGGGTTCAGTCCTCTCGGCCCACGGTCGGCCTGGAAGGTGTCGATTTCCCCCTTGGAGTTTCGGAGGCAGATCTCCTCCGGCGTGTGGGAGTTGAAGCCGGCGTCGGTGTACAGCGGGGGCATGTGGCAGTCGGAGCAGCGCCCCTTGCCGTTGAAGATCTGCTCGCCCTGGGCCGCGGCCGCACGGTCGAAGCTTCCCGAGGGCGGCGTCGGCGCCTTCAGCGAGAGCTGGTAGTAGTGGAGCGACGCCAGCTTGCTCGTAACCTGGTCCGGCGTGTGCCGGAGCTTGTTGAAGCTGCCTCTGAGCGCAGCCGGATACTTCGGCTCGCCGGTCTTCGGATCGATGAACTCGAAGCGTGAGTCGTTGAAGTTGCCGTTGCCGTGCATCTGGAGGTTCGCGACGTACGCGTTCCAGTAGGTGACGTCGCCGAAGTAGCCCGTCCAGGTGTGGAAGTTCTCGCCGAGGTGGCCGTAGGCGGCCGGAATCCTGGTCGCCGCCGACTCGGGTTTGCCGTCCGGGCCGATGAGGGTGTTGCCCTCAGCGTCCTGCTTGAAGCCGATCGCGTCGATATTTACCTCGGCGTCGTACATGCCCGGGCCCCAGCTCAGGAGCACCTGTTTGAGTGTGTCGATCGCCGCAGCGCTGCTGGATCCGAGGACCTGCTGGGCCATCGGCGCCAGGTTGGGCGCGAGCGAGACGATCAGGCCGGTGTTCAGATCCTGGTTCGGCCAGCCGTCGAGTCGTTTGCCGATCCCCGGCGCAAGGGAGTCGTCGACGGTCGAGTGGCAGAGCGCGCAGGTGATCCCGATCGAGCTGAGCGAGCCGCCGTTGCCGAAGAAGCCCTTGACGCCGACGACCGCGTTCAGCTTCAGGAGGGCAAGTGTCGTCGCGGGGCTGTCGAGGTCGACCTTGCCCCGTTTGAGCTCGCTGACCAGTTTCTCCGGCAGCGCGTCGACGTCGACCTTCAGGCCGGCGGCGGTGAGCGCCGTCTTCGGGCTGACGCCGGGGCCGACCCCGCCCAGCGCGGCGCCCTCGATCGCCTTCTCGAGGTGCAACTGGCCGCCCCAGAAGTCCTCGTCGCCGAAGGTGTCGAACCGGAAGACCTGCTTGCCCTGCTCGAACAGCTCGTTCAACGCCTTCGCGCACCCCTGGCCAGGCTCGTCGACCGAGCTCGATTCGCAGGCGCCGGGACTACTGTTGTCGTCCGCCCGGTTGTGGGCCGAGAAGGCGGACACGCTGCCGTTCGCGATCACGCCGCCGAGCAGGACGAGCACCGCCGCGACTGCTGAGAAAGCGATCATTCGTGCGATGCGGCTCGGTCGGAGCATGTCGCAACCTCCTGGTGATCGCGTGCATCGTGTGAAAGAGCAGCAAATGCTAGGCAGGAGCACAACGGCCGTCTGTGAGCGTTCCGACACGGCGCAGGAACCGTTAGAACGCTCACACCCTTTCGCGGCGCGTGCCTACACCTGCTCGCGGTGAACGAGATCGTCCGAGCCGATCCTCAGGACGTAGCGGCGGTGTTGACGGTGAACGAAGCCCTCGCGGGCGAGCTCGGCCAGGGCGAGGCTGACGGTCTCGCGCGCGGAGCCGACCATGTCCGCCAGCAACTGCTGTGTCAGCGGGAAGTCGATGCGCACGCCGCCCGGAACGACGTGCCCATACCCCCTGGCAAGCTGGAGGAGCTTCTCGCGGACCCGTTCGCCGTGGCGGACGTACGCGCAGTTGCGGATGGTCGCCTGCCGCTCCGCGAGCGCTGCAGCAAGGGCGTCGGCGATCGCCTCCGCCGTGGCGGGAAACCCGAGCAGAGCCCTCAGCGAATCGGTCGAGATGACCGTGATCCGGCATGGCGTGACCGCCTCGAGCCGTTCGCCGGGCGCGGGCGGCGCGAGCAACGTGCCCGAGTCAGCCGTTGCGAGGACGATCCGACGGCCGCTGTTGTCCTGGTGGGCGCGGTTGCCTGCCCCGTCGCCCATGGCTGCGCTGATCACGAGGAAGCCCTCCTCGACGGTCAGCAACGCCGCGTCCGATGACGGCGCCGGCCCCCAAGCTGCTCGCCGCTCCAGCTCGATCGACACGGACCGCCCGGCGATCTGCGCGCCCAGCTCGCCGTCGAGCCCCGCCAGCCCCCCAAGAGTGCGCCGGCCGCAATCTGGGCGCGGGTGCTCACTACTCGGCCGCCAACGGAGTTCGATCGGACGACGTGGGGCTGTCTCGCTCACGGCGGTCGCCGAGGCATTCCCCTCTTTCTACGACTTCACGCGGAGGTTCCCGAACATCCCGTACTGCACGTGCGCGCCCACCGTGCAGAGGTAGTAGTACTTCCCTGTCTTACGGAAGGTCACGCGCATCGTGGTTGTCCTGCCCGCCTGCACGAGCGACGAGACTTTCTGCAGCTTCTGGATCGCGAACGTGTGCGGCAGCTGGCCCCTGTTCTGGATCGTGAAGACGACCGTTCCCTTGTGCACGGTGTTCGTCGACAGGCGGAATCGATATTCAGTCATCTTCACGGTCACGCGTTGAACCCGCGCGGCGTTCGCCGGAGCGAGGAACGCGGGAACCGCGGCCAGGCAGAGCCCGGCCGCGGCTACGCAGATCGCCTTACTTGAGAGTCCAGGCCTCAAGGATGTCTCCATGGCCTGTCGGCCGCTGTTGGTTGCTGTTCCCGCCGCCGCCGCCCTGCAATACCGCGACGTACTGCTTCCCGTCGGCGGTGTAGGTGATGCCCGGCGCGCTGAACGCGACCTTCACTCCGGTTGCGTCGTTCCAGAGATTCTTCCCGGTCGCCGCGTCGTAGGCGCTGTACGTCGGGTTCGTGGTGCTGTTGTGCCCGACGAAGACGAGGCCGCCCGCGGTGGTGAACGGCGCGTCGTAACAGTCGCCCGAGGTCGGCATCCGCACCGTCCAGGCGACCTTGTTCGTGGTGACGTCCATCGCCTTCAGGTAGCCGCCCCGGTGGGCGCCCTGATCGGGGGTGCCGGCGTCGCCGAAGCCCTTGACGAGGCCGTAGCCGAACTGCGAGCCGAAATACGACTGCCCGGCGACCCACTTCGGGAGCTGACCCGGAGCGTACGCGGCGAGGGCGGTGTTGCCGTTGTACCCGCAGATGTACTGGTAGTGCGTCTTCGGGCTGTAGCTCGAAGGCTGCCAGTCCGACCCGCCCTCCGTTCCCGGCGCGTACACGACGTACTGCTTGTGGTTGTACGGCGTGAAGATGCACGCGATCTTGTACGGCTTGCCGTTCGGTGCGTTCAACACCTTGCCGGTCTTCGGGTTCGTGTAGTCCTCCTTGTGCGCGCACTGGTCGGCAAACGCCTGGCCGACCGGATACGGCTGCGTCAGCGACGTGTTCTGCGACTTCTCCTGCGGCACGTTCTTCTCGCGGATGCCGAGCAGCGGCTTGCCGCTGTTCCGGTCGAGCTCGTAGAGCCAACCCGTCTTGCCGGGTGCCGAGATGCCGTGGCGCATCGTCCCCTTGACCTTGACATCGAAGAGCACCGTCGGGCTCGTGAGGTCGTAGTCCCAGAGATCGTGGTGGACGGTCTGGTACCACCAGCGGAGCGTTCCGCTGTTGACGTCGAGCGCGACGAACGAATCGGTGAAGAGGTCGTCGCCCGGGCCGCGGCTCGACCACGGATCGGGATTCCCGACGCCGAAGTAGACGAACCCGCGGTTCGCATCGACGGACGGCGTGGACCACACCGCCGCGCCGCAGTGCTGCCACTCGTTGCCGGACCACGTACCGCCGCCGAGGTCGCCGTAGCCGGCGCAGGTGTAGAAGCGCCAAAGCTGCGCGCCCGTCGACGCGTCGAATGCCGTCACCGCGCCGCGCACGCCCATCTCGCCGCCGGAGATGCCGACGATCACCTTGTGGTCGAAGTAGAGCGGCGCGAGCGTCATCGTCCCGCCCTCCTGCCACCGCGTGTTCCACACGCGCCATAGGACGCCGCCGGTTCGCTGGTCGAGAGCCACGAGCTGGCCGGGGATCTGGGCGACGAACACCTTGCCGTCGCCGATCGCGACGCCGCGGTTGCTGAACCCGCAGCACACGGTCGTGATCGTCTTCACCGGAATGTGCGAGTGGTACACCCAAAGCTGCTTGCCGGTCGCGGCGTCGAGCGCGAAGACGTCGTCGTTTCCGGTCGAGATGTACATGACGCCCTTGTAGACGACGGGCGTTCCCTCCTGCGAGTACGCGCGCGTGCCGCCGCTCTTGAGATGGATCTTCCAGGCGAGCTTCAGCTTGCCGACGTTCGACGTGTTGATTCCACTCAGCGTCGAGTAGCGATCGTTCGTCGTGCCGCCGCCGTTCGTGATCCAGTCATCCCCGGCGGGCGCAGAGAGATCTGCGGCATTGAACGCAGGCGCGAGCGGGATCGACGAAGCGCCGTTTCCGTTCCCGCGGCCGACGGTGGCAACGACGAGCGCCAGTGCGACGGCGATGGCGCCGATGACGGCTAACCGACGACGATGCATGCTTCCTCCTCCTGAACCCGATCCACCCCTGAGCCCTCACTGACGTATCCCTCGGCCGGAGCATACGAAAGATGGCACGGACGACGCTATCCGGACGCGATCCGGATGCTGTGAGCAGTTGCTCATGCCGGCGGATCGGCGGCCGCCTGTCCGTACTGCGCGACGAGCTCCGGGTCGAGCCGCTTCAGGTCGGCCGGCGGGAGGCCGCGCAGGAGCCGCCAGGCGAGCTCGAGCGTCTCCTCGATGCTTCGGCGCCGCCCGGCCTGGTGGACGAACTCGTGCTCGAAGTCGTGTGCGAAGTCGAGGTAGCTTCGGTCTCGCTCGGAGAGCGCCGCCTCGCCGATGATCGAGACGAGCCTGCGCAGGTCGCGCCCGCGGGCGAGCGCCGCATAGAGCTGGTCGGCGACGGCACGATGGTCCTTTCGGGTCTTGCCCTCGCCGATGCCCGCGTTCATCAGCCGGCTGAGCGACGGCAGCACGTCGATCGGCGGGTTGACGCCGCGCCGCTCGAGCTCCCGCGAGAGCACGATCTGCCCCTCGGTGATGTAGCCGGTCAGGTCGGGGATCGGATGCGTGATGTCGTCGTCGGGCATGGAGAGGATCATCAGCTGCGTCACCGAGCCGGGGAGGCCGCGGATGCGCCCGGCCCGCTCGAAGAGCGACGCGAGATCCGTGTACATGTAGCCGGGGTACCCGCGCCGTCCGGGGATCTCCTCGCGTGCGGCCGAGAGCTCGCGCAGGGCTTCGCAGTAGCTCGTGACGTCGGTGAGGATGACGAGCACGTGCAGCCCCTTGTCGAACGCCAGGTGCTCCGCGACGGTCAGCGCCGCGCGCGGGGTCAGCAGCCGCTCGACCGCGGGATCCTCTGCGACGTTGAGGAAGAGAACCGTTCGCTCGAGCGCCGCGCTCTCGGCGAAGCGCGCGCGGAAGAAGCCGGCCTCGCGCTGGGTTACCCCCATCGCGGCGAAGACGACCACGAACTGATCGGCTGCGGCGCTGCCGGGCACAGTCGCCTGCGCGGCGATCTGCGCGGCGAGCTCGGCGGCCGGCAGGCCGAAGCCCGAGAAGATCGGCAGCTTCTGCCCTCGCACGAGCGTGTTGAGGCCGTCGATCGCCGAGATCCCCGTCTCGATGAACTCGTTCGGATGGTCGCGGGCGACCGGGTTGATCGGCGACCCGTTGACGTCGCGGTAGGCCTCGGGTTGCACGGGCGGTCCGCCGTCGATGGGACGGCCGGAGCCGTCGAGGATGCGGCCGATCAGATCGAGCCCGACGGCCGTACGGGCCACCTCGCCGCGGGCGCGGACGCTCGTGTCGGGCAGGTTGAGGCCCGCCGTGCCGGCCAGCACCTGAACGACGATCCGGTCGCCGTCGATCGCGAGCACCTGGCCGCGCCGGATCCCGCCGTCCGGCGCGACCACGTCGACGAGCTCGTTGTAGCCGACCCCCTCGGCCTGCGCGAAGAGGAGCGGCCCCGCCGCGTAGGACACCGTCCGGTTCTCGACGGTGAGCAAGCTCTCTCCCCGCTTGCTCATAGGTCCTCCAGTTCGGCGCGTACCCGCTCGATCAGGCCGCCGGCGCGCTCGGCCGCCTCGTCCTCCGGCCAGGAGCGCATGCGAGCGACCTCGAGGAGGGTGCCGGCGTCCGCGAGCGCGTCGATCGCGACCCCGCGTCCGATCGCGGCCTCCATCGCCTCGTGGGCGGCACGGATCACGCGGAGCATCGTGTACTGCTTGCCCAGCGCGCAGTACGCGTCCACGTCGTCGAACGCGGACTGCTGGAGGAAGTCCTCGCGCAGCAGGCGGCCGCTCTCGAGGACGACGCGCTCCGCAGGCGCGAGCGAGTCGGTGCCGAGCAGCTGCACGATCTCGAGCAGCGAGCTCTCGCGCTGCAGGAGGTCGAGCGCCCAGGCACGCTGAACGCTCCAGCCGGGGTCCACCTCACGGTCGAACCAGTCCTCGAGCTCGTAGAGCGTGTAGCTGCGGTTCCAGTTGATCGACGGGAAGTGCCGCTGGCGCGCGAGCGTGGTGTCGAGCCCCCAGAACGTCCCGGCGAGGCGCAGGCTGTGCTGCGTGATCGGCTCGGAGAAGTCGCCGCCTGCCGGAGAGACGGCGCCGACGATCGAGACCGAGCCCGAGCGCTCGTCGCGACCGAGACAGACGACGGAGCCGGCACGCTCGTAGAACTCGGCGAGCCGTGTCGCCAGGTAGGCGGGATAGCCCTCCTCGGCCGGCATCTCCTCCAGCCGGCTCGACACCTCCCGCAAAGCCTCCCCCCAACGGCTCGTGCTGTCCGCCATCAACGCGACGTGGTAGCCCTGGTCGCGAAAGTACTCGGCGATCGTGATGCCCGTGTAGATGCTCGCCTCGCGCGCCGCGACCGGCATGTTGCTCGTGTTCGCGACGAGGATCGTCCGTTCCATCAGCGACGCGCCCGTGCGCGGATCCGTCAGCTGCGGAAACTCGTCGAGCACTTCCGTCAGCTCGTTGCCACGCTCGCCGCAGGCCACGTAGACGATCACGTCGGCGTGGCCCCATTTGGCGAGCGACTGCTCGAGCACGGTCTTGCCGGTGCCGAAGCCGCCGGGGATGGTTGCGGTGCCGCCGCGTGCCAGCGGGAAGAGCGTGTCGATCGACCGTTGACCGCTGACGAAAGGCGTGTCGAGTGGGAGCCTCGCCGCCGCCGGCCGTGGCCGGCGCACCGGCCAGCTCGAGAGCATTGCCAGCGGGCGTCCGTCGATCCAGACGACGGGGTCCTCGCTCCGCGCGGCGCCGCTCGAGACGTCGGTGACCGTGCCGGCGACGCCCGGCGGGACGAGGATGCGGTGCGTGAACTGCGCGGTCTCCTGCACGGTGCCGAGCGTGTCCCCCGCTCCGACCGTCTCACCGGCGCCGACGGCCGGCTCGAAGTCCCAGCTTCGCTCGCGGTCGAGCGCCGGCGCCGACAGGCCGCGCGGGATCATCGGTCTGCCCCAGGGGTTCTCGCCCTCGCGCGCGAGCACGGTCAGTGGGCGTTGCGTGCCGTCGAAGATCGAGCCGAGCAGGCCCGGCCCGAGCTCCGCCCGGAGCGGCTCGCGGGTGTCGACCACAGGCTCGCCGGCGGCGAGCCCGGACGTGTCCTCGTAGACCTGGATGACGGCGTCGGGGCCGTCGAGTCGGATCACCTCGCCCGCCAGGCCGGCATGTCCGACCTCGACGACGTTGTACAGGCGCGTCGCCGTCAGGCCTTTCGCGACGACCACCGGTCCCGCCACGCCGTGGATCTTGCCGACCTCCCCCGCGACCGGCTCGCTCTCGATCGTCGTGTCCGTCATTCCGTGTCGCCGTCCCGGTCGAAGGTGATCTGGTAGCCGACGGCTTCCCAGAGGATCCGCAGGTGCTGTGCGCGCCGCTCTGCCTCGACCGAGGCGTCCTCGCCGCCCGGCAGAGCGATGACGAGCGGCGAGGCGAGCGAGTCGATGCGCCGCCGAAGCCCCGCCGGGAGCTCGTTGAAGAACGGCTCGTGCACGGCAACGACGTCTCCCTCCTCCGACTCGCCCGGCCGGTCGAGCAGCTCGTGCAGCTGCTCTGCCGTCTCGTCGGCGGAGGCGAGCGCTCGTGCGGCAACGCCGGCCAGCCGGTAGCCCGGCTCGAGCTCGGCGGTCGTGAAGACGATCAGGCGTCCCATTGCCCGCCTCGCGGCACGATGAGCTGCGCGCGGAGCGCTGCCGCCGGCAGTCCGCCGGCCGCGCCTTCGCCGAGCAGCCGCAGGTTCCGCACTTCGTTCTCCATTGCGACCGTGTACGCGATCGGCACGTCGAAGCTGAGCGGGTCGCCGCGGAAGAAAAGGCCGACGGCCCACCGGACGCGACTCACCTCGAGCTCACGCTGCAACGTGGGCAGGTCGCCGCCGGTGGCGATGCGCTCGAGCGGCGCGCGCCAGTCCTCACGACGTGCTGCGTCGACGAGCTTCGCCACGGCTTCGGCCCGCGTCGGCTGGCGCAGCGCGTCCTCGAGCGCGTCCTCGGCGATCCTGCCGCCGGCGAGAAAACGACCGGCGGCCGGTGCGGGCGGGAGATCCTCGAGCTCGTCGAGCTGGAGCGCAAAGCGGAGGCGGAGGACCACGAGCACGTTGACCGCGTCGTGTTCGCGCGCGACGAGCTCGCGCAACGAGTCGGCATCGGGCCCCGCGGCTTGCAGGGCCTCCTCGAGGCGACGCGCGTGGCCCGCCGTCAAGGCGTGCTCGAGCGCCGCGAGGTCCTCGGTGCGCTCGTACTCCGGCCAGGCGGCGGCAACCGCTCGAGCCCCGTCGGGATCCGGCAGTCGCCAGGAGACGAGCAGCTCGACGGCCCGCGCGAGCTCCTGCTGTCGCGCGATCTCCTGCGCCTCCGCACCGCCGAGAGCGCCGAGCGGAACGACGTTCGCGAGGGTCTGCTCCGGCGGTCGACCGCGCACCTGCCCGCGCAGGAGCGTCAACAGGTTGTGCAGGTCGAAACGGGAGAGCAGCAGCTCAACGAGGTCACCGCTCCGCCCTTCATAGAAAGCGCGCAGGTCGCCGAGCATGCGCGCCAGGTGGCGGCTGAGCGCGAGGTGGAGCGCGGGCTTGCCGTCGGTGACGGCGAGCGCCGCCTCGATCTCCGCGCGATAGGCCGTACCGGCAAGGAACTCGAGCGATGCAGCGAGGTCGCGACCGAGCAGCGCCTCGTAAGCCGCGGCTCCGAGCAGCTCGCCCTTGCGCGCGCGCAGGCGCGTGTTCCCGTACGCGAAGTCGGCCGCGGAGGATCTGAGGATCACGGCGCCTCGACGTGCTGCGCTCGACCGAAGAGCAGTCTCAGCGTGGGCTCTGCATTCGCAAGTCGGTCCTCGACGGTGTTTCGCACCGCGCGATCCTCGCCGCGGGTCAGCTCCACCCCGCCCGCGGTCTCCAGCGTCGCGACGATCTGGAGCTCGGCGTCGAGCTCCGCGACCAGATCCGCGGCCAACCGCTCGTCGCGCGGGTCGACCCGCAGGGATGTCGCAGCGGGCAGTGCGCTCAGGCTTTCGCGCAGCAGCGCTCGCAGCAGCGCCGGGTAGCTCGCGCTCTCGCGAAGCGCTTCGAGCCGCGCGCGCACCTCCACGAGAAGCTCGTGGAACGCATCCTCGCGGGCTCGTCGCACGGCAGCGGCGGCGGCGAGCCGCGCCCGCGCGCGCAGCGCTTCCGCTTCTCGACGCAGCTCGTCCTCGTCCGCTTGCAGTGCCTGCTCCCGGAGAAGGCGCGCCTCGGCCTGCGCCTGTTCTCCGATGCGAGTCACCTCCGCGCGGGTCTCGGCTTCGAGCACGGCCTCCTCGGCGGCGGCTTCCGCCTGCAGGCCCGCGAGTAGATCGGAGAGGGCCATCGGTCCACTCAGAGGAGGACGATGATCATGGCGGCGACGGCGAAGCCGAGGATGATCATGGTCTCCGGGATCGCCACCATCAGGATCGCGCGCCCGGTCAGCTCGGGCTTCTCCGCGATCGCGGCCATGGCGGCGGCGCCGATGCGCGCCTGCGCGAGCCCCGTTCCGACCGCGCCGAGGCCGACCGCGAGGCCCGCGCCGAGTGCCATCAGTCCGTGTTGCATCTCTGTCCTTCCTGTTGTGGTGTCTGCACGCTACGAGACCGCGCGTGCACCGAACGGCCGGAACGGCTTTCCTCCGCCCTCGTAGAACTTGCTGAAGAACTCGACGTAGTGCAGGCGGAGCGCCTGGATCATCGGGCTGAACGAGGCAAGCCCGAGGTTCAACGCGTGGAAGAACATCCCGATGAAAACGCCCAGCCAGATCGGGGCGATCACGGACAGCTCGTTCGCGACCGTCGCCAGGTAGGTCGAGGCCAGGCCGACTGCCGCGAGACGCAGATACGAGAGGACGTTGCCGAGCGTGCCCACGAGCTCGAGCGGCCCCATGACGAGCCCGAGCGCGCCTCGACCGGAGATCAGGAGGACGACGCCGACCGCGACGACTCCTCCCGCCCCGAGCCCTGCGAGCGTGCCGCCGGGCACGCGGTCCGCGGCGACACCGGCAAGAACGAGGACGCCGCCGAGGGCGAGGAGCGATCCGAAGCGGTTGACGAGCTCCACTGTCCTGCGTGCGCGCGCCGACTGCCACAGGCCGAGCAGCTGCCCGAGCACGACGTGAACGGCCCCGAACGCGAGCGAGAACAGGAGCAACGGCTGGACGGCGTCGGTGCCGCCGCGGTAGAGCCAGAGCGCGGGCAGGCCGAGCTTGTGGCCGACGTCGCCGAGCGCCTCGCCGAAGAGCACGCCGAAGACGATCGCCCACAGCGCTCCGGCGACGAACACGCGGGTCAGGTCGCGAACCGTCGCCGAGTCGGCGGCGAAGCGCCTCCGCACGAAGAGCGCGATGACGAGCAGCACGGCTCCGTAGACGATGTCGCCGACCATCACGCCGACCATCAGCGGCAGGACGAGCGCCATCAGCACGGTCGGATCGAGCGATCCGGCGTGCGGCAGGTCGAGAAAGCGCACGAGGAACTCGAACGGCCGGGCCGGCTTGCGGTTCCGCATCAGCACCGGCGGCTCTGCTTCGGGGGGTGTCGAGAGGTCGTCGAGCACGAGCTCGCCGCCCGCGGCGCGTTCGAGCTCGAGGCGCAGCTCCGGCACACGTTCGCTCGGTGCCCAGCCGACGATGACGAAGGCACGCCCTGTCGCACCGGCCTTCGCGACGGCTTCGAGCTGCTCGATGTCGGCCAGGAGTCGCCTGCGCGCTGCGCGCCAGGCCGCGACGCGCGGCGCAAGCAGCGCCCGCAGCTCTGCTTGCGCTTGTTCGAGCTCGGCCGGGATCTCGCGCAGCCGGCTCTCCATCGCGGTGACCGCACCCTGAAACGAGAGATCCTCGTAGCGCGGC
>Ga0207660_10002503_pt1 | contig 12070 bp, 13 predicted proteins | sample KBSC73BmetaG_FD_184335 | JGI IMG/M metagenome (GOLD analysis project Ga0207660, IMG submission 184335) | Corn rhizosphere microbial communities from Kellogg Biological Station, Michigan, USA - KBS C7-3B metaG (SPAdes) (version 2) | ecosystem: Host-associated > Plants > Roots > Rhizosphere ... | reverse complement strand
ACGTCGGGAAGGTTCGTCTTAGGCGACGCTGAGCGCCTGGCGACGCCGCTGGGTGCGGAGCACCGCGCCGAGGCCGCCGAAGCCCATGAGCATCATCGCCCAGGTCGCCGGTTCCGGCACGCCGGGGGTCTTGAAGCCCAGCGCAGCCACGTTCCCGGTCGAGCCGTTGCTGTCGGCCACGTCCGCGGCGAAGTAGTAGCCGCTGCCATTGGCAACGATGCTGTTAACGGTCAGCGTAGTCGGCGCCGTAACCGTGAACGTCAGTTGCGTCGGCGAAGCGGCGTTGTAGCCGGTGCTGCAGCTGTCGCACTCGAGCACATAGTTGAACGTGCCGAAGGGCGAGAAGTTGTCCGGGGCCGTCTGGACCGTGAAGGTCCCGGCGCCGTTATCGCCGATGCTGCCGATCGAGCCGGTCGCGACGTTCAGATCGAAGCCGAAGGACCAATGGTTCTTGTCCGGCGCGTTGCGGAAGACCAAGCCGTCGGTCAGATCGACTGTGAAGGCCAGCGTGCCGCCGAGGTCATTGACCGTGACGGTGCCGTAGGGCGAACCGACATTCAAGCCACCCGAGGCGCCGTTGGCCGTCAGGTCCGCGGTGATGACGGCCGCGCTCGATGCGCCAGCCGTCGCGAGAGAGATCGCCAGCGCCGAGGCGGCGACCGCGAGACGAAGTTTCATAAGATGCACCCCAATATAATGAATATTCAATATAGCATCGGTCGGCGGGATTTTGAATAAAGAGATGTTAAAAAATATTTCGAGAATCTCTGACTTTTCCTCGCGTTAGAGGCGAGTTTTTCACCTCGGGCGAGAAGCGCCAGGGCGGGGTTGGGCCGCCGCGGAGGCCAATGCCAAGCTCGTTTGCGTTAACTCGATCGCGACGTTATCCGAAGGCTGCGGCGGTCCCGACGCCACGGCGCAGGCGGGAATTCGCCGGCGAGCCCCTTGGAGCGCCGCCGGCGGCGGCCCGGTTCGTTACGGGCGCGATCTCCCACATTGCGAGATCGCAAGAAGGCTTTGGTTGAAAAAACAGTATTAATGCGTGTATCCAGTGTTCTGTTTGGTGAAGCTTGCTCGGGCACTTGCCTCAGGCGTCACGTTCCACATGAGGCCCAGGCCTCAGTGTTGGGTATTGTTAGAATTTGCGATCGGTGACTTGGCCGATCGCGGAGAAGGCGTCGATGTCGGGGGGTTCGCAAGACAGGGGAGCTGCGGGAGGCGCCGAGCGCCCTGGCCCGGCATGGAACCCCCTCGTCGACACCGCCACCATCGTCCTCATCATCGTTTCGGCCACGGGTCTGGCCGCCGTCCTGGTCGTCGCCGGCCAGATCGCCTACCTGCCGGCGCTGCTGCTGACCGGCGCGCTCGCCGCCGCCGTGCTGTTCGGCCCGACCCACGGGCTCCTGGCGGTCGCGGCCGGCCTGGTGACGGCGCGGCTCTATGGCGACGGGCAGATCGGCCGCGTGGATTCCCGGGCGGGAGCCTTCCTGCTGGTGGCCGTGGCTGCGGTCGCCGTGCCGTGGCTCGCGGTGCTGATCCGCACGGCCCAGGCCGATCGCCGCGCCGCGGCGCAGTTTCCCGCGCCGGCGCCGCCGCTCGGCGAGCGCATCGCGGCCTCGCTCGCCGGTTTTGCGCGCCGCCAGACCTCCGATTTCAGCTGGCCGCTGACGCTCCAGAAGACCCGCCGCGGGGTCATTCCCTACCTGATCCTCGGGGTCGGGGCGTTCGCCTCCCTGGTGGGGCGCGACGAGATCGGCGTGGAGGGCGGCATGCAGCTCATGCTGGTCGCCACGCTGTGCGTCGCGGGCGTCTTCGGATCCCGCTATGGCGTCGCGGCGGGGCTGCTGGCGGCGGTCGTGCTGAACGACTTCGTGATCGCGCGGCACGACGTCGAGCTGCGCACGCCAAGCGCGACCCTCAACCTCATCGTCTTCGCCTCGGTCGGCTGGTGCGTGGGGTTGATCGCCGACAGCCTGCAGGCCAAGCGCAGCGCCCTCAAGGTGGTGGTGTCGGCCAGCCGCGAGATCTCCACCACCACGGACGAGGCGGTGATCCACCACGCCCTGTTCGACAGCCTGGCGAAGCTGATGGCGCGCAGCTGGGTGGAGATCCGCGACCAGGCCGGCTCGACCGTGCTCGCCTCGCCGGGCGTCGCGCCGCTGTCGGAGGCCGAGCCCCTGGCCGGCTGGCACGCCCGCCCGCTCGCAGCGGACGGCCGCATGGTCGGCAGCGTGCGCTGGCGCTATCTCGGCCCCGCCGCCGACGTGGCGATCGCCGACGAGATCGCCGGCTCGCTCGTGGACCTGGGCGGTTCGGCGATCGTGCGCGCCCGCCTCAGCGTCGAGAAGTCCGAGATGGAGTTCATGGCGCGCAGCGAGCACCTGCGCACCATCCTGCTGGACGCCGTCTCGCACCATTTCCGCTCGCCCCTGGCCGGCATCATCGGCTCGGTGACCAGCGTCCTGAACCTGCCTGACCAGCATGACCGCGAGGTGAGGCGCGAACTCCTGCTGATCATCAAGGAGCAGGCCAACCGGCTCAGCCGCTACGTCGACAACTTCCTCAGCGTGGCGCGCCTGGAGTCGGGCTCGATCGACGTCAACCTGGTCGACGTGCTGATCGAACCCCTCATTTACGACGTCTGGGAGACCTTCGGCGAAGCGGGCGGGGCGCGCCGCTTCCTGCAGGTCAAGGTGGACCCTCAACCCGTTCGCGCCGATCCCGGCCTGCTCGCGCAGGTGCTGGGCAATGTCTTGGAGAACGCCATCAAGTTCAGTCCCGAAGAGTCCATCGTCGACGTCCGCGGCCGCCGCGACGGCGACAAGCTTGTCATTGAGGTCACCGACCAGGGCGTCGGGGTCCAGTCCGGCAATGAGGACCACATTTTCCGCCGCTTCTTCCGCAGCCCGGGGGCGAAGGCCCCAGGACTGGGCCTGGGGCTCTATATCACCCGCAGCCTGGTGCAGATGCAGGGCGGCGAGGTGCGGGCCAGCAACCGCAACGACGGCGAGAGCGGCCTGAAGGTCGCCCTGACCCTACCGGTGGCCGCATGAGCCAGACCGAACCGCGGATCCTCGTCATCGAGGACGAAGAGCAGCTCTCGCGCATGCTGCGCGCGACGCTCATCCAGGCCGGCTATGCGGTGACCCTCGCCAAGACCGGCTCGGACGCGCTGAAGGCGATGATCGTGCAATCCTTCGGGGTGGTGCTCGTCGACCTCGGCCTGCCGGACATGGACGGCAAGGACGTCATCCGCGAGGCGCGCGCCATATCCTCGGCCCCGCTGATCGTGATCTCGGCGCGCGGCTCGGAGCGCGAGAAGATCGCCGCGCTCGACCTGGGCGCCAGCGACTACGTGGCCAAGCCGTTCGACGTGGGCGAGCTCCTGGCGCGCATCCGCGTGGCGCTCCGCGACCGGCCGGAGGCCCCGATCGGCAGCGGCGCGGCCAATCGCGGCCTGAAGATCGAAGTGGCTTCGCGCCGGGCGATCGTCGACGGCGTGTCGGTCAGGCTGTCGCGCAAGGAGACGGAGTTCCTCCAGCTGCTGGGCGAGGCGGCGGGCGAGATCGTCAGCCACGAGCGGATCATCGAGGCGATCTGGGGCCGCGGCGGCGACGCCGACCACATGAACGTGCGCGTGCTGGCCTGGCAGGTGCGTCGCAAGATCGAGCCCGACGTCACCGCGCCGCGCTTCCTGATCGCCGAGGCCCGCGAAGGCTATCGCCTCAACCTGGATTAGGCAGGATCGGCCGAAGCGGCGTCACCCGCTCCGTCACCTGCGGTGGCTGAGGCAGACCCCATGTTGTTCCGGGTCCTGCGACGTAACGCCTCACGTGTTAGAAGGTATTAAGGAATATTCGCCTGCGGGTTGCTTGCGATTTCACGAATGCTGTTCGGTGGTATAAAGAAGAGAGCCTTCGTCTTTGCCGCGACATGTGGCGGACCCTGGCGAACCGGAGGGGGTTTCGATGTTCGCGGTCCGGCGTCTGAGGCGCTTCCTCGCCGACCAGCGCGGCGGCGTCAGCGTCATGCTGGTGCTGATGCTGATCCCGATGATCGGGATCATGGGCATGGCGGTCGAAGGGTCGAGCTTCTATTTCACCGGCCGGGCGATGCAGAACGCTGCGGACTCCGCGGCCCTGGCGGCGGCCACCAACACCTGCGACGTCGCCGCTGCCTGCCACACGGGCGCGACCACGCAACCGACCTTCGTTCAGGAAGCCGCTGCGGTCGCCACGAACTACGGTTTCACCGACGGCGTCAACGACACCACGGTAAGCACCAAGACGAAGGCGTGCCCCGCGGACCCGAGCGCGACCTGCTACTGGGTCAAGATCACCCGGGTCGTCCCGGTCAACATGTTGCGGATGGTCGGCTTCCGCGGGGATGCGGCCCTGAGCAACGGCCTCGGCCGCGGCCAGACCATAGCGGCGCTCTCGGTCGCGAGCGCGCGCGTGCTGCCTTCGACGCTATGCCTGTGGGCGATGAACTGGACCGGCGCAGCCGCAGGCATCGATACCAACGGCACGAGCAGTCCGCTGCCCTTCACCGGCTGTTCCATCGGAACGAACGGACCCGCGAACTGCAACCAACCGCAAGGGGCTTTGTCTACTGTCGCGACGAATGGCGGCTCCATATGCGGCGGACCGGTGAAGAACATTCCTGTCACCGATCCTTACGCGGCACTGGCGTCGAATATCCCGCCGTATTCCTGCGCGGCGGGGGAGCCCATCAAGACTATGGCGGCTGGCAACATCGCGCTGTCATCGACGCCACAGAAATTTTGTGGCGGGCTAAGCATCACCGGAAAGGTGACGACTAGTGGAACTGGGGTGATCGAGATCATCAACGGGCCACTTCTGCTCAACGGGAACACCTTTCAGTCAGGCCCGAACTCCGGTGTGACCCTGATCTTCACCGGAACCGGCACGAGCAGCAGCACAATTGAAGAGAACGGCAAGGGCGTAATCGACATAGCCGCGCCGCAGTCGGGCGACTGGTCTGGAGTCGCTATCTACACGGATCCGGCTCAAACCTCTCAAGTGCTCTACACCCAGAACGGCGCGAACGCGGTGTCCTGGCAGATCACAGGGCTGGTCTACATGCCCCACGCCAACCTGACGCTGAATGGCGACGTGACCCATGCGACGAACGCCACGGTCGGCGCTCAGGATTGTTTCGCCCTGGTGAGCGACATCTTCAGGTCGAACGGCGGCGTCAGGTTCCTGGAACACCAGACCCAATGCGCATCCGCTGGCCTGATCCCGCCGTCGGGCGGCTCGGCGATCCGTCAAGCGCTCGTGCAATGACCGCCGCCGCGCGCGCCGCCATTGCGAGGTTCGTCAGGGAGACGCGAGGCGCGGCCGCGGTCGAGTTCGTTCTGTGGCTCGCGCTTCTGATCGTGCCGATCCTGAGCGTCGTCGACGTCGGAGCCTATGTGTTCCAGAAGATGCAGCTGCAGATCGCCAGCCAGGCGGCCGTGCAGTTCATCTGGCACACCTGCGATCCCAACCTTGGCGGCGTCCCGGCTTTCCAGAAATGCAGCGCGCTGACCTTCGCCGACATCACGACGTCGGCCCAGTCGACGACGCTCGGGACCGACATAACGGTGACGGAGGTCAAGGAAGGCGGCGCCTGCACCAAGACCAACAATACGCTCACCTGGGTCGGCACGCCCAGCGCCGCCACGCCCGCCGCTCCGACGTGGACGGCGCCGACGATTCCCGCGACCTGCACCGGGACGGGCAGCACGGCACCCCCGGGCGACTATGTCACCGCCACCGCGTCCTATCCTTACAAGCCGATTTTCACGGGCCTGTCGGTGGGCTCGCTCCTGACGACGCCGATCACCCACACCGCAATCCTTCGGTTGAACTGAGCGATGGTCGGCATCCGAAAGCTCCGGGAGCTTGGCCGCTTCGGCTCCGACGAGACGGGCGGCAGCGCCGCCGAGCTGGTCCTGATCATGATCCCGCTGATCGCGCTCACCCTGGGGACGATCAACCTGGCGATGATGATCTACACGGTGGCGAACCTGCACTATGCGACGCAGGAGGCCGCGCGTTGCGCCACGGTCCGGCCGACGGTCTGCGCAGACACGACGACCCTCACCACCTACGCGCTGAAGAACTACGGCGGGCTCACCGCTGCGCCGGCATTCACGCTTACCGTCGAGCCGAAGACCGCCACGGTCTGTCCGAACGGCAACTATGTGACGGGGACCGCCACCTACAACTTCGTGACCGGGTTCACGACCACGGCGATCCCGCTCACCGCCAACGCCTGCTATCCGCTGGCGTAGGCCGCTCAGACCAGCTGCAGCCCCAGCTTGGCCGTGATCGCGGGCAGCAGGATCACGTACTGGATCAGGGCTATGGTGTAGAGCGCCGCCAGGACCGGGCGGCCGCCGCGAAGGTTGATCACCACGCCGGCGACCAGAGGTCCGCTGATCGGACCGATCAGGAAATAGGGGGCGAGGCGTTTGAAGCGGGACACGTCGGACCTTCCAGCTGGCGCTAGCTAAAGACAGACGCCGGTTCGCGGCCTGCGTCCAATCATTTACCTGGGCTTAACCTTGGCCTTCGATCGAGGTTCCGGACGAACGCTGTTTTCGCGCAATGGCGGTGTGTTAGCGGGAGATTAACCGCCGCATAGCCAAGTCAGTGCGTGGCCGGCCCTGCGACAACCGACGTCCTTCAGGTCGTGGACCTGAAAAAGCGCTTCCGCGGCGGCGGCGGCGTCGACGCAGTTTCGATGCAAGTCCAGGCCGGCAGCGTCACCGGCTTCATCGGCGTCAACGGGGCGGGCAAGAGCACGACGCTTCGCTGCATCCTGGGCCTCATGGCGCCCGACGCGGGCGAGGTGTTGCTGTTCGGCGCCGCGGCGAGCCAGGCCAGCCGGCGGCGGCTCGGCTTCCTGCCCGAGGAGCGCGGCCTCTTTCCCCGGGAGCGGGCGCGCGAGGCCATAGCCTTCCACGCGCGGTTGAAGGGCCTCGCCAAGCGCGACGCCCTGCGCGCGGCCGACCGATTGCTGGAGCGGATCGGTCTCGGCGACCGCCTGTCGGCCCGCATCGAGGAGCTGTCCAAGGGCAACGCCCAGCGCGTGCAGATCCTCTGCGCGCTGGCGCATTCGCCGGATCTGCTGATCCTCGACGAGCCGTTGACCGGGCTGGACCCGGTGGCCCAGAGCGAGGTCCTGTCGCTGTTCGCCGAGTTCCGGGCGGGCGGCGGGGCCATCCTCTTCTCGACCCATTCGATGGCCGCCGCCGAGATGCTGTGCGACCGGGTGGTGATGCTGGCCAACGGGCGGACCGTCTTCGAAGGGGCCCTGGCCGACGCCTCGGCGCGGGCTCCGCACGGCGCGGTGGTGGTGACGCCCGACGCCGACGGCCTGCTGGCGGCGGCATCCTCGCTGAACGGGCAGATCCAGCCCATGCCGGGCGGGATGGCCGAGGCGACGCGGTGGCGCGTGACCCTGCCGCGCGAGGTGACCCATCCGGCGCTGATGCGGGCGCTGGCCGAGCGCGCCGTGCCGATCTTCGCCTTCGAGCCGATCAAGGCCGACCTGGAGGCCGCGTTCTGGGACCTGGCCGCGCCGCAAGCCAGGTTGCAGCAAGCCAGGCGCGCCGCGTGATCCGCCGGGTCGGCCTCATCGCCGGGCGTGAGTTCCGCGCCTACGCCATGACCGCGAGCTTCTGGGTGGCGCTGGCGATGGGCCCGTTGCTGATGGCCGCGGCGCTGCTGCTGAGCGGCGGACATGGCTCGGCGGCGGCTCCGCCGACCGCGACCCTCACCTTGACGCAGGATCCGGCCGGCGCGGTGACGGCGCAGTTCGGGCAGGGGTTCCCGCTGTCGGCCCAGGGACGGGCGCAGTTCGTCGATATCCTTCAGCGCGACGGCAGACTCCATGGCGCGGTGAGGGTCGTCCAGGAAAAGCCCAAGTCCAGCCTCGACCCCGAAGCCTTGCGGCGCTTTGCATTGCTGATGATGCTCTGGATGACACTTGCCGGCTCCCTGGGAATGCTGTTGCAGGCGGTGGTGCGCGAGCGGTCCAACCGCGCGCTCGAGAGCCTGCTGGCCGCCGCGCGGCCGGCCGACGTGGTGTTCGGCAAGCTCCTGGGCGTGGGCGCGGTCTCCCTGCTGGTGGTGTCCGCCTGGCTGGGGGGATCGGCGGCGATGGGGGCGCTGGCGCCTGCGTCAGGCGGGGCGGTGGCGGTTCTGCTTCAGGGGCTCGCGCATCCGGCGGTGCTGCTGCGCGCCGGCGCGATCTACCTGCTGGCCTTCGGCTTCTATGGCCTGACGACGGTGGCGATCGGGGCGCTGGCGCGCGACAACGCCGACGCGCAGAACCTGGCGCGGCCGATGTTCGCGACGCTGCTGGTGGTGTTCTTCACCGCCCTGGCCTCGACCGCGGGCGCGCACAGCCTGACCTGGCTGGTCTACATCCCGCCGTTCACGCCCTTCATGCTGCTGATCCAACCGCAGGCGGCCGGGGTCGAGTTCGTCGCGCTCGATCTCCTTGCCGCGGCGACAGTATTGGCGGGATGGCTGGCCGTGCGCGCGCTGCGCCGGGCCTGCGCTGGCTCAACCCGGATCAGCCGGCCGGCGCGCCTGAAGTCCTGATTTTTCACCTGGAGGCCCCCAATCGGGCCTATCTGCCGCGCTTCATTCCGGAGCCGCGACCTTCCGTCGCGCTCGCGGAAGTAGTGGGCCGTTCCGATTCAACGCAATATCAGCGCTCTCTGAGTAACAGAATTCCTTAACAACTCCTAATAGTCATATATGTCTGGTAATACGTTCGCTTGAGAAGGGAATTGGGAGAGTCACCAACAGTCATGACTTGTCGTTAACCATTCATTTAGGTTTACACAATCTTAAACTTGTGAATAACCTTGCAGTGGGGTGCAGGGGTCGGGGCTTCCAGACGCTTCACCTAACCCAGGCTGAGCCCGATCGGGTTCGACTTACAAAAGCGAAGTGAATGGAGATCAACATGTCCAAGTTCGTTTCTTTCTTGAACGACGAGTCCGGCGCTTCGGCTGCCGAATACGTTCTGATCCTGGCCGTCATCGGCAGCGCCATCGTGGTGGGCGCCGCTCTGCTCGGCAGCAGCATCTCGAACGCGTTGTCGAAGGCTTCGACCTTCATCACGAGCAAGGCTTCGACCTTTTCCTAAGATCGTTGCGAAGGGCCCCGCCCGCCGGTTGGGCGGGGCCTGTCGCATCGCCTGAAGTGAATGGAGATTCACATGACCAAGTTTGCTTCTTTCCTGAATGACGAGTCCGGCGCCTCGGCGGCCGAATACGTTCTGATCCTGGCCGTCATCGGCAGCGCCATCGTGGTCGGCGCCGCTCTGCTCGGCAGCAGCATCTCGAACGCGCTGTCGAAGGCCTCGACCTACATCGACGCGAAGGCCAACACCTTCTCCTGAGTGCGACAAGCCTGGACGCCGGCCGACTATTGGGCGGCGTCCAGGCGCCTTGCTGGACCTCCCGGGCGCCGCTGGCGACCATCAAAGGTGCAGCTTCAGCGACAGCGGCCAAGGTTTTCCTGAGGCCGAGAGCTTTCTAGGTGGATTGGACAGTCGACGATGTCCCTCAGAAGTATTGCATCGCTGGCGATCGCCCTGTTGCTGGGCCTGATCGCCGTTGTCATCGTCCGCAACTACCTCACAGTCAGAAATGGAACCGGCCCGAGCACAGCCTCGGCCGCGCTGACGCCGGTCGTCGTGGCTGCGCTGCCGATCGACCGTGGCGCGGAGCTGAAGGCGCCGATGCTCAAGGTCGTCGGCTATCCCAGCGGCGCAGTGCCCGCCGGCGCGTTCAAGACGGTCGCCGAAGTGGCCGCCGCCAACGGCGCGACGCCGCGCCTGGCGCTGCGGGCCATGGCCGCGAACGAGCCGTTGATGGCCGATAAGGTCAGCGGCTCCGGCGGCAAGGCCAACCTGTCCGTCACCCTCACGCCCGGCATGCGCGCGGTGAGCATCCGTTCCGACGACGTCTCCGGCGTCGCCGGCTTCGTGCTGCCGGGCGACCGTGTCGACATCCTGTTGACCCGCTCGGTCGGCTCGGGCCCGACCCAGACGTCGATCACCCAGGTGCTGGCGGAGAACTCGCTGGTCGTGGGCATCGACCAGCTCAGCGACACCACGACCGAGAAGCCGGCCGTCGCCAAGGCGGTCACCATCGAGGTCACGCCCGAGCAGGCGCAGGCCATCTCGCTCGCACATGCGATCGGCTCGATCTCGCTGTCGCTTCGCCAGGTGTCCGACCATGACCCGGTGGCGCACAAGCTGACGACGGTCGCCGAGCTGGGCGGCCCCCGGCCGGCGCTGGTCGCGCACGCGCGGCCGCGGGTCCGGAAAGCCGCTCCGATGGTGATGCAGGTTCGCGTCACCCGCGGCGTCGACACGACCGGCTACCCCCTGGGGGGCAGCTAGTCGGAAGGAAAACGAACGTTCAAGGGGTGCGCCTGCAAGGGCGCTTGGGGGTTTCAGTGAAGACCAGATCAGTAGGCGGGAGTTTTGCGCGCGGCGCGGCGGCGGCGATCTGCCTCGCCCTCGGCGTCGCGGGCGCGGCCTCCGCGCAGGGGCTCGCCACCGCCCAGAACACGTCGCCGGAGGTCGTTGTCCCCGTCGGCAAGTCGCAGGTCATCGAACTGCCCGGGACCTACAGCGACCTGATGATCGCCGATCCCAAGATCGCCGACGTCCTGCCGCTGACCAGCCACTCGATCTATGTGGTCGGCAAGGGCATGGGTTCGACCGCGCTCACCGTCTACGGGCCGGGCAAGCGGTTGATCGCGGCGGCCAACGTGGTGGTCTCCGCCGACGTCGAGGGGCTGAAGACCCGCCTGGGCGAGATCCTGCCTGAGGAACGAGACATTTCCGTGCGGCCGGCCAACCAGTCGATCGTCGTCTCCGGCACCGTCAGCAGCCCGGCGGCCCTGCAGAAGGCCCTGGCGCTCGCGGAATCCTACGCGCCGACCAAGGTGGTCAACATGCTGGGCGTCGAGGGCACCCAGCAGGTGATGCTCTCGGTCCGCTTCGTGGAAATGAGCCGCTCGACGGCCAAGAACCTTCGGCTGAACGTCAACCGCAGCAACCTCAACCCGTCCAGCGGGGCCAGCCGCTCCGGCGACGCGCCCTACGTTTCGGTGTTCACCGGCGACACCAACGTCGCGAACGGCGGCGCCTTGGTGAACAGCTTCGGCGCCGTCAGCGCGCTGTTCAACGGCAACCTGGAAGTCCTGCTCGACGCCCTTGAGACCAAGGGCCTGGTGAGGACGCTGGCCGAGCCCAACCTGGTGGCCATGTCCGGCGACACCGCGAGCTTCCTGGCCGGCGGCGAGTTCCCGATCCCCGTGTCGCAGAGCAACGGCAGCGGCGACGCCGCGCCGACGATCACCGTGCAGTTCAAGCAGTTCGGCGTGTCGCTGGCCTTCACCCCGACCATCCTGAAAGACGGGCTGATCAACATGCTGGTCGCCCCGGAGGTCTCCTCCATCGACCCGACCGTCTCGTTCGACGTCGGCGTCATCAAGGTGCCCGGCATCAAGGTGCGCCGCGCCAAGACGACCGTCGAGCTGCACGACGGAGAATCCTTCACCGTCGCGGGCCTGCTGACCCAGGACTACCAGACCCAGATGCGGTCGCTGCCGTTCGTCGGCGACATGCCGATCCTCGGGGCCCTGTTCCGCTCGAACGGCTATCAGCGCGACGAAACCGAGCTGGTGATCGTGGTGACGCCGCACCTGGTCGTCCCGCGCCGCGGCAAGGTCGCGATGCCGGGCGAGGGCTTCGTTCCGCCGTCCGACTTCGAGCTGTTCCTGCTCGGCGCACAGCAGGGATCGAGCGCCAACCTGCGTCCGGAAGATCGCGCGCTGATGTCGGGCGACCCCGGCAAGGCCGGCGTCGAAGGCCCGCACGGCCATGTCCTCTATTAAGGAGCCCGCGATGTCGCTCGCCAAGATCCTGTTGCTCACGCTGGCGCTCGCGGGCCTTTCGGCCTGCGTCCAGAGCCAGAAGACGCTGGCCGCCGATTTCGGCGTGGCCGTCCGCCAGGACGTGGCCG
>Ga0207660_10002492_pt1 | contig 12103 bp, 7 predicted proteins | sample KBSC73BmetaG_FD_184335 | JGI IMG/M metagenome (GOLD analysis project Ga0207660, IMG submission 184335) | Corn rhizosphere microbial communities from Kellogg Biological Station, Michigan, USA - KBS C7-3B metaG (SPAdes) (version 2) | ecosystem: Host-associated > Plants > Roots > Rhizosphere ... | reverse complement strand
ATCAGGACAACTCCATCGCAGATATGGTTTCTCGCAAGTAGTCGATGCCGAATTTGCGCAAGCGACCCCTCAATCGCGAGCCGTGCTGGAAGCTTACGCTGCTGGCGTCAACGCTTATATAGCATCGCTGAGTCCAAAGACTTTGCCTCCCGAGTTTCAAGTTCTTCAATACTCACCAAAGCCCTGGACACCAACTGATTCCCTCATTGTAGTGAAGATATTCTTTGAAGCTCTGTCAGACACTTGGCGATTGGATCTGATGCGTGAGGCTATGGGAAGTCTTGCAGGTGACAAACGCGCCGCGCTCTTACCTGAGGTATCGCCCATCGATCTACTTGTGGTCGGCAAAGACACAAAGGCTCCTGCCTCACAGATGGCACGGTTCAGCACGTCATTGTCTCGAGAATCACTTGTTGATCTCGCTCGATCTGAAGAAATTAGTCGCGCGGCCCTCGAACAAGTTGGGCTCTACGCAGAAGGACTCGCAGCTAGTAACAACTGGGTCGTCAGCGGTCAAAGGACAACTTCCGGAAAACCACTGCTCGCTAATGACCCGCATCTCAGAGCAACCGCTCCTTCCATTTGGCATATGGTTCATCTCACTTCGCCGGGCCTTCGAGTAGCTGGTGTAACTGCACCGGGATTACCTGGCGTGGTCATTGGTCACAACGATCGGATTGCATGGGGCTTCACAAACGTTGGTCCTGACGTTCAAGACATTTATCTTGAAAAATTCGACTCTAACAACCCGGCACGTTATCTAACTCCGTCGGGCTGGCAGGATGTAAAGATCCGACACGAAGAAATAAAGGTGCGCAAAGCCTTCGGAAGTTCTGAAACTGAAGCTGTGACTCTTGATATTCCTGAAACACGCCACGGTCCGATCATTTTCGAAGCGGAAGGCAAACGTTATGCGCTGCACTGGACGGCACTCGATCCAACAAGAAACAAACCAGACAGTACTTATCAACTTAACCGTGCACGGAATTGGAAAGAGTTCAACGCGGCGCTGCAGAACTTTACTGCTCCAACTCAGAACATTGTCTATGCGGATGTCGAGGGGCACATTGGTTATCACGCCGCCGGCGTGGTCCCAGTCAGGAAATCGGGCGATGGTAGCGTGCCATACGATGGTTCTACCGATGCAGGAGAATGGCTCAGCTATATTCCCGTCGACAAACTCCCACAACTTTACGACCCTCCTTCAGGAATTATCGTGACAGCGAATCAAAGAATCGTTGGCACTGATTACCCATATTTTTTGACCCATTCGTGGGCACAACCATATCGCGCCAGACGCATCTTTGACCTATTGAATCAAAAACCGAAGTTAAACTCAGATGACTTCCGCCGAATACAAGGTGACGTCTACTCCATTGCCGGCGCTCTCTTCGCTTCACAGGCAGTGAAGACACTTCAGCCAACGTTAACTCCAGCAGATGAAAAGTTAGCTGCGGCGCTGAAGACATTTGAAAGTTGGGACGGCCTCGTAAACAGTGATTCACGCGTTGCTCCGATTGTTGCTCAAATGCGACTGGCCTTTCGCTCGAAGATTCTGAGTGCAGCACTGGGCCCGGACCTGGTAAAAAACTACCAATGGTCTAACTTCGACAGCACACTAGATCGAATCATAAAAGATCAGCCAGCCGACTGGCTGCCCAAAGGAATCGCGAGTTATGCGGACCTCTTCCGCGCTTGCTACGACGAAGCTGTAAGCAATTTGACAAAGAGCCTCGGCGCTGATGAGACGAAATGGACCTGGGGTGAAATGGCAAAGGCGCGCTTTCCCCATCCTCTTGCCGCCGCACCATTGATTGGAATGCAGTTCACTATCCCACCGTTTCCGCAGAACGGAACGGGCGGCCTGATTGGCGCTACCGTGAATGTCGGCGCAGCCGTTTCAATGCGCCTTATCGCGGATCCGAGCAACTGGGATCTAACGCAGCATGGAATCGCGGTCGGCGAGTCTGGTCTGCCCGCAAATCCTCATTGGAAAGATCAGCTCGACGATTGGAAGGCTGTTACGCCACGAGCATTTCCGTTCACTGAGGCCGCGATAGCAACAGCTACAAAAGAGACTCTTGTGTTGGAACCAGCGAAGTGAGCAGCGAACAATGGCGAATGTTTTGTGCAGTTGAGCTGCCGGAAGTCATTCGCACACGAATCGAGAAACACGTCGAGCGGGTGCGTGTCGCTGTTCCCGATGCTCAACCAAGCTGGACTCGAGTCAACAACATCCACTTGACACTTAAGTTCTTTGGGAATGTCGAACCAACGCGAATTGACGGCATAACGGATGCTCTGTCTCGCGCTGTCGAGAGCGTTTCACCATTTAAGGTTTCGATTGGCGGTGCCGGCGCATTTCCCAACAACAGGCAACCGCGTGTCCTTTGGATGGGAGTCAACGACTCAACTGGACAGCTTAACCAGCTGCATGAGTGTATCGACGAGGCATGTGCGAAGAGAGGCTTTGAAAAGGAGAGTCGTGCCTATCGACCTCACCTAACCATTGCACGAATCAGGAAATCAGAAGGCGCTCGAGCTCTGGCAGAAGCGAATCAAAAATTCGGATTCGCGCCCGTGGAGATGCTGGTTCGCGAGGTATTACTGTTTCGAAGCGAACTTAGCAGCAAAGGATCGAAGTATACGGTCGTGTCGCGGCATGAGTTGTCACTCGGAAGTAAATAGGTCCTATGAGTCAAATAGGACCTATTCTGCGACTTGACCACTCCCGACATCACCTCGGCAACTCGCGCGGTCTGGGAGGCGGAGGTGGATTCTGTTGCTCGCCGCTATCCTGCCCAGTTTGCGCGAAAATTTCCTTTATTGCCCCAACACTCGAAAGCATCGCTGAAGTCTCAACGGGCATGAAGATGACTTTTGAGTTGTTCGTGCGGGTCATGTCGCGAAGGCTCTCGATGTAACGAGTCGTTATCAAATACTGCGCTGGATTGCCATGCTCGTGCATCGCATCAGCCACCCGAACGATCGCTTCTGCTTCTGCCTCAGCGTTACGAAGCCGCGCTTGTGCCGCACCTTCAGCTGCTAGAATCGCTGATTGCTTTTCGCCTTCTGCTCTCGTCACTGCCGCTTGCTTTTCACCTTCGGCACGTGTGATTGCAGCCTGACGATCGCCTTCCGCCTGCAGAACCAGCGCTCGTCGATTGCGCTCAGCGGTCATCTGTTTCTCCATCGTGATGCGCACGTCTTCAGGTGGATTGATGTTCTTCACATCGACGCGAGTGACTTTGACGCCCCATTTGTCAGTCGCTTCGTCGAGGATGATGCGCAGCTTTGAATTGATTTGATCGCGCTGAGACAAAGTATGATCGAGATCCATGTCGCCCATAACTGCGCGCATACCGGTGATCGTGAGCTGCACAATACCGCCGACGAGATCGTTCATCTCATAGACGGCTTTCACGGGATCGGTGATTTGCCAGTAAACGACTGAATCAACGTGAATGGTTACGTTGTCTCGAGTGATCACGGGTTGCGGAGGCAGATCGATGTACTGTTCGCGCAAATCGATGGAGACGAGTCCAGGGCGAGTGTTTGTCCAGTAAACAGCGCGAGGCTTATCCAGAAACGGCACGAGAATGTTTAGACCGCTGCTGGCGACTTTGTCGAACTTGCCAAGTCGCTCAACCAGCATCACGGTGGCTTGCGGAACGATGCGAATCGTCTTGACCGCAACTACCAATAGCACGATGCCAATGAACCCAAAGAACAGAAAGAGCAACACTGAGGCAACGGGATCCATACTCGACTCCTGGTTTGCAGTGAAAATGGAGAATTGCGCGGGGAATATATAACGGGGTGCGTTAGGAAACAATGAGGGTTGGACTTTGGGCTTTGGCCTTTGGGGTTTGGGCTTTGCTTTACAGCTAGCAAACGCAGCCGACGCTGACCGAACACCACCAGGCTTTAGCCGGTCGGTAGTTTAATTTCACAGCTGGAGAACATCGCCGACGCTCATCTAACACCACCAGGCTTTAGCCGGTGGGTACTTTAATTTCACTGCTAGAGAACACCGCCGACGCTCATCTAACACCACCAGGCTTTAGCCGGTGATACTTTAATTTGGCTGCTAGAGAACCCCGCCGACGCTCATCTAACACCACCAGGCTTTAACCGGTGGTACTTTCATTTCACTGCTAGAGAACCCCGCCGACGCTCATCTAACACCACCAGGCTTTAGCCGGTGGTACCTTAATTTCACAGCTGGGGAACACCGCCGACGCTCATCTAACACCACCAGGCTTTAGCCGGTGGTACTTTAATTTCACTGCTATCAAACGCGCCCTGGACTAGGATCCAACGCTCTAGTTAGTTGAGCGTCATAACTAATACGAACAAGCCCAGAGCTGTAAAGTTGTCTGATATATGTGTGCCTTGCGTAGCTATGAAATTGAAGGACCACCGGCTAAAGCCTGGTGGTGTCTGATATATGTGTGCCTTGCGTAGCTATGAAATTGAAGGACCACCGGCTAAAGCCTGGTGGTGTCTGATATGTGTGTGCCTTGCGTAGCTATGAAATTGAAGGACCACCGGCTAAAGCCTGGTGGTGTCTGATATATGTGTGCCTTGTGTAGCTATGAAGTTGAAGCACCACCGGCTAAAGCCTGGTGGTGTCTGATATATGTGTGCCTTGTGTAGCTATGAAGTTGAAGGACCACCGGCTAAAGCCTGGTGGTGTCTGATATATGTGTGCCTTGTGTAGCTATGAAGTTGAAGGACCACCGGCTGAAGCCTGGTGGTGTCTGATATGTCGAAGGTTTCTTGTGTACCTGCGAAGTGGAAGTACAGCTTTGAATCTTCAAGGCCAAAAGCCAAAGCCGAAGACTTAAGAAATTCCGTTCTCAACGATCTCTGCCACATCCATCACCAACTCTTCACTATTTGGCCGCCCGACAATCTGAATTCCTATCGGTAAACCGTCAGCTGTCTTTGCAACCGGAATCGTCACGACCGGAAGATCGAAAACATTAAAGGCCTGCGCATAACTAAACGCACGGAACGTACCCATGGTGGAACCACCAACCATTACTTTCAACGTGTCATGTCTGTACGCAGGCGTGGCGCCGACCGGACACAACAAGATCGGGGTCGTCTTCATCCACTCGAGCAATTCAGCTCGTTGTTTGTCACGCTCCATCCAGCCGGCAATGTATTCATCCAGCGTCGGCGCAGGCGTGTCGTCAGCCGTTCTTAGTCGCCAGCTAACAAACGAACCACCTTCACTCTCGCGACCCTGATATGCACTGCGCAACTGCACCACTGACGCGCGTGAGAACACACGCAACCAAAGACTGTTTGCATTCTCTATGTTTGGCGGTCTGCGCTCTTCAGTGATTAGCCTTGCTTCACGCAAGATCGAAGCTGCTTTTGAAACCGCTCCAGACGTTGCTTCCGTAACGGGCGCAACTCCATCGTCCGTGTACCACGCAACTCGCAACCCTTGTAAAGATGGAACGACATCTCGTCGCACATCCGAGAGCACGTGATACAGAAGCCGCAAATCACCGACGGTCCTGGCCATCGGCCCAATAACTGCCCCAAGTGCATAGGGACCTGTACTCGGTGGAAACTGTAATTCGCCCGGTACTCGTCCAGTCGTTGGCTTCAATCCGGCAATTCCACAGAAGTGCGCCGGGATTCGAATGGAGCCCGCGAGGTCACTCCCGATACCTCCCGGACTCATGTGCGTTGCGATCGCGACCGCCTCTCCTCCACTCGAACCACCGGGCGTTAATGATTCATCGAGTGGATGGTACGTTCGGCCGAAGACAGGATTGTCTGCCGTATAGTCCATCGCCATTTCGGCGGCATTCGTCTTTCCTAAAACGATCGCTCCGGCGGCTTTCAGCCGGGCCACAGCCGGCGCATCCTGAGTTGGAACATAAGAAGCACGAATCCTGGAGCCACTCGTAGTCCTGATTCCGGCGGTGTCAATAGTGTCCTTGATGGTGACCGGTACGCCGTGAAGAGGTCCAATGGCCTCAATTCGACTTAGCGCCGAGGCTCGGTCCAACAGGTCAGGAGCTAAAGTGACAATGGCATTCAACTTAGGATTTAACGCTTCGATGCGTTCAAGATGGGCCTGGGCAACCTCCAGGGGCGAGACAGATCGAGCGCGAATCAAATCAACCAACTCTGTTAATGACTTGTCCGGCAACCCGGTTGTGCTTTTCATCGTCTTCTAAATATAATTCAACTGTTCTGAACAAACTCAATTACAACCTGCCTGATCTTCGTCGAATCGACTCAATGATCAAGCCATTCTGCAAAGGAGTGCATTCTTGGCTATTCGTTTGAGCAGGACCTTCGTCTTGCGCAAGCTTCATCAGCTTTCCGGAATCGTTCCCCTCGGACTCTTTTTACTCGAACACTTTTACACCAATTCAAAAGCGCTAACAGGCGCTGCGGACTTTAACAACGCTGTAAAGGATCTCCAGTCGATCCCATACATTCTGTTTGTGGAGATCGGCGGCATCTTTATACCTCTGATCTATCACGCTGTATACGGATTGGTAATCACTGTTGAGGCACGTCCAAACAACCTGGCTTATCCGTATCCGCGCAATTGGTTCTACCTCATTCAAAGGATCACTGGTGTAATTCTGTTCTTCTTTATCACTTTCCACGTCCTGAATTTCAGATTCGGCCTCATACCTGGTCTGAATGATAAGTCCGTTGCCGATCATGTTCCGGAAGCCTTTAGCATCGTCGCAAGAGAGTTCCACATGATCCCGATATTCATTGTCTATGTGATCGGAATCACAGCTACGGTGTGGCATCTTGCGAACGGTATCTGGCTCTTCCTGGTTGATTGGGGAATCACAATCGGCGAGCGCGCTCAACGTCTAACCGGTTATGCGTGTATCGCCTTTGGTGTCGTGCTGCTACTCGTAGGCATCAACGCAGCCGTCGCCTTTATCCGACCTGGCGGACTATTAGGAGGCATCATTTAGTAATGGTAAGCAACGGTATGAAGATCGCGATTGTTGGTGGCGGACTTGCCGGACTTGCTGCCGCAATGAAGATCGCTGAAGGCGGACACGCGGTCGATCTCTTCTCTGTCGTTCCAGTCAAACGTTCTCATTCCGTCTGCGCCCAGGGCGGCATCAACGGTGCAGTTAATACAAAAGGCGAGGGCGATTCGACGTGGGAACATTTTGACGACACTGTTTACGGCGGCGACTTCCTGGCCAACCAACCTCCAGCAAAACTGATGTGCGAGATGGCTCCTTCGATCATTTACCTGTTTGATCGAATGGGTGTGCCTTTCTCAAGAACCAGCGAAGGTCTACTGGATTTTCGCCGGTTTGGTGGAACAAAACATCACCGCACCGCATTCGCAGGCGCTTCAACAGGTCAGCAACTTCTCTATGCGCTCGACGAACAAGTGCGCCGGTATGAAGTAACTGGGAAGATCCGAAAGTTTGAGCATTGGGAAATGCTTTCGCTAGTTCTGGATGATGCACAAGTTTGTCGCGGCTTGATCGCGATGGATTTGCAGACGCTTGAACTGAAAGCGTTCCCTGCTGACGCTGTGATTATCGCGACTGGAGGCCCCGGGTTGATCTTTGGGAAGTCAACTAACTCCATGGTATGCACCGGCAGTGCAGTTTCGGCCTGTTACCAACAAGGCGCGAAGTACGCAAATGGCGAGTTCATCCAGGTCCATCCAACGTCGATTCCAGGCGAAGACAAACTTCGCTTGATGTCTGAATCGGCGCGCGGTGAAGGTGGCCGTGTTTGGGTCCCCCGCAATCCGAAAGACACTCGGTCACCGTCACAGATTCCGGAATCTGAACGTTACTACTTCCTCGAAGAGAAGTATCCCGCGTACGGGAATCTCGTTCCCCGAGACATTGCCACGCGAGAGATCTTTCAAATCTGTATTGAGGGACGAGGTGTTAACGCCGAGAACCAGGTCTATCTGGATCTTACACAGATCCCTGCCGAGACTTTGGATCGAAAGCTCGGAGCAATTCTGGAAATCTATGAAATGTTTGTGGGCGACGATCCGCGTCATGTTCCAATGCGAATTTTCCCGGGTGTGCATTACTCGATGGGCGGCTTATGGGTTGACTACAATCAACGCACAAACATTCCGGGACTACTCGCAGCAGGCGAATGTGATTATTCGATTCACGGTGCAAACCGGCTAGGCGCGAATTCACTGGTGAGCTGTGTGTATGGAGGATTTATCGCCGCACCCGCCGCAATCGAATACGCAAACAATATCGAGCGCAACGGAGCTGACAGCTCAAAGATTTATGACCAGGAGCTGAAACTTCAACAGGAAATAAATGAAGGACTGATCAAACAAAGCGGCAACGAAAATCAGTATGTGTTGCACCAGGAAATGGGTAAATGGATGACTGATAATGTTACCGTGGTCCGTTATAACGACAAGCTGAAAGAAACAGACGACAAGCTGCTCGAGTTGATGGATCGCTACAAACGGATTTCCATTAACGACTCGAATCTTTGGGCCACCATGGCGCTCCCTCACGCAAGACATCTCGCAAATATGCTGGAGCTGGCACGCGTAATCACACTAGGCGCGCTCAATCGAAATGAGTCGCGAGGAGCACACTACAAGCCCGAATTTCCCAATCGCGATGATGAGAACTTCCTGAAGACGACTATTGCTGAATACTCCGGCGAGGGTCCGGTGTTCTCCTATGAACCGGTAGACATTTCACTCCTCAAGCCACGGAAACGCGATTACAGCAAAGGCAAACAAGCGGCTGCGGCAGCACCAAAACAAGGTGCACCTCAATTTGTTTCTTCTGGCGCGGAACAGAAGCCGGCTAATTTGAGTGGCCCGATTGTTTGGGGTCAGGACAAAGAGAAAGTGAACAATCCACTGGCAAGTGATGCCACCAGGCAAGAACAGGGTAAGTCGATTGATGAAGCAGGAGGCAAAACCAACAACTAATGAGCGCCACGCATTCCACTCGATCATCAAAGACGCCCCCGAAGACCGTCGAGATTCACATCCGCCGGCGGGCCAACCCTGACTCTCCCCAGTACTGGGAACAGTTTGAGATTCCTTATCGGCCCAATCTGAACATCATTTCGTGTCTGATGGAAATTCAGAAGAATCCGGTTAACAAATCCGGCGACAAAACGACTCCGCCGGTTTGGCATATGAACTGTCTCGAACAGGTCTGCGGGATCTGTACGATGGTCATCAACGGACGTGCGCGCCAGTCGTGTTCTGCGCTGGTGGATAATCTTGAACAGCCAATCAAGCTTGAACCAATGTCGAAGTTTCCAAACATCCGCGATCTTATCGTTGATCGATCTCCCATGTTTGATCATCTCAGAAAAGTTCACGCCTGGATTGAATTGGACGGCACCTACGATCTTGGACCGGGACCTCGCATGTCTCAAGAGGAGGTCCAGGAACGTTATGCTTACTCGCGCTGCATGACCTGTGGTTGTTGTCTTGAGGCTTGCCCGCAGTATGAAGGGGACAATTACATCGGCCCGCAGGCGATTGCTCAGGTTCGTCTCTTCAACATGCATCCCACCGGAAAAGAGACGCGCGACGAACGGTTGGCAGGAATCATGGGAGAGAATGGCATCACCAACTGCGGCAACGCACAGAACTGCGTGAAAGCCTGTCCGATGGGAATCCCGCTAACCAAAGCAATCTACGAAGAGAACCGCGAGACGGTATTGCATGGACTGCTCGGCTGGTTGAAGCATTGAGCCTGGAGGCCATTAGTCAGTGGTCAATAGTCAGTGGCTTTAACATAGTCCTATTCGTCTTATAGGTCCTATTGAACTGCTTTAAAAACTGGAACAAAACCCACCGTCTTCCAGTTTATTTTTTCTTGACTTGAATCCTTCGTACACCTTAGTGTGACCATTAGGATCCCATTCTCAATTAAGACTTCTGAACAGCGAATTCTCAAATCATCACGACGGATTAATTCGCCTGGTCCACCATCTTCTCGCGCCCCTGAATAAGTCAGTCGCTCATTCGTGCGGATGATCGACACTATTTCGTCCAAGGAGCGCACAATGAAGAGATCGTTCAGGTGGACCGTGTTCTTTGCCATGATCGTCGCCGGTTTGCTGGCCGCGGTGAATCTGGCGCCTAGCACTTTGAGTCATTCGGCAGCGTTACAGAAAGAAAAAAGAGATTCGGAACTACAGGAGCGAAGACCCGGATCACGAGAGCGAAGGTCAGGACCCCGCAACGACAAGCATCCGATCAAAACGACTTTAGTTACCGATGAAGACGAGAGCGACGATCCCGATCTGCCACCAGGAATGGCCGGAAGAATCGATAAGGAGACTTACCTTCGTGCGCGTGGCGACTACATCGATATGCTTCGCGGTCGAGACGGTGACGTTCCTCCCAGTGCACGCGAAGAAGCGATCGCCGAGATGGACCGCCAGGAAAAAGCTCTGAAGCGTCGAGTTAAGCAGGGCTTTGCAGCGGAAGTATTGAGTTCAGATTGGGTGTTCCTTGGACCAGCCCCGATTCCACTCGGTCAAACCAGTACCACGAGAGTTCCGGTCAGCGGCCGTACAATATCGATCGCAGTTCATCCAACTGATCCCGATACCGTCTACGTCGGTACAGCGCAAGGTGGACTATATAAGTCAACTGATGGCGGGGCACACTGGACTGCTCTGTTTGCATTCGAACTGGAAACGCTCGCTATCGGCGCGATTACCATCGACCCCACCGACAGCAACATCGTTTACATCGGCACCGGTGAAAACAGTCTTTCTGCAGATAGCTTCGGCGGCAAAGGTCTATACATAATCCGAAACGCTAATTCGCCATCACCTTCACTGGGCGGACCATATCGATTAGATAGTGCTGCCAATGATGTTCTTACTGGTCGGTCGATTGGCCGAATACTTGTTAACCCACAGAACAACAACACAATCTTTGTCGTCACAGCGCAGGGCACAGGTGGCAATCCAAACACCTCACTCTTCAACGCTCCACGCAGAGGTTTGTATCGTTCAACCAACGCTCAATCCGGATCCCCGACATTTGAACAGATAACTATCACAGGCGTTCCAGCTCCAAACGATCGGAACGTTATTGATGCTGGACTCGATCCCGCCAATCCAAATCTGCTGGTGCTCTCAGTTGTCGGTGCCAGTTCTGACGGGGGACTCTATCGCACCGCGAACGCACTCGATCCGGCGCCTACATTCACCCGCACTCTGACTCTGCCCGACGGTTCTACCAATGGACGTGCCGAGTTGTACTTCAATCGTAATCAATCGACTTTGACCATTTACGCCGCAACCGGAGAGATATCGAGTGCAGCGCTCGGTGGCCCTGCATGTTCATCAACTACGGCCGGACTGGTTCGTAGATCCACAGATGGCGGATTGACCTGGTCGACGCCATTACCCGGCTCAACCGGTTTCTGTGGCGGTCAGTGCTTCTACGACATGGCCATTGCATCCACACCTGACAACCAAACGATTCACCTCGGTGGCGCAGCACGCGGAGCTACAGGAAGTTGCTCGCCGGATGTAATGAAACGATCTACGAATGGTGGTGCCAGTTTTGCTCGTAACGACAACACCCTGCATGCTGACGAACACGCGCTCGCGATTGCACCATCGAACCCGAGCGTTGTTTACACCGGTAGCGACGGCGGAATTTGGAGATCTACAAACAATGGTACGACCTGGGTCAGTCTCAACAATCCCGATTTCAGTGCCACCCAATTCCAGAGTGTCGCGGTCCACCCATTCGATCGTTATTTCCTGATGGGTGGAACTCAGGACAACGGTACAAATTGTCTCGCGCCTAACGGCACAACCTGGACCCACTGCCAGGACGGCGACGGCGGATACGCAGCGATCGATTCTAATTCACCCGATACAACAAACGTTCTTTCGTATCACACGTTCTTCAATCAAACGAACAGTCAGATTGGATTCGAACGTGCTGCCAGCACTGCCGCTAACGTGAACGGCATCTTCAACTGGACCTTCAAAGGTTGTTCCGGCACGACTTCAAACAATGGCTTTCGTTGCGCAGACAACGTGCTCTTCTATGCACCGTTGGAACTTGGTCCGGGAAATCCAAACACTCTTT
>Ga0207660_10002490_pt1 | contig 12107 bp, 11 predicted proteins | sample KBSC73BmetaG_FD_184335 | JGI IMG/M metagenome (GOLD analysis project Ga0207660, IMG submission 184335) | Corn rhizosphere microbial communities from Kellogg Biological Station, Michigan, USA - KBS C7-3B metaG (SPAdes) (version 2) | ecosystem: Host-associated > Plants > Roots > Rhizosphere ... | reverse complement strand
CCGTGAGTCTTGGCCCGCTCTGGTTCGGGCTGCTCGGAGGCCCCGTCGCGTGGACGCTGCAGCTGCTCGTGGACTATCCGCTCGTCGCGCACTACTGCTTCCCCGATGCCGCGAAGCGACTCGTGCCCACGATCGACTCGCTGCATCTGCTCGTGATCATCGTGAGCGTCGTCGCGCTCGCGGTCGCGCTCGCCGCGCTGTTCACCGCACTGCGAAGCTGGCGCGCATCAGGCGGAGATTTCGGCGATGAGCGCGTGACCCTGGTGGAGGCGGCACCGCCGCCTGGACGCGTGCGCTTCATGGCGCTCGGGGGCATTCTCGCGAGCGGGCTCACGATCATCGGCATCGTGATGCACACCGGCTTCATCCTGACGCTCGCGCCATGCACATGATCGCGGTGATTGTCCCATGCTGAGCCCTCGCACCCGTTCCGCTGCGAAGATCGCGTGCATCCTGCTGGCGATCGCCGCCTGCAGCTCGACGAACGAGACGTTTTCGTCGCGGCAGGTACCGGGAGGGCACCCGAAGAACGGCCGCAATTACATCGAGGCCGCGGGGTGCGGCAGCTGCCACATGATCCCGGGCGTGGTGAACGCGCGCGGAATGGTGGGGCCGTCGCTCGAGCACTTCGCGCAGCGCACGTTCATTGCGGGCGAGGTCCCGAACACCACGGACAATCTCGTGCGGTGGATCGTGAATCCCCCGTCGATCGAGCCGAAGACCGCGATGCCCGCGCTCGGGGTGACGCCCAGCCAGGCACGGGACATCGCTGCCTATCTCTACCAGCTGCGATAGCATCCAGCCGGCGTAGCACCAACTGCGGCAGCTCACGCCGGAGGCCGTCCGTTTGACAGTGCTTTTCAATCGCTCTAGCTTCCCCGCTGGGCGCACTTCCGGCGCACAAGGCTTCTTCGTTTCTCGCTCCTCTCTCCCGCGTGCCCGTGGAAACAGCGGACTTCCTCTCGACCGTCCCCCTGCTCAGCGGCCTCGATCCCTCGGAGCTCGCCAAGTTCGCCGAAGTCACGCGCGAACGGAGCTATCCCAAGGGGAGCGTGATTCTCTTCGAGCACGATCCCGGGGACTCACTGTTCATCGTCCGCTCCGGACGAGTCAAGGTCGTACTGATCGGCGAAGACGGACGCGAGGTCATTCTCGGAATCCTCGGCGTCAGCAACCACTTCGGCGAGCTCTCGCTCATCGACAGCCGGCCGCGCTCGGCGCACGTGATCGCGATGGAGGATGCGACGCTGCTCGTGCTGCATCGCGACGATTTCCGGCGCCGCGTGCTCGAGTCGCCCGCGGTTGCGTGGGCGCTGCTGCAGGAGCTCTCGCGCCGGCTGCGCCGCGCGGACGAGCAGATCGGCCGCCTGGTGCTGCTCGACGTGGACGGTCGCATCGCGCGGCTGCTGCTCGACGCGGCCGGCGAGAGCGGCGGCACGGTCATCGAGAAGCGCCTCACGCACCAGACGATCGCGCAGATGATCGGCGCGAGCAGAGAGACCGTGTCGCGTGCGATGCGCGACTTCCAGGATCGCGGACTGATCGACGTGCAGCGCCGCCAGATCTCCGTGGCCAACCGCGAAGGGCTCGAAGCGCTGGCGCGAGTGAAAGTCTGAGCGTGTGAGCGCGGCATGACGCTCACGCTCACCTTCTGGGGGACGCGCGGGTCGGTGCCGGCACCGGGTGCATCGACGGCGTATTTCGGCGGCAACACGCCGTGCGTGGAGCTGCGCACGAGCACGGGAGCGCTCCTCATTCTCGATGCGGGCACCGGCATCCGACACCTCGGCCGGTCGCTGCTCGAGCGCGCGGCGGACAAGCCGATCGTCGGCGACATTCTCCTGAGTCACGCCCACTGGGACCACATCCAGGGGCTTCCGTTCTTCGCGCCACTCTTTCAGGAGGGGCACGAATTCACGATTCGCGGCGCGCCGGAGGCGCTGAGCGGCATCGAGCAGGCGCTGCGCGCGCAGATGGCGCAGGCGGTGTTCCCCGTCTCCTTCGATGCCTATCGTGCGCAGGTGCACTTTCGCGCGCTCAACGAGGTGGAGCGCGGCAGCGGCTACGCGCTCAGAACGCACCCGCTGCGGCACCCCGGCGGCGCCACCGGCTACCGCATCACGGACGGAAACCCCGGTGCACCGGCACTCGTCTACATTTCAGACAACGAGCTCGGCCATGCTGAGGGATACGCCTCGGCCCCGGGGTGGCGGGACGAGCTCGTGTCGTTCGCGCGCGACGCATCGCTGCTGGTGCACGATGCGATGTATACGGCCGAGGAGTATGAGCGGCACCGCGGGTGGGGCCATTCGCGGGACGAAGACGTCGTGGACCTCGCGCTCGACGCGGGGGTGCAGCGGCTGGTGCTCTTTCATCACCATCCCGAGCGCACCGACAGCGCGTTGAGCGAACGGGTTGCAGCATGCCAGCAGCGCGTGCGCGAGAAAGGCGCGCGCCTCGAGGTACGCGCTGCGACGGAGGGAACGACGCTCACCGTGTAGCCGGGAGAGAGCATGCGACGCCGACGTTTCTTCTGCCGCCTGACCGCCGCGCTTCTGGCCACGATCCTCGTCGGCGCGCTGCGACTTTCGTCCCAGCAGCGCGCCGCCCCTCCGTTGCTTGCTGCTCTTCCCTTCACGAACGGCGTCGTGGGCGACGATCGCGCGGCGCTCAATCCGCTGGCCAGCGGCGTGCCGGAGCTTCTCCTCATCGAGCTTGCCCGCAATCCCGACGTACGCGTCGTCGAGCCCGCGCGCGTGCGCCGCGTGCTCACCGCACAGAAGCTCGATGCCCAGCCGCGCATCGACGACGAAGCCGCTTCGCGCGTCGGGCGCATCCTCGGCGCGCAATGGGTGATTCGCGGCACCTTCACGAGCGATGGTCGCGGCGCAGTCCGGCTCGCCTCGAACGTGGTGAACGCCGGAACGGGGCAGATCGAGCACAGCGAGAGCGCCGAGGGGAAGCTGGCCAATCTCGCGGAGCTGGTCGGTCAGCTCGCGGAGCACCTCGGCCGCGACATGCATCTGGCGGAGCTGTCCAGGGAGGGCAGGCGCTCACGTGAGCTCACGCAGAAGGCCTCGTACGAGACGACACTCGCGTTCGCGCGAGCGATCGAGGCTCGCGACGCCGGGCGGGTTCAGCAGGCCATCGCGCTTCTCGAGCAGCTTTTGACTGAGAGTCCCGGATACGAGCCGGCACAGAGCGAGCTGACGCGACTGCACTCGAGCAAGGCGCGATAGCGAGGTCAGCCGGGAATAGCCCGACTTTGGGCACAGCCCATGCAACCGTGCTCGGGTGGCTGTTCCGTCCACCCCGTCTTAGAGGCTCGATGAGCGCATTGAAGCTTGCATCCATGGCTGCCGCGATCGGCGCGATCGTCATCTCCAGTGCATGCAAGAACGATCACACCGGTGACAACACCATGAAGGGCGTCGACACGACCGTGACGACTTCCAAGGTTCGCGACACGACCGTCGTGAAGTCCGACACCACGATTCACACGGACACGGTGAAGAAGACCGATCACATTCCGGACGCGAAGAAGAAGCCGTAGTCGGACGCTCGCATCCGTCGGATCCGAACGACTGCCGTCTCGCGACGGCAGTCGTTCGTGCATCCGGCCCGCTCGGCCGTCGCTCAGCTGCCGATGGCGATCCGCGTGCCGGTTCTCGCCACCACCTTGCCGGATTTGTCCTTCACGTCTGCGGGCCAGTTGATCGCAATCGTGCTGTCGCTCGTGGAGAACATCGCCATCTTCTGCTGCGCGGTGTTCCCGGCGGACACCGGCATCGACTGCTGCGCCCCCTTGCTCGTGTAGAAGGCGACGACCTTTTCGTACGAGTCGGGAGTCACGTACACCTTGTACGGAAAGTTCGGATGCCCGGCACTCGCCTCCTTCGAAGCGGCGGCATCGTAGGTCGCGCCCGGGTAGATGGGCACGGCGGCGAGCGTGAGCGCGGCGACGACGGCGATGAGCAAGCGCGTGACGGTGAGCATGAGCGACCACTCCGCAGAAGGGTTTCCAGAAGATGCCGCCCCGGTGGGCCGCTCTGCAATGATGAGTCCGCGATGCCGTCCGCGGCCACTCCTTGCGGACGGGGGATGTGCGTCCTATCCTTCCCCTCACATGGTGAGTACTCATCCCGTGAGGTAATGTGATGCCACGCCAGGCACTCGGTCTGCTCCAGGGCACCGTCGATGTCCTGATTCTCAAGACGCTCAGCTGGAAACCGCTCCACGGTTACGGCATCTCGGAGTTCATCCGCCAGCAGACGAGCGGCGATCTCTCCGTCGAGGATGCCGCGCTCTACCAGGCGCTGCACCGCCTCGAGCGGAAAGGGCTGGTCGACTCGGAGTGGGGCGTCTCCGATTCGAACCGTCGCGCGCGGATCTACTCGATCACGCCGGACGGTCGCAAGCAGCTGCGCAGCGAGGTCGTCGAGCTGCGCCGCTACATGTCCGCGCTGTTCCGGGTGCTCGAGCCCGCGTAGCGCAGCCGCATGTCGCCGCCGTTTCGTTTTCCCTTTCGCTCGCGATCGCGAATCGCCTCCGAGGTGGACGAGGAGCTCGCATCGCATCTCGCGATGACGGCCGCCCGCCTCAGGGACGAAGGCTGGTCGGCGCCGGACGCGGACGCCGAGGCACGCCGGCGCTTCGGAGATCTCGAGTACACCAGAGCGTACTGTCGCTCCGAGGACTTCAGACGAGAGAAGGAGAAGAGTCGCATGATCGTATTCGAAGAGCTTCGCCACGACGTGCTGTACGCGCTGCGCGGCCTCAGGGCCTCACCGGCCTTCACGCTGATCGCGCTGGCAACGCTGGCGTTCGGCATCGGCGCGAACACCGCGATCTTCAGCGTCGTGCGTGGCGTGCTCCTCGCGCCGCTCCCCTTCTCCACCCCGGACCGCATCGTGCGCGTCTGGGAATCCAACAAGACGCTCGGGATCACGCACGGGACGTTCTCGGAGCCGGATTTTCTCGATCTGCGCGCCGAGAGCCGCCTGGCGGAAAGCATAGGCGGCTACTTCTTCGCGGATGGCCTCACCGGTGTGGATCTGACGCACGGTGGCCCGCCCGAGCGGCTCTCGGCCGCGCTCGTGGCGCCCGGCTTCTTCGAGACGCTGCGACCGCAGCCCCTGCTCGGCCGCACGATCGCCGCGGATGAGCACACGCCCGGTCGCAACCACGTCGCCGTGATCGGCTATGGCTTGTGGAAGGGCCGCTTCGCGGGTGATACGAGGATCGTCGGACAGACGATCACGCTCAACGGCGACCCATTCACCGTCGTGGGCGTCATGCCGCAGGAGTTCGCATATCCCGCGGCGCAGACGCTGGACGTGTGGATCCCGCTGTCCTACTTCGGTCCCGATGCGATCGGTCGCGATCGCGCCGCGCACTTTCTTTCGGTGATCGCTCGCCTGCAGCCGGGCGTCACCCCGGCGCGCTTCGAGACCGAGCTCTCGGGCATCACGAAGCGTCTCTCGGACAGCTACGCCGAGAATTCGGGGTGGAACAACGCGAACGTGGCGAGCATACGGGATTCCATCGTGGGAGAGGTGCGCGGCCCGCTGCTCGTGCTCGTCGCCGCCGTGGCGCTGGTGCTGCTGATCACGTGCGTGAACATCGCCTCGCTGCTGCTCGCGCGCGCGACCGCGCGGCAGCGCGAGCTCGCGGTGCGCGCTGCGCTCGGTGCCGGTCGAGGGCGCATCATTCGCCAGTTGCTCACCGAGAGCATGACCGTCGCGCTCTGCGGAGGCGTGCTCGGCGCCGTGCTCGGTTACGTCGCCGTGCGTGCGCTCGTTGCGAGCGGCGGCGTGCAGCTGCCGCGCGGCGGCAATCTCCACGTGGATGGAGCCGTGCTCGCGTGCACGTTCCTCGTGGCACTCGTCTCCGGGCTCCTGTTCGGTGCCATGCCGGCCATTCGCGCCGCGGGTCCCGCGCTCGAGCACAAGCTGCGCACGAGCACGCGCGGGTCCGTCGGCGCGGGCGCGCCCGCACAACGGTTGCGAGGCGTGCTCGTCATCTGCCAGGTCGCGCTCGCGGTGGTGCTCGTGGCCGGCGCGAGTCTCGCGACCAAGAGCTTCGCGCGCCTGCTGTCCGTCGATCCGGGTTTCCGTCCCGAGCACGTGCTGGTGGCGAAAATATCGATTCCCGATGCGTTTGCAGATACGCTCCGCGGTCCCGTCTACTACGAGAGTGTGCTCGACGCGATCCGCGCCATACCGGGCGTCGAGGCGGCGGGTTCAATACGCGATCTGCCCACGCGCGGCGTGGGCGAGATGCGTCGCGCCGCGCAGCTCGGACTGCCGGTGGGCGAGGGCGACGCGGATGCGAGTGTGCAGCTGCAGCACGTCAGCACCGACTTCTTCAAGGCGATCGGCGCGAAGCTCGTGGGTGGACGCGATTTCCAGCTCACGGATCGCACGGGTGCTCCGCTCGTGCTCATCGTGAACGCGGCGCTCGCGAAGCGCTACTGGCCGGGAGAGAGCGCGGTCGGCAAGGTGCTGCACTCGGGCAAGACGGACATTCAGATCATCGGCGTTGTGGGAGACATCCACCAGCGCGGACCCGGCGAGCCCGCGGAGCCGACGCTCTACATCTCCGCGCTGCAGAACATGCGTGCGGGAATGAGCATCGTCGTGCGCACCAAGGGTGATCCCCTGCAGCTCGCGAGCGCAGTTCGGAACGCGATCTGGTCTGTCAATCGCGATCAGCCGATCGCCGAGCTGACGACGATGGAGAGCGTGCTCGGGACCTCGGTCGCACGGCAGAAGCTGCTCGCCTGGCTGCTCGGAATCTTCGGTCTGCTCGGACTGCTGCTCGGCGCGCTCGGCATCTACGGGCTGCTCTCCTTCGCGGTCACTCAGCGCAAGCAGGAGATCGGCGTGCGGTCCGCACTCGGCGCTCCTGCGAGCTCCGTCATGCGCATGATCCTGGGCCACGGGATGGCGCTCGCCTGCGGCGGTGTGATCATCGGCACGATCGCGGCCGCGCTGCTCACGCGCCAGCTGCAGACGCAGCTCTACGGCATCACATCGGGCGACCCAGGCACGTACGTCGAGGTGATCGTCGTGCTGCTCGCGACGGCGTTGATCGCGAGCTGGTCGCCGGCACGCCGGGCGCTTGCGATCGATCCGGTGACCGCGATGCGTCAGGAGTAGCGGAACGGGCGATCGATCACGGACCGATCTGGACGCCCTCGCTCCTGAGCTGCGACGCGATCGACGCGCCGAGCTTCATCCCCCACTGCCGCCCGGCCTCCATGCTCTCCTGTGTGACCGCCGGAAGCTCCGTGATCATCTTCTGGCCGATGGGCGATTGATAGAACGAGATGAGCTGGCGCAGTTCGGCGGATGAGAAGTGACGATCGGATACTCGGCATCCTGAATCGGGGGGCTGGTTCGCGCTCTGGGCACGCGCGGGGACGCCGATGCCGATCGGCAGCGTCGAGCTCACCTCGACGGCGGTCCTATTCCTCTCTCAGCGTGATCGCCGGATCCACGCGCGCTGCGCGGCGAGCCGGAAGCCAGCTCGCGAGCATCGCGACCAGCGCCAGGATGAGTGGAACGGTCACCATCGTCACGGGATCGCTGGCGCCAACGTTGTACAGCCGCGACTCGAGATACCGGCCGGCCGCCAGCGCACCCGCGACGCCGACTGCAACCGCGACGACCACTACCTCCAGCCCCGATCGCAGCACCATCAGCACCGCCTGGCTTCCGCGGGCGCCCAGCGCCATGCGGATGCCGACCTCGCGGGTGCGCTGGGCGACGCTGAACGACATCACGCCATACACGCCGATGACGGCGAGCACGATTGCCAGCGCAGCGAAGGCGCCGATGAGATTGACGGAGAGCTTCGCCGGCGCGAGGTCGCGACGCACGAGCGCGCTCATCGAGCGAACCTTCCACACCGGTTGATCCGGATCGACGGACCAGATGGCCTCGCGCAGCGCCTTGCCCCTTGCGTCGGGATCACCGAGCGTGCGCATCGCCACGCTCGCGAAGATTCCGGACGCCTGCATCTTGTCCAGATACAGCTGCGGCGAATCGTGCTCGGACAACGTCTGCTGTTTCACGTTTCCGACGACGCCCACCACGCGCACGTTCACGTCGGGCGGTCCGATCAGCCGCACGCTCTTCCCGATGGCCGACTCGCCAGGCCACTCCTTGCTCGCGAAGGCCTGATTCACGATCGCGACGCGCTCGCTGCCGACCCGATCGTGTGAGTCGAAGTCGCGTCCGGCGAGCTGCGGGATGCGCATCGTCCGGAAGTAGCCGTCACTCGCGTTCGTGATCTGCGTGACGGGCTCGGCGCCTGCCGGCTGCGCGTGTCCTTCCGCCACGTAGCTCATCATTCCGAAATTGCCGCTCAGCGGAATCGCATCGATGAGTGCGACCGACGCTACGCCGGGCAGCTCGCGCAACCGCTCGAGCGCAGCGGTCATGAAGAGCTCCACCTTCGTGCTGTCATCGTACTTCGCCGACGGGAGCCTGAGCTCGGCCGTGAGCACGTTGTCGGGATCGAAGCCGGTATTCGCGTGCTGCAGCCGGACGAGCGAACGCGTGAGCAACCCGGCGACCGCGAGCAGGACGATGCAGAGCGACAGCTCCGCAGCCACGAGCGCGTTGCGCGCATTGAAGCGTCGCGCCGTCGCGCTCTCGGTTCGGGTGCGCAGCGCATCCTGCAGGTTGATGCGCGATCCGAAGAGCGCCGCCGGCGCACCGAACATCAACCCCGTCACTACGGCGATCGCGAAGGTGAACGCGAGTACCCACGCGTCGACGTGCACGGGCGTCGCATTCGCGATCGGCAGAAGGCCGACGAGCGCCTTCACCGCCCATGCACCCAGCACCACGCCGAGCACACCGCCGATGAGCGAGAGCATCAGACTTTCGACGATCATCTGAATCGCGAGATGCGCCCGATTCGCTCCGAGCGCGGCGCGGAGCGAGATCTCTCGCGCGCGCGTCGACGCGCGAATCAACTGCAGGTTCGCGAGGTTGACGCAGACGATGAGGAGCACGGCAAGAACGGCCCCGAAGAGCACCAGCAGCATGAAGCGCGAGTTGCCGACCAGTTGCTCCCGCAGGTTCATCACACTCACGCTCGGACGCGCGCCACTCTGCGGATGCTCGCGCTGCAGTTGCGCCTCGAGAGACACGAGATCCTGCTGCCCGGCCTCCGGCGTGAGTCCGGGCTTGAGTCTTCCTATGGCCCACACGGACGCGTTCGACCGATCGTACCACTGGCGACTCGGCGCGGACGTGATCGGCAGCCACAGCTCGGCCTCGAACGGATCGAGAAAGTCCGCGGCGGTCACTCCGATCACGACGTGGGGGCGGCCGTTCAGGATCATCGTCTTGCCCACGGCATCAGGTCGTCCGCCGAAGCGCGCCATCCAGGCGGCGTAGGAGAGGACGGCCACCTGCTGGCCGGCACCGAGCGCGGTTTCGTCATCGGTGAACCGGCGGCCCGCGGCCATCTTCGCGCCCAGGAGCCGCAACGTGGACGCGGTGACGAAGCTGCCGATCACGCGATCGGGCCGGTCGCCGCCGGTGAGGTTGACGCTCATCGTCCTCACCACTCCGATGTCGGAGAAGGTGCGATTGCGCTCGCGCAGGTCCACGATGTCCGGAAGCGACAGGAGCAGCTGCTTCTGCGCATCGCTCGTGCCCCAGATGGTGACGAGCTGCTCCGGATGCTCGTACGGAAGTGGCCGCAGAAGCAGCGCGTTCACCAGCGTGAAGATCGCCGTGTTCGCACCGATGCCGAGCATGAGCGTGCCGAGTGCGACGGCGGTGAATGCTGGGCGCCGGATGAAGCCGCGAAACGCGAATCGCACGTCTTTCATCAGGGCAACCATGCTGATGCTCCGGATTCGCTGGCCGAGCGATGGATGCGCGGCGGCCACGCGAACGGGGCGCGGCGAGCCTTGGCGCAGAGACGAGAAGAAGCTCGAGAGCGCGTCGGCACTCAACCTCGCCGTCACGCGCAGCGGCCCGAACGGGTCGTCGCGATAGCGTGGATCGAGTCGCGCATCGTCGATGAAGCGCGCGATGTCGTCGGCGTATTGCTCGCGCAGCTCGCGCGGGTAGCAGTAGGCGAGCAGGCGCGACCGGCGGGTCGGGCGCGGATGATCGCTCATGCGGGTGCCTGCAGCAGCGACTTTCGACGCGCGAGCGCGACGACCGCATCGAGACGCGCAACCTCGCGCACGAGCACGCGCCTGCCGAACGGTGTGAGACGGTAGTAGCGGCGCCGCTCGTCGCCGTCCTCGCGCCGCCGCGTCACGACTTCCTCCACGAGCTCCGAGCTCGTCATGCGGAGGATCGAGCCGTAGAGCGTGCCCGGTCCCATGCGCACCTGCCCCTCGCTCATCGCCTCGACCTCCTGCGCGATCGCGTAGCCGTGTCGCTCGCCATCGGCCAGGGCGAGCAGGATGTGAAGCACGGCCGGCGTGAGCGGGAGGAGGCTCTCGGGACTTTTCCTGGTCATGTGCGCCTGGACAGAGATATATCCGCGGTGGATATATACATCCGTCACGGTAGTAGACGCAAGGGCGCTCTCGCGCCGACTCGCGTTCGGCTACGGCTCGACTACCCGCGCGCCCTGGCGACCCTGACGCTCACCAGGATATTCGAACCACCGAGTATGGCGGCACGCGAATCAGCCCCGACGCGACGGACGATCGCGCGGCGACTTTCTCGTGCCCGGCTGCATTCCTTTCGGATGGATCGGTCGCGGACACGGTGACGACGTGGAAACGCCCCTGCACCGATCGCCCATCCATGACTATCGACACCGTCTCCTTCGCGGCCCCCTTGTTCGTCGCGACGACGACGGGACGACCGCGGAGCTGGTAGGCCATCGCAAAAAGCGCGGCCGCGCTCTCGTGCCTCGGCAGGGGAGCTCGCCCTCCACCGTCGGTGCGCGTTTGGTACGCGGCGGTCGAGGAATCGATGACGTTCGCCGCGAGCGCGTAGGCTGCGCCCTGTGCGCTCTCGTACATTCCGAAATCGAGCGAGACGGTGTGCAGCGGCTGCCCACTGCTCCACGCCGCGATGAGCTCGCGCACGAAACGATGCGTCACGCCCACACCCGCCGCTCCCACGAGCTGGTGAATCCCGAAATGCTTCACCTGCGGGATCGATGACATGCGCAGCGCATACTCGGCGGACCATATGCCGCCGTACATGGTCCCCGCCATTCCCGGTCCCGGACCATCCTGCGGGCCCGCCTCGGTGATCATCACTGGCATCGAGCCGAAGCGACTCGCCACCTCGTTCAGCACATAGTCGGTGGTTGCGTGCAGCAGAACGTGATTGAGCGCCGCCATCATCTCGGCCGGACTCCCGTGCACGGTCGTCGGATAGTGATGATAGATCACGAAGTCCCAGTACCGTGGGCGGAACGCGGCGAGCGCGTCATCCCACGCGTGGTCCGTGAATCCGGCGTCACTCATCGACACACCGATCTTCGCGCTCGAGTCTCCTGCCCGGATCGCGTCCGCGAACGGACGGACCGCAGCCGCGTACGAGCTCGCGGTCGGCCAGAGCCTGCGGTTGAAATACGGCTCGTTCCCGAGCTCCCAGGCGAGCACGCGCAGATGGTGCTGTGTCGCGTACTCGGCGAATCGCCGCGCTGACGCCGGCGTGTCGGTGAACACGTTGACGCAGACGATCAACCCCTGCGCACCCGCACTCGCCGCGAGCGCCGCGGCGTCATCGATGCGCTCGCCGCCCTTCGCGTCGAGCACCTTCATGGTGCGCTGCAGCATCGTCTGGAAGTCGCTCTGCACATCGCGCGTGAAGGTGAGCGACACGCGATCGACCCACGGTCGACGACTCGCTCCCGTCGTCCAGTCGAAGGCCTCCGACCTGGTCCCGGCTGGATACCTGAGCCATCCGGGAGCGAGGCGTTTCACCTGCCCTGCGAAGCGGCGGTCGCGGTATCCGAACGCGACATCCATCAGGGCGACGTTGTATCCCGCAAATCCAGGCTCGATCGGCGATGCGCTGTGCGAGTCGATGAGGACGTGCACGGTTGCGGGATCGCTGGTCCGGGTCGCCGACCGCGACGCGCGTGGGGCGGCGCAGACGACCGCG
>Ga0207660_10002489_pt1 | contig 12108 bp, 10 predicted proteins | sample KBSC73BmetaG_FD_184335 | JGI IMG/M metagenome (GOLD analysis project Ga0207660, IMG submission 184335) | Corn rhizosphere microbial communities from Kellogg Biological Station, Michigan, USA - KBS C7-3B metaG (SPAdes) (version 2) | ecosystem: Host-associated > Plants > Roots > Rhizosphere ... | reverse complement strand
ATGTCGCACCGTGGGCCGAAGGTACGTGGCATTTGCGCGACGCCATGGATTACATGGTGACGGCCGACGTCGCGACGCTCAACTACGCGGCCAAGTTCAAGGACGAGCTGCTGTACAATCGCTATCAGTCGGCGCGCAACACGATCAATCAGTTCCGCACGAGCGCGCCGTACGCCTACATCATTCCGCAGCAGCAGCACGATCCGGTGGCGCCAGCCGAATTGCTGCGTCGCATGGCGTTCATGGGCATCCGCATCGATCAGCTCGGCCGCGACATGAGCTACGGCGGCGCCACGTACCCCAAGGGCACGTGGGTGATTCCGATGGATCAGGAATACGCGCAGCTCGTTCGCGAGCTGTTCGAGTCGCAGAAGTATCCCGACCTCGGCGACGACCTTCCCTATGATGCCGCGGGATGGACGCTGCCCTATCAGATGGATGTGAACGTCGTCGAGGGTGACACCCCGCTGACATCGGATTTCCGCGCGGCGCTCGTGCCGGTAAAGGGTAAGGCGACCGACTGGCACACCGCGCCAACCGAGCCGTTCACGACGAACGCCGAAGCCGCCGGCATCGAGCCGCTGCCCGGCGGCATCAGCGGGTCGGGCGATGTCGTGGAGCTGGATCCGGCACAGAACAACTCGTTCCGACTGATCAACCGTGTGATCGCGGCCGGTGGAACGGTGCGGTACGCGGCGAACGCCGGCGGCAACGGTTCGCGATATCTGGTCTCCGGCGTGGACAACGCGAAGCTCGATGCATGGGCAAAGGAGCTGTCGGTCCAGGCAACTCGCACGAGTGCCGGCTCGGCGCCGGCCTCGGTGGTGGCGCCGACTCGCGTGGCACTCGTGAAGATGGCGCCCGGCAACATCGACGAGGGCTGGACCGAGTGGCTGCTCGACACGCACGGCTACAAGTATTCGCTCATCAGCCCGGCGGATCTCCAGGCTGGCAATCTCGGGTCGCGCTTCGACGTGATCATCGTCGGATCGCAGAGTGTGGGGCCGCGTGGGCGGGGTGGGCGGGGCGGCCGGGGTGGGCGTGGCGGGCGCGGGAACAATGCCGCGGCTGACAGCGCGGCCGCGCGCGACGTGCGCGGGCTCGACGAGTTCGTGCGCGGCGGCGGCACCGTCGTCGCGTGGAACGGGGGCACGATGTCACTCGTCAACGCATTGCATCTGCCGGTGAGCAACGTGGTCGCGAACGTGGCGCGCCGCGACTACTTCACCGGCGGCTCGATCATGCGGATCATCACCGACCCGTCGCACCCGATCATGGCCGGTATGCCGGCGGAAGCCGACGTCTTCGTGGAGAACAGTCCGGTATTCACGACGACGGAAGGGTTTCAGGGCGCGGTGCTCGCAAAGTATCCGAGCAGCGGTACGCTGCTGCGCTCCGGCTTCCTCAATGGCGCGCAGTACATGCAAGGGTTTGCGGCGGCACTCGACGTCAAACACGACAACGGGCACGTCGTGCTGATCGCCTTCCAGCCGGAATGGCGCGGACAGTCGACCGGCACGTTCCGCACGGTGTTCAACTCGATCCTGTTCGGGGGCGATGTCGCGAAGCAGGCGACGGGCGTTTCCGGCTTCTGGACCGCGCCACCGCTTCCGGCGGCGCAGGCGGGATCGCCGACGGGGCGCGGGCCGGGCCGGCCGCCGATTCACTGAGTCGAAAGCACGCGCTGACGCGCTGACCAGCTTGAGATGGGCTGGTCAGCGTGTCATCTTGCGCTGGACGAAATTGCGCGCGTAGCTCAGCTGGATAGAGCGTCGGCCTCCGGAGCCGAAGGTCGTGGGTTCGAATCCCGCCGCGCGCATGGAAGGCAGAGAATGGAAGGCAGAGAATAGAAGCGAGAGGATAGAGCACCGGCAGCGGGTACGAGGATTGCTCAGTCAGCCATGAGCGGTTCCTTCCTCTCCTCTCCATGGCCCACCAGACGCGCTGGTCAGATCTTTCCGTCGGCCTCATCGCGGGCTGTTTCGTGATCGTCGCGGCCCTGGTGACGCTGATCTACGCGCGGGTCGGGTCGCTCCACGGCAAGACGTTCACGCTGTACCTCACGACCGATGCGGCGCGCGGCGTGATCAGCGGCACCGAAGTCTGGCTCGACGGACAGAAGGTCGGGCTGGTGAAGGGCGTCGCGTTCCGTCCGCCGAACGTGGATCCAAAGCAGCGCGTCGTGCTGTCGCTCGACGTGCTCGAGAGCGCCCGCAAACAGATCCGCCAGGACACGCGCGCGCAGATCCAGTCGGGCGCGTCGCTGATCGGCGATCAGGTGGTTGCGCTCAGCAGCGGCACGTCGGCCGTTCGCGCGGTCGCCAACGGCGACACGATTCGGTCGGAGCCGCAGACGGACGTGCAAATGCTGACGACCGACGCGTCGGCGGCCGCCAAGTCGCTGCCCGGCATTCTCGCCAATGTGAGAATGCTCGCGTCGCAACTGCACTCGGCGCGGAGCAGCGTGGGCGCGTTCGCCACCGAAGGCGGCGGCGTCCAGCTCCAACGCGTACACGCCAAGAACAGTCGCGTGCTGGGACGCTTGACGGGAGCCGGCGCATCGCGCGGCACGCTCGGCCTCGCCCGCTCCGGCGTGCTGCAGGAACGCGCCGGGCGCGTGATGGCGGAAGTCGATTCGATCCGCACGCTGCTCGGCTCGAATCAGCATTCGCTCGGACGCTTTCGGCGCGATTCGACGCTCGTCGGCGCCGTCGACCGCCTTCGCAGTGAGCTGGCGGATCTGCAACAGCTCGCCAGCTCGCCACACGGTACGATCGGCCGGCTGCAAGCAGACACGGCGATCGCCGCGAACGTCAGTCGCGCGCGCGCATGCATGGATTCGCTGTTCGCCGACATCAAAGCGCATCCGCTGCGCTACATCGTTTTCTGACGCGCCCCGAGCGGCGCACCGTCGCGCGCGCGTCACCCTTGACCCTCCTTTTCAGCACCTGTAACTTCGCATGCACTCACGCCCCACGATTCGCCCGCCGAAGACTGCGCACCGACGGCGCACGGCACCGCCGACTCACGACCGCGCGCACGCGCGCCACGAGCCGCCCCTGTCATTCCCTTCCCCCGGTTCGGTGCCCCCGCGTGGCGGCACCACCACCTCCGTGAACATCGCTGAGCTGAAGCGCAAGTCGGTTCCCGAGCTGCAGGAGATGGCCGACCAGTTCTCGCTCGAGCCCTCGAGCGGACTCGGGAAGCAGGATCTCATCTTCCGCATCGAGCAGAAGCTGCTCGATCAGAGCGTCGTGCTTACCGGTCAGGGCGTGCTCGAGATTCTGCCGGAGGGCTACGGCTTCTTGCGCAGTCAGGACTGGAATTATCTCTACGGTCCCGACGACATCTACGTCTCGCCGTCGCAGATCAAGCGGTTCGACCTGCGCACGGGCGACACCGTCTCCGGGCAGGTTCGCCCGCCGAAGGAATGGGAGCGCTATCTCGCGCTGCTCAAGGTGGAGTCGGTCAACGGCGATGCGCCGGAAGTCGCGAAGCAGCGCATCGCATTCGACAATCTGCGCCCGCGCTATCCCGAAGGGCGCTTGCGCCTCGAGACGAAGGACGGCGATCTGAGCATGCGCATCGTCGATCTGGTTGCGCCGATCGGCAAGGGACAGCGCGGGCTCATCGTCTCGCCACCGCGCGCCGGCAAGACGATTCTGCTGCAGAAGATGGCCAATGCCATCCGGGAAAATCACCCGGAAGTGACGCTCATCGTGCTGTTGATCGACGAGCGGCCGGAGGAAGTCACCGATACGATCGCCACCGTCGACGCGGAAGTGATCGCCTCGACGTTCGACGAGGAGGCGAGCCGGCACGTGCAGGTCGCCGACATGGTGATCGAGAAGGCGAAACGCCTCGTCGAATCGAAGAAGGACGTCGTCATTCTCCTCGATTCGATCACCCGTCTGGCGCGCGCACACAACGCGGTGTCGCCGCAGTCGGGCAAGATCCTGTCGGGCGGCGTGGACGCCAAGGGCCTCGAGAAGCCGAAGCGCTTTTTCGGCGCGGCGCGGAACATCGAGGGCGGCGGGTCGCTGACGATCATCGCGACCGCCCTGATCGAGACCGGCTCGCGCATGGACGAGGTGATCTTCGAGGAATTCAAGGGCACCGGCAACATGGAGCTGGTGCTCGACCGGAAGATCGCCGAGCGCCGGGTGTTTCCCGCGATCGACATCAATCGTTCTGGTACCAGGAAGGAAGAGCTGCTGCTCACGCAGGAAGAGCTGAATCGGGTCTACCTGCTTCGCAACTTTCTCTCCGACATGCCGGAGGCCGAGGCGATGGAATTTCTGCTCAAGCAGATGACGCGCTCGAAGAACAACAAGGAATTCTTCCAGCAGATGGTCCAAGGCTGACGCACGCCGTGGCCGCCGACCGTGGACGTCTCCTGGCGATCGATTACGGCGAGCGTCGCATCGGATTGGCGATCAGCGATCCGACGGGCACGATCGCCTCACCGGCCGGCGCGATCATCCGCCGTGCGGGCAAGCGGCCGCCGGTGGCCGAGATCATTCGGCGCGCCGAAGCGCTCGAGGTGCGCGGATTCGTGCTCGGCTTGCCACTCGACGGCGACGGCAACGAAACGCCGCGTTGCGCCGAAGTCCGCACGATCGCGCGCGCGCTGGCCGAGCGTACAGGACTGCCGGTGGAGCTGGCCGACGAGCGATACACCACGGCAGCCGCGCTGCGTGCCATTCGTGAAATGAAGGGATCGACGAAAGGGCGGCAGGGCGATGTCGACGCGCTGGCCGCGACGGTGCTTCTTCAACAGGCGTTGCAGCGTGCCGGGTAGCCGCGGACTCCGGCGCGCCGGCGCCGCGCTCCTGCTCGTCGCCGCGGCTTGCGGCACCGGCCACGGCGCGGCGGTGCGCGTGACGATTCCGGCCGGCGCAACCATGCGCGCCGCCGCCGACTCGCTCGGCCGGGCGGGCGTGATCCACTTGCCGAAACTATTCAGACTTTACGCATCGCTGCACGGCGGCGATCGGCGGATTCGCGCCGGCACCTACCTGCTGCGACGCGATTCGGGCTGGGGCGCCGTCCTCGACGCGCTGCGCGGCGGCAAGGGCATCGTGCACGTCGTCACGATTCCCGAAGGCTACTCGCTCGCGCAGATCGAACCGCTGCTCGAATCCAGACTCGCTGAGCCGGCGGATTCGGTGGAGGCGGCGGTGCGCGACACGGCGCTGCTCGACCAGCTCGACATTCCGACCCCGACGCTCGAGGGCTATCTCTTTCCGGACACGTACGTGTTTGCCGATCATACCACCGCGCGCACGGCGGTGGATGCGATGGTGCGCCGGTTCGAGCAGGTCTGGCAACCCGGATGGACGGCACGGCTCGACACGATCCACCTCTCGCGCAACGACGTGATGACGCTGGCGTCGATCGTCGAGAAGGAAGCAAAGCTGCCGGAGGAACGGCCGGTGATCGCCGCCGTGTACTTGAACCGGCTGCGCGACGGCATGCTGCTGCAGGCCGACCCGACGGTGCAGTACTCTCTCGGCAAGCACGTTGCCCGCGTGTACTACAAGGATCTGACGATCGACTCGCCGTACAACACGTACGTGCACAAGGGGCTGCCGCCCGGGCCGATCGCGTCGCCGGGCCGGCCGAGCATCGAAGCGGCGCTGTATCCGGCCAATGTGCCGTACAAGTTCTTCGTCGCCTTTCCCGACGGTCATCACGAGTTTCATCGCGACCTGGCGGGACACGACCAGGCGAAGCGGCTCGCGAGAAAGGCGTGGGATTCAGCCACTGTGGCGCGACGTCCGAACGCGCCGCGCGCCAAGTGATTCGGAGCGCCAGCGAAACTTGACGTCGGGCACGGACTCGTGCTCGCGCGACCGCCGTCCCTGCCGCTTGCGGCCGATCGGCAAGGTCTGATGCGCGAGCCGCGCGGCGATCGGCGGCAGCGCGAGAAGATCGACGAATTCCGGATCGAACTGCGTTCCGCGCCCCTGCAATACGACCTCGATCGCGCGATCGACGCCGGTGCCGCGACGATACCGACGGCTGTGCGCGACGGCGTCGAAGGTGTCGGCGATCGCGACGATGCGCGACGTGAGTGGAATGCGTTTACCGCGCAATCCGCGCGGGTAGCCGCTGCCGTCCCACCGCTCGTGATGCGCCAGCACGCCGGCGGAGAGCTCCGGATAGAACGCGTCCAGCGGCTCGAGCACTTCGGCACCGCGTGCCGGATGCGTGACGATCTCGCGGCGCTCGCTCGCGGTGAGTCGCCGATGCTCGTGGACGATGTCGAACAGCGCCTCGTGTATCTTGCCGATGTCATGAAACAGCGCGACACGTTCCACGGCGCGGCGCTGCCGCTCGTCGAGACCGGCTGCCTCGGCGATGATCAATGCGTACGCCGCCACGCGACGGACGTGCATGCCGGTTTGGGCATCGTTTGCTTCGATGGCGTTGAGGAGCGTCTCGAGCGCGGCTGCGGCGAAACGTTCGACGGCCTGCCGCGCGCGGCGTTCGCGCGCGACGAGAATGGTGCCGGTGAGTACACCAAGCGTGAGCGAGAGTCGTGAAGACATGACGTCCAGCGAACGCAAGAAGCCGGCTATGAGCGGGTCCGACAGCGCGGTCGTGTCCGCCAAAGGCGCGCGACGTTGGCAGCAGGGGCATCCATGGATTTTCCGCAGCGACGTCGTACGGCGGCGCGACGCGGCGCCCGGCGCCGTACGCGTACACGATCAGCGCGGCAAGCCGATCGGCGTGGCATTATGGAGTCCGGCGTCGGAGATCTCGCTGCGCATGATCGATCGGGACCCGGACGCCATTCTGAACGACCGGTGGTGGTGCGAGCGCATTGCCGCGGCACTCGAGCGCCGACAGTCGCTGGCGAGCGTGGCGAATGCGTACCGCCTCGTCCACGGAGAGGCGGACGGGTGCCCGTCGCTGATCTGCGATCGGTACGATCGCTGGCTCGTGGTGCAGATCATGAGCGCGGGGCTCGAGGCATTCCGCAGCGAGATCGTCGCGGCGCTGGAGGATCTGGTGCGGCCAGAGGGCATTCTCGCGCGCAACGACGTGCCGTTGCGCCGAAAGGAGGGGCTCGCGGAAGACGTCGAGCTGCTCGCCGGCAGCGTGCCGCAGGAGATCGAGGTGAACGAGCACGGCGTGCGTTTTCTCGCCGCGCCGTGGAGCGGACAAAAGACGGGCGCGTTTCTCGATCAGCGCGAGAACCGCGCGTACATCGGCGAGCGCGCCCGCGGCCGCGCCCTCGATTGCTTCAGCTACCACGGCTCGTTCGCGCTGCACCTCGCACGGCGCGCCGAGTCGGTGGTCGCGCTCGACATTTCCGGCGAGGCGCTCGCCCGTGCGAGCGAGAACTGCGCCCGCAACGACATCCACAATGTCGAGCTGGTCGAGGCGGACGCATTCGACTATCTGCGCTCGCGACAGCGAGCCGGCGAGCGATTCGATACGATCGTGCTCGATCCGCCGGCGTTCGCGAAATCACGTTCCGCGCTCTCCGGCGCGATCCGCGGCTACAAGGAGATCAACCTGCGTGCGATGCGCCTGCTGTCGCGCGGAGGATTGTTGTTCACGGCGAGCTGCAGCTTCCATCTCACCCGGCCGCTGTTCCTGGACATGCTGCGCGACGCCGCCGCCGACTCCGGCCGCCGCATCGCGCTGCGCGGATTGACCGGACAACCACTGGATCATCCGGAGATTCTGACGATTCCGGAAACGGGATACTTGAAGGGGGCGCTCCTGGAGGCGGTCGAGTAGGGGGTGGTCTCTCGGGCATGGACCATGGACCATGGACCATGGTCCATGGTCCATGGCCCATGGTCGATCGAGGAATCGACGCGGGTTGAGTGTGGTGCGCCGAATCGAGTTGGACTGCCTTTGAGACGCGGATCTGGCGGAAATTGGCGGACGAGGCGCGAATGCGTTTCGAGTGGCGGGGCCGGCATCCTCGCACGGAGAGGAAACGGGTCGCAGAGAACTGCGGAGAACTGCGGACAGGCGCGGAGGGGCGTTGCCGGCGGGTGGTGATGAATGATGAACCGCGATTGCGCCGCCCATAACGCGCGAGATTCTCGGCGCGTTCTCGGAATGCAATCGCTTGTCGACGATAGCTTCCTCAACCCCTCACGATTGAAGTCCCCTCAGTCGTTCTCCGCGGTTCTCCGCAGTTCTCCGCAGCCTCGCGACTCTCTCCGAAACAGTGATGCAGACCCGGCCACAACAGGTTTGAACACGGATGACACGAAGGCGACGGATTGAATGAATTCAAAAGCCAAATGTTTTTGGGGGTGGCGCGACAGACTCGGTGCGCCAGTACCAGCCAATCCGCGCCTCGTTCGCCATGTTTCCGCCAAATCCGCGTCCCCAATTCAGTCCAACCCGATTCGGCGCACCACACTCACCCCGCGCGGCCACCATGGACCATGGACCACGAACCCCCAGCTCACCCCTGACATCCCGGACAGAAATACGTCGATCGCCCGGCTTGCACGATGCGCTCGATCGGGGTGCCACAGCGACGGCATGGTTTGCCGGCGCGGTCGTAGACGGCGAGTCGTGAGACGGACGGATCGGTGTAGCGTGCGCCCGTCGCGCGAGCGACGACGCGGCGGATTGCGGTCAGGAGCCGCTTCACCTGCGCTCGCGTCAGCGACGAGGCACGCGTGGTCGGCGAGATCCGCGCATGCCACAGCGACTCGGCCGCGTAGATGTTGCCGAGCCCGGCGATGACGCGCTGATCGAGCAACACAGGCTTGATCGGAGCGCGCTTTGTCGACAGCGTCTCGAGCAGCGAATCGGGCGTGAGCGCCGGATCATCCGGCTCGGGGCCGAGTCCGAGATCGGGCGCGGCATTCGCGGCGTGCAGATCGAGCGTGCTGAGTGCCCGCGGGTCGTCGAGCACGGCCCGCAGGCCATCGTCGAACGTGATGGCGGCACGCGCGAATCGCGGAAGCGGATCGCTGGCCCGATCGATCAGCCAGTCGCCGGTCATTCGAAAATGCGCATGCAACGTCCGGCCGTCGTCGAGCCCGATCAGTTGGTGCTTGCCGCGACGCTCGACACGCATCACGCGCGTTCCGCGCACCGAGCGAAGCCGGGAGGCCGACAGTCGGCGTCGCAAGGCCGGGTGCAATACGTCGACACGGGCGATCCGCTTGTTGATGATGGCGTCGCGCAGTCGGCGCACCGCGCTCTCGACTTCGGGCAGCTCGGGCACGGCATTCGTCTCCAATCGTGGGCGCGGCGGTTGACCTGCGCTTCCCGCTCGACGCAAGTTGCACGCGTGGCCACCCCGACTCAATCCGCCGCCGCCCGCCGGCGCATCGCGCGCGGCGTGCACTCGCCGGCGGTGCGACGAACGCTGCTCGTGGTGCTGGTCATCAATGCCGTGGTCGCCATCGTCAAGGTCGTCGTCGGCGCGCGCACCGGAGCACTCACCGTGCTCGGCGCCGCGCTCGAGTCCGGACTGGACCTGCTCAACAACCTGATCGGCATGATGCTCGTGTCCGTCGCCGCGCAGGCGCCCGACGAACAGCATCCGTACGGCCACGACAAATTCGAAACGCTCGGCGCGATCGGCATCGTGGGATTCCTGTCGATCTCCTGCTTCGAGCTGTTGCGCGAGGGCATGTCGGCGCTCACGGCGCACCGGACGCCGGCGAACATCACGACGACCGATCTCGCGGCGATCGTCGCGACTCTGGCGGCGAACGGGTTCGTGGTGTGGTACGAGCGTCGGCAGGGACGTCGGTTGAACAGCGCGTTCCTGCTGGCCGACGCCTCGCACACGAGCAGCGACGTGCTCGTCACGCTGATGGCAATTGCATCGCTCGCGCTGTCCGGCGCCGGCTGGCGCGCACTCGACGCGGTGCTCGCGATCACCGTTGCCCTGATCATCGCGTGGAGCGGATTGCAGATCCTGCGACAGTCGATCCCGATTCTCGTCGACGAACGCGCGATCGACGCCAGCGACCTGCGCTCGGTCGTGCTCGACGTGCCCGGCATTCGCGACATCCGCTCGATTCGCTCGCGGTTCACCGCGTCGGGCCAGCTCTTCGCCGAAGTGACGGTCGCCGTACCCGGCGACATCTCGGTGGACGAGGCGCATCAGCTCGCGGACGAAGTGGAAGCGAGCATCGAACGGGCGTTTGGTGCGTCGCAAGTCACCGTTCACATCGAACCGGTATGAGCACTTGCGAATAGACCGCGAATCCCTAGGTTATGCGCATCTTCCACCGACGAGCGGTATGGCCAATCGACCGACGCGCTCGCTCAAGCACGAGTATGAGCTCTTCGTCGAGCAGGAGATCGAGAACTACAAGGAGTCGGTTCCGCGGAGCGTCCTGCTGAGCATCGGGGACGACGCCGTCGCGGCATTGGCCGCCCAACCGCAGTTCGCACTCACCGAATTGCTTCTCTGCGAAGAAGTCGATCGGATCATCGTCAAGCGTCTGCGACTGCCGTCGTACGACGCCTGGCGCCGGCGCCGCATCAAGCTGTTGGCCGAGCTGCGGCGGCCGGAGCATTGGGGTCTGCGACCCGATGACATGCTCGTACGCGCGCTGCCATCATCCGCGGAGGGGCGCGTGCTCGTGGCCGGTGCGGCCGACGAAGCTTCCGCGTTGTATCTCGCGGCGAACGGCTGCGACGTGACGACGCTCACCGACGAAGTCGCGCTCGAGCGAGTGATGCAGGCGGCGATCGGCGCCGGATTGGCCGGGCGTGTGCACGCGCAGATCGGCGATCTCGCATCGTGGAGTCCCGGCCATCCGCTGACGGCGGTGATCGTCAACCCGGCCGCACTCGACGGCCTCTCCCCGAGCGAGCGGACGCGCGTGATCCAGCTGCTGCAGAGCGTGACGATCGACGGCGGCGTGCACCTGGTGCAAACCATCGCGGCGAGCAAGGCGAATGGCGCCATCTCTCTCGAGGAGCTCCGATCGAAATATCGCGGCTGGGCGGTAACGGTCGAGCGCGCCGATGGCCGCGGCAAGACATTTCTGGCGAGAAAGAACGCGGAGTAACGGCTGTCGCGGAATGACGCACTGTGTCAGTTCGAGCTGTTTCACAATGACACAGAAACCTGCCGAACCGCTTTCAGAAATCGCGTAAGTTCCAGCCAATGGGCCACTTGGAGATCTGGCCCGCGGTGGCATCGCTGCTGCTAATCAGCAGCCTCGCGGTCGTCTCGCGATCGCGCTTCCGCGCAGCCCACGGCGGCGACCCGTTCTCGTCGCCGTGGGCGTGCGCCGGGTCAGCCAACTTCCATTTCGCTTACTACTATATGAAGTCGTCGCCGAACAGCGTGCCCGATCAGGAGCCCATCGGCATCGTGATCTCCAGAGGCACCCACCACGAGAAGGCGCCCAAGGTCTTTGCCTATGTCTGGGGCCCCGCCCCGGAGCTTCCGGAGGAAAAGGCTGGTCGACAGGTCGCCTGAGCGCTCGGTCCCCCGCCTGCACTCACCGAACCGGCGCCATATTAGTGGCGCCGGTTCGGCATTCATGGGGGCTTCATGGGCTCGGTACGCGCCTTGCCCCCGGTCGGTCTCGTGACAGATCCCTCATGGGAGCGCGAGCGCACCGCCCTGCTCGGCCGCAAGATTTCCGGACTCGGTCTGACCGTCCGCGGTTCGCGCGTCGAGCGGCTGGTCGAAGCGCTGTACGCGGAGCTCGCCGACCACGGGATCGCATTTCACCCGCCGGTCTACCTCAGCGATCAGTGGGGTTGCCCCGACGGCACGCCGATCATCGGTGTTCCCTTCTATCTCGTCGACCCGAAGCTCGAGCGGATCGAAGCCGAGATGTCCGCCGGAATCGAAGATGACGTCGAAGCGATGCGCTACCTGCGCCACGAGTGCGGGCACGCGATCAACTACGCCTTCTGTCTGTACGAGCGACCGGAGTGGCGCAGCACGTTCGGCCCGTTTTCGCGTCCGTACCGTGAGCGATACCGCGCCGATCCGTTTTCACGGGAATACGTGCGGCACATCCTCGGCTGGTACGCGCAGAAACACCCCGATGAGGATTTCGCCGAAACGTTCGCCGTGTGGCTGACCCCCAATCGCGACTGGCGATCGGAATACGCGGGCTGGCCGGCATTGACGAAACT
>Ga0207660_10002483_pt1 | contig 12123 bp, 9 predicted proteins | sample KBSC73BmetaG_FD_184335 | JGI IMG/M metagenome (GOLD analysis project Ga0207660, IMG submission 184335) | Corn rhizosphere microbial communities from Kellogg Biological Station, Michigan, USA - KBS C7-3B metaG (SPAdes) (version 2) | ecosystem: Host-associated > Plants > Roots > Rhizosphere ... | reverse complement strand
GTGATGGAGAGATCCTCCATCCATATGCCGGTCGAAGACAGGGGCGCGCATGGATCATCGACGTGTATCTGCCCTTCCAGGACAGATATGACGCCATGACAGAGGAGGATTTCATCGCGTTGCCGAGGGCCACGGCGCAAGACATTCGATCATATGTGGATCGTGCCAAACCGGGCAGGGCCGCGCATTGTCTGGAGCAGCTTGGTGGCAGTGACCCGAATGCCAATGTCTCCCCGCGTCGGCGCAGTCGAACTCGGTAATCCCGAGTACCCCCCTTGGCACGGCGTTCGTAGCGGCCTAGCGAGCATCATGATGGTCGGTGGGTACGAACGGTGCGGCGGCCGCACCCACAACGTCCTCGTTGGACGCACCGATCAGCCCCAGATAGTCAAACACGTGGCTGGCGACTTCGGCAGGATTGGTGATGGCCCTGGTATCAATGAGTCGGATCGGGTCGAAAAGCTGACCCATTACACAGTCTGTGTCGCCGCAGCGAACGATGCGTACGTTGTTCACCGAATCCTCCATCGAGTAAGTCAACAGCACGCTTATAGGGCGCCCGCAGACATGGCTGCCCTGTTTTCAGCGCGAGCACCGGCCTTGGTAAGCGCGCTCAGGTTTCGCGCCGAGAAGGACGCGGCGCTCCACTGGTCGAATTGGGCTACGACTTCCGCAGGGAAGTAACGGGGCCTGGAACGAGCTCCCGCGGGCGTGGCGAGGTAGTCGAGGATGTAGACGAGCCCGGCATGGAGGCTCATGTCCTGCTGACGCAACCATTCCAGATGCGGGGCAAGGACCAACAGGTTGTGGATCTCGTGGCGCACGACGTTGTGCAGTGGGGGGCGCCGCACTGCTCCGACCGTGTGGATCTTGCCGATGTCATGGAACAGGTATCCCAACTGCGCGATGCCCACCGAAGCGGTGTCATTGGGCAAGGTGCGCTGGACCATCGTGGCGATGAGATCGAGGTTCTCCACGCTGTGCTGTACCAATCCTCCTTTTTCCGAGTGGTGATGCTCACCGCTTGCGCGGCAGGCCAGAAAAGAGGGGCCAATCGCCGGATCGAACAGGATGCGCGTGAGGAACATCCGCAGCACTGGCGGCAAGGAAATTTCCAACGAACGCAGTGCGGCACGGATAGCATCGGGCACATTGATCAGGAGGTCCGATGCGATGCCAATTTCCTCCGCAGGCAACGGAGACAAGCTTGTCACGCACAACTGCGCATTCCCTTCGTACGACCGAACCTGCGCCAGAACCTTCGCCGGCATGCCGATGGTGGGAAGTGCGATGTCACCACGATGTTCCGGCCATACGAAGCCGAGAACCGTACCCGTCGCATCGGCCAAGCTGAGCTGCAGTCGGGGCGTGTTGATCGTTGCCTCCATCGCAGCCGTCAGCACGTACTGCCCCTCAATTGATGTTCCCGACAGACTGGCAAGCTTCTTGATCACGGGTTGCCGAACGTCAGCGTGGCCATTTTCTCTGTCTTGGGACGGCACGAGGCGAAGGTGGCTCATCGGGCATCCTCCTCCAGCTTGCTGGAAACTCCGCCGTTTATTGCGCCAGCGATCATGCGGTCGAAGGCCGTGCCGTCACGGCGCACCAGGTTTGGCACGTAGCGCGAATATGTGCGGAACAACATCTCGGTCGTCGTATGCCCCAGCTGCCGCGCAATCCATTCCGGTGCCTCGCCGGCGGCCAGCCACAACGTGGCGCAGGTGTGGCGCATGTTGTACGGACGCCGGTATTCGAGGCCAAGATGTCGCAGCAACGGCTTCCAGACACGATCCACGAAGTTGGAATTGTCGATCGGTTGGCCGGTACGGGTGCGAAACACGTACTCGTTGTCGAATTGTCGTGGGTTGTTTTGGAATCCTTCGGGACGCATCGCCATCAGCGCATCGAATACCGGCTGGCTCATCTGAAGTTCGCGCTGACTCCCGTCTGTCTTTGTGTATTCGGTGCGTCCGTGCTGGTGCGTCTCGCGGATCAACACCTCGCGGGAAGCGAAGTCAACGTGCTTCCATTTCAGGCCGTGTACCTCGCCGGACCGTAGGCCTGTAAAGAACCTGAACGTCAGGTACGGCCTGTAGTCCGCGCGGGTACGAGCCAGGATCATACGCACCTCTTCCAACGTGAAGGGGCTGACGTCCTGGCGCTGAATCTTGAGGCGCTTGATGCCGAGGCATGGATTGTCCAATCCAAACCGCAGGGACGCCTCGGACATGATCATGCCGAGCACCCCGACGATTCGATTGATGGTCGCGGGAGCCAGCGGTTGGCCGTCCTGGTTCTCCACAGAGGACTTGCCGTTTCGCTGGTTGACCAGCGCGCTACGAAACTGCAGAACATCAGCTCGTTGGATTTCGCCGATGTGCAGATGGCCGAAGCGCGGCAGCAGGTGTGTCTCCAGGATGGATTCGACCGCACCGCGGTATGACACTCGCCATTCGATCTGCTTTTCCTGCTTCCAGGTCTGCACGAAGTCCGCAAACGAGGGAAGTTCCGCATGGCGGGTCACGGCATTCGGGACCATCATGCCCGGCGCGTCGATCCCTGTCGGCCGGGCAAAACGCTTGGCCCTATTGCTGCCGGGAAAGACGCGCTCATACACGAACCTTCGCGCGGCGATGTCATTGTCGATGACCGTAAGCACCCTTTCCATCTTTCGACGGTTCGCCGGCGTATCTTGCAGCTGCGATAACTCTCGGCAGCGCTCTCCTTCGAAACGGAAGTCGAAGAAGAGCCTGCCGTCCTTGCGGGCGCGCACACTAGACATGGCACACGCCGCCTGCAGCCATGGGGACGGAATGCGCTTCCGACTTGGCGGACCGCGCGCGGGGTTTGGCCCCGTGGTTCCCCTGCTTCATTCCTGCAGGGGCACTCGATCCGCTCAGACCGACGCTGCTCCGCTGGTGGGAACCGATATCTCGTTCAATGGCCTCCCGCAGGAACAAGATCTTCCTGCCGCCGAACGGGCGGATGTAGTGGACGCCCTCCAGAAGGACCGAATCCTTCAGCCGGTTGCGAATCGTGCGTGCGTCATACTTGATGAGTTCCGCCAGTTCCTCGGTCGTCAGGTAGGTGCTGGGGCTGGTGGGTTCCGACATGTTTTGCCTCCTTAATGATCGTTGTTGATCGAATATGAGCATATCTCATCGAATGATCACCTGTTAGTGATCCTGATCACAAACGAGTAAACTTGATCGAAACAGCTACAGTCAGCCGCCGATGATTCGCATCAAACTTAAGCAGATGCTGGACGACAAAGCCTTCAAGGAAGGTCGCCGCATCACGCTCAATGAGGTGTCCGAGGTGTCGGGGATTGCGCGCGCGACGCTGAACCGCATCGCCAACACGCCGGGCTACAACACCACCACCAACAACCTGGATGCTCTATGCAAGTATCTCGAGTGCACGCCTTGCGAGCTGCTCGAGTACGTGGGGGATCCGCGTATCGCCAAACTAAGCTCATTACAAAGCTGACGAAAGATGAGGCCTGGCTGTTGGTGTGATGAAGCGGCGCTTGAGCAGCGCTGCGACGGCGGCCAGAGCGCACGGTCCACGCTCTGGTCATAGCCTTTTCGGTACCGTAACATTGGAAAGCTTTGTACTATTTCGCCAGACGTGAGGCGGGGGATCGGGGTGAAGACACCGGCTTCAGGGGACGCCGAAATCCTCACCATCAAGCAGGTTGCGGCTTATCTGAAGGTCGCTGACCGCACGATCTATCGGCTCGCGGCCACCCAAGGTATCCCTGCCTTCAAAGTCGGTGGCACTTGGCGTTTTCGGCAGGCTGATATTGACCGCTGGATCGCTGCCCAGACCAAGAACGCGCGCGGGACGGCAAAGTGATCTCCGCGTACCACGCCAAGTACTACGCGCACGCGCTGACGGGGAGACACGCCGCGGACGGCGTGGATCGCCTCTCGCAGTCGCTGTTCGACGCGAGTGTCGATCTCAATCCGCACCAGATCGAGGCGGCGCTGTTTGCACTTCGCAACCCGCTTCAGGAAGGCGTGCTCTTGGCCGACGAAGTGGGCCTTGGTAAGACCATCGAGGCAGCTCTGGTCCTGTGCCAATACTGGGCAGAGCGACGGCGTCATCTGCTGGTGATCGGGCCTGCAAGCCTGCGCAAGCAGTGGGCGCAAGAGCTGCACGACAAGTTCGCCGTGCCCACAACCGTCGTAGATGCCGTGGCGCTACGCAAGCAATCCGCAGGCGACACCCTGGCCACCCTGCAGGCGATGGTCGGGAAGGCCATCGTCATCATGTCTTATCAGTTTGCCGCGAAGCTCGAAGCCGAACTGTGCGCGATACCGTGGGACGTCGTCGTCATCGATGAGGCCCACAAATTGCGCAACGCGCATCGCGCGAGCAATCGCACGGGTCAGGCGCTCAAGCGCGCGCTGGACGGCCGCAAGAAACTCCTGATCACCGCCACCCCGCTGCAGAATTCGCTGATGGAGCTGTACGGCCTTTCCACCTTGCTCGATGAGCACCTGTTTGGCGATGAGGCGGCATTCCGCAAGCAATTCATCGCCAGCAATGCCGGCATGGATGAACTGCGTGAGCGGCTTGCCGGCTTCGCCAAGCGAACGCTGCGGCGCGACGTGTTGGAATACATCAAGTACACGGAACGCAAGGCGCTCACACAGCCATTTGACCCCACCGACGACGAGCAATCTCTTTACGAGCGCATCTCCGCTTTCCTGCAACGCGAGGATTCCTACGCCTTACCCAAGCAACAGCGTCACCTCACGGCGCTGATCCTGCGCAAACTGCTTGCTTCCAGCTCGCACGCCGTCGCCGCCACGCTGGCCATCATCCGCGAGCGCCTGGAGCGCCTGCTTGCCGGTGAATCAGAGAACGGCGATGCAATGCTGGCCGAGCAGATCATCGCGGATGACGATCTGACATCGGATTATCTGGAAGAGGACGCCAGCGGAGATGAGGAATCCTCGACAGCGGACGCCTCTGAATCGCCCACCGACAGCGATGCCCATGCGAAGCGCACGGCCATTGCTGCAGAAATCGCCGAACTGACAAGTTTTATCGATGCAGCGGAGGCACTGCAGACCGACACAAAGGCTCAGGCGCTGCTCAAGGCGCTGGCTTTGGGCTTCGGCAAGATGGCGGAGCTTGGTGCACCCCGCAAAGCCATCATCTTTACGGAATCAAGGCGAACGCAGGAATACCTGCACCGCTTTCTCTCTGCCAACGGCTACGCCGGAAAGCTGGTGCTGTTTTCGGGCACCAACAACCACCCGGATTCCACCGCGATCTACCAGCGCTGGCTGGAAGAATTCAAAGGTACGGACCGCGTCACGGGTTCACCCCAAGTCGATCGTCGAACGGCGTTGATCGACCACTTCCGCAAGGACGACGGCACCGGCGCGGAAATCATGATTGCGACCGAAGCCGCAGCCGAAGGAGTCAACCTGCAGTTCTGCGCGCTCATCATCAACTATGACCTGCCTTGGAACCCTCAGCGCGTCGAGCAACGTATCGGCCGTTGCCATCGCTACGGTCAGCGCTTTGATGTGGTGGTCATCAACTTCCTCAACACGCGCAACCAGGCCGACCAGCGCGTCCTGGAGCTACTGACCGAGAAATTCAACCTGTTTACCGGCGTGTTCGGCGCCAGTGATGAAGTGCTCGGCCGAGTGGAAAGCAGCATCGATTTCGAGAAGCGCATCCTCAAGATTTACGACACCTGTCGCCAGCCGGAACAGATCGAAGCTGCGTTCAACGCCTTGCAGGCCGAGCTTGAAGACGTCATTGCCGGGCGCATCGAAGAGACACAGACACAGTTGCTCGAAAATTTCGACGAAGACGTCCACGACCGCCTCAAACTGCGGCTGGCCGATGCCCAGGCGCGCCTGGACAAACTTGGACGCTGGTTCTGGGGGCTCACCCAATATGCGCTGCGTGATTGCGCGCGCTTTGACGAGAATGCCTACGCCTTTTCATTGACCAATCCGCCGCCCGGTATTGCACCAGGACGCTATCAGCTCATCCGCGGCGCGGCCCAGCCTGAAATGCTGGCCCACGCTTACCGTCTCAACCATCCGCTTGGCGAATGGAGCATCGATCAAAGCCTGCACGCTCCAACGCCTGCCGCTTCCCTGAAGCTGGATTACGCCAAACACGGCGCGCGCATTTCGGTCATCGAACGGTTGCGGGGCAAATCGGGTTGGCTGACGCTGGTCAGAGCCGAAGTGGCGGCATTCGAGACCACCGAAGCCTTGATCTTCTCCGGCCTCACAGACGACGGTGAGCCGTTGGATCAGGAAACCTGCGAAAAATTGATGGGAATTCCCGCGGTGGGTAAGCCCGGTGCCACCCAAACCGCCGTTCCCGGAGCGCTCGCGGCCAATAGCCAGCGCGCCGTTGCGGCCACCATTGCCCAAGTGCTGGAGGCCAACCAGCGCCTCTTCAATGAAGAGCGCGACAAGCTGGAGCGCTGGGCCGATGACAAGCTGCTGGCGTCCGAGGAAGCCTTGAAGAACACCAAGGCCCGCATCGCCCAATTGAAGCGTGACGCGCGCAAGGCCGCCACCCTGCAGGAACATGACGGCATCCAGCGTGAACTGTCAGAGCTGGAACGCAAGCAGCGCCGCCAACGCCAGGAAATCTTTGATGTCGAGGACGAAATCATCGCCAAGCGCGACGAGCTGATCGCTTCGCTGCAGCAACGATTGCAAGAGAAGACCGAAACCGAAACCCTGTTCACCCTGCACTGGCAAGTGGTGTAAGCCCAAAGCGACTTACACCACCCAACCAAGGTTGATCCATGACGATGAACAAAAGTCCCAAATTCCAGGAACTCGTAACCAAGCTGCGCGAGATCTTCCAGATCGATCGCCCCGAGCTCGACTTCGGCATCTACCGCATCCTCAACGCGCGTGCCGGCGAGATCAACGACTACCTGGAAAACCGGCTGGCCGAGAAGGTTGAGGCCGCGCTCACCGAAGGCAATGCGGCACAGCGCGAGCAGCTTGCGCGGGAGCTGAAGGAGAAGGAAGACCAGTACCGGGGCGATGGCATCGACCCTGACAGCGTGCCGAAGATCAAGAATCTTCGGGAAGAGGTTGCGAAGTACGCCACAGGCGCTGCCGAACACGAAAATGCGGTGTTCTCGCACCTGCTGACGTTCTTCTCCCGCTACTACGACCAGGGCGACTTCATCAGCCAGCGCCGCTACAAGGGCGACACCTACGCCATCCCATATGCCGGCGAAGAAGTGACGCTGTACTGGGCCAACAAGGATCAGTACTACACCAAGAGCGGGGAAAACTTCGCCAACTATGGCTTCAAGCTTGAAGATGGCCGCACCGTGCAATTCAGGCTCGTAGCCGCTGACACGGCCAAGGACAACCGCAAGGACAACGACAAGGAACGCCGCTTTGCGCTGATTGAAAAGCAAACCGTTACCCACATCGACGAGGACGGCGACGAGTACGAAGACGAGCTGTTGCCCGTGGAGGAAGTAGATGGCTCTAGCGGCAAGGAACTGGTGATCCGGTTCGAGTACGCGCCGCAAGCAAAGGGCACCAAGCAAGACGCGCTGGTGACGAAGGCGGTGGAGCGCATCCTTGCGGATACTGCCGTCAAGACACGTTGGCTGGCCCTGAGCCAGCGTTCGCCAACCGAGAAGAGTCCCCAGCGCACCGTGCTGGAGAAGTACCTGACCGACTACACCACCAAGAACACAGCCGACTACTTCATTCACAAGAACCTGGGCGGGTTCCTGCGCCGCGAGCTGGACTTCTACATCAAGAATGAAGTGATGCACCTCGACGACGTGCAGAACGCCGGCGCGATCGCAGACATCGAGAAGAACCTGCGGATGATCCAGTGCCTGCGCTCCATTGCGCTGGAGCTGATCTCGTTCCTGGCTCAGCTGGAAGACTTCCAGAAGAAGCTGTGGCTGAAGAAGAAGTTCGTGGTGTCCAGCGACTACTGCATCACCTTGGACCGGGTGCCCGAAGCGTTGTATCCCGAAATCGTCGCGAACGAACGGCAGTGGCAGCAGTGGAGGCGGCTAGGCGTGTGGGATCAGGATTCATCCGGCACGATCGACGATCTGCGATCTGGCCGATACAGGATGGTGGATACCGCCTTGTTCGAGCGCGAATTCAAGCAACAGCTTGAACGAACAATCAGCGATCTTGGCGCAACCATAGGCGGACTATTGCTTCAGGCGGACAATTTCCAAGGTGTCAACTTCCTAACACCATGCTGGAATCGACAGATCTCAGGTATCTACATCGATCCTCCCTACAACACCGATGCTTCTCCGATCATTTACAAGAACGGCTACCAACATTCGTCGTGGGCCAGCCTTTTCACCGGCAGGATGACCATTGCTCTGAAACTTCTAGATCAGAAAGGCCTGATCTGTGTAGCGATCGATGATTTCGAATACCCGCAACAATTTCAGATCATGAACGGGATTCTGGGTTTAAAGCATTGCGGTACTGCAGTTGTCCGAAGCAAGCCTCAAGGGAGACCGACAGCTTCTGGCTTCTCTGCAAATCATGAATATGCCGCCTTCTGGTCGCCAGTTGAGAAGCCGCCAATTGGAAGGCTGCCACGCCAAGGATCAAAAGCAGACCGCTATCCGTACAGTGATGAAAAGGGCATTTATTCTTGGGCTAACTTTAGGAAGTCTGGGACGGATTCAGACCGCTCCGACAGGAAGAGATCTTTCTACCCAGTCTACGTGCTTGACGAATCGGTTCGCGTTCCGCTGATGACTTGGAATGAACAGGACGACGAGTGGGTCGTCGAGGAGGCGCCAGCCCCAGCCGAAGTTGCGGTTTGGCCTATTGATGCTGAGGGAGACGAGAAGGTGTGGACGTGTTCTGCTTCTCGGTTGAGAGGTGAGCTTGACGACGTAAAGGTAATCAGGGATGACACCGGATCTATAGAGCTTCAGAAGAAGTACAGACCAAACCAAGACGGCGCGTTGCCCGGCACTTGGTGGGACCTTCCAGAGTACTCTGCAAGCGAGAGTGGCACGAAGGTACTCAAAGACCTATTTAAGGCAAAAACTTTTGATTTCCCAAAAAGTATCAATTTGGTCGTCGACAATCTACGAGTGCTGAACATCACTGGTGAAAAGGTGGTCCTTGACTACTTCGCTGGCTCCGGTACTACGGCGTGCGCAGTTCTCACGCTGAATAGAATTGACGACGGAGACCGCAGATACATTTTGGTTGAGCAAGCAGAATATTTCGACACGGTTCTAAAGCCTCGGCTCCAAAAGGTGGTGTTCTCTTCTGACTGGTCAAAGGGGAGTCCGTGCTCACCAGAAACTGGCATTTCCCACTGCTTTAAAGTCCTTAAGCTCGAAAGCTACGAGGACACACTAAACAGCCTTCAGCTTCGCCGAACCGACGCGCAGGGCAACCTGCTGGCTGGCCTTTCACAAGACGCCAAGGACGACTATCTGCTCCACTACATGCTGGACGTGGAAAGTCGCGGCTCGTTGCTGTCGGTCGAAGATTTCAGGAAGCCCTTCGACTACAGCTTGAACATCGCCGTCGATTCCGCCGGGGCTTACGAGCGCCGTAGGATCGATTTGGTGGAAACCTTCAATTACCTGATCGGCCTGCGCGTGAAGCACGTCGACGCGCAGATCGAGCGCGGTTTTGCCACCGTCACGGGTACGCTGCCCGGCGGCGAAACTTGCTTGGTGCTATGGCGGGACTGCGAGAAGTGGGGCTTCGAAGCCAATGAGGCCAAGGGTGTACGCAGCATCAACGAGCTGTGCGACAAGCTGGCGATCAACCCGAAGGACAACGAGTTCGACTTGGTCTACATCAACGGCGACCACAACATCCCAACGGTGCTGACGCTGACGGACGAAGAAGGCGGCACCAGCCGTGTGCTGAAGCTGCGCCAGATCGAACCGGAATTCCTGGACCGGATGTTCTCGACGGAGGACGTCTGATGACCGGGAACGAATCCACATCGCAACCTGATGAAGCGCCGGGCGAGCTGGTCATCTACCCCGGCAAGAATGGGCGCATGCGGTTGCAGGCTCGACTGCACGAGGACAGCCTGTGGCTGACCCAGAAGCAGATGGCGGAATTGTTCGGCGTAACCGTCCCCACCATCAGCGAACACCTGAGAAACATCTTTCAGGACAATGAGTTGGATGAGGACTCAGTTATTAGGAAATTCCGAATAACTGCCGCCGACGGCAAACCCTACACGACTCAGCTCTACCACCTGGACGCCATCATCTCGGTCGGTTATCGGGTGAATTCGGTACGAGCCACCCAGTTCCGTCAATGGGCGACGCAAGTACTGCGTGAGTACATAGTCAAAGGCTTCGCCTTGGACGACGAACGCCTGAAGAACCCGCCCGTAGCCGGCTCGAAGGCGCCCGACCACTTCGACGAGCTGCTTGAACGCATTCGCGACATTCGGGCCAGTGAGCGCCGGATGTACCTGCGTGTGCGCGAGGTGTTCACGATGGCGGCGGACTACCAGCCGTCGTTGCCGGAAACGACACGGTTCTTCAGCATCATGCAGAACAAGCTGCACTTCGCCGTGACCGGCATGACCGCGCCGGAGATCATCGCCAGCCGGATCAATCATCTGCTGCCGCATGCTGGCCTGACCACCTGGGCCGGTGCGGAAGTGCGCAAGAGCGATGTGACGGTTGCCAAGAACTACCTGCGCGAGAACGAAATCAGTGAGCTCAACCGCATCGTCACCATGTGGCTGGACTTTGCCGAGGATCAGGCCGAACGCCGCAAGCAGGTGTTCATGGCCGACTGGAAAGCCAAGCTGGATGAGTTCCTGCGCTTCAACGACCGCCAGGTACTGCCCGATGCTGGCAAGCGTACGCGCAAGGAAGCCGAGGCGATCGCGCACGAGGAATTCGACAAATTCGCGGACCGGCGTCGCGCGGACAAGGAGGCGGCGGGTGCCATCGAGACGCTGCGCGAGCTGGAATCGGCGGCCAAGCTGCTGGCATACGGCAAACCAGAGCAACCGCAAGCCAAGCCTTCCAAGCGCGCCACTAAAACGCGCAAGCGCAAAGGGAATGCGGAATGAGTCCCCGACGCGCGACCGGCACCACCCGCAGGCCCAAGGCTCCCAAGCGCAGTTTCCATCAGGAACTGATGCTCAACCGCTGGGTACTCGGGTTCTTTCAGGGTGGAACGCTTGAGGCGCTGAAAGTGCGCCTGGCCGACGATCGCTTTGAAGGTCTGGACGATGACGGGCAGACCCGCTTCTTCCATGAACTGGTCCGCGGGCTGTTCGACCCCAACAAGGTGCCCGAATCGGACCTGCGCCGCTACGACCTGAACATCGTTGCGCACTGGCAGTCCATCACCGCCGAACGCAACAAGGTGGAAGGCCATGTGCTGCAGATGAAGTACTTCCAGTACCTCTCGCTGCTGTGCACGGAGCTGTACCTGGATTGGTACTTCAACCGACGCCAGGAATTGTTGGACGGCTTGAACGACGAAATGGCGCGTTACCGCGCCGAACCGGGTGCGGAGCCGTTTCGCGATTACGAGGCGGACGATCTCAACAAGATTGCCTTCTGGAATGCCACAGGCAGCGGCAAGACCCTGCTGCTGCACGTCAACGTCAAGCAGTACCTGCACTACTTCCAGGCCGGACACCACGATCAGTATCCGGACAAGATCATCCTGCTCACGCCCAACGAAGGCTTGTCGCGCCAGCATCTCGACGAGCTGTACCTCTCGGGCTTCGGCCTCGCGCAGCTTTTCAACAAGGCGCAGACACCGGCCCACGGCACGGTCGAGATCATCGACATCAACAAGCTGGGCGAAGAAATGGGCGACAAGACCGTCGCCGTGGAAGCGTTCGAAGGCAACAACCTGGTGCTGGTGGACGAAGGCCATCGCGGCACCGGCACCGCTGCGGGTGCGTGGATGGCGCGACGAGAGGCCCTGGTTCGGGGTGGGTTTGCCTTCGAGTACTCGGCCACCTTCGGACAGGCGGTAGCCAAGGGTTTCACGGTGGCCAAGGCCGAAGAGGACATCCAGAAGAAGCGGGCCAAGATGCTGTTCGAGACGACCAGCCTGCGCAGTCTGGATGACGAACAGAAAGCCAAGCTTGCACTGA
>Ga0207660_10002475_pt1 | contig 12137 bp, 14 predicted proteins | sample KBSC73BmetaG_FD_184335 | JGI IMG/M metagenome (GOLD analysis project Ga0207660, IMG submission 184335) | Corn rhizosphere microbial communities from Kellogg Biological Station, Michigan, USA - KBS C7-3B metaG (SPAdes) (version 2) | ecosystem: Host-associated > Plants > Roots > Rhizosphere ... | reverse complement strand
AGGACCGCCCAAATCGCAGGAGAATCATATCATTGATGGTGTTTTCACACAGCCTGGGTCAAAACCGGAAGTCACGGCCCTAAAACGGCACTTCCGCTATACCCCCGAGAGCGGACATTGCCTGACAGAGCGACCATGTCCGAAAAGTGCCAACAGCCGACATCCGGGTCAGCAGTGGGCTCGCTTTTTTCTACAGGTAATGCACCGATGATCAGGGATAGAACCCAGAAGCCACCAGGCCGGGGGTGCCATCTACGATCACTTTCTTCACGTAAGCCCATTTTTGCGAGGGCTCGGTCTGACCCGGCTTGGGAAACATGTAATCGACCCATCCCGATCCCTTGGTTTCAGCCACTTGAATAATCGCGTTGTGAAATAGCTTGCCCCGGGCGTCCTTCTGACCAGCCACGTTCGTGCCTTCGCGCTGCGGAAAGGCAGGATTGAGCAGCACGTTCGCCTTCAAATCGTAAACGAACAGATACGTGTCACCATGGAACCATTCGCTATCTTTCTTTCGAAATTCGGAGAAACTCGCTTTTCCATTCTCGTTGATGACCGTCGCGGCTTTATTGACAAGCGCCTCGACCTGTTTTGCATGTTCGGTCGCGGGCGGCGACTGCGAAAACGCCGGTGATACAATCCCCGGCGATCCGAGAGTTGTCAAAAGCACAGCTATCGCGGTCACTTGTATAAGGCGGTTCATGGCTTCCTCCTTGCGTCTTCCGGAGCCTAGCCTGAGATTTTGCCGGCAGCCTCCAACGATGGTTTGGCATGGCGGCTACGGGGCTAGTGGTGGAACTTGGGGTAGACGGCGTCGGCAGTCCAATACATAATCTCTCTGACCATTTATGCCGATCCGGCATAAGGATTTGCCATGGATCTGCGGCGCGCGCGAACCTTCGTCACTGTAGCCGAACTGGGTACCGTCTCCCGGGCAGCGCTGCACCTGCGCATTGCTCAACCCGCCTTGTCCCGACAGATCAACGATTTTGAGCAGGAACTCGGTTTCAAGCTATTTGACAGGGTCGGACGCCGGCTCTTGCTGACCAGTGAAGGCGAAGAGCTGCTTGGCGGCTGCCGCGGTCTGTTGATCTATGCGAGTGCACTTGGCGAGCGGGCGCAGCTGCTGCGTCGCGGAGAAACAGGTGTGCTCAAACTCGCCGCGTCGCCTCAGCACATCGAAAGTGTGCTGTCTCATTTTCTGCATCGCTATGCGCGACGCTTCCCGAATGTTGAGGTGAAGGTGGTCGAGGCGGCGGGGCGCGTGAGTCTAGGAATGCTCGAACGCGGTGAGATTCACCTTGCCCAAAATCTGCTCCATGCAATCGAGCCGAACAACGCGCGTTTTGCGAACCTACCGCTCGAATCTGTCGAATTGCTCGCAGCCTGTCATCCATCGCAGATACTTGGCAGAGGCGGCACAATCGAGATAGACAAGCTCGGAGGTCAACCGTTACTTCTACTGGACCCCGAATTCATAGTTAGACGTACTTTTGATGCCGCCTGCCGACTCGCGGGTCTTAGGCCAAACATTCGGTTCGCGAGCCGCGCGCCGCACACCCTGCTGGCGTTGGCTGAGGCCGGACATGGTGTGGCAATTATTCCGTCACAACTACGAACCAATCGATATCGTTTGAATATTGCGGAGGTAACCCACCGTGGCAAAACGTTACGCGAGCCGTTAGCCATGTTGTGGGACAGGCGCCGTCCGCTGCCGCCTTATGCAACAGCTTATTGTGAGATGCTTAGCGAGTACGTTCGAGAAGTCTTCCCGATCACGCGTCCTTCCGAACTCAGGAGCGGTGTCGCAAAAAGTCGAGCGCCTAGACGCCGGAACACATGAACATGGAGCGGCTTGAGATCGGTACAATGTCCGAGTTGGGTCAAAAGCGCCGTTTTGACCGTCGGCTGGTCACTTCCGGTCTGCCCGGATCAACGGACATTCGCAGGGCGCGTCGGCATGTCTCAAAGGTGCCAATGCGGCTAGTGCCTCTTCCGCCGCCCTGCTCGACTGATGTAGCCTATCTCTCGAGCGGTTAGTGCCGCAGGTCCAGAAGCACACATAATGGGAGGAACAGATGAACCTCGTTCGTTCCTTGTCGCCGTCATTCTCAATGTCACTGGCCGGAACTGTGCTTTGCGTTCTGGTTGTCACCACACCGACTTACGGACAAACCGAGGCCTTCGGGCAATTGGACCCGAGCAGTAGCAGGCATTGAACTTGGTCTCCAAGCACCAGCATTGCCCTTATCGGGCTGGCTGATCACCTCAAGGTGAAGAACCCGAAGTCGCCGGCCATGCACCGCGCCAAAGGTGCGTTCTCATGATCGGTGCGGCCACGCATGGTATCGTTGGTTCCAGGAATTCCTGACCAAGATGGCACATCATCCGCTGAAGTTTCCAACCGAGCGCCAGACCGAGCAGCTGTTGGAGTTGGCCGAGCGTATCGGCAGCCGGACTCAAATTTGGAAAGGAGCCCTAGCAGAGTGTGCCCGCTGATTTCAGCCGACATTCGCAGCATGGTGTCCGGTTTGTGGTGTACTAGTCCGCTTGCACACGCCAGTGGAAACGGTCTCGTGTGCACGCACCGGCGTGCAGGTCGTGAATACGAGCGCAAACCGGCTGCACTGCCAGTCAGCGCCGAGCGCGGCGCTGGCGGGTGATGTTAGGTTGACCGACAGTAATGCCGCTACGCAGGCAAACATCACGTACGCCGCGATCAGCACCGCTCTCTTGTGGGTCCTTGGGTGAGAAATCATGGCCTTGGCTCCTGTACGATGGCCGGAAGATTAAAGGGAAGGCTCCACAGTCCTTGTATTCACATCCTGACCCACATTTTTCGCTGGTGGCCCGAAGGCTTGCGCGATTACTGGCACTGGATCAGCGCCGCAGCCGTACTCGCGCACCGGAGCAAACAGCATCTTTATTCGATCAACCTCGTCGGCACGGGCGAGCAGCGTGGGCGGAATGTCAACGCCGAGCGCCTTGGCTGTCTTGAGATTGATGACCAGCTCAAACTTGGTTGGCTGCTCGACGGGCAGGTCGGCGGGCTTCGCGTGCGGCTGCTGCCTGGCTTTGATCTTGATCAAGTTCAGCAGCGTCGCCGCCACGATCATCACCAGGACGCCACCAACACTGAGCGCGATCTGCATCGTCAGCCCCTCCGAGATGTCGAGCAGCGCCAGGTGGCTGGCGAACGTCAGCAGAACGCCGAGGCAGTAGATTGGCAGCGAGTTCTGGCCACAGAGAATGGCGCCGCGCATCATCGCCGTCGTCAGCCCTCGCCAATTGCGAGGCACGAACCATACTACTAAAACCGCAAGGGCCAAAAAATGCAGCAGTCGCAATGGATCGAGATTCGATTTGTCCATCGGGTAAAGCAGCGTCAGCAGCGCCTGCGGGACCAGCGCTTCCAGCGGTTTGATGCTCCAGCTCAATGCGATGATGAGGCTGAACACCAGATAGAGAACGGCAGCCACAAGCGCGGTGCGTGAGGTCACCCACGGCCGGAATCTCTTGCCCTCGATGATCCACCACGCGCCAAGCACAAACGGCAGCTGCCAGGCCAGCGGATTGAAGAACCAGTTGTTGTTCGGCCATGCCGGGACGGTCCAGCCGAAGACGTGCACCAGTGCGTAAAGCAACAGCGACGCGCCGAGCGTTGCGTTCGGCGCTCGCAGCAGCAGCCACAGCAGCGGGGCGAACAAAAGGTGATAAAGCACGAAGAGCGGCAAGACGTCGGTGTTGACTGGGCGGTATTGCAAGATCGCCGCGTGCGCGAGCGTCACGCCCGGCTGTTCCAACAGAATGCGCGTATTGCTCTCGTCGGCAAGATGGCCGCCGCCTGCGAGGTGAACCATGATGGCGCAGGCGAGCGTGAGCAGCAGAAATGCGACATAAATATCCCAGCTTCGCCACAGCGTCCGGCCGATCACGCCGGTCCAGCCCCCGCACCACCGTGCCTTGCCGTAGGCCAGTGCGCAGGTCACACCCGAGACGAACATGAACACTTCCGCGGCATCGCTGAAGCCGTAGTTACGCAGCGTCAGCCAGCTCCCGATGTTGTTGGGGACATGGTCAAGAAAGATGCACCAGAGCACGATGCCGCGGCAGGCATCAATGCGCAAATCGCGGCCGCAACCTTTCAGCTCCGGCAGCGCGCCTACCAATGGCTTCGCGGTGGCAGTTCGATCATGCATTTGGTTGCCCCGTCGGGCGTGCGAGCACGCTTCAGGAGGGACCGAATTTGACAAAAAACATCGCCGCCGCACTGCCGGATCGTGACAACGCGCAGCCTAGAGCTGCTTCACGCCGAACCCGGCCACGAAAGCCATTGCGATAACGATCATATGGCGGCGCTTGGTAGAACCTCCTAGCGCGTGAGGCTTTCCGTTGACGATCATCGTTCAACGGCACAGCGCGTCAATCAGCCGGAGGTCCACACAGAGAGGTTCCTAGGTCCTATGATCAAGGTACCCGTACAGATCTCGGCATCAATTTGACATCCGTCAGACACATCATGGACATTTCACAATTGCGCATAGGCGAAGGAGACTCTGAGTCCCGCGACTCTCGTGGTCTGCACTCGCTTTTTCGGTGTCCTATTGTGAGGTGATTACAATTACAGCACACAACGGCATTCGGCTCCTACCTTGAGTGCCTGACGGTGAACCGCTGGTTGGGCCAAGGATTCGGGAGCCAGTCTTCCTCCAGCTTCTTCCTCGCCAAAGACCCGAAGGTGGGTGTATGATTTTTTCAATTGGATCTCCGTGCAATAGGATGACGGAGAGCTTTTTATGAAAGTTCTTATTGTCGACGATCATGCATTGATTCGCGAGGCGTTGCACGCTGTCCTGAAACAACTGAAGCGAGAAGCCGTCATATTTGAAGCTTCGAACAGCGGTCAGGCAATGCAGATAGTCGAGGAACATTCCGACATCAGCCTCATTTTGCTTGATATCAATTTGCCTGATCGAGATGGCTTCTCCGTCCTCCGCGAACTGCGAGACCGCTATGCGACCATTGCTATCATCATTCTCTCGTCCTCGGATGATCAAGACACAGTCAAGCGCGCTTTCAAACTTGGCGCTCTGGGTTTCATCCCGAAAACTACCGAACGTGAGGTCATGCTCAACGCCATTAAGTTAGTGTTCTCCGGCGGTATTTACATTCCCTCGGAAATTCTGGAGGAAACAACGTCTCCGCGGCTTACAAATAAGCCAGCGACGCGCGACTCTCCTAAGGGTCTCGGGCTGACCGATCGGCAGATTGAAGTGCTTGCGCTCCTGATGAAGGGAAAAAGCAACAAGGTCATTGCCAAGACTCTCAATATGGCACTGCCGACAGTGAAGAACCACATCACGGTCGTTCTCAAGGCGCTCAGCGTAACGAGCCGCACCGAGGCAGTAATAAAAGTAGGAAAAATGGGCTGGGAATTGTCGCCGAAATCTGAGTCATAAAGCTGCCCCGGTGTCTCTCCTATCGTCATGATTCCATAAAGAGCTCGTGCATGACAGCGCGGAGCCGCATTGGGTCGACAGGCTTGTGCAGCAAAATGTATCCTCTATCGTTAGCGTCACGTAATGGTTCAGGGGCCGTATCGCCGCTGATGAGAATAGCTGGAATTGACGAACCAAACGCCGCATTAATTTGTTCAATTGCTCGGATCCCGGTCTTTCCGCTCGCAAGATGATAATCCGAGATTATAAGATCGGGGCGTTGTTGGCGCTCAGCAAGTCGGATAAGTGCAGCTTCGTCGGATCCGGCGGTAAGGACGGAGTATCCCCATTTGCCAAGCAATCCGCCCGTTACCTCCTGCACAATTGGAGCATCGGCAATAACAAGAATTACCTTGCCTTCGACCGCAAAGGCTGCGGGGTGAGGTGAGTCGACGGGCTCGGTGGACGTGACGCATTCATCGGCCATCGGAACCAGGATTGCGAATCGCGAACCTCGGCCCACAGTCGAAGCTAAGTCGATTTGATGGTTGAGAAGTAGGCAAAGCCCGTCGACAATAGCCAGGCCGAGCCCCAGGCCACTGTACCGGTTCCGTTCTGGGGCAGTAAGTTGAAAAAACTCGCCAAAGATATTCTGCTTCTGATCCTCAGGAATGCCGGGACCGCTATCCCATACTTCGATACGCAACATTTCACCGCGCCGACGGCATCCGACGATGATCCCGCCCCGCAATGTATAGCGCACAGCATTGGATACCAGATTGAGCAGTATGCGTTCGAGCAGCATGGCGTCGCTCCGCACCCAGGCGTCACTTCGCCTAACGCGTAGACGCAAGCCTTTTACTCGCGCTGCCTGATCAAACGCCGTCTCAATTTTTTGCAACAGGCGCGCGATCGGGAATTCGGTAATTTTGGGTGTAAGGATCCCAGCATCGAGCCTGGACATATCCAGGAGCGAATTGAACATTTCATTCATTTCTTTGCGCGTTGCTTCGACCCGCTCGATCGTCTTTGTCCTTTCCGCCGATTTGAGCGGCGTGCGCAGCTGTGCAACGAACAGGCCTAGTGCATGTAATGGCTGCCGCAAATCATGGCTTGCCATGGCAAGAAAGCGCGATTTTGCTGCATTGGCGAACTCCAGCTCTTGCGTACGCTCTGCGACCTTCCGTTCGAGTTCGATCTGCGCGCGGCGCAGACTTTCCTCCGCTTTCTTGCGCACCTCGACGTCGGCGCTCAGTAACAAGCTTGGAACGGTAATACTGATCAAGAACATCAACACCAGCAGGAATGAAACGTTGAGATCCGCGGTCGTGAAGGGGCCGCCGCCCGTGAGCGTCCCCCAAATCGTCATGCCCGCAAGCACCAGCGCAACCGATGCGGTGTCACGTGGACCGCGGCGCAGCGCCGCCCACAACATTGGCAGGATCGCAAGAAAACCCAGTGGACCTCGACTCGGCGTTTGCTCGATCAGGGGGCTGAAAGCAATGAGTCCAACAGCCGCCGCTGTTGCGAGGACGCCGACCGTCTCCAAGAATTCATTGCGGTTGAAAGCATGGTAGTGGCTTGATGCCCAAAGCACGATAACGGGGGCAATGACCAGCGCGCCGGTCACATCTCCCAGCCACCATGTGACCCAGGCGTTCGCGAAATTCGTCCGTTCGATGTACCCGGCGGTTGCCAGGCTGGTCAGTCCAATGCTGGCGCTGATCGGTGTCGCGATCACGAAGCAAATCAGAGCAAACTTCGCGGCAGAATTTGGCGTCGAAAACGTATTACATCCGCTCGACCATCGATTGATCAGGTAAGCGCCAACAACCGCTTCAAGAGAGTTACCGGTCGCAATCGCAATTGCGGTGGCAACCGAGCCGGCGGTCGTCGCATTGGCGATCACCGCCGCCGTGAAAATTGCGGGCCAAGTCCGATATCCCCACAACAGCACCGCCGCCAGCGCGACACCCGTCGGTGGCCAAATTGGCGTTGCACTGGGATGAATGGAGGCGAGAGCAAGGCCGCCTTTTGCCAAGGCGAAATAGATCACTCCAATTGCGGCCAGACCGCCGGCATAGCTAATGCCTCGGTGGAAATTTATCTCCGGCGTTAGTGATCGTGGATCGGACATCGTCGACGCCTGGACTAGGCAGTTGGATCGTCCACCATGACTGACCTTTTGATCTCCTTGATAAAGATCGAAGATCGCTACTTTCCGCCCAATTGCGAGGCTCTCATGATTCTAGCGTCGCCGCATCACGGCAAGGGACGGCACACTTTCCACTTGATTGCGACCGCCTAGACCCCCTGAAAACAGATCAGGTAATGGGCTGGCTGAAGAGCGAACTCCAGCCGCCAACGTAGGCCGGGATCGCGCCTCATTTTTCTTAAGCTCACTTTTGTACTTTCGCCCGGAACGATCGCTTCAATACGGCGGCTTGGCGAGATTTGATCTTTGACACCTGCGACATTCATTCGCAGAACTTCCGCCCGGTTCCATGATAGGGAACCACCCGGATGCATTCTCTGCAAAAGTCGCGTCCACCCAAGACCCCGTCTGGTTTGCCCCAGGCGGGGTTTTGTCGTTCGCTCCTAATTTCAGACCCCGAGTGGCCTAATTCGGCCAGTACCCTGTCGCCCGTGCAGCGGCGCACCACGGGGCCACGTTGCGCGGCCTATGCCGTTGACGAGTTCGGCATGAAAGAGGCCGCCAACTGAGGCGGGGCGGCCCCGATTCTCAAAATCCATCGTTTCAATGATGGACAAATCGATGTCCCGGGGCGTACCCCGACGCGCCAGGGTGGCCCGGCACGCTACCGTGTGCTCGCATCAGGCGACCCGGCGCATAGCCAGACGCGCCGTGGAATCCAGCGACCGGCCCATGCGCGCGGAACGATTGGCCGGGAGCAAACGATGAAGCTCCCATGCCCATGCCACCGCCACCCATACCGCCGCCGCGCGCATCGGCTGTTGAAGAGGCTGCGATCAGCAAGCCGACTAAAGCCGCGAGCGATAAGATTTTCGTCATGATCAACCTCCTTCGTTTTCCTCTCTTCCATTGCTGCGTCAGTCTTCCGGCGCAGCTCGTGGGATATAGAAACGACAGGAACTTGGGTTTGGTTCAAATTGAGCCGGTCGAAAACGGGCCAGTTTCGAACAGCGGTGTTGATAATGACGATCCTTCCCATCGATAGCTCGGAGCCTGAAAACTAACATCTGTGTTAGAAAATGAGTTATTTGTCAGAGACTGACTCATTTGAGATGTCTGCTTTGCAGCGCATTACGGACTCAAGTCGGACATCGCGCCATGTCCGAAAAGTGCCATGAACGGACTCATGCACTGCAGCAAATTGTGTCTATTCGATCACGTGATCGGCGCCGACCTGCTTCGCCGTTTGTCATCCATTTTTTGGATTGAGATTGGCTCATATGTCGATTCTCTTCGGAGCTGCGCCTGCCCCATCAGCCCTGATTTCACCACCACCGATTTGATCGAAATCAAACTCGATCAGGAATGTCGCTGTCGAAGCGGTCGGTCCGCGCGCAAGAACCTCGGTAGTGGGTCAATTTGAATGAGGCGGGAAACTGTCTCGTTTTGATCAATCGCAAAGGCATATTGCTTGAAGGGCGATACGCATCCCAAAATGTTCGAGGTGGTAATCTTCAACCGCAGCCCCACCAGTTGGGAATGGCAAGTACACAACCGCGACGGTGCCCCTATCACGCAAGGCTTGGGAAACGACCCGCGCGGCTGCCAAATATCTGGGCGAGCGCGCGCTGTTCCTCCTTCTGGCCACGGGCTGGAGGCTCCTGTGACCCATCCCAGGCGCCCTTGGGATCCTAAACCCGCTCGCTGAACCGAATATCGATATTACGACCCACTACCCAAACGCCGTTCGCGGGCCGGTTGCCCGGCAATAGGCGTGATTAGAAGCTCCGGTGCTTTCTATTACGGGCGACAGGTTGCTGCCGCATTGGTCCTGACTGGAAATCGCCTCAGATCAACACGCCGGCGAAGATCACGAATACAGAAACCACAGCTGCAGAAACCAGAATCGAATCGACGGGCATAGCTACCTCCTTTTGATTTCGAGGCAGTATGCCGAACCGTCAGACGCGACCTTTGACGCGGATCAAACTGTGGAGAAAGCAATCCGAGCGATTGAGGCAAAGGTAGCTTGATGCAGATCAAGATCAAAAGGCCATGATTCGAAATAGTGAAAACGCAATTTAGCGGCGTTGAGGGCAGATGCAAAGACTGAGGTCGCCAATGAAGGCTCATCTGTACCAAATTGGTTTTGCGCTCCTCATGATGAGTCCGGCACTGGCCATGTCGCCGGCCGAGCAACGCGGCAAGACGTTTGCGCTAACCAATTGCGCGCGCTGCCACTCCATCGATCGAGTTACTCAAAGTCCGCTCAAGATCGCGCCACCATTCCGAACCCTGCATCTTCGCTACCCGGTGGAGACTCTCGGCGAGGCTTTGGCCGAAGGCATCGAAACGGGGCACCCGACGATGCCGGCGTTCCAGCTCGATCCTGACCAGATCAATGACCTGCTGTCCTATTTGAAGACCCTCGAATAGCATTGCGTGCGCGATTCTGCTGCTACTGCAGCGCCTGGACGGTCCAAGCGATCATTTCCTTCGCAATTCGACCGAAAGTGTCGTCGAAGGCAGCGATGGCTGCAGGCGGCTCGACCTTGTCGAATTTCTGGCTATCCTCGAACAAGCGCGATGCGATCACTTTTCCATTCTTGTCGACAATCCTCGCCGACAATCCGATCTCAGCCGCCGGTTCTGACTCCGTCGCAATTCGGAACCGCCTGACATCTATCAGAAGCTGAAAGTCGGTCTGTCCGATGTCTGCAACGCGTAACGGGGCGTGTGCAATATCGTAATTCTCGAAGCTCTCGATCAACCTGGCCTGCAATAGCTTCGGAATGCTGTCGGCCCAGACAAAGTCCGCAAAGCCGGGATGGTCCTTTGGCTGTGAGAACAGCATTCGCTGCGTCTCTAGCATCGCAACCGCCGTCGGCTCCGGAATCGCCAATTGCCCGTTGATGGACTTGCTCGCCGACCCGCGATTTTGCGGGGCCCGCAAATCGTAAGTGATTTTTTGCGCAGGCGTGCCGCCACCGGTCATCTTTTCAAGCCCCGTGACGATGCTGTCGAGTTTACCGGTGTTTCGCGCCAGCCCTTCCGAGAAAACCTGCAGATTGGCAATCGTGTTCTTCAAGGGCTCCGCATTTTCGGCCAACACCGAATCCACCCGCCGCAATGCATCGCGGGCAGCCTGCGTCATGCTCTGGCCCGCCCCGGGGTCGGCAATCAGCGTCGGCACCTCACCGGAATTCGTCGCCATCACACCGCCTTCCAGCGCGATCACGGGAACGCCGGTCAGGCCCTGGAATTCCAGACCGACCCTGGTGTCGGACCGTACTGGCGTCGTCGATGCTACCGAGATCGTCGCATTGACGCGGCGCGGGCTGTCCGGCGCGAGACCGAGATCCGTCACCTCGCCGACGCGTATTCCATTGAACAGCACGGCGGCGCCTACCAGCAGCCCGGGGACCGAACCATCGAATTGAACGTGATAGGTCGCGCGCGGACCGAGGCCGCCAGTGTTGTGAAGCCAGTACACGAAGCCGAACACGGCTGCGATCGCCGCCAGAACGAAGGCGCCGACAACGACGAAAGGAGCGCGGGTTTCCATCTCTTTAGCTCGCTTTGGGTTGCAGCATTTGGGAGCGCTTGCCGTGAAAATAAGCCTGCACCCAGGGATGCGCGGATTGAAGCAGTTCGCGCATCGGCCCGATGGCGACGATCTTGCCGTCCGCCAGCGCCGCGACGCGATCGCAGACGGTATTCAGGCTGGCGAGGTCATGTGTGACCATGAACACCGTCAGCCCCAGTGTTTTCTGCAATGTCTTGATCAGGTCGTCGAAATCGCCCGCCGCAATCGGATCCAGACCCGAGGTCGGCTCGTCGAGAAACACGATCGCTGGATCGAGCGCGAGCGCCCGCGCCAGCGCCACGCGTTTCGTCATGCCGCCCGACAATTCGGAAGGAAACTTGTCGCCGTCCTCCGACGTCAGCCCGACCATTTCGAGCTTGGCGGTGGCGATTTCGTCCATCAACTCGTCCGACAGCACCAGGTTTTCGCGTAGCGGAAACTGGATATTCTGCCGCACGGTAAGCGATGAAAACAGCGCGCCCTGCTGGAACAGAATGCCCCATCTTCCCGCGGCACTCTGCGTGCTCTGGTTATGGGTCCCGCCGATCGCGGCGCCCATGACCTCGATCTCTCCGCTCTGCCGCGGGATCAACCCGATGATGGTTCGCATCAGCACCGACTTCCCGCCGCCTGAAGCGCCGACCAGGCCGAGGATCTCACCTCTGCGGACATCAAGCGACAGATGGTCGATCACGACATGCCGGCCGAAGCCGACCACAAGGTCATGGACGCTGATCGCCAACTGCGAAGTCGCTTCCTGCATCGCTACATTCCGATCGATGCGAAAAATACCGCAAACAGCCCGTCGAGCACGATCACCAGAAAGATCGATTTCACCACCGAGGTTGTCGTCTGCTTTCCGAGCGACTCCGCACTTCCCTTTACCCGCAGACCTTCGCTGCAAGCCACGATGCCGATCACCAGCGCCATGAACGGCGCCTTGATAAGGCCGACCTCA
>Ga0207660_10002459_pt1 | contig 12167 bp, 11 predicted proteins | sample KBSC73BmetaG_FD_184335 | JGI IMG/M metagenome (GOLD analysis project Ga0207660, IMG submission 184335) | Corn rhizosphere microbial communities from Kellogg Biological Station, Michigan, USA - KBS C7-3B metaG (SPAdes) (version 2) | ecosystem: Host-associated > Plants > Roots > Rhizosphere ... | reverse complement strand
CCACGCGCCTGAGAACCCCACGGGGATTGACGCGGGACAGCCCGGCAATCATTCGGAACGCCATGGGCCTGCAAGCGCTGCTTCGAAAAACCATCCGCGAAGGAGACCTCACCGTGTGCCTGCCGGGCGGGGTGGCGCTGAGGCTGGGCGACGGCTCCGGCCCGCCGATCCGGGCGCGGATCACCAGCCGGATGTGGGCGCTCAGGATCCTCCTCAACGCCGGGCTCGCCGCCGGGGAGGCCTACATGGACGGCGGCCTCGTCCTGGAGCAGGGCGGGATCGAGGACTTCATCGACATCATCGGCCGCAACGCGACCCACCGTCCGAAGGCGCCTCGCGGGCTGGTGTCGCGCTGGAAGAAGCTGGTGAAGGAAGCCAACGCCCGGCGCCGCGCGCGCCGCAACGTCGCCCACCACTACGACCTCGGCGACGAGCTCTACCGCCGCTTCCTGGACGAGGACCTGCAGTATTCCTGCGCCTACTTCGCCCGCCCCGACATGACGCTGGAGGAAGCCCAGCTCGCCAAGAAGCGCCACATCGCCGCGAAGCTGCTCCTGCGGCCGGGCCTCAAGGTGCTCGACGTCGGTTGCGGCTGGGGCGGCATGGCCCTGACGCTCGCCGAGGAGACCGGCGCCGAGGTCGAGGGGATCACGCTCTCCACCGCGCAACTGGCCCGCGCCCGGGCGCGCGCGCAGGCCCGCGGCCTCCAGGACCGCGCGCGCTTTTCGCTGACCGACTACCGCGACGCCCGCGGCCCCTACGACCGGATCGTCTCGGTCGGCATGTTCGAGCACGTGGGGCGGCCGAACTACCAGGCCTTCTTCGACAAGCTGGCCGAGCTGCTGGCCGAGGACGGCGTGGCGCTGATCCACACCATCGGCCGGTCCCGCCCGGGCGTCACCAATAGCTGGGTGGGAAAGTACATCTTCCCCGGCGGGCACGCGCCGTCGCTGTCGGAGATCATGCCGGCCATCGAGCGGGCGGGCCTCGTCGTCACCGACATCGAGTTCCTGCGGCTGCACTACGCCAAGACCCTGCGCTGCTGGCGCGAGCGCTTCGCGGCCCAGCGCGCCGCGATCGCCGAGCTCTACGACGAACGCTTCTGCCGCATGTGGGAGTTCTACCTCGGCGTCTCGGAGATGAGCTTCCGCCACCGCTCGCAGATGGTCTTCCAACTGCAACTCACGAGGCAGTCCGACGCCACCCCGATCACCCGCGACTACATGGCCGAAGCCGAGCAGACGCTGAACCGCCCCGCTCGCCAGCCTAAGCCAGCACCCGCGGCAGTTTGAAGCTCACCGTCTCGCGCTCGGCGTCGATCTCCTCGACGGAGACCTCGAAGCTGCCGGCCAGGCGGTCGATCACGCCCTGCACCAGCACTTCCGGCGCCGAGGCGCCCGCGGTGACGCCGACCACGGCCGCGCCCGCCAGCCAGGCCAGGTCGAGCCCGTCGGCGTCGTCGATCAGGTAGGCCTGCGCCCCGGCGCGGCGGCCCACCTCGGCCAGCCGCACGGAGTTTGAGGAATTGGCGCTGCCCAGCACCAGCAGGACCTCGCTCCTGGCCGCCACCTGCTTGACCGCCTCCTGGCGATTGGTGGTGGCGTAGCAGATGTCCTCCTTGTGCGGCGCGGCGATCGCCGGGAAGCGGGCCCGGAGCGCCTCGACGATCTCGGCCGTGTCGTCCACCGACAGCGTCGTCTGGGTGGCGAATGCGACGTTGGCCGGGTCGCGCGGCTCGAACGCGCGGGCGTCCTCCACCGTCTCGATCAGCGTCACCGCGCCCTCCGGCAGCTGGCCCATGGTGCCCACCACCTCCGGGTGGCCGGCGTGGCCGATCAGCACGATTTCGCGGCCCGCGTCGAAGTGGCGGCCGGCCTCCACATGCACCTTGGAGACCAGCGGGCAGGTGGCGTCGAGGTAGAGCATCTTTCGCGCCGCGGCCTCGGCCGGCACGGCCTTCGGGACCCCGTGGGCGGAGAACACCACCGGCCGGTCGGCAGGGCATTCCTCCAGCTCCTCGACGAACACCGCGCCAAGCGCCTTCAGCCGCTCGACCACATGCCGGTTGTGGACGATCTCGTGGCGCACATAGACCGGCGCGCCGTACTTCTCGATGGCCCGCTCGACGATCTGGATCGCCCGGTCGACGCCGGCGCAGAAGCCGCGGGGCGTGGCGAGCAGGACGGTCAGCGGCGGTCGGGCGGCGGCGGGATGCGACATCGCGCGCAAGGTAAGGGGTCCTTCCCGCCAAGGTAAGTGGGCGCGGCCGCCAGCCGCGTTGCCGCCGCAATCGGCAGGCTGTACTAGGGCGGCTCACGCGCGAGGCTCTCGCGCCCTCTTGCCACGGACGCCCGCCATGCGCCGCCTCATCCTGCTCGCCGCCGCAGCCGTCATGGTCGCTGCGCCCCTCGGCGCCCACGCCCAGTATCCGGGCGGCGGCAGCGGCCGCGGCGCCGACGACCAGCGCAAGCAGCAGGAAGAGGACGCCGCCAAGAAGAAGAAGGACAAGGAGTGGGGCGACCGGCAGGCGGCCCTGCCGCAGATGCGCAACGCCGGCCCCTGCCCGTTCGTCAAGATCCTCTACGACGCCGGCCGCTACGTGGAGTTCAAGGAGGACCGCGAGGCCTCCGCCGACGTCGGCTTCTCGGGCGAGATCCAGGGCATCTCGGCGGGCTGCGCCTACAAGGACGACGAGCCGATCAAGGTCGAGATGGACATCCTCTTCGAGCTCGGCAAAGGCCCCCAGGCGCAGGGTTCGTCCAAGACCTACCACTACTGGGTCGCGGTCACCGACCGGAACCGCGAGGTGATCGCGCGCCAGAATTTCGACCTGCCGGTGAACTTCGGCGACAAGGACCGCGTCTACGTCACCGACTCGGTGGCCAATATCGTCATCCCGCGCGGCGCGGCCACCACCTCGGGCGCCAACTTCGAGGTGCTGATCGGCTTCGACGTGACGCCGAAGATGGCCGAGTTCAACCGGCAGGGTAAGCGCTTCCGCGTGAACGCCGGCACGACCACCGTCGCCGCCGGGGACGCCAAGACCCACCGATGAGCGACCTGAAGAAGGGGCTGGGCGAGGCGGTCGAGGCCGCCTTCGCCGCGCTTGGCCTGCCCGCCGAACTGGGCCGCGTCACCGCTTCCGACCGCCCCGACCTCGCCGACTTCCAGTCGAACGGCGCGCTGGCCGCCGCCAAGCGGGTGGGCAGGAACCCGCGCGAGATCGCCCAGGCGGTCGCCGACGCGCTGGCCCGCGATCCTCGCCTCGCCGCCGTCGAGGTCGCGGGTCCGGGCTTCGTCAACCTGAAGCTCACCGACGCGGCGTTGTCCGAACGCGCCCAGGCGATCGCCCTCGACCCGCGCCTCGGCGCCGAAACGGTCGCCCGTCCCCGCCGCGTGCTGGTCGACTACGGCGGTCCCAACGTCGCCAAGCCGATGCACGTCGGCCACCTGCGCGCCTCGATCATCGGGGAGTCCATCAAGCGCCTCTACCGCTTCCGCGGCGACACCGTCCTTGGCGACGCCCACTTCGGCGACTGGGGCTACCAGATGGGCCTGCTGATCGGCGCGGTGATGGACGAAAGCCCCGCCATCCGCGCCGCCGTCGAGGCGCTCAACGAAGGGGAGCCGGCCAACGTCGAGGCCTTCGAAGCGGTGACCCTGGCCGACCTCGACCGGCTCTATCCGCAAGCCGCCGCCCAAGGGAAGGCGGACACCGGCTACCGCGACCGCGCCCGCAAGATCACCGCCGCCCTCCAGGAACGGCGGCCGGGCTATTTCCAGCTCTGGCGGCGGTTCCGCACCGTGACCCAGGTCGCCCTCGAGCGCGACTTCCACGCGCTCGGCGTCGACTTCGACCTCTGGAAGGGCGAGAGCGACGTCGAGGACCTGATCGACCCGATGGTGGCCGAGCTCGACGCCAAGGGCCTGCTTGTCGACGACCAGGGCGCGCGGATCATCCGGGTCTCCCGGCAGGGCGACAAGCGCGAGCTGCCGCCGCTCCTCGTCGTCTCCTCCGAGGGCTCGGCGATGTACGGCACCACCGATCTCGCCACCATCCTCGACCGCAAGCGCAGCTTCGACCCCGACCTGGTCATCTACTGCGTCGACCAGCGCCAGGCCGATCACTTCGAGATCGTCTTCCGCGCCGCAATCCAGGCCGGTTACGCAGCCCCCGGCCAGCTCGAACACGTCGGCTTCGGCACCATGAACGGGACCGACGGCAAGCCCTTCAAGACCCGCGAGGGCGGGGTGCTGAAGCTCGCCGACATGATCGAGATGACCCGCGAGAAGGCCCGCGAGCGCCTGCACGAGGCCGGCCTCGGCGAGGATCTGCCCGCCGACGAGTTCGAGGACATCGCCGGCAAGGTCGCCGTCGCGGCGCTGAAGTTCGCCGACCTGCAGAACTTCCGCGGCACCTCCTACGTCTTCGACCTCGACCGCTTCACCAGCTTCGAGGGCAAGACCGGCCCCTACCTGCTCTACCAGGCGGTCCGCGTGAAATCCCTGCTGCGCCGCGCCCAGGACGAGGGCGTGACGCCGGGCCCGATCGCCGTCGCCGAGCCGGCCGAGCGCGAGCTCACCCTGACCCTCGACGCCTTCGAGACCGCGCTCGCCGAGGCCTACGACCGCTGCGCCCCCAACGCCCTGGCCGAGCACGCCTATCGCCTTTCCCAGGCCTTCTCGAAGTTCTACGCCGCCTGCCCGATCCTCACCGCCGAGCCCGCCACCCGCGCTTCGCGCCTGGCGCTGGCGGCCACCACCCTGAAGCAGCTCGAGACCGCGCTGGACCTCCTCGGCATCGCCGTGCCGGAGCGGATGTAGCGCCGGCCGCCGGGCGTGGTTAAGCGCCTGGCAAGGTCTCTGACAACACCGTTCATCGGCCGTTCAACGCCCGGCGCTCAATCCTGCGCCCGACGTTCCGCACCGCTGAGGAGGCCAGGGCCATGACCCACGTCCCGTCCACCCGCAAAGCCCCGCCCTCGCCGTGGGCTGTGGCCCTCTTCGTCGCCTCCAGCGGCTTTGCGGCGCTCTCGCTCTTCCTGGTCTCGACCGGCTACATCCCGAGCTAGGGGCGCCTCACATCGCGGTCCTGAGCGTCAGCAGCTCCGGGAACAGCTTGCGGTCCAGCGCCTTCACTAGATAGCTCACCCCTTCCGAGCCGCCGGTGCCGCGCTTGAAGCCGATGATCCGTTCGACGGTCTTCATGTGGGTGAACCGCCACTGCTGCAGGCGGTACTCCAGGTCCACCAGCTTTTCGCCGAGCTCATAGAGGTCCCAGTATTCGGCCGTGTTGCGGTAGACCGTCAGCCACGCCGCCTCCACCGCTTCGCTGGGCTCATAGGGTTGCGACCAGTCCCGCTCCAGCCGGTCCGCAGGCACCGCGAACCCCCGCCGGGCCAAAAGCCGCAGCGCCTGGTCATAGAGGCTGGGCTCAGCCAACGCCGCCTCCAGCGCCGCGCGACGCGGCCCGCCGGCCGCGTGCATCTGCGTCATCCGCACGTCCTTGGCGCCCAGCAGGAACTCCAGCTCCCGGTACTGGAACGATTGGAACCCCGAGCTCGCCCCCAGGCTCTCGCGGAAGTTCGAGTAGTCGAACGGCGTCATGGTCGCCAGGATCTCCCAGGCTTGGATCATGTGCGCCTGGATTCGCGCCACCCGCGACAGCGTCTTGAACGCGGCTCGCAGGTCGTCGCCGGCCACGTCGCGGCGCGCGCTCCTGATCTCGTGGATCGACAGCTTCAGCCAAAGCTCGGTCGCCTGGTGGATGACGATGAACAGGAGCTCGTCGTGCTCCTCCGTCCGCGTCGCCTGCGCGCTGAGCAGGCCGTCCAGTTGCAGATAGTCGCCATAGTCCATGGCGCGGGCCTACACCTGCGCCCGCCGCCGCGCCAGCCGCCACACACCTGACGGCCCAGCTTCACGTTTTCAGGAGCGGGCCTTCTCTGCGGCCACGCCTTGGCCCATATATTCGGAAGGAGGATTTGAGACGTCCGCAAAGGAAACTAGGAGATGAAGACTTTCGCGATACTCTGCGCCACGCTCGGCGCAGCAACCGTTGCAACGCCCGTCCTGGCTGCGACGCCGGCCCAGCCGCCGATGAACGATTTCAGCCAGGCCTTCTACACGTGCGACGCCGGCGGCGCGTTCATGATGTCCTACGACTCGGACAAGCCGGAAGGCGCCAAGATGCGCACCAACAACGACAACAAGCTGCATGTGCTGAAGCGAACGCCGACCTCCAGCGGCGTGCAGTTCTCGGGCGACAACGTCAGCTTCTGGACCGACGGCAAGACCGTGGTGGTCAAGGGCACGTCCGAGCCCCTGCGCAACTGCAAAACCAACGTGAGCTGACCGCGCGACGCCCGGCGCCTAGGCCCTGATGGGTTCAGATCGAGGTGATCTGAACGCTGAGTCAGGGTCTACACTTTTGAATTTAGAGCACGATTCAGCGGTCAGATGATTCCATCTGACCCCATCGCGCTCTAGGCTGGCGCCGTCCGGCCCTGCCGCCTGCGCCGCAACCCAGCTCCCGCCGCGCCCAGGCCCAGCAACATGAGCATCCAGGTCGAAGGCTCGGGAACCGTCACACCGTTCAGCGAGAAGGTCATGTTGAACGGCCCGCTATGGGTGATATCCGTGCCGACCCGCAGCCAGTCGGGATCCAGGTTCCCGTCGCGGATCCACGCCTGCAAATCGGGCAAAAACGGCGTGGCGGGGGCGACGATCGGCTTGGGCGCCGAGAGCCACAGGAAGTCGCCCCCGGTCACCTGCACCTGCGGCACGAAGAAATAATGCCCGGCCGGCAGGATGAAGGGCGCGGTGAAGTTCACGTCGAACTCGGTCTCGACCCCGGTCGCGGCGCCCTCTCCTCCGGTGAACGTGCCTGGCAGCGGGTTGATGCCGTTGACCACGCTGTTCGCCGCCGTGAACGACGCCGCCAGCGTCTGGGTCGAGAACGTCAGGTCGCCGGAGGAATCGCGGCTGTCGAACGCCACGTCCGAAGGCGAGTTCACCCGCGTGGGAACCTGCGGCGTGCTGAAGGTCGGCGCCCCGCTCGTGCGCCCGACGTCGGAGTCCAGCGGGAACACGCGGTAGATTTCGACCGTCACGTCGCCCACCGTCCCCGGCGCCACCGTTCCCGTGACCAGCCCCGTGAAGGTCGCCGAGGTGATCTGCGTGGCGCTTCCCAGCACGAAGTCGTCGGCGGTCTCCTTCTCCAGCACGCCGCCGCTGTCCGGCCGGCTCGCCGTGGCGATCAGCCCGTCCGGCGATCCGGTCGAGAACACGAACGAGGCCGCGGCGGCCGGCGTCGCCGCCAGCGCGAAGCCCACGAGGGCAAGGTATCCAAGTCGAGGCATCGGGGCGTCTCCTTCCTTCAGCCAATGTGAAATCAGGTAAGCCACTGGCCCGCGCGCCTCAGCGAGGCGGCGAGGACGCCGCAAGACACGCCGTTCGGTTCGGGAATCCAAGCCGGTTCGCCGAAAGGCAGAATCCTTCCCGCCCTGCCGTGCGGGCTCAGGCCCCAGGACTCGAAGCTTAGCAGTCGAGAGTCCGCGTTCTACCCCCGCATTGACTCCCCGCGCCTTCTCCCGCATCCCTGCGGCCGACTCTCGCGGGAGAGATCGGGGCGGATTCCCTTAACCGGAACCCGCCTCGGAGCCGAAGGCGCAACCGCCCCGGAAACGCTCAGGCAAAAGGACCGCGCGAGCTGATGCACGCTGGAAAGATCCTCCGTCGCTCGTGAGAGCGAAGGGGGACGCCGAAGGAGCAGGGGACACGCGCAGGCCACCGCGCGGTCCGAAATCTCTCAGGCCCAAGGACAGCGGGGGCGCGGGATGCCGAGGCTTTGGCCCCGGCGGCTCGCCCCATCGTCAGCCGGAGTCCGCGCCTTGTCCGCCCCAACAGACGCCCCGCTCAGGACCACTCCGCTGCACGCGGCCCACATCGCGCTGGGCGCGCGCATGGTCCCCTTCGCCGGCTACGAGATGCCGGTGCTGTATGCCGAGGGCGTGCTGAAGGAGCACCTCTGGACGCGCGAGCACGCGGGCCTGTTCGACGTCTCCCACATGGGCCAGGCGCGCCTGCGCGGAGTAGCCCCGCTCGCCGCCTTCGAGGAGGTCACGCCCGGCGACTTCATCAACCTGAAGCCGGGCCGGCAGAAGTATTCCGTGCTTTTGAACCGCACCGGCGGGATCGTCGACGACCTGATGGCCGCGCGGCCCGTCAACCTGGAGGGGACCGGCGACGACGGCCTCTTCGTGGTGGTCAACGGCGCCTGCAAGGAGAACGATTTCAAGGTCATCGAGAGGGAGCTGGCCGGCCAGGTGGTCATCGAGCGGCTGGAGACCCGCGCCCTGATCGCCATCCAGGGTCCCGAGGCCGCCACCGTCCTGCAGCATCACGTGCCGGACGCCGGGGCCATGGCGTTCATGGACGTGCGCCTGCTGACCGGCTTCGGGGTGGACCTGATCGTCTCGCGCTCCGGCTACACCGGCGAGGACGGCTATGAGATCTCGGCCCCCGGCGAGGCGGCCGACGACGTCTGGATGAAGCTCTGCGCCGACCCGCGGGTGAAGCCGATCGGCCTGGGCGCGCGCGACAGCCTGCGCCTGGAGGCCGGCCTGCCGCTCTACGGCCACGACCTCGACGAGACCGTCTCCCCCGTCGAGGCCGACCTCGCCTTCGCCATCAACAAGAACCGCCGCGAACAGCGCGACTTCCCGGGCGCGGCGCGGATCGTCAGAGAACTGGCCGACGGCCCGGCCCGCGTCCGCGTGGCGCTCAAGGTGCTGGAGGGCGCGCCGGCCCGCGAGGGCGCCGAGATCGCCGACGCGTCCGGCGCCACCATCGGGACCGTCACCTCCGGCGGCTTCTCCCCGACCCTGAAGCAGGGCATCGCGCTCGGCTTCGTCCCGCCCGCGCACGCCGCCGTCGGCACGCCGCTCAAGGTCATCGTCCGCGGCAAGCCACAGGCCGCCGAGGTCGTCAAAGCCCCCTTCGTCCCCCACCGCTACGCGAGGAAGGTTTGACGATGGCCACACCCTGCGCGCGCCATGATGCTCTCCCTCTGGGGGAGCATCTTGGCGACGCGTCACGCCCAATGACACCGGATTTTTGAGAAGGACCTGGAGATGCGCTTCACCAAGGATCACGAATGGGTGGAGGTCGACGGCGACACAGCCACGGTCGGCATCACCGCCTATGCCGCCGAACAGCTCGGCGACGTGGTGTTCGTCGAGACGCCTGCGGTCGGCAAGGCCGTGAAGGCCGGCGACAACTTCGCGGTGGTCGAGAGCGTCAAGGCCGCCTCGGACGTCTACGCGCCGATCTCCGGCGAGGTGGTCGAGGCCAACGGCATGCTCGCGAACTCGCCGGAGACCGTCAACGCCGCCCCGGAAGCCGCCGGCTGGTTCGCCAAGGTCAAGCTCGCCAACCCGGCCGAAGTCGACGCCCTCATGGACCGCCACGCCTACGAAGAATTTCTGCAGACGCTTTGAAGACCGCGCGACCAACCCAGATCCTCCCCCAGGGCGAACGCCCGGTCAGGGGGAGGTGGATCGCGGCGGAGCCGCGAGACGGAGGGGGTTTCACCTCCTGCGGTTGGGATCGTGGGCTGCAACCCCCTCAGTCAGCTTCGCTGACAGCTCCCCCTGATCGCGCTGCGCGCTGGTGGAGCATCTGGACAACGCTGAAAGACACCGAATGCGCTACCTGCCCCTGACGCCCGACGACCGCGCCGAGATGCTTGGCGTCATCGGCGCGCCCGACATCGACGACCTGTTCGCCGACGTGCCGGCGGCCGCGCGCAAGAAGGACCTCTTCGACCTGCCGCTGCGGGCCGGCGAACTCGCTGTCGAGCGCGAGCTCGGCCAGCTCGCGGCCATGAACCGCCCGGCCGGCGCGGGGCCGTTCTTCTGCGGGGCCGGCGCCTACCGCCACCACGTGCCGGCCAGCGTGGACCATATCATCCAGCGCTCGGAGTTCCTGACCAGCTACACGCCCTACCAGCCGGAGATCGCCCAGGGCACGCTGCAGGTGCTGTTCGAGTTCCAGACCCAGGTCGCGGCGCTCACTGGCCTGGAGGTCGCCAACGCCTCGATGTACGACGGCTCCACAGCTTGCGCCGAAGCCGTGATGATGGCCCAGCGCGTCACCCGCCGCGAGAAGGCGATCCTTTCCGGCGGCCTGCACCCGCACTACGCCGCCACCACCCAGACCATCGCCCACGCCGAGGGCATGCAAATTGTTCGTCAGAGCGCCGCCGTCGACGCCGAGGCCGCGGTCATCGAGGCCATCGACGCGGAGACCGCCTGCGTGGTCGTCCAGACCCCCAACGTCTTCGGCGTCGTCACCGACGTGACCAGGATCGCCGAGGCCGCCCACGCCGCCGGGGCGCTCATGATCGTGGTGACCACCGAGGCGGTCTCCTTCGGTCTCCTGAAATCGCCGGGCGAGATGGGCGCCGACATCGCCGTGGCCGAGGGCCAGTCGATCGGCAATGCGCTGAACTACGGCGGTCCCTACGTCGGCCTCTTCGCCTGCCGCGAGAAACTGGTGCGCGCGATGCCCGGCCGCCTCTGCGGAGAGACCGTCGATGCGGAGGGGCGGCGCGGCTACGTCCTGACGCTCTCCACCCGCGAGCAGCACATCCGCCGCGAGAAGGCGACCTCCAACATCTGCACCAACTCGGGCCTCTGCGCGCTCGCGTTCAGCGTTCACCTGTCGCTGCTGGGCGAGGTCGGCCTGCGCCAGCTCGCGGCGCTCAACCACAGCCGCGCGCGCGAGCTGAAGGCGGCGCTGGACGGCGTCGTCGACGTGCTCACCCCGCGGCTCTTCAACGAGATTGCGGTGCGGGTCTCCGATGCCGCCGCCGTGGTCGAGGATCTGCTGGCGGAAGGGATCGTCGCCGGCGTCCCCTACTCGCGCCTCGACCCGCATGCGGGCCTGGACGACGTCCTGCTGCTCGCGGCCACCGAGACCACCACCACCGAGGACATCGCGGCCTTGTCTGCCGCGCTCAAGCGGAGGCTCGGCCGATGAGCGGCATGAACAGCGTGGGCCGCCCCACTCAGCCCGCTGCGGCGAACGCCTCGGAGACGAGCCACCAGTCCCTGACGGGCGGCCGCGGCCTCCTGCAGGACGAGCCGCTGCTGTTCGAGCTCGGCGGCTGGGATAAGACCGGCGTCGATCTCGATCCCGCCCAGCACGACGCCTCCGACTTGGGCGACCTGGTGCGCACGTCCCCCGTCGGCTTGGCCGGCCTCTCCGAGCCGGAGACCCTGCGCCACTACGTGCGGCTATCTCAGAAGAACCACGCCATCGACCTGGCGCTCTATCCGCTGGGCTCCTGCACCATGAAGCACAACCCGCGGCTCAACGAGAAGATGGCCCGCCTGCCGGGGTTTTCCGACCTGCACCCGCTGCAGCCGGTTTCGACGACGCAAGGCGCGCTCGCGCTCATCGACCGGCTGGCCCACTGGCTGAAGACCCTGACCGGCATGCCGGCGGTCGCCATGACCCCCAAGGCCGGCGCCCACGGCGAACTCTGCGGGCTCCTGACCATCCGCGCGGCGCACGAGGCGGCCGGCCACGGCCACCGCCGCCGGGTCCTGGTGCCGACCTCCGCCCACGGCACCAACCCGGCCACCGCCGCCTTCGTCGGCTACTCGGTGCAGGAGATCGCCCAGACCGCCGACGGCCGCGTCGACCTGGCCGACCTCGCCGCCAAGCTCGGCCCCGACGTCGCCGCGATCATGGTCACGAACCCCAACACCTGCGGCCTGTTCGAGTGTGACATACTGGAGATCTCCCGCCTCACGCACGATGCGGGCGCATACTTCTATTGCGACGGGGCGAACTTCAACGCGATCGTCGGCAAGGTCCGCCCGGGCGACCTTGGCGTCGACGCCATGCACATCAACCTGCACAAGACCTTCTCCACCCCGCACGGCGGCGGCGGTCCGGGCGCGGGGCCGGTCGTGCTCTCGCAGGCCCTGGCCCCCTTCGCCCCGGCGCCTTGGATCGTCCATGGCCCGGACGGCCTGACGCTCGTCGAGGAGGCCATCGGCGACGCCGCCCAGGCCTTCGGCCGCATGAGCGCCTTCCAGGGCCAGATGGGCATGTTCGTCCGAGCCTACGCCTACATGCGCAGCCACGGCGCCGAC
>Ga0207660_10002456_pt1 | contig 12179 bp, 7 predicted proteins | sample KBSC73BmetaG_FD_184335 | JGI IMG/M metagenome (GOLD analysis project Ga0207660, IMG submission 184335) | Corn rhizosphere microbial communities from Kellogg Biological Station, Michigan, USA - KBS C7-3B metaG (SPAdes) (version 2) | ecosystem: Host-associated > Plants > Roots > Rhizosphere ... | reverse complement strand
GTCGCGGATCTGGGTGAAGGCGCCGGTGTAGGTCGCGGGGTTGGAGCGCGGGGTGCGGCCGATCGGCGACTGGTCGATGTCGATGACCTTGTCGAGATGTTCGAGGCCGGTGATCTTCGCGCACGGGCCGCAGGGGATGCGCGCGCCGTTGAGGGCTCGGGCGGCGCCGGCGTAGAGCGTGTCGATGGTGAGGCTCGACTTGCCCGATCCGCTGACCCCGGTGACGCAGGTGAAGGTGCCCAAGGGGAAGGCGGCGGTGACCGAGCGCAGGTTGTTGGCGGTCGCGCCGTGGACGGTCAGCTGCTTGCCCGAGCCTTTCCGGCGGGTCGGGCGGAGCGGGATCTCGCGGCGGCCGGTGAGATAATCGGCGGTGAGGCTGCCGGTGCAGGCGAGGAGCTCGTCGAGCGTGCCGGCGCAGACGACTTCGCCGCCGTGGACTCCGGCGCCCGGACCCATGTCGATGACATGGTCGGCGGTTCGGATCGCCTCCTCGTCATGCTCGACGACGAGCACCGTGTTGCCGAGGCCGCGCAGGCGCTTGAGCGTCTCCAGCAGGCGGTCGTTGTCCTTCTGGTGGAGGCCGATCGACGGTTCGTCGAGGACGTAGAGGACTCCCGAGAGGCCGCTGCCGATCTGGCTGGCGAGGCGGATGCGCTGGCTTTCGCCGCCCGAGAGGGTGCCGCTGGTGCGGTCGAGGTGGAGATAGTCGAGGCCGACATTGTGAAGGAAGCCCAGGCGCTCGTTGATCTCCTTGAGGATGGCCTTGGCGATTTCGTTCTGGGTGGTCGTGAGCTTCTCGTGGAGCGTCGCGAACCAGCCGAGCGCGTCGGCGACCGAGCGGCGCGAGCTTTGCGAAATGTCTTCGCCGGCGATCTTTACCGCCAGCGCCTCGGGCTTGAGGCGGGCGCCGTGGCAGACCTCGCAGGGTTGGCTCGACTGGTAGCGGCTGAGCTCTTCGCGCATCCACGCGCTTTCCGTCTGGAGCATTCGGCGGTTGAGGTTGCCGATGACGCCTTCGAACGGCTTCTTGACCTCGTAGCTGCGCCTGCCGTCGATGAAGCGGAGGGTGACGGGCTTACCGTTGGTGCCGTGGAGGATCACGTCGTGCGCTTCTTCCGGCAGGTCCTTCCACGGCACGTTGAGGTCGAAATCGTAGGCGCGGGCGAGGCTGGAGAGCACCTGCATGTAGTAAGGCGAGGGCGGGTTGGACTTGGCCCAGGGAACGACCGCGCCCTTGGCGATCGAGAGCGCGTGGTTGGGGACGACGAGGTCAGGGTCGAACACGAGCTTCTCGCCGAGGCCGTCGCAAGCGGGGCAGGCGCCCTGCGGCGCGTTGAAGGAGAACAGGCGCGGCTCGATCTCGGCGATGGTGAAGCCCGATACGGGGCAGGCGAATTTCTCGGAGAAGATGATGCGCCCGGGCGGGGCGTAATCGAGCTTCATGCCTGAGGTCGAAGTTTCGCCTTCGACGGGGTCGGCCGGGTCGAGATAGACGAGACCCTCGGCGAGCTTCAGCGCGGTCTCGAAGCTGTCGGCGAGGCGCGGCTCGATCCCTTCGCGCACGACGATGCGGTCGACGACGACCTCGATGTCGTGCTTGTATTTCTTGTCGAGCGCGGGCGCGTCCTCAATCGCATAGAACTGGCCGTCGATGCGGACCCGCTGGAAACCCGCCTTCTGCCACTCGGCGAGCTCCTTGCGATACTCGCCCTTGCGGCCGCGGATAACCGGCGCGAGCAAATAGTGGCGGCTGCCTTCGGGGAGCGCCATCACGCGGTCGACCATCTGGCTGACCTGCTGCGCCTCGATCGGGAGGCCGGTCGCGGGCGAGTAGGGGATTCCGACGCGCGCCCACAGAAGCCGCATATAGTCGTAGATCTCGGTGACGGTGGCGACGGTCGAGCGCGGGTTTCGGCTGGTCGTCTTCTGCTCGATGGAGATGGCGGGCGAGAGGCCGTCGATATGCTCGACATCGGGCTTCTGCATCATCTCGAGGAATTGCCGCGCGTAGGCGGACAGGCTCTCGACGTAGCGGCGCTGCCCTTCCGCGTAGATGGTGTCGAAGGCGAGGCTCGACTTGCCCGATCCGCTGAGGCCGGTGATGACCGTCAGGCTCTCGCGCGGGATCTCGACGTCGATCCCCTTGAGGTTATGTTCGCGCGCGCCGCGGACGGAAATATGAGTCAGCATCTTCGGCTTCGTTCCGTTTATGTTCTAGTCTAGCGTGAGGCGCCGCACCCGGTCAACGCGGCAATAGGCCAAATGGGGATCGTTGCCGCCGATTGCCAGCATTGGCAGTGCCGTGAATTGCGCTAAGCTGCAGAGCCAGGGGGCCAATATGGCTACTGCCGTGGCGAATGCCGAACCCGCGCAGCGTCGGTGGACGCTACCCGAGCGGTTACCCGAAATTCGCGGCCGGGCGCTCATTGCTTATCGCGTCATCTGGCTCGCCGTCGCGACGCTTGCGCTGATCTCAACGACCTACTTCAATTACCAATGGACCGCTCTCCAACTCGCGGGATCCCGGACATTCTTCGACGCCGGCCTTGCGCCAATCCAACGATACGCTGACGGACAGCATGTGCGAGCGGTCAGTCCGCAAGCGCGCCTCGCCGGCGTCGGCGAGGATGCCGCGATTATGTCCATCAACGGCCGCGCGGCGCCCGACGATGACGACACTCTGGCAGCTCTTCTTGACGGTCCGGACGGATCCTCGATCAGCGTGGGTTTGCGCGATGCATCGGGGCGCACCCGCAACGTCACTCTAACTCGAAGCAGCAGCTACGCGCGGGAGGCATATGCCGGCAGCGGCCTCACTCTCTCCCGATTGTACTGGATCGAGTTCGCAATCGATGCAGGGGCCAACCTGCTCTATCTGTGCGCGGCGGCATTGCTGTTTATCCGGAGACCTGGCGACACGGTCGCGGGCCTGCTCTCGCTGGGGATGCTGTTCTACCTAATCAACGTGCAAACGGCTGTGCCTTCGCTAGTTCTAGCTGCGGCCGTCGGCTCGGTCTCGGGGTCCATGCTATTGCTCGGTTTCCTGTTCTTTCCCGACGGACGATTGGCACCCCGATGGTGGCCGGTAGCTGCGCTTGCAATCTTCAGCGCCGCGGTCCTGAACATTGCAGCCTATTGGAATTCGGCGGCATTGACCGCCGTCCCTTTCGTGACCTTCCTGGCGGTCATTCTCATCAGCGTTGCCGTCGTTGGACGGTTCAGGGCCGCCGCACCCGTTGTCCGGCAGCAGATTAAGTTCGCAATGCTCGGGTTGATCGCAAGCGTCGGCTGTGCAGCCCTCGGGGTTGCTTTGACTCACGCAGGACTTTTCGCGGCCACCGAAGGCGGACGGTCCTGGTTCAATTTGTTCGGCAGTCTCGCCGGTTCGCTCGATGCAGTTGCGATCGCAGGCGGTCTCTTGATCGCGCTCCTGCGGTTCCGGCTTTACGACGTCGATAGCGCCATCGGCCGATCGGCGGCGTACGGCCTGCTGACAATCGGCTTCGTGGTGCTGTTCGCTCTGAGCGAAAAGCTGATCGAGCTGCTTGGACAGGAATATTTCGGACAGAATGTCGGCGCTCTGGCGGGCGGGGTAGCGGCAGCGCTCGCAGCCGTGATGATCGCGCCGATGCACAAGCGGAGCCATCGCTGGGCCGAAAAGCGCTTCCAGAAAGGGCTCTTCCGACTTCGGCACATACTGCCGCCGCTGGTCGGCGATCTGCGCGAGACCGCAGGTCTCGAGCAGATTGCGGGAGCAACGCTCGACAGCGTCCTCGAGGGGGTGCGGGCGCGCCACGTGGCGCTGATTGCATGCGACGAATTGATCGGCGCGCGCAACGTTCCGGCGGAGCAGGCGAAAGAATGGTGGCGAAGCTGGACTCCGGCAGTGCACGACGGAATCGATACCGAGCGTACGGACACACTTTTTCCGGTCCGCGTGCCGCTCGAAGCGGAGGGCCACGGCCGTGTCGGCTGGATACTGCTCGGGTCCAGGCCCGACGGCAGTCTGTTCGGCAAGAGCGAGTGCAGAGCAATCGAGGAAATCGCGGAGCCCGTCGCACGCGCCGTCGAGGTTGCCCGCCGCCGGAACGAGCGCGATGAGCATATCGAAGCGCGGCTGCAGCGAATTGAACGAAGGCTCGCGAAGCTAACCGGCAAGACCAATCCGCGATCAAGGCCGGCCGCGGTCGCCTGATCAGCCGATCCCGAGCGCATTCGTCGGTCATTCTCGTCGCCGAGCGGCCGGGAATGTGCCGGGAGCAGTTGGCTTGTCCTGCAGTTGCGCTAAGCTGCGGAGCAGGGGGCGTTCATGGCCACTGCCGTTGCCAATGCGGGAATGCGGCGTGGCTTGACGCTGCGACTGCCGGAGCGACTCCCGGATTTCAAAGGGAAATGGCTCACCGCTTATTCGATGGTCTGGGCGGTGGCGCTACTAATCGCCGTGGTTGCGCCGATCGGCACGGCCGTGATCAACTACAACGGCCTGGCGCATCCGATCTGGAGGCCGCATGGCCTCGTCACCAACACGGACGACAGCGGGATCACGGTGACGGCGGTGTTCGGAGACGAGGCGCGTCGAGCGGGAGTCCGCGCAGGGGACCGGATCGTCGCGGTCGACGGTTGGCGGATCGCCGGCCGATCGGGCGAGGATCACCTGTTCGCGCTGCTGGACGGGCCGGAGGGATCGATCGATACGATCAGTCTCCGCTCTCCGTCAGGCGCGGAACGAGACGTGAGCCTGGCGACACGCACTGCGACGGCCGCGCAGATGTTCCGTGGCACATGGGTGAACCGGGCGACATTCGACGCCTCGACCAAATTCTTCGACCTCGCGTTCCTTCTGTTCCTGGTTCCGGCGGCCGTGCTGCTGTTCATCCGTCGCCGCCGCGAGATCGTTCCGGCGCTTCTGTCTCTATCCTTTCTGGTCATTGCCGGGTTCGTCGGCGGCCAAACTGGGCTTGCGGCAGCGGGCGTCAGCGACAAGCTCGGCCACACGATCGCGAACCTCCTCGGATGGCTGCCGCTCCTGCTGGCACTGATCGCATTTCCCGACGGGCGCTATTTTCCGAAGATTACCGCGGCAGCGGTGGTGCTCGTTCTGCTTGCCACAATGAACGTCCTCTGGTGGCGCCTTGACGGGGCGGATTCCGCCGCCTTTGCGCTGAGCTTCATCCTCGCCGCAGCGGCGCTGGTGCGGCGCTACCGGAGACACCCCGCCGGCCTTCGCCGGCAGCAGCTGCGCTGGGCATTCCTGGGCTTTTTCGCGGGCATATCTTTGGTGATCATGGTCTTGCCGCTGCTCGTCGCAGGCAACCAGCTATCAGCCGCCGATCCGCGCTGGGCGGTGTGGCTCCCGATCATCGGCAACATTTTCGCGGGCCTGAGCTTCCCGTGCATGGCGCTCGGGCTGATGGTGTCGGTGTTTCGCTACCGGCTCTACGACGCCGACACGGTGATCGGCCGATCGGCAGCCTATGGCGTGCTGACGCTCGGTTTTGTCGGCCTGTTCGCGGGCACCGAAAAACTCGCGGAGGTGCTCGGCGAGCGCTATTTCGCGCACAGCATCGGCATCGGCGCCGGGGCAGTCGGCGCAGCGGTTTCGGCGGCATGCATCGTGCCGCTGCACAATCGCGTGCACCGCTGGGCGGAGCGGCGGTTTCAGAAGCCACTGATCCGCTTGCGCGAGGGGCTGCCAGAGTGCGTCGGCGATTTGCGCGAGAGCGCTCCCGTCGAGCAGCTCGTCGAAGCCGTGATGAGCCGGATCGAAACGGGCGTGCGTTCGACGCGCGAGGCGGTGCTGCTGGCCGACGGTGGCAAGTTCGCGGTCGCGGGCAAACGGGGCGTTTCCGCAAAAGAGTTGCGGACATGGCAGCGGGGCTGGATACCCGCAGCGACCGAAGGAGCGCTCGATTGCGCGCGCGCCGATGCCTTGTTCCCGCTTCGCGTGCACCTGCGCGTTGAGAGCGGCGACTCTTCGGAAACCATTGGCTGGCTTCTGCTTGGTCCACGCCCGGACGGCAGTTTCTTCGGCAAGGACGAGCGCGAGGCGATCGAGCATATCGCCGGTCCGGTCGCCCGCGCGATCCATATTGCGCAGCTTCGGGAGCAGCGCGATGAGCAGGCCGAGAAACGGATCGGAGCGCTCGAGAACCTCATCGCCACGCTGGTTGAGGCGATCGGCGGGGCTGCGGCCAAGGGAGCGGTCCAGGCCTGAGACGGAGGGGGAATGAGCGAAGCGCCGGTTGAAACCGCTGTCGACGATGTCCAGCCGAAGCCACGCCGCACCGGCTTTCGTCACTTCGACGTGATCACCTCGATCGCTGCGATCTTCATCTCGGCGGTGTCGCTTTATGTGGCGATCGAGCATGGAAGAACGGAGCGGCAGCTGGTCGCCGCGAACGTGTGGCCGTTCCTGCGCGAAATCCGGAGCAACGGCTACGGCCCCGACAACGACCTGGCGATCGGCTTTTCGAACGCGGGAGTCGGTCCCGCGAAAATACGCAGCTTTGAGCTCTTCTATCGCGGACAGCCGGTCAGCTCGGGACTGGACCTCCTGCGCAAATGCTGCGGCCTCCCCTCCAACCCCGCGGGAATAAAATCAGCGCTTCCGCATGGTCTCTATTACGACATCGTCGACAATACGGTGGCCAGACCGGGCGAGGACCACCCGGTCATCAAGGTGCATCGGATCCCCTCGGCGATGGACGTTCCGAACCGCTTCTCGGTCGCGCTCGGCGATATCCGCTTCCGCGCCTGCTACTGTTCGGAGCTCGACCAGTGCTGGCGCACCAATTTGCAGAGCATCCGTGTCGAGCCGATCAAGGAATGCTCCGCTCCCGAGCACCCGTTCGATCCGAACGGGCCGTGACGGAAAACGCTGCCATCAGAAGGTGATCGTGGCGATGATCGTGTCCTGATAGCTCCCGGCAGGGAGGTTCTGCGACGCGGGTACCCGGCCGTAGACGCTGACCGACTGCGCCGAGCCGGAGCCCGTCCCCGACAGCGTGTCGGTCCCGACCGTGTTGCCCCAGTTCAGCGTGCGTCCCGAATTGCGGAAGAGCGAATAGCTCATCGACGAAGTCCCGGGGCCGGTCATCTTGCGGGTGGTCACGGTCGCTCCGGCGAAGGTTCCGGCGTCGAGGCCGATGTTCCACGCGGTCCCGCTCGTGCATGTCAGTGTGATCGACGACTGCGCGTCCAATTGCGCGCCGCTGTACGTTCCGAACACCAGGTTGCCGGCGGAGAAGGTGCAGTCCGGCGGGACATTGGCGGTGACCGGGAAGGAAACCGTCGTCACGACGTTCGAAATCGTCAGGGTCGCGACGATCGTGTCGGAGTAGAGTCCGAACGGCGGCTTCGTCTGTGCCGGCAGCTTTGCATATAAGGGGACGGTGATCGTAAGGGTCGACGAGCTGCCCATGTCGACGGTGCCGCTAATGTGATTGGTTCCACCCGATCCCGCCCCCCAAATCTGCGTGAAACCGGAATCGGTGTAGAGATTGTAGGACAGGCTGTTCGCGCCGTTCTTCATGCGCCGCGGCGTGTAGGTTCCGGAACTGCCGGTGCTGAGATCGAGATTGTAATTGTCTTTCCCGGTGCCGGTGCAGGTCAGCGTGATCGAGCCGGTGATCGTGATTTGCGAGCCGGTGAAGTTGCCGAAGGCAATCCCCGCCGAGCTCGGCGTGCAGCTGGGGGACGTGTTTGCAACGGCTGTTCCAGCGCCGAATAGGAACAGCGCCAGTCCAAAAAGAATTGCGCGGATCATTGGACCGACTCCCGGCATGTCAGCGGCCCGAGCGTCGGGATCTGGTTGGGCGCCGACTTGAAGTCGAACGACACCAGGCATTTATCCCCATCGGGCCGTTCGACGAGGACCTGGTTGCGGTTTTGGAGATCGACGACATAGGCCTCGCCGTCATAGCCGACCGGAACGGCCGCGCCGCTGGACTTCAAGGTCGCGGTGCTTCCCACGGGCAAAGGCTTTCCGCTGCCGTCGACGAGGCGGAGCAAGGCGCCGGCGTCGATCTTGACCGGGAACTTGACCACGACCCCCGACCGGTCCTGCGGCCGAACCTTTTTCCTGGTGACCGTCACCTCCGCGTCGACCGGGGCGTCGAGCGGCTCGATCGACAATTGGTTCAGCTCGAACGAGCGGAGATCGGCGACGAGCAGCCGACCGTGCGAATCCGTGCGGCCGACGTCGCGATTCTCCTGCCGTACTCGGATCCGCGGAGTTCCCGTGTCGACGATCGCGAAACTGTCGTCGATCCGGTTCGAGGCGAACAGGCCGCCGTCTGCGAATGCCAGCGCGCCCTGCACCTCCGCCTGCGCGGTCGTGTGACCGGCGACCTGGTCGACCCCGGCGTAAACCTGGCCGAAACCCGACTTGTAGGTGACCTGCCCGAATTCGTGATCCGACATGCCGCCATTGCCGCCGCCGCTGCCGGAAGCAAAGGCGCGGAAGCCCCATTCGCCGGGTGAAACGGCCGGGCGATCGACCTCGACCTGCGCGAAGCGCGAACCGCTCGATGCCTGGGCGCTGGCGCTGACCGAGGTTCGGCGTCCGAGCGGCAGCGTGAGCCCGACCATCACGTGCGTCCCCTTCTTCTCGCCGAAGTCGCGAAACACCGTGGCATAGACCGCCATTCGCCCGAACTGCCGCGAATAGCTGGCGGTCAGGATCCTCGAATGCTGGGGCTCGACGAAATCGAACGCATTGGCGAACGGGGTCTTCGGTTGTGCGGGCTGACTGGCGCGCCGGATCTCGCTGTAGGCGATTCCGAGCGAGCCGAAGCTGCTCAGCGACACGCTCGCATTGGCGTTGAGCTGGAAGGTCGAAACCGGGTCGCCGTTGGCGGCGGCGATGTCGCCGAACCTGCGGTTCGCGACCGTGGCCGAGCCGCCAAGGCTGTAGGTCGGAGTGACGCGCTGGATTCCGGCCGACAGCTGGCCGCCGGAACGGCCGTTGAAGCTGCTTCCCGCCGCAGCGACATTGAGCAGCGCGAAATTGCCGACGTTCATAACCGCGCCGACGCCCGCCATCTGCAGCCCGCGGGTCGATTCGGCATGGGTCTCGAGGGTCAAATACTGCGAAATGCCCCGGCGATAGGTGATCACGCCCGCCGCGTCTCCGTAATCATTGCTTTTGACGCCCCAGTTGCGGCGGACGAAGCCGATTTCGGCGGAGTAGGTCTGAAGCTTCGGAGCGAGCAGGGCGGCGCTTGCGTAGAACGGCAGCTGGGTGACCACCTGGCGGCCGACGGCGTCGGTGACCGTCGTCGTCAGCGTCCCGCCGCCGGTGATGACCGGGACTTGCGGCACCTGGAAGGGACCGGCGGGGATGTCGCCGGATACGACCCTGCTCCCGTTCACCAGCACGTCGACGGTCGACGGGACGGCCGCTAATCCGCTGATCTGCGGCACCGGGAAGGTGATGAGGTCCGGGCGCATCGAGAAATCCGAGTTGACCTGCACGCCGCCGAACCGAACGGGACGGGTCCAGGGAAGTCCGCCGGTGATGAAATCGCCGAACCGGTAGCGCCGAAGCGTGCCCGGGTCCGAATAGACGTAGGCCGTGTCCAGCCGGACGACATTCGAACTGCCGCCGTTCCGATTGGGAGAGCTGTTCACGAGCAGCCCCGAGGAAATGACTCCGTAGCGCGAGAATGCCCGCGCATCGAACAGGCCGCTGGCGGACTTGCGGCCGTCCGCCGAGGTCCCGACCACGTCGTAATCGAGAACCGCGCCCGTCCCGCTCTCGACCTTGTAATCGTTCGAGTCCGGCTCGCCGCCGATCATGGTCGGCTGGATGAATTTGGATAGCGCGGTGACGTAGAGGGTCTGGCTGCCCTGATCGATCCGGGTGGTGAGCCCGGTGATTCCGGAAAGCAGAACGAGGCCGTTCGCGGATGGCGCGCGATGGATCTGGAAGCCGAGCCGGTCGAGTTCTTCACCGCGGGCGAACAATGAGTCGCCGCGGGCGATGAACTCACCGATCTTGCCGGTCGCCGAGCCGTTGACGACGACCGCCAGTTCGAGCGTTTCGTTGGCTTGCAGCTGCTCCAGCCGCGCCTCGTCGACCTCGCCGGTGATCTTCGCACCGCTGCTTGCCGTGGTGTCGAGGACGGCGCCGCTTGCGGCGGCACTCGCTGCGTTCGCCGGGCTCAGCGCAAACAGCGCCGCGGCGATCGCAAGGAGAGCCGCCAGCAGCAGCGCCGGACTCGAGGTCCGCATCACGGGCCCGATTCTACGAAGACCCGCTCGTCGACCGTTCCCGAGTCCGCACTCGCCGTTACCCGAAGCGCCTCGTTCGGCGACAGGCCCGCGCTTTCCGCGATCGGCCAGCGCCGGGTGGCGCCGGCGAGAATGTGCGGCGGCGAACTCATCCGGACCGAAAGCTCCTGCCCATCAGGGCCGAACAGCTTCACGTTGCCGAGGCTGATGTGGCGGCTGCCGCTGTTGGAAGCGATCAGCCACCAGCCGGCCTCGTCATGAGCGATGTGCCAGTGCAGCTGGGGCCTGACTTGCGTCTGCGGTTCCGCGAACACCGGAATCGAAAGACGCAGCAGAATTCGAACGACTCCCGCCTGATGAGGCGGGGGGAGCTGGTCGAACAGGATGCGGTAGGTGCCTTCCTGTCCCTGCGGCGGCTGGCGAAGGATCAGCCGGACGACCTGGCTTCCGCCGGCGTCGATGCTGGCGATCGGCGGGCTTGCGAGGAGATCGGCGGTCGGTTCGAGCACATCGTTGCCCTGGCTGTCCTGCCGCCAGACGAAGCCGCGAATCTGGAACGAGACCTTGTGGTCCTCGCCATTGGTGACGGTGAACGTGGCGGCGGTCTGCCCCGGCCCCAGAACGACGTTGGTCGGAGTGACCTCCAACCCCTGCGCCCGTACAGGGGAACAGGCCAGCCACGCACATTGCATGGCGAGCACGAACAGCGTGCAAAAGCGCACAATGGGATTCATGATTTCCTCGCCAGCCTCGACGCGGCCGGAGGAGGCCGCATCCTCACCGGTGAACCTTCCGGGGGCGCCCCACGAAGGGGCGCCCCATGGTTAGAAGGTCACCGTCGCCGTGATTGTGTCCTCGTAATGGCCGGCCCCGACATTCTGACTGGCGGGAATGAGGCCATAGACGTTGAGGATCTGATCCACACCCGTGCCGGTCCCCGCCTGGGTATCGGTGCCCACGACATTGCCCCAATTGGTGGAGTGGGACGCATCGGTGAAAAGACCATAAGCGACGGCGAAGGAGCCCGGACCGGTCATCTTGCGGGTCGAGGTCGTCGCTCCCGAAAAGACACCGGCGTTCAGGCCGACGTTCCACGTCGTGCCGTTCGTGCAGTGCACGGTGATCTGCGACTGCCCCGGAACGGCGCTGCCGCCGGGATCGTAAGCAGCGAAATCCAAATCGGCCGCCGCGATGGTGCAGCTGGCGGTGACGTCGGCTGTCACCTTGAATGTCGTCTGCTGCGTTGAAGCGGCCACGGCCGGGCCGCTGACCGCAGCGAGGCAGAGTGCGCCAATTGCAATGCGTAACGAAGAAGTTCTGGTCATTGTAACCCCCGAGCAATCAGTTGAACCAATCTAACGCTTTGGTGGCAGGCTAACTGCCCGGAATGTCCACGATTATCTTCCGATATATACCAATCGTTAGTAGTATTAATTTAACGCGGAATAATTTAACAACCGGTTAATGGCGCTCAGTTTCACCGTCACCGCGAAGTATTCACACTGTCGGTACCCGCAGATTATTTAATCCGAATCGGATTGACTTGGCGGCGTCGGTCCGGCGGGCCTGTCGAAAAAGGTTCAGTGAAGCGAATAAGCCTCGACAGCCTCGTAATGGGCGCCGTGGCGCGAGAGGCGGCTTTCGAACAGGATGAACCGGTCGACCAGGAAGGGCGCCGACGAGAGGCGGCGGCCCCGCTCGAGGAAGTCCTGCACCTCGCGCGTCCGGCGGCCTTTCCAGCGCGCCAGTGTGATGTGCGGGTGGAAGGCCCGGCGTTCGGGCTCCAGGCCGACCGACTGGCAAACGCGTTCAACCTTGGCGGCGAGGGCGGCGAGCGGCGGCTTCGGCTCGACCCCCGCCCAAAGCGCGCCCGAATTGCGCTGCTCGAAGCGGCCGACTCCGGCGATCCGAAGCTGGAGCGGCGCGGATGCGCCCGAGCGCGTCCG
>Ga0207660_10002455_pt1 | contig 12180 bp, 22 predicted proteins | sample KBSC73BmetaG_FD_184335 | JGI IMG/M metagenome (GOLD analysis project Ga0207660, IMG submission 184335) | Corn rhizosphere microbial communities from Kellogg Biological Station, Michigan, USA - KBS C7-3B metaG (SPAdes) (version 2) | ecosystem: Host-associated > Plants > Roots > Rhizosphere ... | reverse complement strand
GTCGGTGCGCCGCGGTGCCCGGGTACGGCTGCGGGCCGTTCAGCTTGTCGAGTAGGGCCCAGGCTTCCGGGATCGCACCCGGTGCCATCGGACTGGGCTGCGGCGGACCGACGGGAGCGAGGAACGGCGGCACGGGCATCGCCGGAGCGGGGACCTGGTGCGGGGAGACGTCACGCACCTGGTCGAACCACTGGGAGCGGAAAAGTTGCGCGGTCTGGACGACCTCGTCCGGAGCGAAGTGCCGACCCTGCTTCGTGATCTGCAGGTACTTGAGCGCGGCGAAGAGCGCCGGGCCCGCGTGGAAGGAATCCATGTCAGTGTCTGGTCTTTCGTGTCGAGGATGTTCGATCACGTTATCAAGTGGATGACGTGGATCGCAAGTGCCGGAGGTGCGGAGGCACGTGGATTTCGACGTGAATCTTGTTGCCCGAGGCCAACTCGTATGCCTCAGCCTCTTTCAGCGAAACGTTCCGGAGGACGTTGGACCAGCCCTGTGTCTCGCGGCTGCGGCCCTGCTGTTCCCAGACGTCGAACCGGAAATCGCTCACGCCGCGCGCTTCCCGATGCTGATGACGTTCACCGGGTTGCAGATCGTGCACAGCTTCCCGCGACCGTCGTGCATCGGCGGAAGATCCACGATGCAGCCGCAGCGGAACCGCACACCGCGCTCGAAGATCTCGATCGTGTGCGAGCCCTGCTTCGTCGAGCGCACGCAAACCGGACAGCCGTACGGGTTGCTCTGGGAGGCCCCGAGCCGCCGGCCCAGCGGGAAGTCCTTGGCCTGGACGCGCCGCGGGTGGATCCGGCGCTCGTACGCGCCCTTGGTCGTCATTCGTCGCGCTCCCGCTCCATCTCGACGGCGTGCTCAGCGGTGCAGTCCGGATTGATCACCCGCTGCACGAGCCGGTGCTGCAGGTCGGTCGCGTAGTCGCAGATGCAGTCGTCCGGGGTGGTGATCGTCTGGTCGAGCGCCTGCTCGACGGCCGCGGTGGTCAGGCTGACCTCGGGCTGCTCCTGCACGCTGATCGCTCCCATCGGGATCTCCTTCTCGCTGGTAGATGTGCCACGTTACCAGCTGGATGACGTCCAGACAAGGCAGAAGCCCTCTCCGTCGGCACTGGGGAGATTCGAACCGGAGAGGGCTTCCTGGCCGCTGGCGAGGGGGTTTCGTGAAACGGACCCGCGACCTGATTCCGACGTTAGCACGCTGGCTACCCGCCGCTCAACTGCTTCGGCTGCTCCAGCTGCATCGTGGCGGGGGTCTCGGTGAGCTTGCGCAGGGCCGCGGGGACCAGGATCGGGAGCAGACGCTGCTGCTCGATGCTCAAGCCCAGCCCGTCGAACACCTCGCGCAGGACCTCCACGAGCCGGACGCCCTTCTCGCGCTCGAGCTGGACACGCTCCTGCGCGATGCCGGCGTCGACCGCGGCTTTGGCGATCTTGGCGAGCATGAGCCGTTCCTTCTGATACAGCTCGATCAGCTCGCGCTTCGCCTCGGTCATCACCTCTTCGCCGAGCTTGAGCTCGAACATGTTGATGCGGTCCTGCAGGAATCCGACGTGCCCCGCCGAGCGGCGGACCTCCTGCAGCAGCGCCTCGCCCGGGGAGATCTCGACCGGCCCGCCGAGCCCGTATGCGTTCGTCATCCGGTGGATGACCTCCCCTCCCATGTAGAGCGCCGCGCTGGTACGCAGCGTCGGCGTGTTACCGCCGTGGAAGGAACACTTTCCCCATCCCACGTGGTCGGTGTACTGGCCCGCCGGCAGATCGCAGATCTTGTTGTTCTTCTTGCGGGCGCCGCAGATGTTCTCGCCCTTGTCGTTCTGCGGGTGATCGAGGTACTCAGGCTGCCCCTTCGGCTTCCGCCCGTGGCGGTTGACGTCGGCCGGTTTCGCGTCGTCGTTCTGCCAGCTCTCCGGTCCCGTGCGCCGGTGCCGTCGCTTCGGTGGCACGCTCGGCCTCCTTCCGCTTCGCCTCGTGGTAGCGCCTGATCATCGCCAGCGTAACCTCGACGCCGCCGGCGACGACGCGCTCGCGGGACTCCAGCGCCCACACGAGGCACGCGGCCTTGTACGGGCACGCCGGGCGCGTGTCGGTGCCGTTGCAGTACCGGGCGGCGTAGACGATGCCGCGGGCCCGGTCGACGCGGGCCTCGCGGTCCGGCAGCGACTGCGCCGAGGGAAGCGGGTCGAACAGCCCCGGCGCGGCCCGGCGGCACGGCGTGTCCGCCAGCTCGCGCGGAACCGGCGGCCGGGACCTGGTCACGGGCAGATCTCGCAGTCGGTCCAGGAGTACTTCAGCTTGCTCGAGGTGGTGCCGTCGCCCTCCTCGAGCTCCTGCTTCGCCGCGTACCCGTGCGGGCAGATCAGCAGCGGCATCTCCGGCAGCACGACCGACGGCCCGGCGGTATTGCCGATCTGGAAGCTGTCGAACGCCGCCGAGGCGATCGCCTCGAGCGGCTGGGGCGCGGTGGCCAGCGTCGCCCAGACCTGCGCCTTGGCGAGCACCACGGCGGCCTGGGCCCGGGCACTCGAACCGAGCCCGCCCGGACCGCGCTCGAGCGCCTGGGCTTCGCGGAGCAGCTCGAGGGAGGCGCGGACGCACTCCTCCGACGTCGGCACCGGGGTCTCGATGGTGGGGGTCATCGCCGTTCACATCCGTCCTGGAAGGAGAAGCAGAAGCGGCCGGTCTCGTGGTTGATCGAGAGGCCGTCGAGGTTGGTCATCAGCGTGTCGAGGCCACCGGAGGCGAAGCACGCCGCCGCGGACTGCTGACACGGTGTCAGCTGAATCGATTCAGGAGCGGTGACCGGGCGCGCCGAAAATTTCCGGGTGTCCTGCTGGCTCGAGCCTCCGTCGCTCTTGCCCTGGCAGCCGGCCACGATGCTGCCGACGGCCAGCAGCGCCGCGATCACCGGCACCAGCACCAGCCGCGCCGCGGTCTCGAACGGCGTCGGCGGCCGGATCGGTCTGAGCCTCATGTGTCCCTCGTCTCTTGTCGGCGTAGTTGCGGCGAGTTTACCCTCTGGACTACGCGCCGTACAGCATAAGACTTTTCTACCACTCCACGTAATCCAGATGATAAGGTGCACGCATGGAAATCCAGGAGATCGCGGCAAAGCTGGGGGTGCACCGCGGGACCGTCTTCCACTGGCTGAGCGGGAACCGCTCGCCGAGCAAGGAGTCGATGCTCAAGATCGAAGAAGAGCTCGGATGGCCGGTCGAGGAGCAGATGAAGGCGTACAACACCTTGACCGGTGGCCTGACGCCCCGCGGCAAACCGGCCGACGACTACGGCGCCTCGTTCCGGGCCTTCCTCGAGAAGGAGTTCGATATCCCGCCAGCCGAGCCGGGTCGAGTGGGGCCGCGCTCGTGAAGATCGTCGGGATCGACCTCTCGCTCACCGGCACAGGTCTGGCGTCCATTGTGGACGGCATCCCGCAGACCAAGGCCGTGGTCAGCAAAGGCGAGCAGGCGGACCCGCTGGAGAAGCGGTTCGATCGCCAGAGCACGATCTGCAACCACGTCCTCGACTTCACCCTCGGGTACCGCGTCGACGGCCAGCGCCCCGAGAGCCCGGACCTCGTCGTCATCGAGAGCCTGTTCAACTCGGGCACCTTCGCCGGGTCGCTGATCGACCGAGCCGGGCTCTGGTGGCGGATCGTCGGCTCGCTGCTGGTGTGGGACGTCCTCGTCGTCCACGCGACGCCCGGCCAGGGGAAGATGTTCCTCACCGGCGCCGGCAACGCGGACAAGGGCGCCATGGCGATGTACGCCTCGAAGGTCTGGTCGGACTGGGAGCCCGTCACCCGGAAGAACGCGAACGACGAGGCCGATGCGCTCGCGCTCGCGTCCATCGGCTGGGCGCTGGTGACGCCGCCGTCGGCCTGGCCGTTTGAGCAGACCAAGTACCGCGAGAAGGTCGTCGACGACCTCCGCAAGAAGCAAGACCTCGTCAGGGAGCCAGCATGAACACGATCTTGTCCGCCACCAGCAGCGTCGGCCCGCTCGCCCGGGTGGTGATCCACACGCTTCGGGTGAGCAGCCACGCGCTCGCCGACAACGACTGCGAGACCCGCGGGCTCGAGTACACGCTCGAGCTGCAGGAGATCGCGCCCGGCCTCGTGGTGATCCCGGAACTCCGGTGCGCGAACTGCGGTGTGCAGCCTCCGTACGAGCTGGTGGTCGAGTGATCGCCGAGATCGAGGTCATCGTCCGGACGTCGGAGCAGGCCCAGAAGTTCCAGGTCGGCAAGCTCGTCGGCTCCGGCAGCAACGACCTGCACCGGGCTCTCGAAGGACCGAGGAGCCGGGAGCTGCTCGCCCGCACGATCGTCGACTGGGCCGCCGGCTGCGCGGATCTGGAGATCGACGTCCGCGGCCCCGTCGAGCCGGAGACGGAGCAGCTGTGAATCCCTTCAGCGATCCCGACGACTTCGAGCGGCTCCGCCAACTGGAGATCCGGAAGCGGCTCGAGGAGTCCGGCTGGTTCGAGCGCGGGCTGGACATGATCACCCGGCTCGAGACCGCGGGGTTCCGGCGCGAGGAGCTGTGCTGGTTCCTCCCGACCGGAGCGCTCGGGCCCGGTCTCCTGATCGGCGCCGAGCTGACCGGGCTGAAGGTGCAGGAGGGCCAGCCGGGCAGCGAGCCGGGAGTCGGGATCGCGCTGCCGGTGTGCACGCGCCAGGCCAAGTGTCCCGCGCACACCGAGCCGCCACGAGAAGTCGATCACCTGTGGAAGCGCTGGGCCGGTCAGCACCGGGTGCTCGGATGAGCTGGCTTTCGCGCCATCGGGAGCGCGTCGAGAAGAGGCTCGGGCGTGTGTTTCTCGACCAGCCTGGACCCCACTTCGGCTACGACCTGAGCCGGGCGGCTGGTGTGCGATCCGGCGCCATGTACCCGGCGCTCACGCGGATGCTCGAGCGCCAGTGGCTCGCCAGCGGCTGGGAAGACGACCGCGGGGACCGCCCCGCTCGGCGTCTGTACTGGCTCACGCCGACCGGTCGCGCCGCGCTGGAGAAGCTGATCGGCTGAGCCGACACGAGAGCCCCGTTCCGGGTGGGATTGGAACGGGGCTCTCTGTGTTCGCTACCAACGAGACACGTGTCCGGTCCGCGGACCGGACGTGATCAGGGTACCTGGTCACCTCGGCTGGCCGGGTCCAACGATCAGCCAGAGTTGCTCTCGCACGTGATCCACCGCGACCTGCAGCCGCTCTTCGGCGGTGCCCGTCGCGAGCCACGGTACGTCGTGCGCGGTGCCGACGTCGAGCTGCAACGAGCCCTCGCCGACCGCGGAGTCCGCCGTGGCGAGCAGCCGCGCGACCGCGGCGATGACCAGCGCGGCGTTCACTTGCCGTTCAGTTGCCACGGCCAGCTGTGCCTGAGCTGTCACGGTCAGCGCAGCGGTCCGCTCGAGGACGCTGGACAGCGCGAGAGCCGCCACGGCGGCGACGTCGAGGGCCGCCGTCGTTGTCCGGGCCGCGGTGATGCTCAGCTGGGCCGCTGCCGCGATCGCGAGAGCCGCGGGCAGTGCGCCGCCCGGGAGCAGCTGGACGTCGGCCTGCGCGGCGAGCGTGAGTGCGGCCGGCCGCTCGATGTAGGCCTCGATACTTGCACGTGCAAGGACATCAATGACGAGCGCCGCCGCACGCTCCGGCACGGGGACGAGCGTGAGCTGTGCTCCTGACGTCACATCGAGGGCCGCTGTCCGGTCTACGAGCGGAACGAGATCAAGCTGTGATGTAACCGCGATCGCCAGCGCGCCCGTGGTGCTGCGCACGGGGACCACGTCGAGCTGGGCCGCCGTGGCGATGGCCAGCGCAGCGGGCGTCGCCCGCGCGGGGGAGAGGTCTAACCCGGCCGTCGCCGTGATGCTCAGGCCCGCCGCGGTGGTCCGCACCGGGGAGAGGTCCACGGCGGCCACCGTGGCGATGGGCAGCGCGCCGGTGGCCGTCCGGAACGGGCCGAGGTCGACCGCCGCGCCGGCGGAGATCGGCAGCGCGGCCGCGCGGTCCGCGGACGCCCCGAGGCTGACCTGCGCCGCCGGAGCGATGGGCAGCGACGCGGCCCGCGTGGCGAAGGCACCGAAGGACACGGCGGCGGATGGAGCGATCGGCAGGGACGCGGCCCGGTCGGCGAAGGCGCCGAGGGACAGCTGCGCCGACGGCGCCACGGCGAGCGATCGCGACCGGTCCGCGAACGCGCCCAGGCTCACGGTGGCCGTGGTGGCGACGTTGAACGCGCCGCTCCACGTGGTCGTGAGCGCGGGGTCAGTGGCCGAGGACAGCGCAGTGCTGCCGGCGACGAGGTTGCGTGCGTTGCCGGAGCCGTCGGTGAGCGCGGCAGCGGCGAAGTCCCAGCGCGACCAGAGTCCGGACGTCCGGACCGGGGTGGCGCTCTGGCTCTCGGCGGCGATCTCGGAGTCGGAGAGGACCGCGGTCCAGATCCGGAGGTACGCGACGTCGCCGAAGAAGGGGTCGGTGCCGTCGGCAGCCGAGCGGCCGAAGACGGCGAAGCGGTCGGGCGTCTGCGATGCGGCGACGGTGCCGGTGACCTTGGTCAGCGACCCGGGCGTATTGCCGTACAGCAGCTGCGCGGCGGTGCCCGAGAGCGTCGCAGCGAGGTAGACGTACGTGCCGAGGGTCTGCTCGGCGGCGGAGATGCCAGTGGTGTTCGAGGAGCTGTACAGCGTCGGCGTGCGGCCGTTCGTGCCCCGGAAGGCCAGGATCCAGGCGGTGGCGTCCCCGCTGTTGAGCGAGAGCCGCCAGGCCGTGTTGAACAGCCCAGCCTGGCCGGTGACGAGCTTGAACCAGCCGGCGATCGTGACGGTGGCCATCGACGGCGCGCTGGCCAGGGTGACGCGGTCGGTCGCCGCGTCCGAGCGTGCAGCCACGGCGACCTCCCGTTACGTCGCGTTGGTGATGCTCGCGGCGATCGCGCCGGCGGCGAAGGAGATCGTGTCGCCGGCGAGGGTGGTGATGGAGCTGGCGAAGTTGCCGAAGGCCAGGTACGTGGGCACCGAGTCCTTGATGTTCGCGCCGACGGTGGTCGTGGCCGGCATCCCGGTGAAGGAGACCGTGCTCGAGTTCGAGATCGACGCGCTCGAGGTGTTGCTGGCGATCGTCAGCGTCTGGTCGGCGTACGAGCCGCCGGTGACCGCGGTGCCGTTCGCGCTGGCGCTCGGGGCGGTCGTGGTGAGCTCCACCTTGATCGGCCCGGTCGGCGTGGTGAAGGCCTGCGCACGGAACACGAGGTTCAGCAGCGCGGCGGCGATCGACGTCTTGAATCCACTCGCGACCATGATCAGACCCCCACGCCGAAGACGGTGTCGTGGACGTCCTGCGGCAGGGCGTCCTTGGCCGCCTCGATCTCGGCGGCGTTGTCCGCGAGGTGCTCGCGGTATTCCTGCCCGGTGAGGCCTTCGGCTCCGTCGCGCATGATCACGCAGATGGGGCAGCCCTTCGGGGCGTGGCAGTCGGTGTGCCAGGACCGCGTGGTGCCGTCCTCCATCACCAGCGTGTGCCGGGGGTGGTCGTCGTCCATCGCGCACCCGGGGCAGGGTCCTCGTGCGGCCATGGTCAGCTCCTTCAGTCTCGGGTGACCACGGGGATCACCATGACGCGGCCGCGCGTGGCGAGCGCGGTCTTGCCGGCGGGGTTGGTGACGCGCAGGTCCCAGACGCCGAGGCGCCAGGGCCAGTCGAGGGTGTCGGCGGCGGTGTGCGAGAGCGTGAGGCCGCCGTCGCCGAACGACGCCGTGCCGGGGGCACCGGTAGTGCCCCAGCTCCAGAGCACGGGCGACGTCTCGGCGGGGGTGTCGCGGACCTGGGCGAGCGCAGCCCAGCCGGTCCAGTCGGTGATCGGGGTGCCGTCGGGGTTGGCCAGCGGCCAGAAGCGAGCCCAGTCGGCGCCTTGCGAGATGCGCATCATGGTGTCGGACCTCCTGGGCTCGCTCCTGGTGATCAGGAGTCTACGACTCGTCGCGGGCCACGCGGCTCAGCTTCACGCCGGAGATCAGCGTGCCGGACCAGAGCGGGCCGTCGAGGCGGTAGACGCCGAGGATGGCCAGGGCCGCCGAGACGACCTGCATGATCTCGGGCACCGACAGCGCGTACGAGCCGTCGGCGAAGAAGCTGACCAGCAAGGTGCCGATCGTCGTGAACACGGCGATGATCGACTTGGCGTACTTCGCCACGGAGCCGACGAGGTTCGGCACGACGGCCACGGACAGCGTGCCGAGGAGCATCAGCCCGACGTTCGTCCACCCGGTCGGGGTGAGCGGGCCGACGGTGACCATCGGCACGATGGCGGCCAGCACGGTGAACAGGGCCGAAGCCCAGGTCTTGAGACTCGAGGTTGGGGTCGTCACTGCGGTGCCTCCGGGGTGGGTTCGGTCGGGGTGGTGAAGTCCCCGGCGGGTCCGATGTAGAGCTCGCCGGTGATGTTGATGCGCTGGGCGACCGCCTCGTTGACGATCGTCCGCATCGCCTCGACGGTGATGCCGGGGTCCTTGGTCGCGGCCTCGATCGCGGCGAGCGATGCGGCTTCCGCGGCGTCGTTCGCGAGCAGCTGCTGCACGGGCGGCAGCTGCACGACGGCCTTCTGGTCGCCGAAGGCGGGCCGGCCATTGAGTCCGCGCCCGGCGATGTAGACCTCGGCCAGGATGTCCTTGATGGCGACGGTGTGCCCGTCCCACCAGGTGACCTTGGTGTCGAGGAATTCTTGCGGTGTCATGTCGTCTCCCATGAGGTGCTCGTTGGTGTACGCCTGGTTCCAGTCGACCGCGCCGGCGGAGCCGGGCAGGCTTCCGGACGAGGTGTACTGGTGGACGTCGTAATGGCCGGTGTACTGCACGCCGTGCAGCAGCACCTCCGGCTTGGCCCCGTACCGCGGGGCCCAGATCACCGGGTCCTCCGGCCAGAGGTCGGCGCGGCACTGCTGCAGCAGGGTGAGGTCCATGTAGACCGCGGGCCGCACGCCCCGGGCTCGAGCCCGGGAGCAGAAGGACCGGCCGCGGTCGGTGGCGTTCGCCTTGTTCCAGCCCTCGCCCTCGATGTCCACGCCCGGGGTGACGCCGGTGCCGCCGAGCCGCTGGCATTCGCCCCAGAGCACGTCGAACGCCTTGCCACCGTCGGTGCCCAGCTGGGCGAATTCGTAGCCGCCGAAGGGGATCCCCAGGCGGCGGAACAACGCGGCGTGTGCGTCGGCGGTCCAGACCTTGCCGTCGGCTTTCTTCGAATAGACCGCGGCGCCGTCGGCCATCTTGATCCAGCCGTACTCGACGCCGGGTAGCGCGTTCGTTCCACGCTGGTAGTACGGGTGGATGTCCACCCCGAGTCCGCTCATCGGTTTTCCTCGTCTCCCCGGCTCTGCAGAATGTCTCCGTGCTTTCGTGGTGTTCGCTTCGCCTTGATCAGCCCGGCGAGGAAGATGACAGCGCGCCACGCGGCCAGCAGTGCGAGGACCCACAAGAGCGCGAGCCGGATGTATTGGAAGATGTGCGGCTCGATGATCGGCCGCAGCAGGTACAGCGTGAAGAACAGAAAGACGTCGCTCGAGAACGCGACGACGTGGACCCGGTGCGGTTCCTTCCACCACTTCGGCACCAGCTTCATGTACGGGAACAGGAAAGCGGCACTGCCGATCCAGCCCACCACCAAAGCGATCGTCGCGGCGATGTTCATCTCTGGGTCCAGCCTCTCTGGTGCAGGGCTTCCTTCATGCCTTCGCCGAAGTGGTTCTGGGCGAGCCGCTGTCGCTGCTCGGGCCCGATGCGTTCCGCGTGAGCACGGAACTTTCGGGCCTCGTCCCGCTCGGCGTCGGCTTCGTCGCGTTGCTGATCGAGATCAGCCAGGCGCGGATCGACACAGGAATCGTGCTGCTGGCCCAGAAGCCAAGCGACGAATTTGTTCATGTTCCGGTCCTGTCCTGCTGAGGAATCGGAAATGCCCGCAGGAGCCGGTTTACGCTCTCCGCGGTCCCGGTGAGCTGACCCAAAGCGATCTTGTAGTCGGTGATCGATTCACGGTTTCTCTCGATGATCTCGTTCTGCTTGGTGATCACCGCGTCACGCTGAGCCAGCTCGGCCTTGTGCGCATCCTTCCCCCTCAGGATGAGGGTGACCAGCACCGGGACGCAAATAGCCAGCAGCGCCACCGCGACGCCCAGGAGGGCGATCCAGTTTCCCGGGTTCATGTGCGCCTGCCGATCATGCGTGTGTGCTGGTCAGGCCTGATTCTACCCGCGGGGTACGACAGTTTCGGGTCGCTCATGTCAGCTCCCGAGGTAGGTCGCGAAGAAGGATGGCACGAGGTCGTTGGTGGACTCTCGGGTGAGGTTGCGGGCCGCGCCGGAGTAGGCGTACGCCCGGAGGGTCTGGCCGGAGTTGTACCGGCGCGCGGGCATGGAGATGCCGACGTTGAGCGAGTTGTTGGTGCTGTCCTTGGCCCAGACCTCCGACGAGCTGGCGCCGCAGATCATGGCGTAGAGATCGATGGTGGCGGAGTTCCAGCGGAGGTTCAGGCCGAACTGCCAGAACCCGGTCTTGTTCAGCGTGAAGACGCCGGCGGAGTGGGAGATGAGGCCGGGGTAGGACACGCTCGGCGGGATGGGTGTCCAGCCGGTGACGAGGGTAGCGCCGTTGGTGTTGCCGAGGTTCGCGCCCGCGGCGCCGGACAGGTAGAAGGCGCAGTCCGCGCGGTACGGCGTCTCGAGCGTGGTCAGCCGGGACTCCGCGGACAGGATCCGGCCTTCGTGGTCGTCGAGGTCCTGCTTGACGAGGGCGCCGAACGTGGACACCAGGATCTTGGTGTTGGGGACCGGCGTCGCCAGCGAGGTGTAAGTCATCGGTCAGCTCTCCTTCACAGGGTCCACGACGCCTGGTCCCAATTGGACACATCCCAGTATCCCGGCTCGACCGGCCCGAAGAGCGCGCGGACGTCGATGTAGTCCTGCGCCGAATCCTGGGTGTCGGAGATCCGCTTGCCGACCACCTGCGCGTAGACGTCCCCGCTGACAATCTTGGACGGGGGCAGCTTGACAACGTCGAGGAGCTGGCGCCGAGGGTCAGTCGGCACGGAGAGGTTGCGCATGACGGGCACGGCGGCGATCGTGTCCCGCAGGAGCCCATCGAAGATCTTCCGCAGCCGCGGCGGATACTGGCGCCAGTCGTTGGTGCCGAGGTCGAGCAGCACGAAGCCACGTTCGGCGACGCTGTCGGGGCCGACGGCGCGGTACCAGATCTCGTCGAACGGGTCGGAGTTGTCGTACTTCCAGCCGCCGATCTGGAAGTTCGCCTGGTCGCCGCCGGACGCCGTACCAACGTAGACCGCGCTGGGCGAGAGGATGCCGGCGCCGTAGCCGAAGTCGAAACTGCGCTGGCCCAGCTTCCAGAAGACCGTCGCGAGCCAGCCGGCGGACGCCGCAGTGGTCTGGAAGTCTGCGCGGATCGCGGAGATCGAGGTCTGGTCGAGCGGGGGCTTGTTCGCGTTCGGGGTGATGCCGATGTCGACGGTGTGGTTGTAGATCGAGATGGTGCCGCTGGGCAAGCCAATGACCTGGTCGAGGTTCGTGCTGCCGGAGGCGGCGTAGAACTGCTTCGGGTCGTTACTGGACCAGACGATCGCGTTGATCATCTTGGTCTGGTCGACGTGATAGGAGATCGCGTTGCGGAAGGTGTCGGCCGAAGGGTTGTACTGCAGGCCCGAGATCTTCGTTCGCGACAAGTCGGTGACCTTGCTGGGCAGCAGGTCCGGGTTCGCTCCGAACCACGCGAGACTGAGCCCTGCCTCGATTGCCTGGTTGATCACGTCGTTCAGGTTGTTGCCCATCGTGGCCAGCCAGCCGTACATGTAGGCGTCGTCACGGCCCATGAGCCACACGGAACCATCCTCACGGGTGATCATGACGCCCAGCTCGCCGTCGATGGCTTCCTTGAGGATGTCCCAGCCGTACTTGTTGTAACGGTCCGGGATGTGCGTGAGCCAGTTCGTGCTGAAGGACGTGCGCGCCGGGACAGGCTTGCCCGCGGTGACGTACGCCGGGTCCTTCTGCCCGGCTGGCGGCGTGCCGAATCCGTGCGAGAACTGGATGTGCTGGTACTGGGTGTCGTGGGTCTGGATCCAGATCTGGTTGCTCTGCTCTTCGAAGGTGAAGTTCGAGTGGTACTTGTAGGCCGCCGTGC
>Ga0207660_10002439_pt1 | contig 12216 bp, 8 predicted proteins | sample KBSC73BmetaG_FD_184335 | JGI IMG/M metagenome (GOLD analysis project Ga0207660, IMG submission 184335) | Corn rhizosphere microbial communities from Kellogg Biological Station, Michigan, USA - KBS C7-3B metaG (SPAdes) (version 2) | ecosystem: Host-associated > Plants > Roots > Rhizosphere ... | reverse complement strand
GACAGCGATTCGCCCACGTCTTGAATGATTGGAAATCGGCGTTGTCGTCCTTGACTGGGTTTGCATGCTTATCCCCCTGTGGGATCCAGATTGAGATCGCGGTGGTGACAGTGTACAGAGGTCCCCGATTGCTCGCGGCCCCAAAATGCCGGAGCACTGCGGAGTCGGAGAGGTAAATGCATTCTCGACGAATGCCGTCGCATGGCATGCGACAGCATCGCGCCCGGACGATAGGAGCCTGACCGCGACGCAGTCGCCCCCGACATATGCAATCCGGGTCGCGCTTGGATCAAGCGGAGGAAGGTGGCGAAACATTCGCTTTACTAGATGACGCAACCTGGGTCTGACGAATGTGTCACAGATTGCCGTGCGCGGATGGCGGATCCTGTATGAGTTCGTACATGGAGACTGAGTGGATGGAAGGGTTGAAAGACGGGCAGCTTGTAGACCAGCTTGAAGTACTTCGCGAAACGCAATCTGGTGTCACCGGCGGCCCCGACCGCGCAAGTTCGAAACGCGATTTGCGGGAGCAGCCGCATACCTTCGCCAGCGCAAAAATTCGGACAATTCGCCTGGCGCGCATCCACATCACTGAGCACTCTCTCGAGCTGCAAAAGCGCATGAAGCAGCGGAAGCTACCCGAATTGGTTGTCGCGGACGAGATCGCTGCGCTGGGAGTAATGCTTTGCCCACCAGTGGTCGTCGCGGATCCACAGCGAGCGGGAGACTATCTGACTGTGGATGATGGCCGCGTCGTGCAGTGGCTCATGGCCCGGCTGGCGCCGGATGAGGCCGCGAAGTTCGGGATGCCGACGCTGGTCGTTGATGTCCCCAGTCTCTCAGTAGATGCTGTGGCCGCGATCCGCGGTTCTCTGATGCCGGTTGTATTGGGGACACTTAGCAGTCGCGACGCTCGCGTGGCTCGTAAACAACTCAAGGATGTGGGGATCGCGCGTCCCCGGAATCGCGGCCGACGACAGCAACTCGGTCACCTCGTCAAGCGCTGAGGTTTCGCGTGGCGAGAAAGCTCCCTTTGCTGTGGCTGACGCAGCAGCCCACAAGGCACAACGCGCCGGTCGACTTCACAGCGGTCGCTTCGCAACTGGGGATACTGCCGGACTTGCGCTACCTCGTCGACGGTCTGCAACGCTCCCGGCGATGCATCAGCGATTTCCCCGAGGAACTGAGCGAATGCCTGCGTGCGGTGCCAGGATCCCGCCTCGAGCCACAGCAGCTCGTCGATGGGATAGACCAACTGCTGGCTTGGTGCAATGCGCAGCAGTGGGGTGCACACGATCTGCCGCGCTTGCGCATGGGGCGCCAGGATGGGAACGCGGGCCATCCCCTGAGGGGCCACTGCCTCTCAGTGTCCTTTCATTGGCCGAACCTTTTCTACACCCTTGAGCCTGAAGAGGCTGCGACCGCGCGGACGGCCTCTGTGCTGGTCCCGTTCGAGTTGCTCATGGCGGAATTTTCAACTTACGTCATCGCGGCGCAGTCGACGATCGATCCCGACGACTACATCCTCTATTGCAAGAAGTGGTGGTCGTCTGGACAACTGCCGTCACACACGGCATTCCCCGATCGCCGGCTGGCGAGCCGTGTGGCTTCGGCATCGCGAGCCATGCGCCGCCTTGGACTCCAACGGCACCACGCGCTGCACGCCCACTTGGCAGATCCGGGTAAAGGCGACCGTTTTCACATGCGCGTATCGAGTGCCCTGCGGCGCAAGCGCAAGTGGGACGATGGTGATGACCAACTGTTGAACTCAATTGCCCTGCTGCTTGAAGAGGTCCGGCCCGGCTGGTCTCGTGTCGGGCACGCTCGACGAAGTGGTGGCGGCCACAAGCAAGGGCGCGCGCGCAAAGCTTTGCGCCGCAACTATCGTGATGGGTACGTCCGTGTCCTGGGCGATGCAATCAGAACGACCACCGGCACGGACGCGGGCACGGCGATCGAGCATACCCGACCACTCCCTGCCTCCATCGAGAGCTTGACGCTGGAATTGGTCGAGGAATGGAAGCTCCAAATCGAAGCAGAGCCGGACGGAACCGCCGCACGCGAGCATTCCGTCAACGGCAAACGACCCACCGTTGCGCTTCTGCGGCGAGAGGCAGAGCGCGAAGCGGAAATCCTTCTGGATGGCCAAGAATGGCTGCCTGCGGACGAGACCGGCAGCAACCCGGGAATGGAGTCCATTGTGTTGGGGCGGGAAATCGATGGCGACGAGCCCACCGAGGCGAAACAGACGTCCAAATGGGCTATCCAGCATGTCCGCCGCGCGCAATTTGCCCATGCAATCGGCCCGAATCGCCTGAGCCCCGCGGACGTGAAGCGCTTGCTCGAGAGCATCCGAGGGGCGCCCCCGGATTCGCCGAACAAGGTCATTCTTGTGGCATTACATGCCTGCCTTGCGCTCGGCCGGCCGCTCGACGAGATTGCAGCACTGCACATCCATGAAGGCATGCACTCGCCCAAAGAGGCCGATGAGCGAGTCCACTACTCGATCGAATCACGCAAATGGATGGTTCCGTGTCCGGCCCCTGCTTGGCGCGACAAGGGAAAGGACCCGAATGAACGCCCACAGTGGTCGACATTGTGGTTGTGGGACCAGACAGGGTTCGCCGATCTGCTGAGGCACTTCGGCTTGGCTCGCGAAGGGCATCCCTTCCAGAAACTCACCGAAGGTCGCAAGCGTGCGGCCGGGGCCTTCCTCAAGGCCAGCCTTCCACACGCTGGTGCCACTTCGAGCCAGTGTTCGGATTTCCTGTTCCACCGGCTCCTGGCCTGCAGTCAAGGTGATCTCGGCGTCGCAAGCCTCATCACCGGACACGAGCATGCCCACAGCAGGTCTATCAGGCACTATGCGAACTATCCGCCTTCCCACGTTTGGAGCGCTTATCGAAGAGCGTGGGAATTTGCTCAAAAGGACAGTCCACCACGTCAGTCATCGAGCGCAACGGCAGCTCCCTCGAAAAACGACCGCGGGGGATTCGGTGCCAAGCGCGTACCCACGGCGGACTTTGTTCAACGGTTGCTCGCGCACCTTGCCCGAATCGCCCGCCACGGTGAAAACGCGGCGGAACGGCGGAATGCGTTCACGGCATACACACTGGCGGGCCTTGTGCTCGCCCTCGGGATGCGGCCGGTGGTGGAGCCGCTGATCACAGACATCATCGGGAGTTCAGCAAATGAGTTGCTGCCGACATACATCGACAAGGCCCGGTCCGATTACGACCGTCGCGTCAACGCGATTCCGAATGAACTTGCCGAACACTTGTATCGATACGTCACGTTCCGCAAACAGTTGGTGGTGACGGGACCGGAACGCGTGAAGCGCGCCACGTTTGTTTATGTCGATTCAGAGGGCCTGTTCGAGCGCTTTCGTCCGAGCGACTTCCTGAAGGTGGTCGCCCCTGCCTTTACGCTCGAGTTGTATTCACTCAGGCGATTCCTGCGGACAGAGCTGCGGTGCACGTACGCAGTTCATGCGGAAGATGTGGACGCCTGGATGGGTCATTGGTTCCAGCGCCTCAGTCCACACGACCGGCTGTCCACCTACCCGTTGCAGCGCTTGCTGGCGCTCGGAAAAGGCGCAATCAGCGACCTCCTGGAATCGGTCGGGTTTCATCCACTCGCGCCGCCTCGATGAAGTCCCTGATCCATTCGCTCTGGACTTCGCCTCCCCCCGAGGCGACGGACCTGCAGAAGCAGGCCCACCGTCTCATGTTGCAGACACTGCAGCGGATCGAGAAACACGTCGAAGGGGTGCTGGCCTTTCCCAAGGACGCCGGTGGCGAGAGGGTGATGGATGCTGCCATGGCGGCGAGCCTGAACCCAAGGACGGCACCCGAGTTGCGCTCGGCCGCGCTCTCGATGTTGCAGCAAAGAATGGCGAAGGTCGACGCTGCCACACCCCAGCGGATTTTCATGCTGGACCAGGACCATCAAAACCCGATCTCCGACCAGGCGGGCGATGATCTCGAGGCTTTGCGGGCCTTCGAAGCGGCGTTCCACCAGTACCTTTCGAGCAAACGTCTGCGCGTCACCGGGGATCCTTCGGCCCAATCGGACGCGGGAGAAGCCCTGCTTGCATTGGGGGTACTCGAGGCGATGCTCGTGGTTCGGCTCGGCTGTTGCTCGTTGCCGCTATTGGGGCATGTCGCGGAAGCGGTGAAAACCAGGCCATCGGTAGCCACTCCGTGGGCGTGGGTCGACATCAAGTTCACATATGCAAGGGACCCGGTGCAATTGCGACGGATCTTCCTGGACCCTGTCTCGCTTGCCGCGTGGATCGTAACGTGTGAAGTCGCCGACAAATTGGCAAAGCCTGCTCTTCATGCGAAATCGGGCGAGCGCCGTGCGTTCCAGAACAAATTGGCGGCTCGCGCTTTCGTGAAACTCGCCAAGGAGATGGCGTCGTCGGGATGCCCAACTTCCGTTGGATCCCTGCGAAGGCTTTGCGAGCTGAAGGCACAGCATCTGCGCGTGACCAGCATGCCCCTCCTCGCCACGTTCGCCGAAGGTGCGATCGTCAGTTCCTCTCTCGAGATCGGGACTTGGGCGCGGTTGATCGGTTGCGGGCTGCTGGGTGCCCAGGAAGATCAATCCACGATGGTAGGTTCGGATTCGGCAGGGCGTGCGTTTCCAGATGGCGACGCGGAGGCGCCACTTCCGAGCGACACCTTGGAGGCCAAACCAGAAAGCTTCGCTGAGCAGACGATGCAGGGCGATCTCGAAGAGGACGGGATCATTGCCGAGCTGCGCGAGATCATGCGAGGCTCGCGGCAAACCTGGCGAACGGGCTTCGACGCGATGATCAGGAAATTGACCCGCGACCCAGAAAAGAATGAAACGGCGCGGTGCGTCGTGTCTTGGCTGCGCTACCTCGCTTTCGAACGAAGGAACAAGGGGAGGCTACTCAGCGATGGTTCCGTCCGAAACTACCGCGGCCTTCTGGCCAATCGTCTGCTGGTGCACCTGCCACCAAGATTACGCGGCATCGATGAGGACGAACTCCAGGATGTGTACCTCGATGTACTGGAGAGCCAATCCTCCGAAGCGCAAGGCGGACATATCAACGCCGCATTCGCATCATTCCACCAATATGTGCGCAGGGAGCTGATTCCAGATCTTCCGCGGATCCAACTCGCCGGGAACGGGCGCGGTGGCTATGCCATCAGTAGCCGAATCATCAGCGAGGCCGAGTTTCAGCGCGGGTACGAGATGATTCGGAGGGGCCGTCTTGGGAGCGCCAGCGATGTCCTTCTGAAGCAGACCGAGGCCTTCTGGATCCTTGCATTCAGGCTCGGCATGCGGCGCCGCGAAATCCTCGGGCTCCAGGTGCGCGACGTGGATCTGGAACTGGTGCGGGTCCGCAAGAACCAGGGGCGCGTCCTCAAGACGGCCAATGCGCGTCGGGTGCTTCCCGTTTGCGTCCTTTCCGATGAAGAAGCCAAGGTTGTGCTTGGGCTCGTTCGCGATCGTGGTGGGGACGAATTCCTGTTCTTCGGCCAGAAGCCACCTTCGGCACAGGATCTAGACTCGCATCGTGCGGTGGCCACGGTCAACGAACTTCTGAAACGCCTCACCGGGGATTCCAAGCTGCATCCGCACAACCTCCGGCACAGCACGGCAACGTCATTTCTGTTCGGCAGCCTCGGGAGCGATCTAGGCTTCAAGTCGCATCCGTACCTGATGCCGTGGATGGAGGACTGCTTTGCCCACGCCGAGGCAATGGAGGCGGCGATCACCGGTGAGTTGCACCGGAAAGGCGGCCGCGGTTCGGCGTTGGCCATGACAATGGGTCACGGATCGGAAATCACGACATACCAGCATTACGTGCACTGCCTCGACCTGCTGCTGTTTTTGGCATGCACGAGTGGAAAGCCGGAGTTGCAGCGGAGTGCCCCGAGCTTGAGCAGCATCTACAGGGACCGCGAAATCATTGCGGTCTTGCTCGGTTGTTCGTCCAACGAAATTCGGGCACGACGCGCGGCCGGACTCGTCGACTGGGTCGCACGGCGCCGACCCAGCCAAGTCGTGTCGCTTGCCATGCACGCCAAGGAGGCTTCCAAGGAGCTGCCAACCGGCCAATGGCCTATTGCCCTCGAAAAACTCATGGGCATCGAGTCTGGCGATGCTCCCGGCAAGAAGCCGAAACTGCGATCGCAGATCGATGCTGCGGCAGCCCTCCTGGACCAATTCAACCGGGTTGCGCAGGACCGGCGCGAATTGCTGCGTTCGGTCCTTCAGCGTTGGGCGGCAGCACGTATGGAAGATTCCGATTGGGCCTCCATGAAATCCGAGGCTGCAGTGTCATGGATCAAGGATCTTCGCGAGCTCGGCTCTCCCATCGCGATTGACGCGATGCGCGTCACCCGCCCAGATGGCAAGAACCGGAAGCAAAAGACCAAAATTGCACGGCCGCGCGACCCGAAGTCCTACCGGGCCAAGGGCGGCATCTTCTGGCTGCGTTTTTCGGAAACGACGCCCAAGCTCAATCGGCATCATCGCAAGACGGGGGAATCCCGCTCGCGCGCCCAAGCCAGTATCACCTGGATGATCGCCGCAGTGCTCGAGGCGACGAGGGGTCAGCAGGAGTTGGGGTTCTAGCTGCCCGCGCGGCGAAGGAAACGTTACCGATATGGTCTCAGGCGTTTGCAAACACCCGCAGCACGCGAGTGCAGTACCGACGGATTGAGAATACCTGCGTTACCAAAGCCGGATGATGTGCTGCTGTCGACCCGAAGCGGAAATCGAAGCACTGATGACTATGGGCTGATGAAATTCCAACAGCGGACTGTTGATCGCTTCGCCATCGACATTTGATGCCGCCGGCGCTCGAAAGCCTGGGCCTGCCAAAAATTGCCTTCGCCCGCCTTATCGGGAAATTGGTCTGTAATAGTCCAAATTTTTGCACACGCTCCAGCTCAACCAACATCGATCTCGATTTCTTTAGTCGCTACTAAGTTTGCCACTTCCGTATGGAGATCGACCGCTAACCCCTTGGCGGATATCGAAATGACTAATGAGTAGCGGGCCTTGTCTTCCATGCGATGCTGACCAAGGTGGGACTTCCACCAGCCGCCTACAGGATAGACAGCAATCGCATCGTGGCCAGCCAGATCGATTGCGTGGCCGCGCCAGAGGTCGCAATGAAGGGATCCTGCCTGTATGGCCTTGGATCCGAGAAGCCAGAAATCTGCCTCACTTTCGTTCGTTGATTCATCTCGCTCTTGGGCTGCATTGATGCGTGCCCGGAAAGCCGAATCCGTTTCGTTGCGCTTCTTCATCGCAAATCGCATGCCGAACGAGCGATAGGTGTTGGGGCGTGTCGCTGCTTTCCCGGTGAGGTTGGGTTCGATAAAGTAGGAGAGCGTCACCTTCATGATGACGATCTCGTTCTCAAGCTGTTCTAACGCTCGCCTTGGCCAAGGAAGGTCGTAAAAATGCATCTCGTTGTATACGGCTGATCGACCATCCGCTCCGCTTGCGAAGGGTTGAATCTCCGCTTGGGCGATCATGCTCATGTCATTACGAGCTGACCTAATCGCCCGCTCAATGTCTGGAACGCCATAGCCGACTTCACGAAGAATTTTTTGCTTCTGACTCTTTGTTCCCGTTTTCCAGTGCGCCCCCGTACCTATCAATTTTTTCTGGATCGGCTGTGGCCATGCAGCTGCATCAACGGTCAATGCGCGAAGTGTTTCCGGCCATAGATCGGGATGGGCTGCTTGCAGGCAACCGATGAAATGTCCTGCCACACCGGTTGCTGCGCTCGTCGCCCAGAACGGAACAAGGGGCTCGTTAGTCACATCCGAGCCCGGTGCGAGCAGCGAAACGGCCGGGTGCCATTCGCAGAAGCCGGTATCGTCCGACACCATGTTGCCGGCTTCAAACAAGACTTCCGGTTTAATCGGCGTCAAGTCGTCGGGTAGCGCTTGAGAGCCACGACTGAAGGGGCTGCGGTGATTAGCCTGTACCACCGGCTGATAGGCCGGGGGTGGGGTAGGGACTTGCTCCTTGCGCGTGAAACCGCCAATGGTCAGGGCATTCCAGCTCTGCGATGGATCTTCGATGGACTGTGATGCCATGACGTCCACCAACATGCCGCCACTGACATTTCCCGTTGCAACGAGGAGCAACCGCTTTGGCGATTGGCTGGCCGGGACATCCTCAACCACGTCACCGGGCATGGAGCCTGCCGCAATCTGATCGAGTGCGCCGCTCCAACTGGATGGCCGGGCAGGCGAGAAGTCGGTGGTGGAACTAGCGATGCAGAAGGATCGCTTGGCGCCTGGTTGCTCAGCTTCCACCAGCGCCACAGCCCCTTGGGTCACGACGCCATAGCTCGGAGGTTTTGTTGCGGGAAATCCGTGAGGTGGAAGCAGCTTCATGGATTCCACCCCGTGGCTGAGGACCACGGGGCCTGACGTGTTCATGTGTGGCTCAAGGTCGCCGTAGAGGGCCAGCCCCGCAATCGCCGTTCCGTGGCCACCATCGGGATCGTGGTCGTCGGTTCCCCAGGCGACGTCATAGGCCCATGCGCCTCGGAGACCCGGTTGTACGAGTGGGTGAGCGCCGGCCACACCGGTGTCCAGTGCGCAAACAACGGGCGCATCGTGAGGCGGCGGTGTCACACGTTGAACCAGCTCCGCGATCCAGTCTGTCGGTTCCGTGCCCCCTGTCGAGTGATTAAGGAAGGGCTCGATATTGCCCGTTGCCGGACGAATCTCGGTGACGGCACCGGGCAATCGCCCTGCAAACGTGGCAATGCTTCCCGCCGAGGCGTGAATAAAGACGACGGTTGTCTCGGGGAAGACGAGCTGGTCGGAGTGAACATCCAAGTTGGCGTCTCGTGCGAGTGTCGCCATGCGCGCCGCACGGTCGGAGCCACCGGGAAGCCACAGCTCCCACCAGGCGATGGTGGCATCGTTGAGATCGACGGGGCCGACAAACAAGGAGGCAACCGGCGCCGCGGCAATCGTTTCGATGACCTCGAAGCGCTCGAGATCGGCCCTAGCCGCCTCGCCCGGGTCATCGCCGTAGGCGGCAATGCGTTGCTGAAGAAAGGTGCGTGCATCATCGGGCACGAACAGGACCGCACTTTCTGAGCCGTCGTCTCGGCGATCCGTGCGAAGCACAGAAATCTGTTGGGTGGGGAAGTCCATGTTCGCCGGGATCTTCACCGCCTTCGACCGAGATCCTGCTGCTGGCGGTAGCGTTGCCAGTTCGACCATCGTGCCCGGCTTTAGCCCAGCCACATGAAGGCGGGGGTCGTCCGTGCCTGCGGGGATATCGCCAAGTGCCCGAGTTAGCTGGCCAAGTAACGCGCTGGCGTGAGCAGCGTAATCGTCGCGAAGCGGCCTACGCCGCATCTGCCGCGGAGGGAACTCGTATTGCGCTCCCTCCCGAAACGCGTTGATAGATAGGTGCTGGCGATCGCGCGCCCCAAAATCCTCGGGTTCCGTCATGCCAGCCTAGTTCCGAATGACCATGCCCCCTTCATGCCGACGCCTCCTAGATGTTTGTATGACGGCGGAACCTATTCTTCAATGTTTGGCGATTCTCAAGCGCTTGCTTGAGGGCGGTGGCCGAAATCTTGGGCGCTCCTTCGAGGATGGCGTCCTTAACCACCGCGTCAGCGGCACGAACAAGCTCTCCTTGGCTCAGTCCGCCGAGGGCGGACGTGATCGAGGACCAGGAGCGCGTACCTGGCTTTAACTTGCCCAATCGACGTTCTATTATTGCAAGTGCTGCGGCTCCGTTTGGAAGTTCGTACCCGATCACCTCGTCAAATCGGCGCGCCAGTGCTTCATCCAGTATCTCCACATGGTTCGTTGCCGCAAGAACCAAGCTGTCCGTGCTGTTCGGTTCCTCCATGAAGGCGAGCACAGAGTTAAGGACGCGTCGGATCTCACCGACATCATTCGGATCACCGCGGCGCGCGCCTATCGCGTCGAATTCATCAAAGAGATAGACGCCGCGCGTCTGCGCTAATTGGTTAAAGATCAACCGAAGCTTTCCGGCTGTTTCACCCAAGAATCGGCTGAACAGAGACTCGAGTCGAACTGTGAACAATGGTAAGTGCAACTCGCCAGCGAGAGCAGAGGCGGTCATTGTCTTGCCGGTGCCAGGGGGGCCGACCAGCAGCATGTGAGTGGTTGGCGTCTTTCCGTGGTCCCGGAGCACGGCGCGCTGCTCTTGCTGATTGACCACACGGGCCAGTCGATCCCGTACCTCACAAGAAAGCACCATGCTCGAGAGCGTGACCTTGGGGTACGCGCTCTCGATGAGTCCCTGCAGCTCACCTCGTGGACGAGCTAGCGGGATGGGTGTTTGGCCGCCGGCTGGTCTGCCAGTGCGTTGCTGGTCCCGTGCCCTTTGCACCAGCAGCTTGAGTTTCTCTGCTTCGTCTACACGGCCTTGGCGCGCTTCTTGGGCGGCAGCTTGTAGGACGATCGAAAGAAACTGCTCTTCGTCGCCTTCAATGTGCGAATTCAGAAGCGCAAGTAGATGCTTATTCGACATTGCTGCCTCCTTCGTTCTTGTGGTTGTATAGCACCGTCGGCTACCACATTTAGAGTGCGTGAAGCCGCCCACAAAAACGTACGCTCCAACCCTCAGAGAGCATTCTAGCCAGAATGAGGGGGTAGCAGGTTAGGAGGTGGTGAGGCGGCAATAGGGGGTGGCTAGACCCGGATTGGAGCCCACATTCGGCCGAAAGTACGCATCCGTGTTTGCTCTTACGGCAAACGTTGATCGAGGCTACTCGCGACCTCGGTATCATTGCGCCCGGCTGATGCCGGGCGCAATGACTCGACGCCTCACGGAGTGCGCTTTGCGCTTTGCGCGCTCCGCCTTCAGACTGTCCAAAGTTGCTTGCAGGTCCTGAAGCGCTTGCTCCAAAAATGCGATGTGGACGTCCGACCCTCGTTCCACCGCTTGCCAATCGATGCCGTCACCAGCTTGGCCATCTGCAGGAATTTCAACGATCCGGCTGAAGTCGAAGTGAGTGTCGCGTGCATCCGCTTCGGTAGGCGCTGCATCGTGCTTCTTCATGCTGTTCTCCTGTTCTTGAGGACAAAGGCTCCCTCGGAGGGCGATGAACGCCCAGCCGCTGAACAGGAAACGACAGGTGCAAACATTATGGCACACGGTAGTTCGTACCGTGTGCAGCATGGAGCTCGTGGGTCGTCAATTCGGCACATGCAACCAGCATCTGCGCGGGAGCCAGCGGTTCGGCATGACGCCAATCGAGGTTGCCATAGATACCACCGAGTCATAGAAACTTGCCGCACGCGGCCCCCGGCACCCGCTGTGCCCCATCGCCGTGTCTCACCCGGCGGGACAGCCATGTGGCAAGCTGGATATGTCCAGCATTGCAGATCCTTGGGCTCGGATCCAAGTACCAGCGCGCCCCTCCGTACCGCCGTGCGCGCAGAACGCCAGTACAGGCTCACGGAGAACTTCGATATGGATTCCAAACGACAGATATACGCCGAGCTCGATGCACAGGTTGACGCCGCCACCACAGCATGGAACCGTGTGGCTCTCGGTGCCTGGCGCGACTTGCGCAAGGAAGATCCGGAACTTGCCGACTTGGCTCTCAGCTTTTTCGGGGCGGAGGAAGAGGCGGCCCATTGGTTTGCACGCCGCCAAAGGGGCATCACCTGTTACGGCCGACTCGCGGTCGGCGATCGGGAAGGGATACGACAGCAACTGACTGCTGCGCAGTACGGCTTCTGTGCCTGAGGCACCGTTGCAACGTCCATTGGACGGATGGGTGATTCCTCAGGCTTGGCGAGGTCCTTCTTTGCACTTCGGCGCATACCTTTTCGCCACCAATCTTCAACCGATCGATTAACCAAACAGAGGAGCCCATCATGACCAATCGAGCCGCCACTTTCACTGCTGCCCTATCCATTGCCGGCGTCGTTGGCGCTGTGCTGCTGGCGATGTGGGGCTTGCCGAGGTACGGCGTTTACAAGCAGGGGCTCGCCGGCGAAGCCGAGCTTGCCAATGCCGAATACAGTCGGCAGGTCGCGGTGCGTGAGGCGCAGGCGAAGAAAGATTCCGCAGTGCTCCTGGCGCAAGCGGAAGTCGAACGCGCCAAGGGTGTGGCGCAGGCCAACAAAATCATCGGTGACAGCCTCAAGGACAATGAGGCGTACCTGCGGTATCTCTTCGTGAACAACCTCGCGGACACGAAGG
>Ga0207660_10002418_pt1 | contig 12262 bp, 8 predicted proteins | sample KBSC73BmetaG_FD_184335 | JGI IMG/M metagenome (GOLD analysis project Ga0207660, IMG submission 184335) | Corn rhizosphere microbial communities from Kellogg Biological Station, Michigan, USA - KBS C7-3B metaG (SPAdes) (version 2) | ecosystem: Host-associated > Plants > Roots > Rhizosphere ... | reverse complement strand
ACGGGAAGGCCCAGGGCCTCGATGCGGTCGAGGAATTCGGTCTGGTTCGCGAACGAGATCCCGTCGAGCTCGCCGAAGCCGTGCGCGGAGAACCGCAGCGGCCGGCGCGCGGTGACCTTGGGGTCGAGCTGGCGCAGCGCGCCCGCGGCGGCATTGCGCGGGTTGACGTAGAGGCGCTCGCCGGCGGCTTGCTGGCGCTCGTTCAGGCGATTGAAGTCCGCGCGGTGCATGAAGATCTCACCTCTTACCTCCAAGACCGACGGCCCCTTGCCTTTGAGGCGCATGGGGATGCTGCGAATCGTGCGCACGTTCGGCGTGACGTCTTCCCCGGTTTCGCCGTCGCCCCGCGTGGCGGCGAGGGCGAGCTCGCCGTCCTCGTAGCGCAGGTTGATCGCGACGCCGTCGAACTTCAGCTCGACGGCGTATTCGACCGGCGGGTCCTCGGCCTTGAGACCGAGCTCGCGGCGGATGCGCGCGTCGAACTTCTCCGCGCCGCTGTCCTCGGTGTCGGTCTCGGTGCGGATCGAGAGCATCGGCACCGCATGGCGCACCGCGACCAGTTCCTCGCGCGGCGCGCCGCCCACGCGCTGGGTGGGCGAGTCGGGCGTGCGAAGCTCATGGAATTTCTCTTCAAGTGCATGCAACTCATTGAAGAGCAGGTCGTATTCTGCATCCGAGACCTCCGGATTGTCCTCGACGTAATAGAGCCGGTTGTGCCGCTCCAGCGCCGCGCGCAGCGCCTCCGCGCGAGCGCGCGCCTCCTTGGGGATCATGAGAACAGGCGCAGGGCGAGCGGGCTTCCCGGCTCGATTCCGATCTCTGCAAGGCGGCCGCGCAGCGACTCCACTTCGACCCCGATCGCGGCGAGCGAGCGCTCGTCGAGGCTGTTGCCGTTATCGTCGACGACGCGTCCCCCCAGGCGCCGGGCCGCCTCGACCATCGTGGCGTAGGTGCGCGCAAGGTCCGGCGTGCGCGGCACGTCGAGGACCAGGGTGACGCCGTCGGCGCGCTGTGCGACGGAAAACCCCTCGTGCCGGAGGCCGGTCTCGGCGGGTCCCAGGACGTGCAGGGCGATCTGCACGTCGACGTCGGCGCAGACGCGGTCGAGCGCCTGCGCAGCGGCGAGCGCCTCGCGCATCGGCGGCGCCGAGACCTGGCCGCCGTGCGCGGCGGCGAGGGTCTCGACCTGCGTGCGGAATTCGACCAGGTCGCCTTCGCTGACCACGCCGTTGCGGCTCACCATCTGGAGGGCCGCGTGCGCCGACTTGCCGCCCGCCTCGGAGAGCACCGCCCGCCGGGAAAAGCGCCGCTGGAGCGCCGGCCAGTCGGGCCGGATCGCCCCCGCCGAGGTGCCGCGCACTTCGAGGACGTAGTCGACGCGCGGGTCCGCGGGCGGAGAGGGTTTGGTCGTTACTTGGGGTTCAGGTCCGAGCGTGGGCTCGCGCCGCTCGGGCGGCGCCTCCAGAAGCACATCGGCGTGCTGCGAGCCGAAAGCCCGCTCGGCCTGGCGCCGCGTGGCGCGCTCCTGGACACGGTTGTAAACAAGCACGCCGGCTACCGCGGCGGCCCCGATCACCAGCAAGCCGAGCTGAAGATCGGTCATCTGGCCCTAGGCCGCGAGCTCCTCCCGCATCCGCAGCGCCTGGTCGATGTCGACGGCCACTACGCGCGACACGCCCGACTCGGGCATGGTCACGCCGACGAGCTGCTCGGCCATCTCCATCGAGATCTTGTTGTGGCTGATGAAAAGGAACTGCGTCTGCGCGGACATGCGCTTGACCAGGTCGCAGAAGCGGCCGGTGTTGGTGTCGTCGAGCGGCGCGTCGACCTCGTCGAGCAGGCAGAACGGCGCCGGGTTGAGCTGGAACAGCGCGAACACCAGCGAGATCGCGGTGAGCGCCTTCTCGCCGCCCGACAGGAGGTGGATGCTCGAGTTCCTCTTGCCCGGCGGGTGCGCCATCACCTGCACCCCGGCGTCTAGGATCTCCTCACCGGTCATGAGCAGCTTCGCCTCGCCGCCGCCGAAGAGCACCGGGAAGAGCGAGCCGAAGTGGCGGTTCACGCTTTCGAAGGTCTCGCGCAGCAGCTCGCGGGTTTCGCGGTCGATGCGCCGGATGGCGTCCTCCAGCGTCTTCACCGCCTCCTCGAGGTCGGCGGCCTGCGAGTCGAGGAAGCTCTTGCGCTCGCGGCTCGTGTTGAGCTCGTCGAGCGCCGCCAGGTTGACCGCGCCGAGCTCGGCGATCGCGGTGTTGATGCGGGTGATCTCGCCCTGCAGGCTCGAGGGCCGCGGCGCGTCCTCGGCCGCCGCCGCGAGCGCCGCCTCGTCGGCTTTCGCCTCACGAAGCTGCGCGTCGAACTGCTCGAAGCTGAGCTGAGCCGCCTGCTGCTTGAGCCGCAGCTCGCCCAGCCGCTCGCGCAGCGGAGCGAGGCGCACCTCCACCTGGAGGCGCGCCTCCTCCAGCTCGCGAAGCGCGCCGGCGGCGGCTTCCACGGCGTTGCGGGCCTCGCCCATCGTCTTCTCGCAGGAAATGCGCGACTCGACCGCGCTGTCGAGCTCCTGGCGCACGGCGGGGATCGGATCGTTGGCGAGCTCTGCGTCGAGCCGGGTGACGTCGGCGTCGCCGCGCTCGATCTCGCGGTCGATCAGCTTCACGGAACTGTCGATCTCGGCGATCTTGGCGGCGCACTCGCGCTCGCCGAATAGCGCGTCCTGCGCCTCGCGCTCGGCCTGCTGCACCGCCACGCGTTGCGCGGCGAGTGCCGTTTCGATTTCCACATGCGAAGTCTGCGCCGCCTCGCGGCGGCTCCTCGCCTCGGCGATCTCGCCGGCGATGCGCTCCTGGTTGGCGCGGCACTCGGCGAGGGCGGCATTGCCCGTTTCCATCTCGGCGCCGATCTGCTCGAGCTCCGCGCGGACCTGCTCGCTGCGCTCGCGGTAGCGCTCCTGCGCCTGCAGCGCCTTCAGCTGCTCGATCTGCGCGTCGTGGTGGGCCTTCCGGCGCGCGTCGATCTCCTCGCGAGCGGCCTCCAGCGCAGCGTTGCGCTCGGCAAGCTGCGCTTCGAGGTTGTCCAGGTCCTGCTGGGCCGCCACGAGGCGCATGCCCAGGTCCTTCAGGCGCGCTTCCAAGGCTTCGATCTCGGCCTGCCGCGTGAGAAGCCCGGTGTCCGCCGCATCGGGTGCGTGCAGGCTGACGGTGAAGTGGGTGAACTGGTGCCCCTGGCGATTCACGAACACCGCGCCGACCGGCAGCGCCGTGGCATCGGGCACGCCCTCGACCACAAACACGCCGCCGAGCCAGTCGCGCAGCGCGCCCGAAACCGAGGCATCGGCATCCAGGATCTTCGAGAAGAGCGAGTCGAATCCGTGCAGCTCTTCGGGCGCGACGTTGCCCGGGAGAAAAAGGCTCGTCTTCGACGGCGGCTGGTCGCTCGCCACGGCTTCGAGCTGGTCAATTCCGGAAAGCTCGAGCGCATGCAGGCGCTCGCGCAGCACGGCTTCCACGGCCGTCTCCCAGCCGGGGGCGATGCGCAGCTTCTGCCAGAGCTGGGCCTGCCGCCCGAGCCCATGGCGCTCGAACCAGTCGCGTAGCGGCGCGTTCTCACCGCTTGCCTCCTGGATCTGGCGCAGGGTGGAGATCTGCGCCTCGGCTGCGGCGTGCTCGCGCGCGGCCGCGCCGAGCGCTTCGACCGCCAGGTCCTTGCGCTCTTCGAGATGCGAAACCTGCCTCTGGAACGACTCGGAAGCCGCCTCGACGGCAGCCACCGCTTCCTGCAGCCCGGCGAGGGTCGCTTCCAGCCCGGAGAGCGCGCCGGCGTCGGGCTCGGCGAGCGTCTGGAGCTCGCTGTCGATCCGCTCGCGGCGCTGCGCGAGCGCATGCCGGCCGCGCTCGAGGTGCGCGAGGTTCGCCTGCTCGAGCTGGAGCCGGCTCTCGGTCTGCATGAGCTGGCTGCGCGCTTCGTTCAGGTGCTCCTGGCCGGCGCGGAAGGCCTGCTCGGCTTCTGGAAGACGCTTGTTTTCAGCCTCCAGCTTTTCCCGGGTGTCATGGACTTTCTGCTTGGCGCCCCCCGCTCGGGCGGCCCACATGTGCAGCGCCTGGGTGAGCTGCGAGCGCTGCTCCCGCCACTGCGCGAGCTGGGCGCGGCGCTCGGTGTGCTGGCTTTCGAGCCTCTGGCGCGTCTCCTCGAGGTGGCGCAACTCCGACTCGTGCTTGGCGACGAGCGCGTTCGCCGAGTAAAGGGCGGCCTGGGCGAGGTTGAGCGCGTCGCCGGCGGTGTAGTGAGCGCCGCGGGCGGTCTCGACGCGCGACTCGATGCCGCGCAGCGCGGCGTTCTCGGCCTCGAGCGCGTTGGTGGTCTTGTCGATGTCCTGGCCCTGGCGCTCGCGCTCGGCAGCGGCGTCGCGCCGGCGCAGGTACCAGAGCAGGTGCTGCTTGAGCTGCAGGTCGGAATGGAGCTCGTTGTAGCGGGTAGCGACCTTGGCCTGCGCCTCGAGCTTCTCGAGCTGCCCGGCGAGCTCGAGCCGGATGTCGGTGATGCGGGCGAGGTTCTCGCGGGTGTCGGCGAGGCGGTTCTCGGTCTCGCGGCGGCGCTCCTTGTACTTGGAGATCCCCGCGGCCTCCTCGAGGAACACGCGCAGCTCGTCGGGCTTCGCCTCGATCACGCGCGAGATCATCCCCTGCTCGATGATCGCGTAGGCGCGCGGCCCCAGCCCCGTGCCGAGGAACATGTCGGTGATGTCGCGGCGGCGCACGTGGGTGCCGTTGATGTGATAGCTCGACTCGCCGTCGCGCTGGAGCACGCGGCGCACCGAGATCTCGGCGTACTGCGACCACTGCCCGGCGGCGCGGCCCTGCGAATTGTCGAAGATCAGCTCGACCGAGGCGCGCCCGAGCGGCTTCCGGTTGGCCGAGCCGTTGAAGATCACGTCCTGCATCGAGTCGCCGCGCAGCGCCGCCGCCCGGCTCTCGCCGAGTACCCAGCGCACCGCGTCGATGACGTTCGACTTGCCGCAGCCGTTGGGGCCGACCACGCCTACGAGCTGGCCGGGGAGGTGAATCGAGGTGGGATCTACGAAGGACTTGAAACCAGACAGCTTTATTTGAGTTAAGCGCACAGCCTTGTTGTTTGAGTTAGTCGCATCAGCGAAAAATGATACCATCGTTGTGAAATTTTTCCGGGTCCGGCCGGCCGCTTTTTCCGGCCGCTTTTCGGGTCCGGCTTCCTCCGATCGGTCGATCGATGCCGTCGCGTCCCAGCAAGACGCTGGAAACGTTTCCCAACCCTGCGCCCGAGCGCGACTACCGGATCCACATGGAGATTCCGGAGTTCACCTGCGTCTGCCCGATGACGGGCCAGCCCGACTTCGCCACGCTCACGCTCGACTACGTCGCCGACGAGCTGTGCGTCGAGCTGAAATCGCTCAAGCTCTACGTCTGGTCCTATCGCGACGAAGGCGCCTTCCACGAGGCGGTGACCAACAAGATCCTCGACGACCTGATGCGCGCCACCCGGCCGCGCTACATGAGGCTGGAGTCGAAGTGGAACGTGCGCGGCGGCATCTACACCACCGTCATCGCGGAGCATCGCAAAGAGGGTTGGCAGGACACCCAGCCGAGCCGGGCGTGAATCCCCTGCTCGAAAAGCTGCAGCCCTACCCGTTCGAGAAGCTGCGCCGCCTTCTCGATGGGGCTACGGGCAACAAGAACCTCAAACCCATAAACCTGCAGATCGGCGAGCCGAAGCACCCGACGCCGGAGCTCGTGACCACGGCGCTCGTCCGGGCGCTCGACGGCCTCTCGGTCTACCCGCTGACCGCGGGCCTGCCGGAGCTCCGCGAAGCCATCGCCGGGTGGCTGGCGCGGCGCTACTCCATCCCGAAACCCGATCCGGCGACGCAGGTGCTGCCGGTCAACGGCACGCGCGAGGCGCTCTTTGCCTTCGCGCAGACGATCCTCAGCCCCGGCGAAAACGCGAAGGTCGTGTGCCCCAACCCCTTCTATCAAATCTACGAGGGCGCGGCGATCCTCGGGGGCGCCACCCCGGTTTACGGCCAGCCCGGGTCGGAAGGCGCTTGGGCAGGGGTTCAGCTCGTTTATGCCTGCTCCCCGGCCAATCCCAGCGGCGCGGTGATGAGCCTGGAGGACTGGAAGCGCCTGTTCGAGCTCTCCGATCGCCACGGCTTCGTGATCGCCTCGGACGAGTGCTATTCGGAGATCTACTTCGACCGCCCTCCTCTCGGTGCCCTCGAGGCGGCGCACAAGCTCGGCCGCACCGGTTACGAAAAGCTGGTTGTCTTCTCGAGCCTTTCGAAGCGATCCAACTGTCCGGGCATGCGCTCGGGGTTCGCGGCCGGGGACGCGGCGCTGCTGAAGAAATTCCTGCTTTACCGCACCTACCACGGCTCGGCGATGAGCTTGAGCGTCCAGCACGCGTCGATCGCGGCGTGGAACGACGAGGCACACGTGGTGGAGAACCGGCGCCTTTACGCCGCCAAGTTCCAGGCTTCCCTGCCTCTCCTGAAAAAACCCGTGGAGGCGGAAATGCCGGAGGGCGGGTTCTATATCTGGATGCGCACCCCGATCGACGACGCCGAGTTCGTGCGGCGCCTGTACATCGACACGAATGTCCTCGGTCTGCCCGGTAGCTACCTGGCGCGGGAAGAGCACGACGGGAGAAACCCGGGCAGGAACCGGGTGCGGCTTGCGCTCGTCGCCCCCTTGGACGAATGTGTGGAAGCGGTAAACCGGATCAGCCAATTCGCGAGGCAGCTATGAAGGACACGATCGAGAAGGCCTGGGAGGAAAGAAGCGCCCTCAATCCAGGAAACGCTCCGCGCGCGCTGCGGCAAGCCGTCGACGAGGTTATCGCTGGCCTCGACTCGGGCAAGCTCCGGGTGGCCGAGAAGTCGGGCGGCGAGTGGATTACCCACCAGTGGATCAAGAAAGCGGTGTTGCTCTCGTTCCGGCTGGAAGACAACCGCGTCATGGACGCCGGGGTGACCCGCTACTACGACAAGGTCTCTTCCAAGTTCACAAATTTTGATGCGGCCCAATTCGCCGCCGGGGGCTTCCGCGTCGTACCGCCTGCCATGGCGCGGCACGGAGCGTACCTCGCGAAGAACGTGGTCCTCATGCCCTCCTACGTCAACATCGGCGCCTACGTCGACGAGGGCACCATGGTCGACACCTGGGCTACGGTTGGCTCCTGCGCCCAGATCGGCAAGAACGTGCACCTCTCGGGCGGGGTGGGCATCGGCGGGGTGCTCGAGCCGATCCAGGGGAACCCGGTGATCATCGAGGACAATTGCTTCGTCGGGGCGCGCTCGGAGGTGGTCGAAGGCGTGATCGTCGAAGAGAACAGCGTCATATCCATGGGCGTATTTCTCGGCCAGAGCACCCGTATTTTCGACCGCGCCACGGGCGAAATCCTCTACGGGCGCGTCCCCGCGGGCTCGGTGGTGGTTTCGGGCAATTTGCCCTCTCCCGACGGCAGGTACGGCCTGTATTGTGCCGTCATCGTCAAGAAGGTCGACGCGAAGACCCGGGCCAAAACCAGCCTGAACGAGCTGCTGCGCGGCGACTGACGCAAATACAAGAAGACGGGGGACAAGATGTCAGCGATGAAGCGGCTGTTCCAGGTGATGGCCGACAAGAAAGCCTCGGACATCTTCATGTCGGTCGGGGCCCCGATCAACATCAAGATCAACGGCGTGGCGGTGCCGGTGAACCAGGCCATCATGACCGCCGACACCGTGCGCCAGCTCCTCTACGAGGTCCTGAACGAGCGCCAGATCAAGGAGTTCGAGGACGAGATGGAGCTGAACACCGCCATTTCGGTCGAGGGCGTGGGCAGCTTCCGCGTGAGCGCGTTCCGCCAGAAGGGCGCGCCCGCCGTGGTGGTGCGCTACATCCCGAACCTGATTCCGCCGATCGACACGCTGGGCCTGCCGGAGATCGTGAAGGACGTGATCATGCAGAAGCGCGGCCTGATCCTCATGGTCGGCGCTACCGGCTCGGGCAAGTCGACCTCGCTCGCCGCGATGATCGACTACCGCAACGAGAGGAAGTCCGGCCACATCCTCACCCTCGAGGACCCGGTCGAGTTCATCTTCCAGAACAAGAAGTCGATCGTGAATCAACGCGAGGTCGGCACCGATACCCAGACGCTCGAGACCGCGCTGAAGAACGCGCTGCGCCAGGCGCCGGACTGCATCCTGATCGGCGAGATCCGCGACAAGCCGACCATGTCGATGGCCCTCGCCTACGCGCAGACCGGGCACCTGTGCCTCGCGACGCTGCACGCGAACAACAGCTACCATGCGATGAACCGGATCATCAACTTCTACCCGCTCGAAACGCGCGCGAGCCTGCTCCTCGACCTCGCCGCCGCGCTCCAGGCAGTGATCTCCCTGCGCCTGGTGCGCATCAAGAGCGGCGCGCGCGTGCCCGCGGTGGAGATCCTGCTCAACACGCGCAACATCTCCGAGCTGATCGAGAAGGGCGAGATCAGCGAGATCAAGGAGGCGCTGGAGAAGAGCCTCGCGCCCGGCTCGCAGACCTTCGAGCAGGCGCTCTTCAAGCTGTTCATGGAGGGCAAGATCACCCAGGACGAGGCGCTCGCCAACGCCGACTCGGCGAGCAACATGCTGTGGCTCATCAACCAGGCGACCGCGGGCGAGCTCTCCCTCAACGGCGCGCCCAAGCCGCCTGCCAAGCCGTCCGACGAGAAAAAGGATACCCTCTCCGGCTTCACAGATTTCAAGATCAACGTGAATGCCTGAACTTGGCGGTGTCCTGGAGCTTTCCAGGGCACTGATCGGCCGCAGGTCGGTAACCCCCGAAGACGGCGGCTGCCAGGCGCTCCTCGCCGAGCGCCTCGAGCGCGCCGGCTTCCAGTGCGAGTCGGTGGTCTGCGGTGAAGTGACCAACCTGTGGGCGCGGCGCGGCAAGGAGCGGCCGCTCGTCTGCCTCGCCGGCCATACCGACGTGGTGCCGACCGGCCCGCTAGCGGAGTGGCACTCCGATCCCTTCGCGCCGACGCTGCGCGGCGGACGCCTCTACGGCCGCGGCGCCGCCGACATGAAGTCCTCGCTCGCCGCCTTCGTGGTGGCCACGGAAATGTTTCTCCGCGAGAAGCCGGACCATTCCGGGTCGATCGCCTTCCTCCTCACCTCGGACGAGGAAGGGCCCTCGGTGGACGGTACCGCGCGCATCGTCGAGCGCATGAAGAAGCAGGGCGAGACCATCGACTACTGCGTCGTCGGCGAGCCCACCTCGGTGAGCGAGCTGGGCGACATGATCAAGAACGGGCGCCGCGGCTCGCTGTCGGGCCGCCTCACGGTGCGCGGCGTGCAGGCGCACATCGCCTACCCGCAGCTCGGCAGGAACCCGATCCACCTCCTCGCCCCGGCGCTGGCCGAGCTCGCCGCGATGCAGTGGGACCGCGGCAACGCGCACTTCCAGCCGACGAGCTGGCAGTGCTCGAACATCCACGCCGGCACCGGCGCGGGCAACGTTATCCCCGGCTCGCTCGCGCTGGATTTCAACTTCCGCTATTCGACGGAAAGCACCGAGGCGTCCCTCAAGCAGCGCCTCGAGGCGGTGCTGAAGAAGAACGGCATCGACTATGCGCTCGACTGGCTTCCCGGCGGCGGCAAGCCGTTCGTGACCCAGCGCGGGCGCCTCGTCGAGGTGGTGTCGCAGGCGATCCGCAGCCAAACCGGCCGCCTGCCAGAGCTCTCCACCACCGGCGGAACCTCCGACGCGCGCTTCATCGCGGAGATTTGCTCCGAGGTGGTGGAGTTCGGTCCGGTCAACGCCAGCATCCACAAGCTGAACGAGCACATCGAGCTCGCGGCGCTGGAGACGCTGCCGCGGATCTACCTGGAAATCCTGCGCGCCCTTCTTCCTTGAAGTTGCAAGAGCTGATTCTTCGAACGGAAAGGCGATTGCGTACCGCGCGGCTGCACTATGGCCACGGCACCGACAACCCGCACGACGAGGCCGCTTTCCTGGTGCTGCGTGGGCTGGGCCTGCCTTTCGACGCCGACCTCGGACAGGCCGCGGATCCTTCCCGGGTCGAACCCCTGGTCCAAAAGCGAATCAAGGAGCGCACGCCGGCCGCGTACCTCCTCAACGAGGCGTGGTTGTCAGGCGTGCCCTTCTACGTCGACCGGCGCGTCATCATTCCGCGCTCGCACATCGCCGGGCTGCTCGAAGCGCGTCTCGAGCCGTGGCAGCCGAGGCCGCTGCGGCGCGTCCTCGACCTGTGCACCGGCTCGGGCTGCCTCGCGATTCTCGCGGCGCGCGCCTTTCCCCTCGCCCTGATCGACGCCGCCGACCTCTCGGCTGCGGCGCTCGCCGTCGCCCGACGCAATGTCTCGAAGCACAAGCTGGAGAAAAGGATCGGCGTCGTGCGCTCCGACCTCTTCGCCAGCCTCGGGGAGAAGCGCTACGACCTGATCATCACCAATCCGCCCTATGTGTCTTCGGCGGCGATGCGGCGCCTCCCCGCGGAGTACCGGCACGAGCCGGGCCTCGCGCTCGCCGCGGGCAGGAACGGGCTCGACGTGGTGGCGCGGATCCTCTCCGCGGCGGAAAGGCATCTCACCCATCGCGGCGTGCTGGTCTGCGAAGTCGGCGACGGTCGCGCCGCGGTCGAAAGGGCCTGGCCGCGCGCCGAGCTCGCCTGGCCCAGGGACGAAGTGTTCATCGCGCGCCGCGACGCCCTCGCTTCGGCTCCCAGAACGGCCGCTTCGCCTCGAAGGCGGCCCACGCCGGCTCGAGGGAGCCGATGAGCTCGCGCTCCCGCGCCGCGAGCCAGCGCCGCAGCGCGACCCCCTCGCTGCCCGGGGCGATTTCGGCGGCGAGCCGCTTGGCCACGGACACGTCGTTCAGCTCGCCCAGCGTATCCTGAAGCGACGCCAGGCGCGTGATGAACGGCAGCACGGCCTGGTGCGGAAAGCAGCCCGAGAAGAAGTCGCAGGCATAGCGCAGCCGCTTCACGCGGATGCGGACCTGATGCCGGCGGCGCTCGTCGCGCCAGGGAAGCTTGCGCCCCTCGCCGATCAGGCGCGCACGCAATCGCGCGAGCGTCTGCCGGGCGAAGCGCCCGAGCCTCTCCGCGCGGGCGGCGTCGGATTTCCATGGATCCCGATGCAGCCAGCGCAGCACGCGCAACTGCGCCTGCTGGAACGCGGCCGAGTCCGCGACCGCCGCCGCGGCCTTGCGCGCAAAAGCGCGCTTCTGCCTAGCCCGCGCGAGCAGCATCGCATCGGCGTGCGCGTCGGCCAGCGTCTCGCAGAACACGTCCCAGTCGCGCGCGGCGCCCCAGATCTGCATCATCCGCTTGAGCGGTCGCTCGGCGGCCCGCGCGCGCGCACCCCGCAGCAGCCTGCGGAAGGCGTGCAGCGCCGAACGCAGGCGCCGCACGCCGACGCGCATCTGGTGCAGGTATTCGGGGTCGCGCCCCTCCGCCACTCCGAGCGCGTTGGCGCCGATCTGGGCGAGCGCCGCGCCGCACAGAACCGCGAACGCGTCGCTGGCGGTGGCGTTCTCGTCGATCGGCGGGCGAGTCCATTTGGCCGGCGGCGGCAGGCCGGCAGACTCGCTCAGACGGTAGCCGCGCTCGGCCTTGCTCGCGGTCTCGATGTGCAGGCCGAGCGGCTGCACCAGGCCCTCGGCGAGCCCGACCAGCGGGCCGATCTCGCCTTCGGTCAGCTCGAGCTCGAGCTCGAGGATGTCTTCGCGCTTGCTTCCCGCCTCGATGATGCCGCGATCGATGCACGCCTGGGCGCTCACGCCATGTCCGAGCGCGAGCGGACCCGAGCGGCGCTCGAAGCGGGTCGCGAACACCGGGCGCAGGTGCCGCGCGAGGCGCACGATGTCCAGGCCCGACGCGGCGCGCACCGCCTCGCGCGGGAAAAGCGCGCAGTCGAGGCGCCCCTTGGGCGCCGCCATCTCCCACTCGGCGCGCGAAGCGAGCGCGCCCTGGGGTCCCTGCGGCAGCTTCAGCGCCTGCAGCCACTTGTGCCCATTGCGGCGCAGGCGCAACGCCGCCCCCGCGCGCTGCAGGCGAAGGTCGGGCGTGTCGTAGTAAGTGCTGTCGACGCGGGTCTTCCGGGGGGGAGCGGCGAATGGCAACAGCCGCGGCGCCCGCGCCGCCGCCCCGGTGTCGAGACGGAACTTCAGCTCGCGTTCAAGGTTCACGAGCGGCGTTATCTGGGGTGACCGATGGGACTCGAACCCACAACAACCGGAATCAC
>Ga0207660_10002416_pt1 | contig 12266 bp, 13 predicted proteins | sample KBSC73BmetaG_FD_184335 | JGI IMG/M metagenome (GOLD analysis project Ga0207660, IMG submission 184335) | Corn rhizosphere microbial communities from Kellogg Biological Station, Michigan, USA - KBS C7-3B metaG (SPAdes) (version 2) | ecosystem: Host-associated > Plants > Roots > Rhizosphere ... | reverse complement strand
CTCTCGTCGGGAGAGGAAGGGAGCAGCTTCAGCTGCGGAAGGGCGAGGGTGGCCGGCCTCACCCCGCTCGTGCTCCGCACGAGTCGTCCCTCTCCCGACGGGAGAGGTTTAACCGCCGATCTTCCGCAGGCGCCGGCGCTGGATCGACGAGCCGATCCCCATCGACTCGCGATATTTCACCACGGTACGCCGCGCCACGTCGAATCCCTTTTCCTTGAGTAGTCCGGCGATCGCGTCATCGCTGAGGATGTCCGTCTCGGCGTCGATCAGCTGCTTGATGGCGGCCTTCACAGCCTCGGCGGCCGCTCCGTCGCCCTCCGCGGATTGCACCCCCGAGCCGAAAAAATATTTGAGCTCGAACAGTCCGCGGTCGCACAGCAGATATTTGTTCGAAGTGACCCGGCTTACCGTCGATTCGTGCATCCCGATCGCCTCGGCGACCTCGCGCAGGGTCATCGGCTTCATCGCCGACACGCCGCGCTCGAAGAAGCCGTGCTGGCGCTTCACGATCTCCGAGACGACCTTGACGATCGTCCGCGCCCGCTGGTCGAGCGCCTTCATGAGCCAATTGGCGCTCTGCAGGCATTCGCTCAGCCACGCTCGCGAGCTTTTGTCCTGCGGCCCGGACTTGAGCTCCTGATAATAGCGGCGGTTGACGAGCAGCCTCGGCAGGGTCGCGGAATTGAGCTCGACCCCAAAGCCGGCGCGGGTCCGGCGCACGAACACGTCGGGCGTCACATCCTGAGCCTCCGCTCCGGAGAAGCGGCAGCCGGGCTTCGGGTCATAAGCCCTCAACTCGCGGATCATGTCGGCGAGATCCTCGTCGTCGACGCCGCAAATGCGCTTGAGGTCGTTGGTGCGTCCCTTGGACAGCAGGTCAAGATTGTCGATCAGCCGCGCCATCGCCGGATCATAGCGGTCCGCGGCCTTCGCCTGCAGCGCGAGGCATTCGGCCAGCGAGCGGGCGCCGACGCCGGGCGGGTCAAGGCCCTGCACGATCCCGAGGGCCTGCTCCACGAGTTCCACCGGCGCTCCCGTGAGCTGTGCGATCTGGTCGAGCGGAACTGCAAGATAGCCGGTTTCGTCCAGCGTCTCCGCGATGATCCGCGCGAGATCGCCGACATCGCCAGACTGGCCGTGGAGCTGGTCGAGGAGATGCTCCGACAGGGACGCCGCGGCATATTGGAGCCGGTCGAAGTCGAACGCCTCCTCGCCGCCGCCCGACGTCACGACGTCGGAATAGCTGTCGGTCTCGAGCGCTTCGGACTGCCAGTCGACATCGAGCGGCCGGTCGTCGTCCGCCTGGCCGCTGATGAGATCGTCGGCGCCCGGATCGTCCGGCGCCTCGTCGGAATCGTCTGCGGTGAAGTCGCCGCTCGGCTGCTCATCGGGCTCCTCCGGCGACGCTTCGAGCAACGGATTTTTCGATACTTCCTCGGCGAGATAGGCGTCCAGCTCGAGGTTGCTCAGCTGGAGCAGCTGGATCGCCTGCCGAAGCTGGGGCGTCAGGACCAGCTGCTGCGATTGGCGGATGCTTAGGGAGGGGCCCAGGCCCATCGCTGGACCTCGTTACAGCGCGAAGCTCTCGCCGAGGTACAGGCGCCGGACCTCCTGGTCGGCGACCAACGCTTCGGGAGTACCAGCGAACAGGACCTGTCCGTCGTAGATGATGCAGGCGCGGTCGACGATGTCGAGCGTCTCGCGGACGTTGTGGTCGGTGATGAGGACGCCAATGTCGCGGCTCTTGAGCTCGCGCACCAGCTCGCGGATGTCTGCGATCGAGATCGGGTCGATGCCGGCGAACGGCTCGTCGAGCAGCATGATCGTCGGCTGAGCCGCGAGCGCCCGGGCGATCTCGCAGCGGCGCCGCTCGCCTCCGGAAAGGGCCATGGCCGGCGAATCGCGCAGCGCCGTCAGCCCGAACTCGCCGAGCAGCTGCTCGAGCCGGTCGCGGCGGGCGGCGGCGTCGGGCTGGGTGACCTCGAGCACCGCGACGATATTCTCCTCGACCGTCATCCCGCGGAAGATCGACGTCTCTTGCGGTAGATAGCCGAGGCCGAGGATCGCGCGCCGGTACATCGGCAGCCCGGTGATGTCCTGCCCGTCCAGGAAGATCCGCCCGCTGTCGGGTTTCACCAGTCCCATGACCGAATAGAAGCAGGTCGTCTTTCCGGCGCCGTTGGGCCCGAGCAGGCCGACCACTTCGCCGCGGTGGACGTCGAGCGAGACGTCGTGGAGAACGGCCCGGCGATCGTAGGACTTGGCGATCGAACGCACCTCGAGACCGCCGCTCACCTGCTGCGCCTCGTTCGAGGGCCGCGCCAGGGTGACAGCTTCGTTCATGAATGGCCTATTGCGATTTCTGCGGCGGGTGCTGCGGCACGGTGAAGTGCCCGGTCACCCGCCCGCCGCTCGCGTTCACGCCCGGCGGCCCGCCGTCGATGACCGCGCGCCCCGAGTCGAGGTCGATGACGAGCCGGGCGCCGTTCACCCGATTGTTCTCGCGCAGCAGCTGCACGTTGCCGATCAACGTGATCAGCTTTCGGTCGAGGTCGTAGATGCCGAGGTCGCCCTTCGCGGTTTCCGACGGACTGCGCACCACCACCCCCCCAGCCGCGTCGAGGCGATTGATCTGAAGACCGCTCGCGCCCTGCCCGCCCGAATAAGCGACGGTCAGGCGTTCGGTGTCGAGCGTCAGATCGGACTGGGTGACGTGGACGTTGCCCGAGAAGACCGCGCGGTCGGCCCGGTCCTGGACCTCGATCCGGTCGGAGGTGACGTCGACCGGCGCGTTGGTGTTGTGCCCGCCAAGCGCCGAGCGCGGCTGCTCCTGCTTGAGCTGGGCGATGCCGGCCGTGGCCGACAGGGCGACTGAGATAGCAAGGATGATGCCAATGGCGCGCATGTGCATCATCTGACCGCCCCCTGGACGATTTTCAAGCGAGCACCGTGGTCGAGCACGACGGTCCGCTCGCCGAGGTCGGCGTGCAGCTGCCCCGCCTGGAACTGGCCGAGGCGCATGGCTCCGGAGACCGGACCTTCGCTGGCGAGCTCGCGCTGCTTGAGGTCGACGACGACGTCGCGCGTCGCCAGCCGGTAGCCGCCGCCGCCCGCGACCTTCACCGGCCCCTCGATCCGGACCTTCTGGCTGTCGAGATTGTAACGGCCCTCGATCGCGCGCAGCAGCAGCGGGCCCTGGGCGAGATCGAGCCGCGCCGACATTCCGCTGATGTCCACGACCGGAACATCGGAGCTGCGCTGGATCGCGCGATTGGCGAGGATCGTGAACTGCTGACCCTTGTTGTCGGTCCCCATGTAGCGCGCCTGCTCGACCCGCATCCGCTCGGGCGCATTCTCGACCTTCTTCTTGTCGAGGATGAAGCTGACGTCGCTTTTCTTGCCGAGCGGAGCGAGGGCGAGGACGGCGATCAGCACGCCGACCGCCATCGGCAGCAGGATCTTCGACCATCGGACTAGCCGGTCGTGCAGGCTTCCCGGAACCGCCCAGCGGTCCTTCCCGGCCCGCGTCGGGACGGCGGTGTCAGGCACTTGGGGCCTCAGCCGTCATGGGCGAAAATGTCCTGCTCGGGCCATCCGGCGAGGTCGAGGAGAGCGCGCGCCGGAAGGAAGTCGAAGCATGCCTGGGCAAGGGCCGTCCGCTCCTCGCGCGCAAGCCGCTCGTCGAGCTTCTCCTTGAGCTGGTGGAGGTAACGGACGTCGCTCGCCGCATATTCGCGCTGCGCGTCGCTGAGCTCGTCGGCGCCCCAGTCGCTGGTCTGCTGCTGCTTGGAAATCTCGACACAGAGCAGTTCCTTGACCAGGTCCTTGAGCCCGTGGCGGTCGGTATAGGTCCGGACCAGCCGCGAGGCGGTCCGGGTGCAATAGAGCGGCGCGGCCATGATCCCGAGATAGGCCTGCATGATGCCGACGTCGAAGCGGGCAAAGTGGTAGAGCTTGAGGCGATTGGGGTCGGACAGCAGCGCCTTGAGGTTCGGCGCCGAATAGTCGCTCCCCCTGGCGAAACGCACGAGATGCTCGTCGCCCTTCCCGTCGGACAGCTGGACCAGGCACAGCCGGTCGCGGCCGGGCATCAGCCCCATCGCCTCGGTATCGACGGCGATCGGGCCGTCGGCGAAGCCGACGTCGGCGGGCAGGTCTTCCTCGTGCAGGTGAACGGCCATTCCTGTTCCTCGGACGGTGATAAGGGACGTGCTTTAGTCCCCCTCCCGCCTGCCTTGCCAGCCCCGTCAAAATTCACTGCGATTTGAATCGACTAGAGCCGCCTCCAATTTTGCTGTAATGACGTGAACGGTGCGTGAGTGGATTACGCGTCATGACCGGTTGCGCCTTTTTGCCCGAGCGCGTTGGTTTCTGGGGTCAACGGGCAGTTTAAGTTCGGACGGATATGGGTTTCGATAGAGGGCGCAAAGGTGAGCGCGGTGGTCGCGGTCGCGACAAGCGCGACAGTTTCGGCGAAGAAAGTGTTCCGGAGTTTGGCGGCGGTTTCCAGGAGCGCGGCGGCTATGGCGGCCGCGGCGGCTACGGCGACCGTGGCGGCTTTGGCGGCGGCGGCGGCGGCGGCGGCGGTGGCTACGGTGACCGTGGTGGCTTCGGCGGCGGCGGCGGTGGCGGTGGCTATCGCGGCGGCGGCGGTGGCGGCGGCGGCTTCCGCGGCGGCGGCGCGGGCGGAGGCGGAATGCCCCCGCAGGTCGTCGGCGAGGGCAAGGGCATCGTCAAATTCTTCAACCCGCAGAAGGGCTTCGGCTTCATCGTGCGCGACGACGGCGGCGAGGACGTGTTCGTCCATATCTCCGCGGTCGAGCAGGCGGGCCTTGCCGATCTCGCGGACGGCCAGCCGCTCGAGTTCACGCTCGTCGATCGCGGCGGCCGAATCTCCGCGACCAACCTTCGGATCGAGGGCGAGCCGATGGCGGTCGAGCGGGCCGAGCGCGGGCCGCAGCGCCAGCTGACCGGCGAAAAGGCGCAAGGCACGGTCAAGTTCTTCAATGCGATGAAGGGCTTCGGCTTCATTCAGCGCGACGACGGCCAGCCCGATGCGTTCGTACACATCTCGGCTGTCGAGCGCGCGGGCATCCCGACGCTCAACGAGGGCGACCGGCTCGAGTTCGAGCTCGAGGTCGACCGGCGCGGCAAGACCGCCGCGGTCAACCTCCAGACGATCAGCTAGACCGAATCAGTTCGGGGGCGAGAGGGCCGGCGGAGGAAGCTTCGCCGGCCCTTTTCCTTGCTACAATGCACTCGCGTAGAAGGCGGCGAGGTCGGCCTTGAGCTGGTGCGCCGAGGCCGGGTCCGTGTACATCATGTGGCCCGCAGGATAATAAGTGTAGCGGATGTTCGCCTGGAGCTGAGGCTCCAGCGCCATGTGCTTGAACTCATATTCCGCGCCGTGGAACGGCGTCGCGAGATCGTAATAGCCGTTCACCGACAGGATCTTCATCCGCGGATTCTGACGCATCGCGGTTGCGAGATCGACGCTGGTGTCGGCGATCTGCTGCTGGCCGTCGGGCGCGTTGTGGGTGAACTCCCAGTTCGAATCGCCGCCGTAGATCCCGCCGTAATTGTTCGGCCGGTACACCAGCGGAGTCTTGTAGCCGAGGTCGCGGAACAGATAATCGTTGAGCGCGCCGACGAACGCGCCGGTGATCGCGCTGCCCTGCGGATCATAGTCGGCGCTGGCGCCCACATTGTCCGGCTCGGTTCCGACATAGCGCGAATCGATTCGCCCGATGACCTGGTGCCGGTCGCGCAACAGCTCGCGCTGGAAGCGGTCGGGCTGGACGCGCAGGTTGGAGCGGAGGATGTAGTCGGCCGAGAGGCCGGTCAGCTGCGCCATCTGCTGCGCGACCGACTGCTTCTCCTCGTCGCTCAGCGCATTCCCCTTCTGGAGCGCCGCCGCATAGGGGCCGCTTGCGAACTGGCGCGCCTGGTCGAGGAAGGATTCGAGCGGCGGCTTGTTTGCGATCTTGCCGTGGTACCAGGCGTCGGCCGCATAGGTCGGAAGGAAGTTGATCAGCGACTGGTCACCCTGGAAGTCGGCGAAGTTGAACACCGTCGAGACGAAGGCGATTCCGTTCAATTGCACGCCGGCGTCGAGCAAGGAATTGGCGAGGCCCGCGGCGCGCGTCGTGCCGTAACTCTCGCCAATGATGAACTTGGGGCTGTTCCAGCGCTGGTACTTGGTGAGGTAGCGCTGGATGGTGCGGGTGAAGGCGTCGAGGTCCTTGTCGACCCCGAAGAAGTCCTTCGGCTCGGCCTTGCCGATCTCGCGCGACAGGCCGGTCGTCGGGGCGTCGATGAACACGATGTCGGTGACGTCGAGCAAGGTGTCGGGATTGGCGCCGTAGCGGAAGGGCGGGCCCTGAATCGTCTCCGGGATCGAGGCGTCGACCTTGATCGGCCCGACCGATCCCATGTGCAGCCACATGGTCGAGGAGCCGGGGCCTCCGTTGAACATGAAGGTCACGGGCCGCGGGGTCGCGCTCGGGATCGTGTAGGCGACGTAGAACATGCTCGCCCTGGGCTCGCCCTTGTCGTTGCGGATCGTCAGGTGGCCCGGGGTGACGGTGTAGGAGAGCGTGCGGCCGTGGAACGGGATCGAGCGCTTCACCGGCTGCGCATCTTCCTCGACGCTCGCCTTGACGGTGTCGGCGTCGGGCTTCTTCGCCTCTTCCTTGACGTCCTTGGACGGAACGTCGCCGGCCGGCTGGTCCGCCGCATAGGCCGCGCTCGAAAGGAGCAGCGAGAGGGCAAGCAGGGTAGAGCGCATCATTGTCCTTTCATCGGGATGACTTTGCCCTCGACCATGACATAGGCGACGCGCTGCACCGCCGCCGGATCGACCAACGGGTCTCCATCGACTGCGATCAGGTCGGCGGACTTGCCGGGGTCGAGCGTTCCGGTTTCGGCGGAGAGGCCCATCAGCGCCGGGCCGCCCTTTGTCGCGGCGATCAGCGCGTCGCGCGGGCTCATTCCGCCCTTGCTGACCATGAGCTCGAGCTCCTTGTTGGCCTCGGTATGCGGAGCGACCGCGCTGTCGGTGCCGAGGGCGATGTTCACGCCGTTGCGATAGGCGAGGTTGAGGCCCTTTCCCCAGACCGAGAAGGTCTGGCGCGCCTTGGCCTCGGATGCAGGGGCGAGCTTGCCCGAGCCCATCACCCGCTCGACGCCGCTGAACGCCATCAGCGTCGCGACATAATAAGTGCCGCGCGCTTTCATGTCCTTGACGCCCTGTTCGTCGATGAAGGTGCCGTGCTCGATCGAATCGACGCCCGCGCGCACCGCCGCGTCGATGCCCTTCGCGCCATGCGCGTGGGCGGCGACCTTGAGGCCCATGAAGTGCGCCATATCGCAAATGGCCTTCATCTCCTCGTCGGTGAAATGCTGCTCGAGCCCGCGCGCGCCGGGATCGAGAACCCCGCCCGTCGCCATGATCTTGATGACGTCGACGCCGGCGGCGGCGAGCTTGCGCACCGCCTTCTGGCATTCGTCGGGACCGGTGCAGACCTCGGGGTTGAGGTGCGCCTCATTGACCGCCTCGGCGAGCTCGGGCGGGAGGCCGGTCGCATAATCGGCATGACCGCCGATGATCGACAGGGGCTCCCCGGCGACCTTGATCCTGGGGCCCGGGAAGCGTCCTTCCGCGACCGCGTCGCGAACCGCGGTGACCGCGCTCGTGTCGCCGCCGAGGTCGCGCACGGTGGTGAAGCCGCCCTGCGCCATCTCGAGCGCATGGGTGAGGCCGACGGTGGCCCCGTAAGGCACCGAATATTTCTGAGTGAAGCCCTGGTACCAGGGTTCGCCCGACGTTCCGGTCAGGTGGACGTGGACGTCGGTCATCCCCGGCATGACGGTTCGGCTGCGCTCGTCGACCACGATTGCGCCCGCGGGGGCGGTGAAGCCGTTGTCGATCCGCGTGATCCGCCCGTTGTCGACGACGACCGTAGAAGCGCCGCGCGCGGGCTGAGCCGCATCGACGATCAGATGGCCAGCCTGGATCGCATAGGTTGCGGCATCGGCTGTCGCCGTCATCGCCAACGCCGCTGCGCCGGCAAGCAATTGCTTGAACATGAATCCCCCTTCACCCCGGAAGAGAGGGATGCTTAGCCTTCGTTAGTGCAGGCGTTCAAGTTACCATTGCCAGCAACGTCGCGAGCCGGTCGGCCTCGGCTGCGGGCTTGTCGGTGCGGATCCGGCTGATTCGCGGGAAGCGCATTGCTAGCCCGGACTTGTGGCGCGTGCTCTCGTGGATCGAATCGAACGCGACCTCGAGGACCAGCTGCTTCTCGACCTCACGCACCGGGCCGAAGCGCTGGACGGTGTGCCCGCGGATCCAGCGGTCCAGCCATTTCAGCTCCTCGTCGGTGAAGCCGAAATAGGCCTTGCCGACCGGGAGGAGCTCATTCTGCTCGGACCAGCAGCCGAACGTATAGTCGCTGTAATAGCTCGATCGCTTCCCCGAACCGCGCTGCGCATACATCAGCACGCAGTCGGCGGTCAGGGGATCGCGCTTCCACTTGTACCACAGGCCGGCGCGGCGCCCGCCGACATAAGGGCTGTCGCGGCGCTTCAGCATGATGCCCTCGATCGACGCATCGCGGGCGTTAAGCCGGAGGTCCTCCAGCGCCTCGAAGCTCTCCGCCTCGATCAGCTGCGACACGTCGAAACGCTCGGCGTCGAGTTGCGCAGCGAACCGCTCGAGCCGCTCGCGCCGCTCAGTCCAGTCGAGCTCGCGAAGGTCCTCCTCGCGGTCGAACAAGATGTCGTAGAGCCGGACGAAGGCGGGGTATGACGACAGCATCTTCTGGCTGACTGTCTTGCGCCCGAGCCGTTGCTGGAGCGCGTTGAAGCTCGCCGCCGCGCCGCCGTGGACGTCGGCCATGCCCTGATCTTCGCCGCGCACCAGCAGCTCGCCGTCGAGCGCCCCCAGCGCCCGAAACGCTTCGGCGACATCGGGAAAGCTTCCCGAAATATCGTCTCCGGTTCGGCTGTACAGCCGGGTCTGCCCGCCCGCGTGGACGAGCTGGACGCGGATTCCGTCCCATTTCCACTCAGCGGCATAGTCGTCGAGCGAAACGCGGGTTTCTTCGAGCGGATGCGCGAGCATGAACGGACGGAAGACCGGCACGTCGCGCACCGACGGCTGCCCGGTCCGGCCCTCGGCCCAGTCGAACAGCTCGGTGAAGGGCGGCGCGATCCCGTGCCACACCTCCTCGACCGCCTCGACTTCCAGCCCGAAGGCGTCGGCGAATGCCTGCTTGGCGAGGCGCGCGCTGATCCCGACCCGCAGGCCTCCGGTCGCGAGCTTCAGAAGCGCGAAGCGGCCCGAGGCGTCGAGGTGATCGAGCATGGAGGCGAGCGCGCGCGGCGCTTCGAGCCGGGAGACGGACCGCAGCCGCTCCACCGCATCGCCGATCCGGATCGTCGCGTCGTCGGCTTCGGGAACGCCGGTCGCCGACGTCGGCCAAAGCAAGGCGACGGTCTCGGCCATGTCGCCCACATAGTCGCGGCTCATGTAGAGAAGAACCGGATCGACGCGCTCCTCCGCGATCGCGCGGACCGCGGCATGCTTGACCGCGGGGATGCTGAGCGTGCCGGTCAGCGCCGCGAGGCCGAAACCGCGGTCCGGGTCCGGGGTCTCCTTGAGATAGTCGCCGATCAGCCGCAGCTTCGTGTTGCGCGAGCGCGTGTAGACGAGGTCGTCGAGCAACTGCGAGAAGGCGCGCATTGCGCCTCTAATGCATGAACCCGCCTACGGTGTCAGTGGAGACGGGCGGCGAGCGCGGCGAGGATCGTGTCGCAGTCGCTTTCCGAGCGGCTGTCGATCGCATCGTCGAGGCGCTCGATACACGATTGCACCGCGATCCGGTGCCCGGGGAGGAGCGCGAGCTGGGCGGAGCAGCGCGCAAGGCCTTCGAGCGTCGCAAGCCCGTTCGCGACGGCGAGCTGCCGGATCGCGTCCATCCTGGCGTAGAGATCGAGCGGGGAGAGGCGCGGGCCCGCATCGCGGATTTCGGCGACTCGAAGGCCGACTTGCATCCTCACGTTGGCGAGCGGATCGGCAGCCATAAACCCCCTCCTGTTGAACGCAGGGTCTCTCAAGAAAGTTAAGCTGCCGTTACGATCCTGTGTCGCGAGCGCTGCATGTGATAGGATTTGACCAGCGATTGCCGCGTGGGGATGGCACATGATTCTTCGCCGAGTCCGCGAGCATGTCACCGGTCACAATTGGTTCGCGGTCGCCGTCGACTTCGTCATCGTCGTCATCGGCGTCTTCGTCGGAATCCAGGCCAGCAACTGGAACCAGGCTCGGACGGAGCAGGCCCAAGCCCGCGAATATCGCGCCATGCTTCTCAACGACCTCGACGCCAATCTGGAAAATCTGGCGACCCGCAAGCGCTATTACACTTGGGTCAGGAACGAAGCCCTCGCCACGCTCGCCGATCTCCAGCGGCCCGCAGGCAGCCTCGACCAGCAATTTCTCGTCCACGCCTATCAGGCGACGCAGATCCTGCCGTGGGCGCTCAAGCGCAACACCTATGACGAGATCGTTTCGACCGGCGCCATCGCCGGCCTCGGCGATTCCCTGCTCCGCGACAAGATTTCCAATTATTATGTCACATCCGACGTCACCGGCGCGAATATCTCGGTGATTCCACCGTACCGCGACATCGTCCGGCGGGTGATGCCCTACGCGGCCCAGCAAGCCATCCGCGCCCATTGCAACGAGCGGATCGTCCCCAACAGCCGCGGGTCAAACGACATGATCCTGCCCGAAGGGCCGTGCGCGCTTGGCCTCGACCAAGCGCCAGTGCGGCGCTCGATCGCCCAAGTGCATGACTGGCCCGGGCTTGAGCTGGACCTCAACCGGCAGATCGTCGATCTCGATCAAAAGCTGATCAGCGTCGATGCCATCTCGGGACGGGCGAGGGCGCTCAAGGCCGCGCTGAAGGACGCCGACCGATAGCGCCAATCTTGACAAATGCGCCCGTGCCCATCACAGGCTCCGGCCCACGGGCGGCGGAAGGCCGCTTTTTCTTTTTCAAGCATTTGGGACTGTCCGATGGCCAAGCCGGCAACCGTCAAGATCAAGCTCGTCAGCACCGCGGACACGGGCTTCTTCTATGTGACCAAGAAGAACCCCCGCACCCAGACCGAGAAGCTGAGCTTCAAGAAGTACGACCCGAAGGTGCGCAAGCACGTCGAGTTCAAGGAAGCCAAGATCAAGTGACGCCTGGCGCGAAAGCGCCGCGTCATCCCGGACTTGATCCGGGATCCACCTTCCTTCTTGCGACAAATGGAAAAGGTGGATTCCCGCTTTCGCGGGAATGACGACTAATCCTGCGCCACTTCCTCGTGCTTTCCCGCAAGCAGCTCGTCGACCGTATGCGCGAACCTCGCCACGGAGATCGGCTTCGACACATAGGCCTGCGCCCCCGCGGCGCGGATCCGCTCCTCGTCGCCCCGCGCGGAATAAGCCGTCACCGCCATGATCGGCACCTCCGCGAGCTGCGCGTCTCCTCGGATCATTCGAATGAGTTCGAGTCCGCTGACGTGCGGCAGCTGGATGTCGGTGATCACCAGGTCCGGCGAGAAGCTCCGCGCGGCGTCGAGCGCGTTGCGGCTGTCGGTCACGGCCTCAGGCTCGTGTCCGTGCGCGGCGAGGAGGTCGCAGAACAGCTTGATGTTGAGCGCATTGTCCTCGACGATCAGGATCTTGGCCAATTCCCACCCCCACTAGCTTGCGGTTGAATGTAAGGCTTTGCACTCCGATACGCCAACGGGCCCCCGAAGGGATGCCGCTGCTATTGCCCTTGCCGCGCTTGCGGCAACGCTTGGTGACGAGCGGCGGGCTCAACGGTTCATCGACCTGACCGGAATCGGGACAGACGAGCTTCGCGCCCGACTCGGCGAGCCGGCCCTCCTCGCCGGAGTCATACGCTTCCTCGAAGCCCACGAGCCCGATCTCCTCTCCGTTTCGGAGGCGCTTGGCGTTTCGCCCGATGTGCTCGTAGAGGCACGGCGCGAGCTGGAAGGGACATGATGAAGACGATCCTGATCACGGGCGCCACCGCCGGTTTCGGTGAGGCCGCCGCGCGCAAGTTCGTCTCGGGCGGGTGGAATGCGATCGGCACCGGCCGGCGCGGCGACCGCCTGAAGCGGCTTCAGGATGAGCTCGGCGATTCGTTCCTGCCGCTGGAGATCGACATGCGCGACCGCCCGGCGCTCGAGGGCATCGCCGATCTGTC
>Ga0207660_10002414_pt1 | contig 12267 bp, 11 predicted proteins | sample KBSC73BmetaG_FD_184335 | JGI IMG/M metagenome (GOLD analysis project Ga0207660, IMG submission 184335) | Corn rhizosphere microbial communities from Kellogg Biological Station, Michigan, USA - KBS C7-3B metaG (SPAdes) (version 2) | ecosystem: Host-associated > Plants > Roots > Rhizosphere ... | reverse complement strand
GGTCCCGACGAGATTCGCCGAGAGGCTGACCTGGTCGAGCTGGTGCGAAATGTTCCCGTACGTCGCATTCGCGTCGAGCGTGATCGACTGATACGGATTGACGCGAAGGTTCGCGGTGAGCGGCGTGAACTTGTGCTTCCCGGCGCCGGGCAGCACGCTCGCGTTGGGGAACGGATCCGACAGCGCGATGCTTTGGCGCAGCCCGAACGACATGACCTCGCGCGCGTTGCCGTTCGGGCCGGCCTCCTTGCCGAGGATGCGCTGCGTCAGCGAATACTCGACCGAGTGCTGCACGATCGGCAGGGCCGGCGTGTCGACGAGGTCGAAGCGGACGATCTCGTCCTGGTTGGTGACGTTCGTCGTGTAGACGTAGCGCACGCGCGGCTCGATCACGTGCTTGAACTTCGTGAAGCCGCCGATCGAGCGGTTGAACACGCGCGAGAACGACGGTCCGATCGTTTCGACCTGGCCTTGCGCGTAGAAGCGCGTCAGCGGATCGTCGTCGTGTACCACGCCGGCGGCGTCGCGGCTGGCGGAGTAGTACGTCTCGCGCAGCGAGATCTGCGGCTTGACCGACAGCCATGGCGGCGTGCGCATCTGCAGCGACACGGTCGGGAAGAAGTCGGTGCGGAAGTAGTCCGCGCTGATCGTGCGCACGTCGTTGGCGATCGCGCCGGTGCGCAGGTGCGACGACGACGACTCGAGCGCGAAGTAGAGCGGCGACCCGAGGATGCGCTGCGGATACATGCGGAACTGCAGCGACGGCAATTGCTCGTAGCGCTGCCGCGTGTCGCCGAAGATGAGGTCGCGCCGGTCGGTGAGCACGTTGAACGAATACGTCGGACGGTTCTTCGTCACGTACGCCGATGAGTAGATGTTCGAGAGCGTGTGCAGCTCCGGGTCGTTGTCGTACTGGCGGAAGAAGTCGAGGTTCGAGTAGTCCTGCACATCGACGACGCCGCGGAATCCGCCCGGCAGATTCTCCTGCGCGTGGCGGTACTGGTACTTCCACTCGATGCGGTCGTTCTCGACGTTGTTCACCGCGTGCGCGCGCAAGTCGCCGATCTTCACGTTCTCCGACGGCACGTAGCGCACTTCGACGCCGGCGCCGAAGTATCGATTCGTGCTGACGTCGGCGTACACGGTGGCGTCGGCGGAGTCGCCGACCGGGAGGAAGTAGCCGTTCTCCAGGCGCGCGCCGAACTTGCTCGTGACGCGGATGCGCGGGATCAGCAATCCCTGCGAGCGCTCGCGCTTCGTCGGCCACACCATGCGCGGCGCCCAGAAGATCGGCACGCCGCCCGCGCGGAACGAGAGGTTGCGCATGTGCGCGTAGTCGTCGATGGTGACGTCCGCGCTGCCGACGTGAAACGACCACGCCGGGCGATCGAGGTCGCATGAGGTGAAGATGCCGTTCGACATCCGGTACGTGTCTTCGTCGATCTTCTCGATGCGATCGCCGGCGAAATACATCGACGGGTCCATCGTGGCGGTGGCGTTGAAGAACGTGCCGGTCTTGCTGTCGAGGTTGTAGATGGCCTGCGTGGCGGTGATGCGCGTCGGGCCCTGGTCGATGATGACGTTGCCCTCGGCGACGACGTCTTTCGTTTTGTGATTGAGCGTGAGCTTGTCGGAGCGCAGCTTGATGTCCTGATACTCGACGTGTACGTCGCCGGTGAGGATCGCGTACTCGTCTTTCTGCGCTTCGACGACGCCGTCCTTGCCGACGGTCCATTTGATTTCACCGCCGCCCGGCTTCGGCCCCGGCATGAACTTGAATTTCGGTCGCTCTTGAGCGGATGCGAGGGTGGTGGCGGCGAGGAGGAGGCAGAGTGCGAATCTACGCATTCGTGGAGGCATTCTAACCGGCATCGCTCGCCTGCGCGCGCATCGCGCGATCGATGCGGGCCATGTCCTGCAGCTGCATCCGCAGCTTGATGACTTCGAGTTGATAGAGGCGGGCGATCTCCTCGGCGCGCCCGCGCTGCTGGCGCTTCCGCAGCGCGATCTTGTTCGCGACGCGCACGAACTCGCGATGCGCGCCGCGTTCGTGCCAGCCGCCCGATCCGAGCCGGAGGATCGGGTGGGCGGTGATGCGGACGTCCTCGTCGTGCATTACGCCGAGCGCGGCTTCGTGGCGCAGCTCGCCGCGGATGACGGGGGACTCCTTGAACACGGTTCCGATGATGATCAGCGGGATGATCGCGGCGGCGCCGATCGCGATGGAGCGCTCGGGAAGCATGAGCAGCGACGGCAGCCAGGCGGCGAAGATCGCGACGGCCATCGTGATCGCGTCGATCGCGACCTGCTTGCTCTTGTCGCGCACGTGCGTGAGCCCGAACGTGATGCCGTAGCCCGCGACCGCTCCGGCGAGGATGCACTGCGCGAATCGCAGCAGCTCGGGCTCGCCGCGAAACGCGAGCGGCACGGCGGCGGCGGCGCCGGTCATCGCGCCCAGGACCATGCCGTCGGCGGGCTCGCTCTCGCGGCCGGTGAGGCGGACGTAGAGCGCGGCCAGCGTCAGGATCCCGCCGATCGCGATCGGGCTGTCGAGGAACCAGAGGATCCCGCCCGCGATCGCGCCCACGATGAAGGGCACGCTCGTGTCGCGAACGAAACCGCTGTCGAGCGTCTTGAAGTACGCCGCCATCGCAAGTACGGCGACGAAAGACGGGATCAGTACGAATGCGAGGACGGGGTCGGACATGCGTTGATCGGATGCTTCAAAAAGTAGCGGCGCGAGCGCTCGATGTCCTGCCGGATCTGGTTCGTCAGCTCGAGCGCGGAGCGGAACTGCTGCTCGCGCCGCAGCAGCTGATGGAAGTAGAGCCGCACCGTGTCGCCGTAGACGTTCGAGTCGAAGTCGAAGATGTGGCTCTCGATCGTCGTCGCGTAGTTCTCGTACAGCGTCGGACGCACGCCGATGTTCGTCACGCTCTCGAACGAGCGGGAAAAGCTCTCGAAGTTGGACGTCGTCACGTACACGCCGCCGCCGGGAAACAGGTCGTTGGCTGGATCGACGTTCACGGTCGGGAAGCCGATCTTGCGGCCGAGACGGCGGCCCGTGGCGACGCGGCCGTCGATGAAGTACGTGCGGCCGAGGGCCAGGGAGACGATGTGCATGGCCCCTTTGGCGATCGCGTCGCGCACGATCGAGCTCGAGACGCGCATGCCGCGGCACTTCACGTCGCCGAGGCCGATCACGTCGAAATGGAAGCGCTGGCCCGCGGCGGAGAGCTTCTCGAGATTCCCCTCGCGGCCCGCGCCGAAACAGAAATCGCGACCGATGCGCACTTCCTTCACGTTCAGCGCCGCGACGAGAAACTCCTCGATGAAGCGGTCCGCCGTCCAGCGCGAGAACTCGTGCGTGAACGGCACGATCAGCAGCGCGTCCACGTCCATCGCGCGCAGCAGCTCTTCCTTCTGCGCGATCGTGAGGATCTGCTTCGGCACGCGGTCCGGCGCCACGATCGACAGCGGATGCGGATGAAACGTGATCACCGCCGACGGACGCCCCAGCTCACGCGCGCGCTCCACCACGCCGCGCACGATCTCCTGATGCCCGACGTGCATGCCGTCGAAGTTCCCGATCGTCGCCACGCACCCGCGCGGGAGATCGGTTTGGCGGAGGGGATCGTTGAGGACGAGCATGTGCTGAGCGGGCGGAGTGTAGCTCACGCCAACCGCAACATCGGCGCCGGTAGCGATATCTCGTCCCACGACGGCGCGGTCTCGCCGAGCATCGCGGCGAACGCCTCGACCATCTGCGGGTCCCACTTCCCGCCCGCCGACTCGCGGCGCAGCGTCGCGATCGCGGCCTCGTGCGTCAGCGGGGCGGGGCGGTACGCGCGGTGCGACGTCAGCGCGTCGTAGGCGTCCACGATCGACATCAGGCGCACCTCGTACGGAATCGCGTCGCCGCGCAGGCCGTCCGGATAGCCGCGGCCGTCGTAGCGCTCGTGATGGTGGCGGATCAGCTTCAGCACCGACGTCAGCGTCGTCAGCGGGCGCACCATCTCCTCGCCGATCACCGGATGATCGATCACGCGCATGAACTCCTCGCGCGTCAGCGGTCCCTGCTTGTTCAGCAGGCTCTCCGGCACCGCGATTTTGCCGATGTCGTGCAGCAGGCCCGCGATGCGGATCCGTTCCGCGTCGCTCGGGCGCATGCCGAGGTGCAGGGCGAACGTGCGGGCGAGATCGCCGACGCGCTGGGAGTGGCCGCGCGTATAGCGGTCCTTCGCCTCCAGTGCCAGCGCGAGCGCGCAGATCACGTTCTGCGTCTGCTCGAGATCCGCGTGATACTCCTTGATCCGCAGCAGCGAGTGAATGCGCGTCACGAGCTCGAGACGGTTGAGCGGATAGCTGATGAAGTCGTCCGCGCCGGCGACGATCGCCTCCTGCCGCATCTGGTTGTTGCGATGCGACGTCAGCACGATCACCGGCAGGAACTCCCATCGCCGGTCGCTGCGCAGCGCCTTGAGCGTCGTCGTTCCGTCCTGATCGGGCATCACCAGGTCGAGCAGCACGATGTCGACCGGCTCGCGCTCGAGCACCTGCAATGCCTCGCGTCCGTTCTCGGCGAGCACCGCGTGCATGCCTTCCTGGCCGATCGTCGCCGCGACGAGCTCGAGGTTCAGCTTGTTGTCGTCGACGCACAGCACGCGCGTCTCCGGAACCCTGCGCGGACGCATGTGCTTCGACATGACCGCTTTCGGCGTTTCCTCGCCGAGGGACGCGCCGAGGAGGCGGACGAGATCGACCTCGTGCGCGCCGCCTTCCGCCTCGGCGAGGAGCCGCGCCAGCGCGTCCTGCAGCGGCAGCTCCATTTCGTGATGGAGCTCGTCGAGCCGGTTTGCCACCCCCACGATCTGCGCCTCGAGCGGGATCTGATCGCCGGTGAGCCCGTCCGGGAAGCCCTTGCCGTCGATCCGCTCGTGGTGCCAGCGGACGATCGGCACGAACTGGCTGAACGTGATCATCGGCTCGAGGATCGACGCGCCCATGCGCGTGTGATCGGCGACGATCGCGCGCTCCCCGTCCGTCAGCGACGTCGCGGTGAGGAGATGATCGGGAATGCCGATCATGCCCACGTCGTGCAGCATCGCGCCCTTCACGACAATTTCTTTTTCTTCCGGCGACAGGCCGAGCTTCATGCAGAGATGCGCGGCGTATTCGGCGACGCGCTGCACGTGGCCCATCGTGCGCGGGTCCTTGCTCTCCAGCGCGCTCGTGAGCGCCATGATGATGTTCTCGCTGGAGTCGAGCTCCTTGCGGAGATTGCGGATCTTGATCAGCGAGCGGATGCGCGTCCGCAATTCATCACGGTTGATCGGTTTGTTCAGAAAGTCATCCGCCCCGCACTCCAGCGCCCGGATCTTGTCCTCGGTGCCGGTGAGCGCGGTGAGCATGAGGATCGGGATCGTGCGTCCGCCCGGCGAGCTCTTGATGCGCGAGCACGCTTCGTAGCCGTCGACGTTCGGCATCATCACGTCGAGGACGATGATCGACGGGTCGTGCTTCGGATAGAGGTCGATCGCTTCCTGTCCGTCGTGCGCGAGAACGGCGTCGTAGCCCCAGCTGGAGAGGTATTCCTCCAGCAGCTGGAGATTCTGTTCGTTGTCGTCGACGGCCAGGACGAGGTCACGCTCGTCTTCGGGCTCTTTCACGGCGGCGATCGTCATAAGTGGCGGTGAACCACGCGAAAGTATACGCCTCAGAACATCGCCGCCTGCTCGGGCGGATAGATGACGCAGTCGCCCGCGATGCGCGCCATTTTGCTGAGCTTGTGCGGCTGCGCGGATCCGGGTCCGACGATGTGCAGGACTTCGATGCCGCGCCGCACGAGTTCGTCCGCCAGCAGGTTGCGATGACACCGCCACGGCACCGCCTCGGCACACATGACCGCCGTCTCGCGCTCGCTATCCAACAGTCGATCGACGGCCGCTTTGAACTCGTCCGTACACATGTAGTCCGCGTATCCGCGGAACTGCTCGTTCTCCCACGCCGTGTTGCGCGAGTCCTTCGCCGGCGTTCGCCGTCCGCCGAGATCCTCGAAGTGCTCGTAGACGATGTTGTCATCCTGAGTCGCGAAGACGGCGAAGGACCCCCGGAGCGCCTCCCTCGAAAAGTGCGGATGCCGCCGCGATCCCGGATAGCGCCGCACGTCCGCGAGCCGTGTCACGGAATGCTCACGAAGCAGCGCGACGAGCTCGTCCAGAGTGCGGGTGGAATGGCCGATCGTGTAGATTCGATTCATATGACACGGTTACCCAGTTGCCCGGTTACCCAGTTCCCCGGTGCTCCGCCGGGTAACCGGGCAACCGGGTAACCGGGCAACCACGTACCCAAAAATGGCCTACTACGCCGACCATGCGCAACAGCTCAAACGCGACCTCGCCACCGAGATTCCGGCGGAGGCCCTGCGCGAGCTGCACCGCAAGCGGCCGCTGCTGCACGCGCTGATCGCGTTCGCGAATTTCGCGGCGGTCGTGCTGTCCGCCGCCGCGATCATCCGGCTCGATCATTGGTACTGGTGGCTCCCGCTCGCGTTCATCGCCGGCTTCGGCGTGTTCAACTGCACGGTGCTGCTGCACGAGGTCGTACACCGCGCCGTGATCACCTCCTCGAACGAGCGCACCTACCGTTTCCTCGGACTGCTGTACGCGATCCCGAGCGGCATCTCGTCCTCGCAGTTCACGCGCTGGCACCTCGATCACCACGCGGGACTCGGATCGTACGAGGAGGACCCGAAGCGGCACTACCTCTCGCCGAAGAGGAACGCGCGCTGGTTCAAGCTGCTCTACTTCACGCCCGCGCTCTTCCCGATCTACTTCCGCGCCGCCGCGAAGGAGGCCGCGTCGTACGAGCCCGAGCTACGCAAGCGCATCGCCCGCGAGCGCCTCGCCACGATCGCCTTCCAGCTCTCCGTCCTCGGCCTGATCGCATGGTTCGGCGGCTGGATGATCGCGTTCAAGGTCTACATCGTCCCGATCTTCTTCGTCTTCCCGATCGCCTTCGCGCTCAACCGCCTCGGCCAGCACTACGACATCAACCCGAACGACCCCGCGAACTGGTCGACGCTCGTGAAGAGCTCGTGGTTCTGGAACACGATCTACCTCTTCTCCAACTTCCACCTCGAGCACCACTACTTCCCCAGCGTCCCCTTCTACAACCTCCCGCGCCTGCAGCGCCTCCTGCTCCCCTTCTACGCCAAACGCGGCATGACCCCGCGCGGCTACGTGGAGCTGGTCTGGCGCTACATCGTCTTAAACCGCAAACCCCACACGGACTGGGGTGGGGAAGTCGTGAGTGGAGCGGCGGCCGCTTCGGCCGCTGATTGATCATTTCTCCTTCGGCTTCGGCGGAATCACCTTCCCGTACTGCTTCTCGTGCGCCTTCCGCATCGCCTCCACGTGCGGAATCAGCTCGGCGTTTGCCGGATCCTTCGCCAGCTCCTCGGCGATGTAATACACGCGCAGCGCTTCTTTGTACGCCTTCTCCATCCGCCGGTCGATGACCGTCTCCATCTGATGCGCGAGCGTCTCCAGCGCGTCGACCGCGGCGTCCTCCTCGAACTCCGTCTCCGCGTTCGCGCTCTGCGCCACGTACTTCGCCGGCGGCGGACTGTCGACATGCCGGCGTTCGGTCGTCAGCGCCGCGCGCTCCTCGGGTGTGAGATCCTGCTGGAAGATCGCGCTCACCTCCGCGACCGTCTTCAGAATCGCCGCCGTGTCGATCTTTTTCTCTTCTGCCATGCAACCTCCCCGAAGTGTCCGGGCGCGCTGCAGCACGCCCGGACTGCCCCTTCACGATACTGCAATCAAGCCTGGGGCTTGGCTTTGATCTCAGGCTCCGGCTGCGGCTGTGCCTTGCGGGAGCGCTTCCGTCCGAACCGGTTGAGCCGCTGCATCTCTTCGACGTGCGGCACGAGCGACTCGTGCGCCGGATCGCGTGCAAGGTTCTGGCAGATGTTGAACGTCTGCAGCGCGGCCAGGCCGATGCGCTTGCGGCGCATCGTGTTTGCCACGACGACGAGTTGCAACATCGCGCGCAGCTCGCCGGCAACCGCGGACCAGCGGTCGGCGACCGCGATCTCCTGCCGCACGTCTTCATCCGTGCGGCCGAGGGCGGTCTGGACCGGGGTCGAGGCGCTGGTCGCGTTGAGCGATGCCTGCACGAACTCCGGGTTGGCGTGGCCGAGACGGTTTCCTTTCACCGTCTGCGGCAACGTCTGCAGCTCCGGGAGCTGATCGCGCAGTGCGCGCAGCTGCCGGAAGAAGTCCTCGGGACTGAGGGCCGGCGTCTGGGTATCCGACCCTTCGACTTTGTTGTTTGCCATGATCTCTTCACCTCCTTTCCGTTCAAATGTATCCATGGGTCGGTTGTCACCGGCAACGCGCCGGTGATGGGTTGATAAAACCCCGAGGTCTAGACGCTCGGGAGCTCCGGCGTCCCGTGGTAAGGAGGAGCACCGCTCAACTCCCAGGTAACGGCGAAAGGGGTGTAGCTCAACCCCACACTGTCGACCGCCGCACCTACTACCGCGGGACATGGGAGGAGCACGGCTCCACTCCCCATACGCCGGTCGGCCGTTACACAAGCAAACGCACCGGTGATGTGGGGTCGCATAACACTAGGTCGTCAGTAGCTATTCCAAGGCACTCGAAAAAATTCTCTAGTGCCCGCAACCTACTGATATCCCTGAACGAAGTTCAAAACGCATGAGCGAAATGCCCATACGCGTGACGAGAAATTCAATACGCATGACGCATTTCGCAAAAACGTTTTTGCGAAAGCCGTCACGCGTGAGCGAATCGCGTCACGCGTGACGGCGAAGGCCATACGCATGGTGGAAATTGGCCCACGCTGAGTGCGATCCCGATACGCATGACGCCTTTCCGCTCACGCGTGACGCGGTTTGTCCCGCGCTCACGACGCGCGTGCTACGCTCCACGGTCCACGCGCTAATCCATGCGTCTTCTCGTCATCGCTCCTCCCGACTTCGCCCCTCTGGAGCTGTTGCGGCGGGAGACTCCCGACCTGGAACTGATCGTCGGGACGGAAGCCGAAGCGCTGCGCGCCCGCGGCCGACGTTTCGATGCCGTGCTGATCGCACCGCGGTTCGGCGGCGTGCTGACGGAGTTGTGGCCGGCGGTGCGCAACGCGCGCTGGATTCACACGCTCGCGGCGGGCGTGGAGTTCCTGCCGTTCGACCTCCTGCGCCGCAGCGACATCGTGGTCACCAATGGCCGCGGCCTCTACGCGGACGCCCTCGGCGAGTTCGCCATTGCCGCGATGCTGTGGTTCGCGAAGGACCTCCGCCGCCTGGCCGTGCAGCAGAACGAGTATCGCTGGGCGCCGTACACGGTGGAGCGCCTGGCCGGAAAGACCGCCGGCATCATCGGGTACGGCGGAATCGGACGGGCGATCGGCACGCGCGCGGCGGCCCTCGGGATGCACGTGATCGGCGTGGGGCGGCGGCAGGAGCCCGGCGAGCCGGCGATCGATGACGTGATCCCGCGCGCGGATTACCTCGTCCTGTCCGTTCCGCTGACGCCGTCGACGCACCGTCTCCTGTCCCGCGAGCGCATCGCCCGGATGCCGCCGGCGTCCGTCCTGATCAACGTGGGCCGCGGGGGGACGGTCGACGAAGCGGCGCTCGTGGACGCGCTGCGCACGAACGCGATTCGAGGCGCTGCGCTCGACGTGTTCGAGACGGAACCGCTGCCGCCCGGCCACCCGCTGTGGGAGCTGGGCAACGTGCTGCTCTCCCCGCACACCGCCGACCGTACGAGCGACTCCCACGCGCGGGCGACCCGGTTCTTCCTCGAGAACCTCCGCCGCTTCCGGGCGGGGGAGCCGCTCGAGAATGTGGTGGACAAGCGGGAACAGTATTGAACCGGAGCGGCCGGACAGGCCGGCATTCCTTTCAGCCGCACCGCGTTACAATCCAAAGGATGACGTCAGAGGCAAGGCATATCGTGGAAGACTTCCGAGCTCTCCCGGACGCAGCCAAACGCGAGGTGCTCGCGGAGCTTGTGCGCATCTCTGGCCGAATCGACTACCCGGCGGTTTCCGACAACGAGCTCCTTGCCGCCGCCGATGATGTTTTTCTCGCGTACGATGAGCGCGAACGTGAGCCACTGCTCCAATGATCCTCTTGAGTAGGTATGTGCTACGACGTAATCGACGCCAAATATCTTCGAGACTACGTCATTTGGCTCAGGTTCGAAGACGGTACGGAAGATGAAGTCGATCTTGCCGGTGAGTTGTATGGGCCGGTCTTCGAGCCGTTGAAAGACCCCGAATACTTCAGGAGCTTTACGGTAGCTGAGTACGGGACGATTGCCTGGCCGAACGGCGCGGACCTCGCGCCCGAATTCCTGTACGAACAAATTCGCGTCTCGAAGTAGCTCCCCATTCGGGATCGCGGTGCGGCGGTTCGGAATCGAGCAGACGGACGCGGAGACGCTCGCACATCAGCTGCTCGAACACCGGATATCTGGCGTAAAATCAGCTGACTTGAGTAAAGCCGGAGACATGCCGCCGGACGTCCAGGTGCTGCTCGTCGAGTATTCCGAACTTCGGCAGTCAGAACGAACGCTTCGAGCTCAACTTCATGTTCTAAGTGGATTCACGATAACCGTACTGTTCGGAATGTTCCTTGGCGCCACGACTTATAAGATGCAGCCGCTCGTGCTTGCGGCGCCTGCTGTTCTCTATTTGCTGGGCTATCAATGCCATTCGGACGCGATGCGAATGTTCCGAATCGTTGCTCACTGTCGTACTATCGAACGCCATATTCGCAAGCGTGTAGAAGCCGAATCGCCGTTGCCCGCCGGATTTGAAGATGCAACTCCTCCAGGTCGCGGGTTGCGACGAACATTCTATTATGCGAATTCATTCGTGGGCGGCGCGATTTTTTATGGCATCGTCTATTCCATATCGTTCTACATGTTGTTTAGCAGTTCGTACAGCTCTACTGTGAGATATGGTCTTGGCATGAGTTATATCGTGATGGGCGCCACAATCTGGTTGTTGGATCTGCGTGCGAACTGGCATTTTATTGTACCTCCCGACGAATAGATTGCGATCCGGTAACTGTTTGCTGGGTTACAGAAATTGCTTAGTCGCGGCCGGATTCCGGAGAGCGTCGACGATAAGTGAAATGGTGTCGACGGAACGCTTTCGCGCGCTGTGCAAAATAGTCATCAGGGTCGCTGTGCTTTCGCACCGCGTGGCGTGTTGTTGCGCGCCGACATCTTTCGAGTGACCACGGCCGGACGCAGCGCCTGTTCGACAAGAAAGTTGGTCGCCGGAATCGCATCCTGATACAGAAATGTGAACAGTGCCGGTCGCTCTCGGCGCAAGTGACGGGCGAATCGGTGTGCTTGTTCGCCGCGGGGCACGTTCTCAAGCAGCCGATCCACGTCCGCCGCTGCCATCCCGATGGCGACCATCAACCGTGCGGTCCGATCTCGGCCGCGTCGCTGGCTGATTCTGACAGAGCGCTTGAGAACTCGTTTCATGCTCTGCAGTCAGCGTTGCTGTTGCGGTGAGATGCAGAGCTGCAGCAACCCATTGCTTCTGCGCAGCAGATGCACCAGCCGGGTTTGGCGTTTTGCATCCTCGAACACCCGATACGACGGATGGCCATCGCAGATATCGTTCCCCGGGCGGCAATGCGGTTCGAGGCGTTATCATCTCAATGAAGAGTAGGAGGATTGCATGCCAGAACAATCGGTAACGCTACGCGATGCCTTCGCCGTATACAACGCGCAAGTCGATCTTGGGGTGAAGTTCTTTACCTTCCTCCAGGTTGTCTCGGTCGCCGTCGCCGCCTTCATGTGGACAGGTGGTCATCAGACTATCCCCCGTCTCCCGGTCGCGATTGGCTTTATCTTGTTCGCGGCTGGTAACGGTGTGCTGTTGTGGCAAGCGTATCGTGTCGCAGAGCGTGCCAGCGGAGCGATCCAACGATACAGAGAAAAGCATCCTGAGGAAATACCCGAAGAGTTCTCACCACTGTTTTCGACATTCGAAAACTATCCAGGTTGGCAGCTGGCCGTGATTCACATTTTTGTGGATGCTGTAGCTATCGTGGCTATCGTGACGGCTCCATGATTGCTCAATTGCCCAACGTCTTCACTCGGAGCGCATCGTTCCTACGTCGTTCGTGCGGAACTAAGCGCGGGAGACTTTAAGAGCACGTGGGAGAATGAACTGATAATGTTCTCGCCGAAACATATGAGGATTCGACAAGTT
>Ga0207660_10002409_pt1 | contig 12286 bp, 20 predicted proteins | sample KBSC73BmetaG_FD_184335 | JGI IMG/M metagenome (GOLD analysis project Ga0207660, IMG submission 184335) | Corn rhizosphere microbial communities from Kellogg Biological Station, Michigan, USA - KBS C7-3B metaG (SPAdes) (version 2) | ecosystem: Host-associated > Plants > Roots > Rhizosphere ... | reverse complement strand
CTTTCCCGGTGGTCTTCGGGATACCAGGTCGGCGGTCCGCCCAGGAACGGCTTGATGCTCGAGTAAGGGGTGAAGACTCTCTCCTCGCCCGGGATTTCAGCCATTACCGCCTCCTCAGTCGAATCGTGCTCATGCGAGACTTCCTGACGTCGTCGAATTTCTCCATGTGTCCCTTGAAGAACCGTCCCAGTGCCTCAGGTCCATGGTTGTCCTTGTCCAGCGGAACCTCGCTGTCACTCTTCTGCTCGCTTTTCTTCTCGGGCCAACGATACCCCGATCTCATTTCCCATGAGAGCTGAGTACAGGACCGATCCACCTTGAGTTGCGGTTGCTTCTCAGGATGACCATCCGGGAGGTGCCCCGGTCGCAGCTTCAGAGCCTTGCGCACCAGACCATTTCTGGTCTTGATCTCGCCTCCAGTGTTGGCTTTGACCGGCCTCTTCAGGATGCGATGTATCACGTTCGTGTCATCAGGTTCAGCCGGCGGGCAATAGATGGTGAGCACCTTATCCATCAGGGGATGGTTGAGAAGCTCTTCCCGAGCAATCTCTTCAGTGTCCATCAGTTGCCAACGTTGTTCACCTATGACGTAAACGTTGTTGAAGGGGTCAACCTGAATCCACAGCCAGACCCAATCGTTGGTGTAACCGTAATCGACCGCAGCGTATAGCGGCCAAGCACGGTTGTATTCAAGATCAGCCAGGTGGTCATCGTCGTCCCATTCCTTCATGACTCGACCGACGCGCTCCACGAAGGCAGCGCCGTACTGTCGATCGAATTCATCCTCGGTGAGGTCTTCTTCGGCTTCGAGGATCTCAGGATCGTTACGACCGCCGGGGAAAACGATGGTGTTAGTCCACGAGGGCATTCGAATGGACCACCAGGTCTTCCGGTTCACGTTCTGACCCGCTTGATACATCGAGTACAGCAGAGAGTTTTCAGAGGCCCCCTCAGGCACCCCACTCATGAAGCTCCAACCGCGCTTATCCGAAAGCGCTGGTCGAACGTAGTCACCCCACATCTTCCGGCGATGGCGTCCCGCCTCCACTAGAATCACGAAGTCGAGCCCCTCACCAACGAGGCTCTCAGGGTGACGTGCTGACCTGCATTCCAGGTCGAAACCCCATCGAGTCTTGATGTGCATGTTGCCGTTGTCGACGTTGCTGGTGAACTTACTGCTAAGTGCGTCCACACCCAGCTTCTTCAGCGAGTCGTAGACAACCCTGAATTCCTTCTCGGAGTCGCTGTACTCGGGGCCGATGATCCAGCCGCGCATGGGCTCACCCAGGAAGTTCTTGACCCAGGCCATGCACTCAGCTTCTTTGCCGCCGGCCAAGGTCTTACCCCACCGCCGACCATTCACCAGTACTCGGTGGCGATGAGAGTTGTAGTGCACGACCTCCTGCCCCTGGTGTGGGACATAGCCGGTCTCGCGGAAGTAAACATCCTTCCGGAGAATCTTGCCGGTCTCGCCCTGACTGGGCATGATGAGGCCCGACGGAAGCCTCGTCGCCATCAGAGATCAACATCCTCATCATCATCGTAGTAATAGTCCGGCAGCTCGATCTCAGCCTGGGACTTCTGACCCGTCGCACTCAACCACAGCGGCCGCCTACCAGTAGCCGGGCGGAGCCCTACCATCTGCCGACGGTCCTCCAACGACTCGGTGTCGTCCTCTACCCCGGTCAAGTACCCGAGGCGAAGCTTATCTCCGTTGTCGAGAGCCTGGGGAGGCATGGGCTGGATCGTAGCAGTTGTCCTCTCCACACCTGAGTACTCAGAGCCCATCTTCTGGCGGTTGTTGTATTGCTCCAGCGGCATGGCGAACTCCTCTCAGAATGTGGTGTAGATGTGACCTTGCTCTGGCAACAACGAGACGACGATCATCGCGACGTCCTCGGGTCGCTGCTGGATGTCGATCTTGGATGGTCCAACCCCTCCGCCCGGATGGGTGTGCCAGACCACCATGGAATTGACATCCTCCTGAGTGATCTCAGGGTCACCCAACCAACGATCAAGTTCGATCGCAGTGTCAGTGCCCAAGATCTCGTATGAGTCCCTGGGCGTCAAGGAGCGATTGGGCAGCTCAATGACCTGTGGGTGACGTCCCGGTCGATTACGGCGCTCTCCAGGAGGCGGCAGGATAAGGCCGCAAGCTTCGCTGGGGGCCCGATCGCGACCGATGAGCTCGATCTCATTCAGGATGGCTTCTGTCAGTTGGAACTGGATCGGCACCACCCGGGAACCTGAGAGCATCTTCAGCCTCCTTCAGCTCCTTGTCGGTGATCAGCCCCTTGGCCACCAGAAGCGACCTGAGCGCCAGATCGGGCTGCGGCAGAATCACCATTTGCTGAGGACGACCAACCGGCGCCTTGTTCTGGTCGCCCTTCTTGGGCTTGTCCTTGGGAGGCACCCAATCGGGCTCGCCCGGGGGCGTGAATGGGTGTTGACGAGTACCGCCAGGGCCATGCAAAACACCAGGCCTCTCCTCGGCATCGCACACCGTGCACAGCGGAGGGTCAGAGTCCATCGTCGTCGTCATCCCAGAGCACCTCCGCATCCTCATACTCTTCGTCCGTGGCGGTGAGCTCCAATGCTGTACCACCTCTGTTACCGACGTGACCCATGGTGTAACCCTCCTCAGAGGGGTTGACCAGCGCCATGCCCAGCAGACCCTGAAGCTTGATGGAGATATCGTTGGTGGTCGGCTGAACCGCCTTACCAACAACGTGCTCGATCAGGAACTTGGCTCCGTCCAGCTTGGTGCTGAATGGAACCAGAGGCTTGCCCTTGTCGTCGACTTCCTCGTTCGCCAGGATCTGCGACATGACGACGAGAGCATCCACCGTCTTGCCGTTGAGCTCCAGTCGAACCTGCCGCTTGAACAGATCCATCGCCTGCTCGTGAACCTCCCGAGTAACGTACGCCGGAACCTTGCCGGCGAACTTACCCGCGGCATTGCGGGGTCGGCCTCGCGCCAACTCCTCAATGTCCCAGTCCTCGATCGGCTTCCAGACCAGGTCTCGCTCCTGCTTGGGGATCGTCTCCCCTCGACGAGCTGCCCGCCTGGCCCTAGCACGGATGCGCTTGGCCGTCAGCAATTTCTGCTCATCGTTCTCGGGTCGTTCGTCGATAAACCGCTGAATGTTGCGCGGTGTGTTCGGTGTGGGCTGTTTCATGGCCGCGGCCCAGTCGATCACCCGAGGCGTCGCCGGCAACTCCATCCCGAAGTCGTCCTCAACCTCCTCGAAATCTGGCTCCTCGTCCCGGTAAACTGCCCGATTGCGCCGGGTGGCTTTCTCCAGTTGTGTGGTCCTGCGGCTTCCCGCCACTGTGAACCTCCTATCTACTGAACCCGGAACTTGCCGAGCAGCTTGATCGTCGGACCCGGGCCGAATCTAGCCCAAAGCTTGTAGTTCGTGGGATCATCGCCCACTCTGATCGCCTCGACCTCGCGAGCGATCCGGATCAGCCACGGCTTCAGTACCTCAGCGTCTATCGGAGCTTCCCACCCCAAGACTGGTGCATCTTCGTTGCTCTCCAGACCATACGCAAGTTCGATGTCGGTCGCCATGGCCGAGATGTCCAGGCTATTCCTGTCGCGGATTCTCGCCCAGACTGGCTCGATCGAACCGTTGTCCAGTGTCCTCATTCGACGACCGCCTCCAATCTGTCACCCTCGACGTATGTGTATAGGTTGTCGGTCATATCCGGATCGAGTGACCCGGACTCTACCAGAATGTTCCATGAATCTTCCTCCACACCGACGAAGAACGGGTCTTCCTCAATGTAGCAGTACAGTGTCAACTGAGGCGGCGTCTGCGCCATAGACACTGTCATGGGTGTCAGGCCGACCATCAAACTACCCTCGACCCCGGCTTCCCCTCCGAGATCACCTTGTAGGTTGGGCAGTGTCAGGTCGACCTGAGCACCCACCGACTCCTCCGCAGAGGAACCGTCCATCGCTGCGGTCGCCGACGGCATGACGATAGCTGCCTGTACACCCAGGGTGCTCTCGCCTACCGCCGTCACCGACGGCGATGGAAGAATAGAGCCCACACCGGCCTCGGCGACGGACTCAGAGGAAATCGCCGAGATCGGTGTGGACGGGGTGGCGACCAAGCCAGCGGGGGACAGGCTGTGCTCAGTCGCCGACATCCCAATCGACGCCATGTTGATGTCCAGAGCACCCGTCGGGGTGGCCGGAACTTCGACAAAGCCCGTCAGGTTCGCCGCAGCAGGGAGCGGAGAAGCCTGAACATCGGCTTGGGATGTCGCTTGCCCGGTGCCTCCAGCGGTCATGCCTGGGAGTGTCTGTGTGAGCCCAGCTGTGTCGCTAGAGGCACCGGAGAGTGCGGTCACCGCAGCGGATGCAGTCTCAGCCAGGGTGGCCGAGGATCGCCCTTCACCCGCCGCGGTGAGGTTCATGGATGGCAGTGCCCCAGCGAGTCCGCCGATCGCCAGAGCACTGCCGTTCGTCGCTGTGGAGAACTGAGGCAGCGACGAGTTCAAGATGCCGGCATCAACCGACTGTTCTGTCAAGCCAGCGCTCATCGCCGGCAGCGCAATGGCCGTCGACGAGATCGCTTTCAGAGAGCCTGAGGAGCTCGCAGAGATGCCGGGCATAGTGCTCGCGAGCGATGATGTGATCAGGCCTGCCGCGACCGCTGAAGCGATCAAGGAGCTCAATGAACCGGCCAAGACTGCCGTCGACTTGCTCGCTTCGGCTGCCACCATCGCCATGTTGCCGAGCGTCGGAGCCAGGACCGATGTTGCCTTGCTCGCCTCGGCGTTGGAAGCAACCATGTTGCCCATCACGCCGGCCAGGGTGCTCTGAGATGAGCTAGTTTCAGCCGCCGAAGCCGTTATGGCCGATAGTGTCGGTCCCAGGATGCCAGTAGCAAGCACGTTTGACGTCAACGAGGCGGACATAGCCGCCATCGTGGCGGTCGCCGTCGCTGCCAGGATCGCCGAAGCGTTGTTAGCCGTCCCCATACCGGCCATAATGGCCGCGAGAGTCGCCGTAGTGCCAGTAACCACCGGCCTCAGCGAGATCACCAACGTCACAGCCGAGGCGGTGGCAGCAGAATATGCCGTCCAAGCCGCTGGCGTCGTCGGCAACGTTACCGAGTTAGTGAGGCCATCGTCCGCGAGAGCTGTGCTAGTACCACCGGAGCCGACGATGCCGATCTCAGTGTTAGTTCTGGTGTTGTAACCCGCCGGCGGTGTCATCGCCGTGGTCGTAGTACCGTCTCGCGCGGAGCCGATGATCACGATCGTGTCGCCCGCGGCGGGGACATTGCCCCCGAAGCCATCGCTGGTCGTCAGCGCGTTGTGGGCGTGTGAGGTACCGGAGGTTGTCTCGGCCCGGACCTTGAAGCCCGAGATGAACTGATACCCCCGAAATACTGCCAGCACCCAAGTTTGGCGGTTGAAAGTACCGGTTGTTGCGGCTGTGATCGTGCCCGACTCAGTGCCCGCGCAGTACTTATACAAGCACCTGAGTCGGTCCGATCCACCAGTCTGATCAACTAACAGCGAAAGCCCGCTGGGATCCGTTGGTGTTCCCGTGTTGACGAACGACCAAGGAAACAGTGCAATGTCGCCCGAAGCGACCCCAGCGGGCCAACTGCCGGCCAGAGAGTCGACGTTGGCGGTACCCGCGGCGGTCGCCCCGACGAAGGTACCAACCATGTCCACACCCTCCTAGCGAGAAGTTGTCAAGCCGCCTTGGCGTCGTTCAAGATCCCCAGCAGCGCAGCCTTGCTCTGAGGCAGCGACAGCACCTCCCAGGTGACGTTCGCATCGACGTTGTAGTGGAAGTACAGCGCCGCCTCGATCGGAGTCACCGGGTGAGCCACGTTCCAGGCCTTCATCCAGTTGTACGCCGCGGTGATCTTGGCCGCCTTGGCCGAATCGGCCTGGCTGTTGGACGTCACACCCCACTCGCCGATGATCATCTTCTTGCCGAACGAAGCGAACTTCTGCATCGTCGTGCGGGTCTGTGTGTTCAGATGGCCGCTGTCGTCGTACGTACAGATTCGCTCGATCGACGCATCGTTGGCAGACCACAAGTACGGGTCGAAGCCAACCCAGTCGATGTACTGCAGCTCAGCTGCCGTCCACGACCAGTCATACGGGCCGTAGGGGGTCTGCCCATAGCCGGTGTTGGAGGAGTCGAAGTCATACGGACCTTCCCAGATCGGCCCCCACTCGACCAGGAACTGAGGTCCCCGAGCCGCCCGAACCTGCTGCACGATCTGTCCCGCTGCGACGATGAACGCCTTGTACTGAGCGAACGTGAAGCTTCCGGGCATGTTGTCGCCCGGCTCGTGCCATCCGCACAGGCGCGTGGGGTGGTTCAACGGCCAGGAATTCAGGTAGTTCGTCAGCCAGTTCTTCTGGATGGTGGACGTGGGGAACGTCGCCACCCCTCCGTCCTGGTTCGGCTTGAACGATGTCACCGTCATCACACCGGCGGCCGGATCGTTCTTGGCCTTGCTGGTCGCGAACGTTGTGGGCAGAGTCGCCCCGCCACCCTCGAATGTCCGCCGAGCCTGAGGCAGCGTCATGGCCGAGACGAAGCTCGCCCAGGTCGTGTCACTGCTCGTGCAGATGCCCAGCAAGGGCTTGGCGGTCGTGGGCGACACCGAGATGGTCTTGTTGACCGTGACAGCGTTGCCGGTGGAGTCATGACCCTTGAACTCCACCGTGTAGTTGGGCATGGCGGGTCAGGCCGTCGGCACGACGCCCGAGGCGGTCCGCGCGGCGTTGTTGACCGTCATGCTGCCGAGTACTGCTCCGCCCGGCGCGTCCAGAATCTTCACCGTGTCCATCGTGAAGTTGTCGATCCGCGTGATGGCCGCGTTCACGACCACCGCGTTGCCCTGGCTGTCATGGCCGGCGAACTCCACCGTCAGGTTCGCGTTGTCCGGGTCCGTCGCGACCCAGGAGGCCGTGATGGCCTCGCCCGGTGCGTACTGCGACTTGTTGGTGGTGGGGGTGAGGACGGGTGAGGACATTGTGTTCTCCAGGTTTCGTGATGTGTTGACGGGGTTTGGCGGTGGGGCAAGGTACCCACACCGAAATGCGGTGAGCGGCCTAGTTACAGCTGCTTGGTCGTGATGTACTTCGTCAGGCGGACCCAGGTTGAGCCCTCAGCTTGCCGCGCCATCCAGTAGAAATCGCGGCTGTAATAGCTGATGACGCAGGAGTCTTCTGTGGCGCATGTAATGGGCGCCGCGTTGGTGTTGTCCCACCCGGCCACCATCGTGAGCCGCACCCAGGTGCTGCCGTTCGACCTGCGAGCCATCCAGTAACCCTGATGACCTGAGTTGGGGCCCTCGTAGTCAAGCACGCAGGCCGTGCTGGTCTCGCACGTGATCGGCGGGACGCCCGTTGCGTTGGCCGGAAGGGCCGGCAGCAGGGTCGCGAGAGAGGTGATGCCGGCGCCGCCCAGAATGCGGGCTCGTGTGCGGGTAATGTGCATGGTTTTGTCCGCCGCTACATCGGCATGGTGATAGTGCCGGACGTGATCTGCAACGTCAGGCCGACGGAGACGGTGGTCGTGTTGAGGTTCAGCTCAGCGCCGGAAGTGCCGCAGGCACCGTCCATCACGGGGTCCCCGGAATTGTCCGCCATGCGGAACCAACCTGCCGTGCCGGCCGCGAGCCCGGTCGTTTGCGGGATCGTGCCGACGGCGAGGTTCTGCACTCCCGTACCACCAGCCGCGAAGGCTGGGTCGTTCAGCGCGAAAGTAGCGAGCAGAGTACCGCTGGGAGCGGTCTCAGGAGTCGCGGGCTGGGCGCCGGTGTAGACCTTGATGCTGCCCGCGCCGACATCTGCATCGACAAGGCCCGCCACGGCTGCGGCTGCCGCGGTCCGAGCAGTGGCTGCCAATCTGGTGACCATGACGTTCCTTTCGAGAGTAGGGGTTGGCTTTCGAGCTGATCTTCCGTATTACGGAACGCTCGCGAAAAGCCGATGGGTGAATACTCGCAGAAGCCAGAACGAATTGTCAAGGCGACGGCACGAGGTGCTCTTCAGGGCACCCAGTGGCGGCGATCGATCCTGTATCTCTAGCCCAGCAGGTGATGGGTGTGGACGATCTGGCTGCGCCGCTGCTGGCTGGCCACGGAGCGACAGGAATGAAAACGGTGGAAGAAAGTTTCGCAGATACTAGAGAAGCGCGCGTGACACGGTGGTGTCCGCTTCTTGCCATCTCCCCGCCCTTGACAAACCCGGGGGGGTTCATACTAGGCAGGATCATGCCGATTAGATGCGAGACACAGGATACAACACACAGGAACACGGACACAACACACACGACAATAGATTAATTCAGAAAGAATGGATAGAAAGAATGGATGGATAGAATGCATGGATAGAATGCATGGATAAGAACAATGCATATGCATGCATAGATACAACAATCATCATCATAGATAAATGATATGGATTATACTTTGGATAAAAGGATTTGGATTATGGATTCAGAAATGCGCGAGGAAATATGGATTAATCAACTGCGCATATACCCGCCTATATCGCCCCCGGCATATAAGGGGCGATATAGGGGTTGTTGCCCTAGGCAATTACCTCAGGCAGATTGCAAGTTCTTTCCCCGTGTACTGGTCGGTGCATTCCTTTACCAGCACCCGACCTTGGGGATTTGAATATCCCGCGCCTGATTCTGCGGGGCGTGATGCGAGTTTGTTGCAGTCAGCAAGCATGTCCCGGGTGATGGAGGGGTGCATGCATACCCCCGCGATAGTTGCCCCCGGCATCTTCTTGGGGTGCTTGCCTTGAGCAACCTTCCCCTTCGCGCAGGGTGAATGCACCTGACCCCAAAGGGGGTCCTTGCGCGGCGATGAGTAGTTGCTCCAGGCAATGATCAGTCGACCCCCCCGATAGCACCCCGCCTGATGACCCCCCGGCGCACCAGGTCCGCAAATGTGATTTCCTTGCATGCGGCAATCAAACCCGGGGTCATCTTCGGTCGTTGCCTTCGGCACCTTCTTGGTTGCCTTCGGCAAGATCTTCGGGGTCGGCGATTTGGTTGCCGAAGGCAACGGGGTTGATTCCCCCGCATACGGGGCGATCGTTCCGACCCCCTTGCCGATGGTCGTCGAATAGTCGCGGCAACTCGGAATGCCGATGAGAATCATCGCAGTAATTCCGAATGCCATGATGGTCTTTCCCAGGCGCATTGTCATTGCGTTCACTTCCCCTTGTTTTCTGATTCCCGCGCATCGCGGAGAAAGTCGGCGATTTCTTCGATTGTTCCGAATTCCATGGTGATCATTCCTCGGTTGAATCAGAGAATGCATCGGCGAGCGAGATGAAGAATGCCGCCTTTTCCGGGTCGGTCATTTCCTCGAAGGTAAGTCGCCAGAATCCCCCTTCGAGTTCATTCATCACGTATTGAATAACCTCATCCGCGAATCCGAGCACTTTGTCGGAAAAGAAAGGTTGAATCTTCGGCGGATTCGGATCATTCTCGATCGTGACTTTCGGCGCGGATTCCCCGGCAATTCCCGCATCGATGAAGTAAGGTTCCCCATCATCGAATACCCATCGCGGATCAGTCGGGTCGGGTACCTCGTTTTTGTTCATGCATTAAATATACCGCGATCGCCGCACCCTGTCAGTCCAATGCGTGCCACTTATTCCACACCCATCGCGCGGCACAGTTGAGCGGCAAGCGCTTGCCACGACTGACAATGACCATCCCTCCCGGGGGGAATCGGGAGGGTGGTCGGATCAGGATCAGGCCTCGTCGGAGTCCTCGTCGACCTCGATCAGGTCCTCATCGGTCGGCTCGAGGTCCTCCTCGACCTCCTCGTCGGTCCCTTCCTCGATCTCGGTGACCTTGGCAGCGGCGTCCTTCGCGGCCTTCGCGAGGCGATCGGCGTTCCGCTTCGCCTCGTCCTCGGTCCACTTCGTGAACTGCTTCAGGTGCTTCGCGATGGCAGTCTTGGTCCCCGGCAGTTCCCAGCGGGACCCCTTGCCCGGCTGATCGGCCTTCGGGGTGACCGAGCGCAGGTACTTGCGGACGGTGCGGGGGTCGGTGCCGAGCGCGGCGGCGAAGTCCTTGGTGGTCATGGTCGATGCGGTCATGCGGATCACCCTTTCAAGGTGGTCGGTGGTGCGGGTTGATGAGATAAATATACCGCACCCCACCCCCCTGCGCAAGTAAAATCAGGCACGATAGTGCCCCCTCTCAACTTTTTTCGCGAGGCACTCATCTGCCAGGTCGAGCCCTTGACTGACTCGTGGTTATGAGATATACGCGCGTGCACGCAGGCATATAAATGCCAACCGAGAACTGGCACTATTATGCGTTGACTCACCCCACCGCACGCGGTATATTAGTTGCATGAACCCAATCGATGCTCGACTCAACCGCAACCTCGACCGACTCGAAAAGATGATCGCCGAGATCCGCGAACTCGCGAACTGCGAAGAACTCAAGGGGTGCGATGATGCGCTCACCTGCGCACTCGGCATGCTCGACGATGATACGCTCGACGACCCCGAGTATCACGCGATGAACGGCGCTGAGTTTCACTCATTCCGAGTATTTCTCGACCTGATGCGATGATCGACCTTGCGCCTCACGGGGCGCAGGTTGGCGTGTGCGCTGCGCTGCAGCACTCGGAATGCTAGCATTGCAGCAGAGCATGAACTCGCCTCAGAACCCCCCTCAGTGACTTCTCACGCCCCGTTGAGTTCCCATGCTACCCCTTTTTCGAGTTTGGGAAAGCGCTTGCCTCCGAGTCCACCTGGAGTCCTTTCCAACCACGGAAAGCGCTTACCGGGACTCCTTGTCGGTCCCTGTGACGGAAAGGGGTTACCGGAAACCGTTGCCAGACCCAGCTTTTTTCCGCACTTCCGCGCAGCTGTTTTCTATATATACATGGCACATGCATGGCACACATGCGCCGCACTCAGCCTTGCTCCACACCCGCACTCGATGGTAGCATTTGCCATGACCAATAGCGATGGCTCAACGCCCGACCTGAACGCCACCGAGCAGGACGCCGCGACACTTCTGCTCGCCACCATTCGCGGTTTCACCGAGCACCTCAGCGGTGAGCCCATCCCCTATGGCGAGGTCGGACATCTCGTCTCGGTCGAGTTCGTCCGCGACAAAGATGGTGTCCTCCATCCGGACGCTCTTCTCTTCAAGTTCTCCAACGCCGACATCGTGGGGTCCTTCTGCGACCTGCGCCGACTTCCCAACCAGGATCCCAGCAAGTTCTGACACCAATCTTGCCCGGCTCCGACGGCAATCTTCACCTCGGAGCCGGGCATTTCCATGTGTGCTATGCGTGTGCTCTCTGGAGCGTTGGCCAGCGGCCCTGTGCTCCTGGGAGTGTGACGTAGAGCCCCGGTTGTGTTCCCAGTAGCCTCGAGAGGGGACTCACCGGTGTTCCAGCTCCACGGTCCCAAATTTGGAGGGTGTTTCCTTCATCCCTAACCCAGTCATCCCTTCCCCCTCGTCTCCTAACCCAGTCAGCTGGTTCACCCTCATCCCTGCTCCCCGATCCACCGTCGATCGTTCACTCACCGTGGCCAGCATGTGCAGAGTCAAGCGTCATCATCGATCCCTAACTGGCTAGTTGAGTGATTATTGCGATCGACGAATCGATCATCACCCATCCTCACGGCATCAAGACAGATTGTCTAATCGAGTGAGATAAGCCCTTGCCCATCATTCAGTGCATCGATCAGCCCATCAACCCTAAGGCCCTTCCTCAGGCCTGATGTAAGCTCTCAACTCCTTGAGTTCATCATCAGTGAACGGAACTCCTTGATACAGCCGACGGCCACAGCTGCAGTAAACGCACCTTCCAACCTGCGTGTGCCCGTCATGTTGCAAGCACCCACCCACGGCAGTTAGAATGATAGATAGCGTAGCCGCAGCCTGAGCCTCATCCTGATCCATGTTACTACCTCCTCATCTCTGACTTGTCGTAGATATCAGCGATAGCTGCAAGAGTCTCCGAGATATCGGCCAGATGGTTCTCGATGGCATTGATACAACCACCGAGCTGAGTTTGTTCGAAGTCCTCGTCCAGCCTGATCTTGTTAAGTGTGGACTTCGCAGCCCGCCGACGAGTAGGTGTCAGCATCCTGGACATCCAAACGTATGACCGCAGGTCGGCTCCTGGCACAGCGCCCTCTGACCAGCACTGGCGTGCTCGAACCGGCAGTCATGGTGACAGCTCCGGCAGTGTCCCTGACCCATCTCATGATCCAGCGGCATGAAATACCATTCACT
>Ga0207660_10002385_pt1 | contig 12353 bp, 12 predicted proteins | sample KBSC73BmetaG_FD_184335 | JGI IMG/M metagenome (GOLD analysis project Ga0207660, IMG submission 184335) | Corn rhizosphere microbial communities from Kellogg Biological Station, Michigan, USA - KBS C7-3B metaG (SPAdes) (version 2) | ecosystem: Host-associated > Plants > Roots > Rhizosphere ... | reverse complement strand
GACGGACAAGTCGTGTTCGGGCTCCCTCTTTAGCGCATAGTCCTCGGAATCCTCCCGGGTGTCTTTCAGGTATATCCGGGGACAAGGATCCATCTGGATCCACACGTTCGGCCCAGCAACGCACTCAAACGCGGAAGGCTGCGTGTTGTGCACCCCCATCGTTTGCGCCCGCGAGGGCGCCCCGAAGCCGATCGCGAGCACTACCAGTACGGTGAGCATGGGACGGCGCCCCAGGCTGCGTAATGCAAGATCGAAATTGAAAGCACTCACTTCTTCACCCCGCCCATTTTCCGCGTATCGATGCCGCGTGGCACACGGTCATGACGCTGCAACTATTTGGCAGACGACGTTTCCGTGCACTGTTGCCCATTCAAGTAGTACCTCCGCCGGAGTCCGCCGGCACGTGCGCCTCGAGCGTTTTACGCTGTCCTGTGCAGTCATCTTGCTTCATATCCGTGTTTGTTCGCAGCGGGGGCGACCTGAACCTCGACTATCCGGTCCCCTAAAAAACTGCCAAGCCAGTACCTGTCCTGGTACCTGATCGCCGTGGACGCGGCCCCAAAATGGGTAGTCGGCGGAATGAACTGCTGGGCGGCAATGCCACCTCGCGCCGGGTTGAAAACCACAAGCATCGAGGGCGTGCTGCAAATTTTGTGCGGACCGCAAGACAAGATAGCCGACGCGTCGCCAACTTCACCCGCGATCAACAGCGTACCGTCATGCTGCCAATGAATATTGTCCGGATGGAAATTCCCCAGCGGAACACGCGTCGGTGCGCGACGTCCATCTCTCGAAAGAATCCATAACGCGTGATCTGTCCAAGCGGCCACGTAAAGCGTCTTGCCGTCGGCGGAGCTCTCGATGCCGTTGTCCCCGGGCAAATGGCTGCCCTTCAGGTGCACCCACCCGGTTCGCTTGGACCAGACCATGACGAAACCGCTGGGGCGACCAGCAATGAGGTTGGCGAGTTTTGGGTCATCGGGTGAACCGAAGCTCGTAACAGCCGCGCCATCAGGCAAAGGCGCCACGGCGTTCGCCAAGACCGTGGGCGGGACGCGCACGCAGCCTCGCCAAGTCAATGCGACATTCCTGCCATGGACGTGCCACTCGAACATCTCGATGGACTGGTTGCCACCATGGTTGACCACATACAGTCGGCCGTGATCGGGACCATCGGACCGGCTCGATAGCCCATGAGTGATCAGCGTGCGGAAGTTTTGTGGTGGAGCGCAGTCGGGATCCAGTGAGCGCTGTGTAGCTGGATCCATCGTGGGGAGGAGCGGTGCTGCATTCTTGGACGCCAAGTCCACCAGATACAGGTGACTCTGCGAATCGGGGGCACGGGCCAAACTGGACGCAACCGCGAACCGGGTGTTACCCAGCCGTACGACATCCTCCGGGTTCTTGAGTCCGCATATCGCATTTCGTCCGCAGGAATCCACGCTTACATGCGCGGCATCGCCCGATGACTGCGAGGCGTGTGCTGGCGAATGCACGAGAACTACACCCGCAGCCAACAACCAGACGAGGCACTTCATGATTGTGCTCCAAGAAGTTTCCGCCAGGTCGACGCCTAGCCATCAATGCTGCTCGTTACTCATAGTTCCAACGTTGACTGGTACACGATAACCGCCCCTCCAGCCACACGCACGGTCTTTGGCGACGAGTCTTCGACGTCGACGGAGACCTCGACGACCCCCGGTCGCCCCATGGCTTCACCTTGCTGCGCACGAAACGTCAGCTTGCCGTTCACGGGAGAGACCAAGCGATGGCGTACGAGATAAGCTCCGACGGGTCCGCTGGCATTTCCGGTCACCGGGTCTTCGCCTATGCCTATGGCCGGCGCGAACATTCGACCATGAACTAGATAGTCATCGCTTGGGGTCAATGCGAATACGTAGTAGCCATTGCAGCGGATTCGACGACTGATCTTTGCCAGGCCCGGCAGGTCCGGCTGCAACGCATGGAGTTTGTGCAATGACCGAATGCCGATCATGATCTTTGAATGGCCAGTGGAGACAATTTGCACGGGGCAGTTGTCGTTGAGATCCCCAACGTCAAGTCCGAGCGCCCGCACGATCTGATCACGCTCGCTTCCTGACAAGGGCTCCTGGAACGCCGGCTCCGTCTGCGTCATGACAATTTCATAGTTCGCATGTTTCCGGATGATCTCCACCGGCAACATCCCCGCCCCGATCTTCTGAACGACCGTACACGTTGGCAGTGTGTTCTCGACGGCCCGTACATAGTGCGCTGCAATGGTCGCATGGCCACACGATGGAACCTCTGTCGTGGGCGTGAAGAAGCGGACCCAGACGTCGTGATCCGCATGCTGTGGTTCGCAGATGAATGCCGTCTCCGAGTTGTTCAGTTCCCGAGCGATCGCTTGCATCTGTTGATCAGTCAGTCCGTCGGCGTTCGGTACGACCCCCGCGGGGTTGCCGGCGAACTTCTCGGTCGTGAAGGCGTCCACTTGGTAGAGTCGGTATTGCATCATCACCCGAAGTAGGTCGATCGTGCGTCTTAGCTCAAGCCCACGGGCGCGGCGTTTAACGTTTCACGGGTGCCGTATATGTTCGGGACCTCCATCAACGCATTGCGCACTGACGGTCCGCCTGCATAAAAGAGCAGCGTCAGCAGCGACTCGATCATTGTCTCGCGACTCACGCCAAGCTTGGCGGCGGATTCCATATGTGCCCGCAACTGAGGCAGCGCATTGCCGCTGGTGACGCAACTTGCCACCAGAAGCAGTTCGCGAGTCGCAAGATCCAAGCCCGGCCTTCCCATGATTCCGTTGATCGCCCACTCTATGGTCATGGTGGCGAAATCGGGGCAGATGGCTTTCATCTCCTCCACCATGACCTCCCCGACATGGCCACCATGCAGCGTGTCGAGCAATTCCATGCCGCGGCGGTATGCGTCATTGTTGTTATCCATGATCGATCTCCTTTGAACGCGTCCGATCTGTACTCTTAACAGCATGGGTTCCGCGCCCGACGCTAATCGCGACGGCCTGCCACGGATTCCGAGTCGTAGGTCGCCGTTGAGCTCTGGGTCTGCGACTGCTGTGCGACTTCAGTCCTCCAGGACCGTACGTTGGTACCGGCGCAACAACTCTGCGTCATCGATGGACCCGTGGTGGTGTATCTGTCTCCATTCGCCGTCGATCAACCGAAAAATACGGCTGGTTCGAATCAACATTGCGAGGCTGCTATGGCTCGATGCGTACTCGCCGCGTTCTCGACCTACGACGTAAAACACGTCTCCCGTCTCGTGGAGGCTGTAGTCGTAGAACTCGAACCAGAATGACGCCGCGTGACTGAAAACCCTCTCATACACGGCCCTGATTGCAGGCCAGCCCCTTTTGATTCCGCCCACAGGGTTGTCCATGACTGCCTCATCGGTCTGGGCCCAATTTCGCGCCATCAAATCAAGGTCGCGGTTGTTCAGTGCTCGATAGAACTGCGAAAGAGCGCGCAATTTCGGGCTGGCCACGGCCGCTGATTCACGACCGGTCACAGGTACCTGTCCGACGTTCATAACCAGGCCTCTTTGCATCGTCATTGGACTTGCACTTGGTATGTCGGGCTGCGCATGTTGACCATTAGCTACTATGAGGTGTACTCCTGAGGCGCTCACTGTATGTCGCATGCGCGGGCACTACCAGCGACGTTTTTTCATGCCACACATGAATTGAGCTAATATGTTTCTATGCCGGATCGCCTACCCGCCCTGCGTGCCCTGCAAGTCTTCGATGCCGCGGCTCGCCACTCGAGTTACAGCCGTGCCGCAAAGGATCTTTTTCTTACCCAAAGCGCGGTGAGCCATCAAATCAAGGCGCTGGAAGCGGAACTTGGCACGCGCCTGTTCCGACGTGCCGGACGCGCCATGCTGCTCACCAGCGAAGGACAACGTTTCTACACCCACATCCGTGACGGGCTGGCATGTTTCGCCAAGGGCGTGGCAGTCGTGCGCACATCCAGCGGACCCCAGACGCTCAACATAAGTGCAACACCATCACTCGCGGCCGGATGGCTGGTGCCGCGGTTGTCGGATTTCTACTATCGCCATCCCGATATCGAGGTGAACCTGCGCGCCACCACCGCGCTGGCCGATTTCGATCGCGACGAGGTGGATCTGGCCTTGCGCTACGGCCGCGGCCAATGGCCCGGGATGCATGCCGAAAAGTTGCTGAGCGCGTCTGTTTTCCCGGTGTGCAGCCCGCACTACCGCGGCGGCAAGTTGCCTGCCAAGCCGGCCGATCTTCTGCAAGGCATTTTGCTGCACGTCAGCGGCTTGCCGACGTGGGAAGAGTGGTTCAAGTCCGCCAACGTAATGCTTGAACGCCCGCTACACGGGCCGCGCTTCAGTGATTACATGCTGGCCGTGCAGGCTGCGAAACGCGGGCAAGGCGTGTTGCTTGGCCGGGAAGCCTTCATCGCCGAAAAGCTGGCCAGCGGTCAATTGGTCCGATTGATGCGGAAGCTGCCTTCGCTGCGTACATTCCATTACTACATCGTGTATCCGCAGCGACTCGATTTACCGCCCAAGTCGCGCGTATTTCGCGACTGGATGCTCGAACAAGTTCGCGACGCATCGCCCTGAGTCCGGAGAGCGGTTGGTCATGTGGTGATGGACGTGATAACCCCGATGCAGTGCCGACTTCCAAACGCGGTTCAAGGCTTCACGTCTTGTCTTGCACCTCTCCTTTCGAAACAGCACCTGACCCTAAATTCACGAGCCGGTACATCTTCTGCCGGAAGGATTGCCTCGATCACTCCTGTCCCGACCATCTGCACGTCTCCCTCCACTGTCACTGATGTGGGCAAGTCAGCCGAACCGGTCACCTCGACCCGAATTTCGCTCGGACGACTGACGAACCGCCCTTGTCGCAACACAAATGGCTTTCCTGCCTCGACAACCCGATGCCGGACGAGGTACGCGCTTGTCGGTCCAGCCGCGCTCCCCGTGGCTACGTCTTCCACGGCCCCGGCGTTGTCCCAGGTCCGACCCTCTCGTCCTTCCGCGTCGAAAACATAGACAAACTTCGCCTCAATTTTTTCGAGCAGACCACTGAAGTCTGTCGCGCGGATCCGAGCGCGGGCGAGACCACCCGGTGTCACGGGCACGATGAGGTATGGAAGACCTGTCGACGCCACTTCCAGCGGAAGATGAACATCGCGGTCCTCAGGTTCAAGGCTCAGCGCATCAAGGAAGGGAGCTTCTTCGTCCTTGCGCAATGTGCGTCCGAAAGTCGGGCGGCCTTGGTGCATGGCGACGCGGTAAGCTCTTGGCCCAATGCGTTCGGATTCGAGACGTACCCGTCCAGCGGGGAGGGCGAGAACGAACGTAGCTGCATCGGTGCCGGGAGCTTGCGCCTCGTGGACAACGGCGCCGGCACCAAGCACAGGATGCCCGGCAAAAGGGAGTTCTTCTTCGACGGTAAACACTCGCGCGACAAACACGCCGTCCTCAGCCGTGGCCGCCAGGAAGATCGACTCGAACTGACGAAGCTCTTGCGTGAGCCGAAGCATGAGCTTGGCGCTGAGCCCTTCAGCATTGGGAAACACGGCAAGGCCATTGCCGGAGAACGGTTGATGGGCGAAGACATCGACATGACGGTATATGAGTCCGCTCACCGACCAACGTGCTGGGCCAGAAGATGATCTCATGCCTGGGTTTGGCTACCGATGGTTCGTGTGGCGGGTTGAAAGCCCGATGGGGCAACTTGTTGGCCGCTTCGTGGTGTCCGCTAGCACGACTACGCCGGTTTCTGTCCACGAACAGAAATCATGGGTGGTTGAGAGATATCCAGAATACCGGCTTGGACGTTCTCGAGATGCTGTTCAATTTCGAGTTCCGTGGCAATGCCGTTGTTCAACAGATCATTTCGAATCATGCCTATCGTTGCGATCTCCAGCGGGATGCACTCAGGCACGGCGACCGGGAAGTACGCTTCGGCTGACAGACCGGTCATGCCCGCGTTGCGAAACATTCGAGGGAGCCTTCGCCCAAAAGAAATGTCTGCTCCCCGGCTTGACAACAACGCCCTGAAGCCTTGCCTGATCCTGTTGGCCAGTTCCTGTTCGGGACCATACGCATCGATGCAACTCAACGGTTGAAGCGCGGGATCGGCATCTTCGAGCACCAGCCAACCACCGGGTTTCAGGGCAGAGACCATGTTTTGGAACGCACGTTCCCGTTCCGGAACGTGGACCAATACAAGTCGAGCGTGTATCAGGTCAAACAATTCATCAGGGGGTGGATCTTGCGCAATGTCATGAGTGCGCACGTCGACGTTGTGGGAGGTGGCTTCTTTCGCCCAGGAAGCATCAATGTCGGTAGCCAAAACGCTGCCAGTAGCTCCAACGCGTTCTGCAATCGTCCGTGCCAGGGTGGGACCTCCAGCCCCGACCTCCCAGCACCGCCAGCCCGTGGCTATGCCGCAAGCATCGAGTTGTCGCAGTGAGGTTGGATCAAACAACGCCGACAACAAAGCCAGGCGTTGTGCAGCCTCTTTCTTCCGATTTTGGAGAAGATAACCAGCGTCGGCCATCAAAGGCGTCCTCGTTTGTGTGGTGACGGGCAATTCTAGAAGTGGATGTACAACCGCCGCTTGAGTGCCGTCGCAGCGCTGCCAAGCAACGGACGAGCCGATCGACGAGCAGGGATATCGCTCATTCGCCGAGCAGGACAGACAGGTCGATCGCCTCGGCCATGGCGCGATTGCCGGCGTCGCCGGGATGCAGGTGGTCGCCGGAATCGTATGCAGGCCGCAACCTAGTCGGATGTGTCGGGTCGCGCAGAATCGCGTCGAAATCGATGACTGCGTCAAACGCGCCACTGTGGCGAATCCAGTCGTTGATCTGCTGCCGAATGCGTTCCTTGTCCAGGCTGTAGTAATCACGCATTGGCGTATCTTCAAGCGCGCCCTCGAAGGGCGTCAGCGTGGCACCGATGATGCGCACCCCGCGGGCGTGAGCGCGGGCTATCAATTGCTCGTAGCCGGCGATCACGTCCTGGGCGGTGGTCGATTCGTCGGCCAGAGCCAGCGGCGTGTCTTTCCAGGCGATATCGTTGATACCCATCAGGACGATCACCGTCCTGATGCCAGGTTGTGCCAGCGCGTCACGTTGGAAGCGCGCGAGCGCGTTCACACCCATTTTGTCGCGCAGCACGCGCGCACCGGAAATGCCGGCGTTGAGCACCGCTACCTTGCGCGGCGCCAGGCGTCGCGCAAGGAAATCCGGCCAGCGCGCGTCGGCATCGATTGTGGCCCCGTCGCCATCGGTGATCGAATCGCCGATCGCCACCACCGTGCGCGTTCCGGGCGCGGCTTCGACTTGGATGGCGGCAAGGAACACGCGCGTGGTCAGGGTGGAGTCGACCTTCAGTGACGTCGCCGCAACCTGATTACCGGCCCCAACATAAGCGGTCTGGCGTGCGTCCCAGTGGAAGGTGGCGGGCGCCGTGGGATCGGGCAGATACAGGCTGACGGCAAGGTGCGAAAGGGCGGTAATGTCCAGGTCGACCGGATCGCTGAGCATCGGCGCGCCAGGCGGAATGACCACCGAGGTCTTGCCGCCGAAGGTCAGCACGCGGTTGCTGCCGGGCACGATCGAGGCATCCTTCCCTGACAGCGCGATGTCGGCCGCACCCATCTTGAGAGGGCGCGTGCCGTATGCGTTCGACAGCAGGATACGCACGCGTGAACCGCCGATGCTGACCCGCGCGACCTGACGCACCGTCTGGTCCCAAAGCTGGTGTGGCAGGTTGGTGGGCAAAGGGAAGTCGCCGTTCCAGCGTGCTTCCGGACTGGCTATCCAGGTCGTGATCCATGCAGGTCGCGCTTGCGCTTGAACCTGTTCCGGTGCGGCGTGCGATGGCTGGGCGGTGCTGGCCATCGTCAACAAGGCCGCGAGCAGGCCAGTCCAGCGACGTGTTCTCGTGTTCATATTTTTTCCTGATGCAGCGGTGCGAACGGTTCCAACGGAGGGAGAGTTCAGGCCTGCGGACAGGCCACGGATGTGCGGACGGCGCGCCGGCGTTCGCTGCGCAACGCAAACAACGCCAACGCGATACCTACCACGGTGACCATGGCTGCTGCCCATGGCAGCGCGGTAAGGCCGAAGCCACGCGCAATGGTTTCGCTGCCCAGCCACGCGCCAAGCGCGTTGGCGAGGTTGAAGGCGCCGATGTTTAGACTGGAAGCCAAGCTGGGAGCGGCGACCGCCTTTTGCATCACCCACAGTTGCAGCGGTGCCACGGTCGCGAACATGGCGGCGCCCAGCAGCGCGGTGAACAGAACCATCAGCACGTGGTTGTCCAGTACCCACGCGAACCCGCCAAGCACCACGGCCAGCGCCGCAAGCGTGCCGAGCAATGCTCGGACCAGACGGCGGTCGGCCAGTCGGCCGCCGAGCGGGTTGCCGATCAGCATGCCAACGCCGAACATCAGCAGGATCGGCGACACCGCGGAGTCTGCAAAGCCGGTGACCTCGGTCAGCAGCGGCGCGATGTAGGTGTAGACCACGAACACTCCGGCAAAACCGAATACGGTCGTGGCTAGCCCCAGCAATACCGGAGCGCCAGCGATGGCGCGCAGCTCGGTACCGAGGGCGACCGGTTTTGCGTCTTCGCGATTGTTTGGCGCCAGCCATGCCAGCGCGGCGATTGCGGCCAGGCCAATGACCGAGACCGCCCAGAACGATGCATGCCAGCCGAAGTGCAGGCCGAGCCAGGCACCGGCCGGCACCCCCAGCAAGGTAGCCAAGGCCAAGCCATTGAACATGGTCGCAATGGCAGAGGCTTGGCGATCGTGCTCTACCAGCGAGGTGGCCACGACCGACCCCACACCGAAAAAGGTGCCGTGCGCCAGCGAGGTCACGATGCGCGCCGCCATCAACATGGTGTAGTCGCTGGCCAGCGCGCTGAACATGTTGCCCAACGTGAATGTGGCCATCAAGGCCAGCAGCACCGTCTTGCGCGACCAGCGTCTTGTTCCCAGCGTGATCAGCGGTGCGCCGACGAACACGCCGAACGCGTAGCCGGAAATCAGCAACCCTGCGACGGCGATGCCAACGTTCAGGTCGCTGGCGATTTGCGGCAGCAGGCCCATGGGCAGAAATTCACTGGTGCCGATTCCAAAAGCGCCGACGGCCAGCGCGTACAGCGCGGGCGGATTGCGCGGAGCAGAAGCCATGGCGTGAACGCTCTGATTTGGAAAGCGCGCAGGGTAGACACTTGCGTCCCTAGCAGAAACCGTCAATATGTTGATTCATTTTCAATGAAACATTGAGAATCATGGACCGCCTCGACGACCTCTCGCTGTTCCTGCGGGTGCTGGACCAAGGCTCGATCAGTGCGGCGGCACGCAGCCTCGATCTTTCCGTGGCGGTGGCCAGTCAGCGGCTGCGACGACTTGAACGTGGCTTGGGTGTGCGCCTGATCCAACGAACCACGCGACGGCTGCACCCGACGCCTGAAGGTCGCCTGCTGGCTGAGCGCGGGCGCTTGCTGGTGGAGGATCTGGATGCACTCACCGCAGGATTGCGGGAAGGCTCGACCATTGTTTCGGGCACCTTGCGGGTCACCATGTCGGCCGGCTTCGGTCGCGAATACGCCTCGCCTCTGTTGCCCGAATTTCTGGCGCGCCATCCAAAACTTCGCCTGTTCGCCCATCTTTCTGACGAGGTGGTGGACGTGGTTGGAGCGGGTTTCGATCTAGCCATCCGCATCGGTCGGCTGGATGATTCCAGTTTGGTAGCGCGACCGCTGGCCAGTAACCGGCGCTTGCTGTGTGCGACGCCAGCGTATCTCGATCGGCACGGCCGTCCGCGCACGCCTGCCGATCTGGCGCGGCATGAGTGCTTGCTGTTGACCGGTCGCAACGGTGTGCAGGACGTGTGGCGATTCATTGACCGTCGCGGTCGCGAGCAGGTGGTGCGCGTGAAGGGGCGCCTCGAAACCACGCTCGGCGAATTGATCCGCGATGCAGTGCTCGCCGATCAAGGCATCGCCGTGCATTCGCTGTGGCACGTGCACGAACCACTGGCGGACGGTCGCCTCGAAGTAGTACTCCCGAACTACACACTGCCAGAAAGCAGCATCTGGGCGGTGATGCCGCAGCGTCGACTGGTCCCGCCGCGCGTTCGTGCCTTCACGGATTTCCTGATCGAGAAGCTTGGCGACCCGCCGCCGTGGGAGCGCCATGAGTGGCGCCGTGCAGGTTGACCTGGTTCACGTTCAATCGCAACCCGGGCAAATCAGCGCTGAGCGCTGGCTTCACGTTCACACCCAAACCCGCTGGCCGCGAAGCCGCGATCAGTCCACATAACGGTGAGCGGTGAACAGGGCAGGATCGCCACCAATCGGGGCGAACACATCGTAGTGCCTCGACGCTGCGGCCAGCGCTTCAAAGCCCACCCCGATGAGCGACTCAAAGTTACGGGCCTGTCTCCGGGCCCAGACATCGAGCCCTGAAGTATCTCGCCTCTGACGCCAGCGCGCGACCGATTACCCGAAAGCAGGCTGCCGCGGTAGGTGGCCAGCAGGAACGAGATCGCGCTGAGCCACCAGAATTCAATCGAACGCGCGGCCGGTTCCAGGGCAGCCTCGGCTTCGCTTCGCAGGTGTTCCTGTTTGTCCATTCGGCGTCGCTCCAGATGAACTGCGGGTCACGCCATCAATCGGTCAGGATGCAGACCGGCGGTGACGGCCCCGCAGCGCCTAGGCAGCGATGGTGCCCCGGGCCGTGCCCCTATTCGCCGCCGCTTTTTTTCGATGATGCCACGGAAGCCTGCAAGGCAGCCGCGAGGCCGGCATCCCCGCTCAGCATATCCTTCCAGTGCAACTCGATCCCGCGTCGATGGCCCTTCTCTGCGAGCTTCACGCCCTCGGGATCCACCACCAGCGTGTAGGTCTTGCCGTCGAGGGTCAACGCGCGCTTGATGGGCTTGTCCAAGGGTGTCATGACGCATCGCTCCTTGTGGCGAGTTTCTCCAGCACCGATTGGAGGTCCTGCCGCACCTCATCGAGGCCTTCCCAAGGGTCCTTGCGCAGGCGCTTCAAGCGCGCGGGCGCGCTCTTGATGTCGAACTGGTTGCCGCTCCTGATCTTGCCCAGCTCTTCCCAGCGCAGTGGCATAGCGACAGGCGCGCCCGGCCGGCCGCGCAAGGAGTAGGACGCGACCGCAGTGGCCCCGCGGCCATTGCGCAGGTAATCCACGTAGATCTTCTTGTTGCGCAGGGTCTTCGTGGAAGTCGCGGTGAAATCCATCGGATGCGCACCGGCCATCGCCGACGCAAAGCCTTGCGCGAATTCCCTGGCCCGGGGCCATGCCGAGCCGGGCTTCAGCGGCACCACCACGTGTAGGCCTTTGCCGCCCGTCGTGCGAACAAAGGATTCCAGTTCCAGGTCTTCGAGGAGATCACGCGTGAGCCGTGCCGCGGCAATCACGCGGGACCACGCTACGTCCGGGCCGGGATCGAGGTCGAAGATCACGCGATCGGCAATGTCTGGCGTCTCGACGTGCGCGCCCCAAGGGTGAAACTCGATTGCGTTGTATTGCACCAGTTCCAGAACCGAATCTGGCCCTTCCGGATAGATATACACACCGGCCGCGCCCGTTTCTTCCTTCAATCGCGCTGAGCCGACGTGTTTCAGGTCGCCGGCCGGTAGGTGCTTCTGGAAGAAGGACGGTTCATCTATCCCTTCTGGAAATCGGATCGTCGACGTCGGCCGCCCCAGGACACCGGGAAGAAACCAGTCCATCACGACCTTGTAGTAGTCCGCTACGTCCTGCTTGGTGTAGCCGTCATCCGGATACACCACCCGATCGGGGTGGGTGATGGTGATCGGTGCCGCGGCTTTGACCTTGCGCTTGCGTGTCGAAGATGCGGCACGTGCGGGCGGCGCATCGCGATCGCTGCTGAATAGATCCTTCGGCGACTTGTCTTCGCGCATGGTCTTGAGACTCGCCTGCCGCAGCAGGCCCTGGTTGCCGATCCCGCGATAGAACACCTCTGCCACCATCTCGGGTTCGATCCAGTGCGCGTCGCGCGGCGCATCGTCCGTATGGTCGATTTCGATCTTGGCGCGTTTCTGGGCGTCGAGCTTCTTTCCGAGAGCGCCGAGCATGGCGGTGTCGAAGCCCGTCCCGACGCGGCCCATGTAGTACCAGTGGCCATCCTGCGGCTTGGCCAGAAGCAGCGATCCGAATCCCGTGCGCGAACCCTTGGCGTCGGTGTAGCCCACCACCGCGAATTCATCCGTCTCCAGCCGTTTGACCTTGACCCAGTTGTCGCCGCGCCCGCCGCGATACGGCGCATCCACGCGCTTGCACATGATGCCTT
>Ga0207660_10002379_pt1 | contig 12375 bp, 12 predicted proteins | sample KBSC73BmetaG_FD_184335 | JGI IMG/M metagenome (GOLD analysis project Ga0207660, IMG submission 184335) | Corn rhizosphere microbial communities from Kellogg Biological Station, Michigan, USA - KBS C7-3B metaG (SPAdes) (version 2) | ecosystem: Host-associated > Plants > Roots > Rhizosphere ... | reverse complement strand
AGGCAGCCTCGAGCACGTCGAGTCCTTCTTGCGCGTGGCCTAGCGGAAACGCGATTTCCGGGGGATGGTCTGTCGCCACGCTGGGCAAGGCGCTAGGTCTCGGCACCGCCTCTTGCCGCACTCGTTGCCAATCACACCATGCCTTCAGCGCGTATTCGTTATCGATGATCGATTGAGCTGTGGATACGGCCTCCGTCGATTGGGATTCTGGATCGAACTCACTTCCGGTTGCCTTGGCAAATTCCGCTGCAGCTCCTACCCACGACTCGTGGCACCTCCCCAGCTCACCGATCGCCAGAATCAATGCACCGCCGGAGCCCAACAGCTCGTTGCCATCGACGACCAGATTGCGAACATCACTACGCAGCCTCACCAGCTCTTCGGGCGAGCCTGCTAGCGCTACGGTTCGAGTTTGAATACCACCACCGAGGCCGACGGCAAGCTGCATCCGCGTCGTGTTGGTCTGTAACGCCGCCCAACCCGGCACGTCGCGGAGCATCGGATCCAAGGCATCGATCTTGCCTATTTGCGCCTTCATTGCGCTCAACCGTGGCAAGTCGGCCTCTATATCCGGTGACGCAGGCGCTCCAGACGTGACTGCGAACGCTTTGATGACCTTCTTCCGCGCCAGATTGGCGAAAATCCAGAATTTGCTTGATGCCTCGGACCAATCGCGCCGAAGTCTCTCTACGTCAATACGTCGGACCGCCTCAGTTGCATAGGGTTGCGACAGACTACGCTCCAGCGTCCCGTACTCTTTCAGTAACGCAACTGCCTGCTGTGCAGCGGCCTGGATGCCTTTCAACTCCGACGAGAACGCAAACCGGAGGTCTACACCGTGTGCGTCGGGCAACAATCTCGCGAACTGCAGCAACTTGCCAGCCAAAGTAACGGAACTCGTTACTGAAAGCCCGGCAGTACGCACAAATCGCGCACTAGCCTCCTCACATGCCGTGTAGGTTTTGATGACTTGACGTGCAGCGCCGACGATCGCTTCCTGCCATGCGTTCGACCACTCTGTGCGCACGAGCAATGCCATCCGAGTGCCACCGCTCTCGGCTGCGCCACGGTTGAATTCGAGTCGCCGCACCACATCGCGTAACGCCTCCATCAACTTGGCGTCATGAGTCGCTCCCTCAGGCCAAGACAATTTCGGGGTGGCCGGGTTCGCATCATGCACGACCAGACCGATCGCTTCGTAGACCGACCAGCCGTTCGGCCAGCGCCGATGCAAGACGTCCACGAACTGATTCAACCGATCGCGCAACGACCGAACCCTGTCGGCATGGGCGGCCCAGTCGGCTCCCTTGAGCCGACCGCGCGAGGTCCATGCGCGATCGAGCTGCTGCAGCACGTGCACCTTCGACGATTTGCTCGAATGCAACTCCAGACAGAATTGTCCGATGCCCTTTTCATCGAGCCTCCGCTTCACGACATCCAAAGCGGCCATCTTTTCCGCCACGAACAACACCCGTCGCCCAAGCGCCAGGTTGTGCGCAATCATGTTGGCAATGGTTTGCGACTTGCCGGTACCGGGCGGCCCGTCCAGAACGAAATTGTGACCGTTTGCAGAGGCGATCACGGCCGCCAACTGCGATGAATCCGCCGGCAGCGGCGTGAATAGCTCATTCGGATCCAGCATCGCGTCGAGTTTTTCGGGTTCCGGAAACGCACCAACTTGTGGCAATGCCGATTGCCCCACCTTGTATCGCAACAGATGCCTGACGACGTCGTTTTGCTCAAGCTCCTTCGAGCGATCCACAAGGTCGCGCCACATGAGGTACTTGGCAAACGAGAACGTCCCAAGCACGACCTCGGTTGTTACCTCAAAACCTGGCATGTCCCGGACGACGCGGCGGACGATGTTCCATATGCCCGTTACATCAACACCACTCTCATCCTGGGGCAGGTCGCTGTCCAGTCCATGGATCTCGAGCTTGAAATCGTGTCGTAGGAGTTCCAGCAACGTCAGGTTGAAGCGTGTTTCGTCGTCCAGGAGTGACATCTTCACGCCGGAAACAACACTCTTCCGTTCCAGCTTCACAGGCAACAAGATCAAAGGGGCGTTGTAAATGCGCGGATCGCTTGCGGCCTTCTTCCAACGTAGAAACCCGATTGCCAGGAACAGCGTATTGGAACCGCCCTCCTCAAGATCGGATCTCGCCTTACGGTAAAGGTCAACCAACGCTGCTTCGAGCTTCGGTTTGTCCAACTTGCATAACACTTCGCGTTTTTCGAGCGCCTGCATGGCGACATCTTTTTCAAGGTCCTCGTGCGTACGTTGCCCATAAATCCTGGCGTCACGGCCGGCCACTGCAAGTGGCGGCATGGGCGCAATTCTGATGCTCTGGCCGTCGGCCAGGACATCTTCCAAGCGAGCAGGATCAGGGCATACCAGTCGCAAAGCCTTTGCGCTTTCGGGCAGATGGAGCAAGCGATTCCGGGTGGTCAGGTCAAGCAACTTGCGCTGCCAGAGTTCAAGCTTGCCCGTTGCAGTAACGGGCTCCTCCGTCGCTTCGACGTCGAACCCCGGTAGCTCCGGCGCTGCTTCGAGCCCTTCGCTGATGCGCGGCTCGCAATTTTCTGGCGCACTGGCGAGCCGTGCTGTCACGCTCAGAGGCCGCAGCTTCTGCATGCGCGCGCGTCGTACATCCACGGCCATGACGAAGTTTTCGTCGGTCAGTTTCTGCTTCGCCGATTCCATTGCTTGGCCGAACGCCGACGGCGGAGACTGTGTTGCAAGCGTCGTCTCGAATACCAGAAGCTCTTGCAACTCAGTCCGCTTGCGCAGGTCGGAAGCATCCTCAACCAGAATTTGGGCGAACTCTTGTGGTTGCAGCCAAACTCCAGTGAGCGCATGTCCCTTCGTTAACACCACTAGTGGATTAAGTCCAGCTTGCTCGATAGCAGCAGCGAACAACAAGGCGGTATCAAGACACGTGCCGATCCGCCCGTCGAGAATCTGTGAGGGTGTTCGAATCTTCTGACCGGATTCTGCAAAGCTGGCGGGCGGCAAGGCGTAGCTGATTTCAAAGCCGCAGACCGAAGACCACAGAGCCGACGCCAGCTCCCATACTCGCTGGCGGGATTTCGCTTCATAGCCATCGATACCGTCTGGACGACCTGCCCGGCGCAAGACTTCCGAAGCGCCCTTGAGGATGCGGTCGATCGCGGGGTCATTGGGCGTGCAGAACACCGCAAGGAGTTCCGGCATGCTTCCGGCGCCACCCCAGTCGTTGCGCGCCAGCAGCTCTAGCGTGCAGCTTTGCTGAGCAACGATCGACTCACCGGACCGCAGGCGGAAATCGGCAGATGTCCGAATACTCTCCGAGAGGTCTGCCAAGTATCTTTCTTTGAGCTCGACATCCCGATCCGGGATTTCCAGCGTTGAACCGGCACTCAGTCGATCAATGCGCCATGTCTTGGATGCCGCGAACGGCAGGCTTGGCTCGAATTCGAGTATCAGATCTTCGAGTGGCTCATCACCCTTGTTGGCGATGACGACCCGCCGCAACAGCGGCACCGCATTCTGATGCGACGCCAGCCCCAGCTTGTTGCTGACGGCCGCATCGATCAAAGCATCCATCTCCGCATCTCCCCTGTGTCCCCACCGTCGAATCATAGCCTGATGTTGGATGCAATCGTGGAGCTACGTCGCAGTACCTCGTAAATCCGTGAAGGGGCCCAACACCGCTATTGAACTGGATTCAACGATGCGCGTGGCCGGCCATTCGGGGTGGATCAGCGACGCGTTGCACGAAATTTCGGCGCGCGCGAGTTCAACGGACGCCATGCGACCCGTTGCTGCCGGTCACGAATGTCTGCTTTCGGGAAGACGGTCAAATGTGCACTTCAAACTTGTTGCGTCGCCTGCTTGGATGATTTACTTGGTACTTGGCTTGCCACAAAGATCCGTAAACATGCCGAAGGTTGGCCCAGTGCTACCCCCAATTGTGGAAGCCGACTGCCACTGCTCCACCCAATGGATACACTGCATTTGCGCGCTCTCAGAGTGTTTAGCCGTTTCGTTGAGGTACTTGATGTAGCCAGAGTTGCTATCCACGGCTACATTGGCACCGACAAGAAAGCCAGAAAAGAAAAGCCCGAGTGCGATGATTGCTGCAAGTACTCCAATGCCGACAGCTTTCATAGAAGCCCCCTTTTTGTATGAAGTGCACAATAGGTGTTTGGATGGTGCCGGGAAGGTGCACAAGGAAACACCGCGGCCACGATGCGAAGCGCTGTACTTACCCCTTCACCAACGCAACGATTGCTACCAGCAGCGCAACGACCGCTATACAGTTGCCAAGGATTGCTAGGCGTCTGGCATCCAACGCAGCAGAATGGCCAGCACGCTCGCAAGCCTCTTGGAACTTCTGCTCTCTTGCAGCCTTGCGCAACCAAGAATCAACAACTCGAAGCTCTGCTTTATCTATCCAGTCCCCGCGGTCGCGGCGGTTCTGGACCTCGGCTTGACTTAGCTCGTCTAGATCGTCACTTGTGATCATGAAAGGCCTAACGCTTCATGTCTTGAGTTTCCCCTACGGTAGACATCGAGAGCCCGGCGTGCGCGCCCCTCTGCTTAAGCGCGCTAATGTTTGAGGTAACCGTACGGTTGACCGAGTTGTTAGCCGCTCAGTCATTGATCTCTGCTGATGGTTGCAATACAAAACCATTACCGGCAACGGGCTTAACGCGTATGAAGTACTGCTGACCTGACTGAACCGAAATGCGTTTTGTATAGGGTAGCGGGCCCAATGGCCCAACGTACGCAACTCCAAATTCGTACGTTCCAGGTTGCAAGTACACGACCAGTCGCTCACCCGTACGAAACTTGGAAATGGCGATGCCGTTGATACTAAGCTCCGCCGAAACTGCAGAACCCATTATTCCTGAGTCCCGAACGATGCTGACCTGTGCAGTTTTGGCCGTCATGGTGCTGACGGCTTTATACCCATCCAAGATACGATCAGGAGGTACGGGTCGGGCTTTGCTGTAAGCAATAGGGTTTGTGGAACACCCTGCAACGGCCAGAAGTACGGCCGCCGCCGCAAAAAGCTTACCGATTTGAGCACCACAATATCGCATGTACATCTCCTAGACGGCTAACGCTTGAGGTAACTGGCGCAAACCCGGGTAGCGGGATTTGCGTCCGGTTGACCGAATGGTTATACGTTGTCTCCGCTTTTAGACGCCTGCGGGTGTATGAAGCCGATTGGGCGCTTTGGCTTCTCAGGATCCTTACGTTTCATCTTCATGAGCAAGATGCTAATTTGAGAAACATGTTGAATGAGTTCCACTGGATCGCCTTCCGGGCTGACACCCGAGAACGAAATTAAGGATGGGTTCCAGTAGCCCATGCCATCCAGATGAAAAGTAACCGTTTGACCGAAGCTGACCAACCGAACCCCCACTTCATGCTCTTGATCCAGCTCTTTGTCGAAGTTGGCCACCCATTCCGTCAGTCTTTTGTAGAACTCGCTGGCCAAGTTGGGATTGACCGGAATGTTTAGCGGCGGCAGCGACGGCTGCGTGAAGCCTAGCGATGCGGGCGTGACGCTGCGAAATACTTTCTCCTGCGCCCGTATTGCGTCGAGCGCTTTTTGAGCTGGCGCTGATGCTTGCTGCAGGAGCTCTGCTGCGGTCAGGGGGCGATCGTTTCTATCATTACTTGCCATATGCTATCCAAGATGTATAACGCTGAGTTAAGCGGCGGCGAAACTGCGCAGCGCTTTTTGCATCCGCTTGGACGAATAGTTAGCAACGCTCAAGCGACCCGCTGAAGTCTCGCTCCTCACCTTGTTCCACCCAACTGCCATCAATATCCCCGCCATCCACGTTGCCGAAAACAATTTTGCAGAAATAACCCTCTATGCCATCTTTGTAAGATGGCTTGAAGTCGGAGTGAAACGCAGCCCCAACTCTATTTGCCACACCAGAGCGCGCCCACATCCCGTGTTCTCCCCAACCACCGACCAAATCGAATGAAATGCTGTCGTCGCGCACAATAAGCGCGCGAACCTCGATCGGATCTCCGTCTTCGAAATACAAGGTGCCGCAATACCTTAAAGTGGCTCTTTTTCTCATGCGCTGGTGATAAGCGAGGCGAGAAGGTTTCCTTCGCCGACAATTCTGTAGTGCGAGTCTTTGGTCTTGTTCGTCCTTGGATCGTAGTAGCCGCAGATACGGTAATGAGAATCCTTTCCTACTTGCTGGCCGTCGGACCGAGTTTCGATGTACCCGATTGTGCGGTAGTGACTATCCTTCAACGTTTGGGTGCTCATGATTCATGTCCCCTTTGTGGCTGCGCTTGGGGCAACCGGCACAGATCAGCCGCACGGGATTTGCGTTCGTTCGACCGAATAGGTAGATGTTGCCGACTTACGCTGTTGCCCATTCCTCTACGTACTTGGCTAGTCTTGCGGGCGCTGCATCATCCTCGCCAGATAGCCACGAGTGCACAGTCTCGCGACCCTTGTTTCTCAATTGGCCTTCGGCCGAGGACTCAGAGATTGCAGGCATGTCGCTCGCGAAGGTGTACGCCTCTCCTTCGGTCATTAGCCCGGCGTGTTCGAGTACAGCGCACATGACAGCAAAACGCTCCGTATCGCCCAGGCCCTTTCGGTCCGCGAGGTAGCCTACTGCGCCAGCCATGAACAACGCAGCGTTGATGCGCGGCCCGTCGTTTTCCAGCGCTGTTCGATTGACCAGCAGCATCGAAGCCTCTGCAAAAAGTGTGGCCTGCTTTGCAACCGAGCCCATGCGCTTCGCGGCGCTACTTATTGCCGGGCCCGCGTCTGACGAGCCCATTTGACTCTGATGCGCCGAAGGCCTGAAAAGGAACTTGAACAAGATCATCAGCGCGGCAATGCCGATGATGACCAACAGAATTTGCCCGGTACTCATGATCTCCCCTTACGGTCATTGCACCATCTAACACTTTAGGTAACCGGCGCAAACCCGCGTAACGGGATTTGCGTCCGGTTGACCCAATAGCTATGCGGCAACCACCGCAGCAGCCAGCGCCACACCGAGGACCGAATCAAACTGGGCTTGCAGCTCTTGGACGGAGTATGCGCGTTTGGCCGGAACTTGGAACAGCGGCAGGCCGATTGCCTCGCAAACGTTCCTAAGCAACTCATCTCGTGCTTGCGCACGCTTACCGACGTGCGAGCTGTCGTTGAGCTCCACCGCGCAAACAACCGAAAGATCGGAGGCGCGGCACACGACGAAGTCGAAGTGCTTTGCAGCAACGCGGTTGATCGCGCCTTGCCGCGGAGATGTACCCAAGCCTGGCTTGACCGAGGCGAGATCGGCAACGCGAACCTTGCCGAAAACGCGATGCTCCGGGCCTACGGCTTGATCCAGCACGCCGAGGAACGAACGCTCGGCGGGCGAAAACAGAGCCTTTGCCGGAACGTACGGGAACCCAACCTTGGAACCGGAGCCAGCCTTCTTGCTTGCGGCTGCAACGAGCGCAGCAGCCACGACTGCAACAACAACCAAAATCAGAACCCACGACATGCGACTGACCCCCTGTTGCCACATAATGCTAATTCTGCCCCTGAGGGACAGTAACGGGATCGTCCCGCGATCGATTGCACGTGTCAATCAGGAATTCCTATGCGCTATTAGGTCCTTCGCCGCTTCCGATGCGGCCGTTGCCCGAATTCCCGCGACGTGCAATCCGACACATCTGGGGTGGTCCGCAATACCACGGACGATCCGCGGCGGTAACGGCGGGAAGGCTGCTTTCGGGTGGTTCGGCGGCGCGCCCGAACTTCCGCTCCTGGCCGGACAGCGCCCGATGGCGGAAACCGTACCGAGGTTCAGCTGGCGAAGAACGCTGTGCGACCCTACGCAGTCGCTGCTTGCACATCTACAGTCTGGCTTATTCCGCCCGCGCCATCTAACTCAGCTGCCAAATCTTAAGGTTTTCCCTAGTGGCACCGAAATCGATGTCATGCTCCTACTTTGCCCGCAACTCAGCAAGAGTCGCTATCGATGAAGAGCGGACTCGCCCGCGTTCCCACCTCTTAACATTCCTGCGCGGACTCAACTGAAGAATCGGGTCAACGCGGGCCACAACCATTGCTAGAAGCGCCTCCTAACAGCACTATTTACATCGACGCGAATGAGTCTTAACGTTGAGGCGAGACACAGTTACTGTTGGCACAGAAACCGATACCCTCAACACGCAATCAGCAACTCCTGCCGCTAGTCCTTAAGAATCTTCCGAGCAGCTCGCATTACCTTCTCTCGTCCTTCGCTCGGACTTACTTGGCGCGCAGCTTTGATAAGCGCATTCCTCGCTTCCTGCTTGGTTGTATCGGGAACCTGTTTTTGCAGCTGCTTCGCCGCGTAATCGAATTCGTACTTCTCCTTGAAGGAAATCAGATTGCGGTCGGGCTGACCAACTTTCTTCTTGTCATCTGCCATAGTGAATTCACTCCTGTTACGAAATGGCAGTGCGCAAGTGAGCACTGCGAGGCCATAGGCGAGCCGAGACACGCGAAGTCTATGCCGATCGTATTTCTGCGCAAAGAGATCGGGAGGCCGGGTGAGCGGTGTTCGCTTCTGGCCGTGTGAGCATGACTCCGATTGTAGATCGCCATGGGCCACCTGCACCTACTAGACCATCAAATACCGGCGTGATCGTGATGCTCGATCACGCCTTGTTGCTCATGTTAGTCAGGATGCCGCTGGACTTCCGGTTAGAGCACGTGCCAGATAAGCGCGTCCATGCCGGCCGATTCCAATCGGAGACATCATCATTCAGTGTCCAAAATGGATTCGAATCCGCGTCCGTGACAGCGCTTGTACTTACTGCCGCTGCCACACAGGCATGGATCGTGGTCGCGCAACCCCGATGCGAGAGATTGTCCCAGAAAGCTCCGAATCTGTTGCAGCGGTTCGATCTCATGCACAGGCACACTCACATAGCCGTACTGACCGGCTCTCTCACCCCGGTTCATCACGCGTACGATTGCTTCTGACGCCCGAATGAAATGCCGAATCAGTTGGTCGTCGCGCAGCGGCATGCGCACATTGTCAATCGCGGTACCATCGTAGCGACGTCGCTCGTCGGGCACGAAGAGGATTTGGGCTTCGCCGTGCGGCTTCGGCGTGATGTCCACCATCTCTCCTTCCGGGGACAGCCAGACCGCGTGGAACTCGGCTTCGACCAGCACGTGTGGCCATTCCCAGAGTTGCCAGCCGCACAGCATGCGGCCGCCGACGCGGGCAATCTTGGTCTCGACATTCGGGAAACATTCGTTGACGACGGCGTCGGTCTCGGGCTGCACCGTCAGGTACACCGCCTCGCCTCCGGGTACCACTGTTTCGATCAGCCGACGTACCGCCCGCGTGATTTCGGGAGGCGTGGTGGTTTTCACGACCATCTTGCGGATGTCCTCGGATCCTTTTCGCAATCAAAGTTACGATGCGGGTGTCGCGCCGGGTGAGATTGGCATCCGTTGTCTGTGAATCCGGTCCAATTGGGTATTCATGCCCGTGATGCTGTGCAATATGCTGGCGCCGATCAAACGCTCGCTTCTGGCCGAGGCTGTGTGAAAACGTATATCGGTCGGCGCCGAGCTCGCAATTGCGGTTCTGGTGGCTTTCCCCGCACTGGGTTGGTCACCGGAAGCTCGGGATGTTCGGATGATGGTTTCGGGGACTCGAAACGAGCGAACGGGATTTGCGGCCCACGGACCCTAGAACCGCGTATTTTCGCGGGGCAACGGGCTCTCAGACCTGCATCGCCTGCATCAGCGGCGCGATCCCCATGATGCGCATCACACGTTTCAGGTTGTGGGCGAGCACGTGCAGGCTCATCTCCGTGCTGACGTGTTCGAGCGTGCGTGTCAGGAAGTGCGTCGCGCCCATCCAGGCTTTGAGCGTGCCGAAGGGATGTTCGACGGTGCGCCGGCGAATGCGCATCATGTCCGGGTGCTGGTCCAATCGTCGTTGCATTGTTTCCAGAACATCCTCGTGTTCCCAGCGCTTGACGCGACGGTTGGTACCCGTGGTGCACTGCGCCTTGATCGGGCAACTGCCGCAGGCCGAGCTCCAATAGCAGTCAAGGGTCATGCCCTTTTCGACGGTGCGAAACCGCCAGATCAGTGTCTGCTCCGCCGGACAGCGGTACACATCCTCTTCGGGTACATAGACGAAGTCGCGTTTGTCGAACAACCCCTTGGCGCGGTTGCCAGAGGTTAGCGACTTGGGAACGTAGGCCGTGATGCCGGCTTCCTCGCAGGCGACGATCTCGTTGCCACTGTAGTAACCACGGTCGGCAACGGCCTCGAGATGTTCAGCTTGCATGACGGCCTCAGTACGCTTGGCCATCGTGGCCAACTGGGCGCGATCACTGGTCACGTTGGTGACTTGGTGATCGACGATCAGGTGATGCCGGGCTTCCACGGCGGTTTGCACGTTGTAGCCCACGACACCTGTGCCACGCGTCTTCATGGATCGCGCGTCGGGGTCGGTCAATGACACTTGGTGGTCGAGCGCCGCGTCCACCTCCTGGGCCAACGCTTCCATCCGCTCCATCTCCGCGTGCAGCTGCGTGAGCTTGTCCCGCAGGTACTGCGTGTGGGCCTCGCTCGTGCCTTCATCGCCGCGACGGTCGGCACTGTCCAGTTCCGCGAGATACCGCACCACGCTGTTCTCGATCTCGGCAATCCGGCGCTGCACCTTCGCCTGGGTAAAGTTCTTGTCGCGGTTGTTGACCGCCTTGAACTTGCTGCCGTCGATTGCAACCAAAGCCTGCGCGAACAGACCCAGCCGCCGGCACAGCAACACGAACTCGCGGCAGACCTTGCGGATCGCCGCACCGTTGTCCCGGCGAAAATCAGCGATGGTCTTGAAGTCGGGCGCCAACTGCCCGGTCAACCACATCACCTCGACGTTCCGTTGCGCCTCGCGTTCCAGACGCCGGCTCGACTGCACCCGGTTGAGGTACCCGTAGATGTAGATCTTCAGCAGTGTCGCTGGGTGATACCGCGGGCGACCGGTGGCTTCAGGAACCGCCCGATCGAACCCCAGCCCAGCGAGGTCAAGGTTATCGACGAAGGCGTCCACGACCCGCACCGGGTTGTCTTTGCCGACGTAGTCGTCAAGGCGTTCGGGAAACAAGATGCTCTGCGAGCGGTCTTCACCCTCTACAAAACGTCCCATCGGCACACCCTCGTCGACTTGCCGGTGCAAGTCTATCGAAAGGGGGCGTTTTCACACAGCCTCGGCCGCAGGCCGCCGTCGACCCCAAGGGGCCTGTCGCCACCGTCCGCTCCCGGCATGGCTGATCACCTGTGCACTTCAAACTTGATGCCACGTGTTTTACTCTTCGCTCTCTGCATGCTGAGCAATGCGCTGCAATTCGGGGATGAGATCACCGTATGAATACAATTGCCCCAATAACACGAAGACTTGCTTGGCTGGATCGACCAGTTTGAAGATGTGCCCGACCGGGTCTTGCGCCAGTTGAATAGAGCCGAGCATGGGATCTGGGAATATGTAACCCGCCTCCAAACCAAGCAAGTATTGATCTAGGCGCTCATCAAAATGCTCAAGAGCGTCGCGGAGATTTCGATCCCTTAGCGCTGATTGATCGTCGAGTGCGTATAATGTTCGCAGGCGAGACGCTCGCGCTTCGGCGAGTTTCTTCAAGTCTGGTTCGCCCTTGCCGCCTAACCCAGAAGGCCAAAAGAAGCGGGACAGTGCGGCCGAATGCGTGAGAGCCTCATGCAGTGAGCTGACCGCTTCATTGTCGCCAGCGGCAGAGACCGCGTGCTCAAAGCGGCCAAATGCCTGGATGGATCTGCTTGCAGAAAAAAGAATCGATCTCGCGTAAAACGCAAGGTGCATTGGAAGCACACCCGCGTAATCGTTCGTAACGATCTGAGCGCGCCGCTTCAGCTCGCCGTTGTCCAATGCAAAGCCTCCCCTGAACGCCCAAGGTGACCGGCGCCCATCCCGCATAGCGGGGTGAGTGTCCGGTTGACCAAGTTGTTAGGCCCGTTGCGTTGCACTCTCATTGGCAAGTAGGACTAGGAAGTCTCTTGCCGACTTTACAACGCGAAGCTCTTCTTCGTACTTGTCCAACCCGCTCACGTCTGCGTAGACAACCTGAGAATAAACCCGACCATTCCAGCCATTACTTACCGCGTGAACACGATCGTTGTGCTCGTAGGTTCGAGAAACTGGGAAACCTAATGGCCTCTGCGTGACTACGATAGCGAACGACTCGCCGAAACGCTCCAACTCCTCCATGAACTCAGTTGCCCAAACTTTTAAAACGGGCTCTCCCCGACCCTGATAGTCGGTTAGCGTCTCGTACGGGACGGTGATTTCTTCTGCTCCTGCGTTCGG
>Ga0207660_10002377_pt1 | contig 12380 bp, 8 predicted proteins | sample KBSC73BmetaG_FD_184335 | JGI IMG/M metagenome (GOLD analysis project Ga0207660, IMG submission 184335) | Corn rhizosphere microbial communities from Kellogg Biological Station, Michigan, USA - KBS C7-3B metaG (SPAdes) (version 2) | ecosystem: Host-associated > Plants > Roots > Rhizosphere ... | reverse complement strand
GCCGCGCCGCGCCCGATTCGAGCAGATCGCGCGCGCGGGCGAGGCCGCTGCCGCCGCGCAGCGCGGGATCGAGCTCCAGAACGCGCGCGGCCAGCTGCAGCGAGCGCTCGCGCAGATCCGCGGGCGCGCTTGCTTCGCCGTTCAGGACTTGCATCACGTCGCGCGCTTCGAGCGCCGGACCGATGCCCCGCCCGATCGGCTGCGTGCCGTCGGTGATCGCGACATCGATGGCAAGTCCGATCTGGTCGGCGACATACTCGAAGAGCTTGCGCAATTGCAGCGCGCCCGCCTTGTCGCGCACTTTGGCGGACGGCCCGACGGGCAGATCGAGCACGAGCCGGGTAACGCCGGCGGCAAGCTTCTTCGATAAGATCGATGCGACGAGCTGACCCGGCGGATCGAGATTGAGCGGACGCTCGACCGAAATCAGAATGTCGTCGGCGGGCGAGAGATTGACGTGACCGCCCCAGATGAGGCAGCCGCCTTCCGCCGCGACGACCTCGCGCATTTCGCTCGCATCGAGATCGACGCGCGCCAGCACCTCCATTGTATCGGCGGTTCCGGCCGGCGAGGTGATGGCACGCGAGGAGGTTTTGGGAATAGCCAGCCCGTGCGCCGCGACGATCGGAACGACGATCATCGACGTGCGATTTCCCGGCACGCCCCCGATGCAATGCTTGTCGACAACGATGTCGCCGGGCCAATGGAGGCTGGCGCCGACATTCGCCATTGCGCGAGTGAGGTTCAGAACTTCGCCGGTCGAAAGAAATCCCGCGCAGGCGACGAGAAACGCCGCGATCTCCATCCGCGAGTAGCGCATCGCCGCGATATCAGCGACAATCGTCTCGATCGCCCCTTGCGATAGCTCGGCGCCGCGGATTTTCGCATGAACCGCATCGAGGCTCGCGGGCGGTGGCGCCTGCTCGATCTCGATTGGCGTGCCCTCGGGCAACCGCAACAAGGCGAAGGCCTGATCGCTGACGCCAACCTCGTCGCGGGCGAGCATATCGTCATGATCGACGATGTTGAGCGTGGCCAAAATTGGCGTGCCGCCGCCGCGCAGCTCGATTTTGGCAAGAGCCTGAAAATCCTCGGGCCGGCACACGCTCGAATGCCGCGGCAAATAGGCGACCGGCTCGCGGTTGGTATCGATCGGCACATGGCGCAAGCGAAGCGGTCCGGTCATCGCTCGCCCGCCTGCGCGGCAATGATTGCGGCGAAGGCCTCGCCCGCGCGCTCGATCGGCCCGGAATTGTCCACCGTCAGCAAAGAGAGATCGGCGATGGCGAATTCTCCGGCGCGCCGGAGCCGTTCTTCGATCGCCTGTGCATCCTCGCGGTCGCGTCGCGTCAAGCGGCGGCGCAATTCCTCGCCGCCGACGGTGACGAGGACCGGCACGACGTCGGCGATCGAGGCGCGCTCGCCGATGAAATGCGCGCGCGAGCCGTCCATCACCACGGAAAGCCCCGCTTTTAGCCACGTCTTGATCTCGATTCCGATTCCATAGGCAAAGCCGTAGGCTTGCCACTCGAAGGCAAAAAGACCGCGCGCCTTGCGCAGCTCGAACTCGCCCTTCGACAGCGCGATATAGTTTTCGGCGTCCTTGCCCAGTGGCCGGGTGATGTAACGATGCGCGAAAGCGACCGGATGCTTGCCGTCGAGCTTGCGGCGCGCAAAGTCGATGAGCCGCGTCTTGCCGACGCCCGATGCGCCCATGACATAGATAATTTTTCCCTGCGCCATCGTTCAGCCCACCGCTTCCGCTGCGAGGCGCGCAATGCCGCGCGCTGCTAGACTCTGTTGCGTCGCCGCGAGCGAACCACTGAGATCGATCGCCCGGCATGCATCCTCGATCACGACTACCGCGAAGCCTTCCTCGGCCGCATCTTCCGCGGAATAGCGCACACAGAAATCGAGTGCGAGGCCCGCGATGAAGATGCGCTCGAAGCCGCGCTCGCGCAGATAGCCGGCGAGACCGGTCTTTGTGACGCGGTCGTTCTCGCGAAAGGCCGAATAGGAGTCAATCGCGCGATGGTAGCCCTTGCGAATGACGAGCTCGGCGTGCGGCACGGCGAGGCTGGGGTGAAAGGCCGCGCCCGACGTCCCTTGCACGCAGTGATCCGGCCACAGCACTTGCGGCCCGTAAGGCGCGGCGAAATTGTCGTAGGGCTTGGCGCCAGGATGCTGCGAGGCGAAGGAGAGATGATCCTTCGGATGCCAGTCCTGGGTCAGCACGACATGCGGGAAAGACCGCGCAAGCCCGTTGATCACGGCAACCACCTCGTCGCCGCGCGGAACCGCGAGCGCGCCATCGGGACAGAAATCGTTCTGAAGATCGACGGCGAGCAGCACGTCACTGGACCCAATGCGAACCATGCCGGTCATGAGGCAGAGGCCCGTTTTCCCAAGCTGCGCCGATCCGCCTCGCCCGCGAGCCGCACCACCGCATCCGAAATCTGGACTGGATAGGCGGCGCCCGGCTCAAGCCGGCGCAACGCTTCAGGCAGCGCCGCAAGGTTGCGCTTCACCCTTGCGCGGATGTCATCGAGCGTCGGGCGCGCCAATCTCTTGCCGCCGCGCATCACGGGCTCGAGCAGCGGCGCGCCGAGGGCATCGTCATCCTCGAGCGAGAGCACATCGCCCGCCATTCTGCCGTCCCGACCGAGACGCCGCCACACCTGCTTGCGGCCGGGCCATGTGGCCTTGCCTTGGGAACGCTTGCGCCGCGCGATGCCGGCATATTCCTGGAGCTTGTAGGCGCAATCGAGCGCGGGAGCGTCGGAGGAGGTCGTAAGGCTGGTGCCGACACCGAAGCCGTCGATCGGCGCGCCGGCCGCGAGCATCCGCGCGATCTCGTCCTCGTCGAGCCCGCCGCTCGCGAAAATCGTCGTGGCGTGAAGACCGCCTTCGTCGAGAATCCGCCGCACGCTCTTCGACAGTGCAGTCATGTCGCCGCTGTCGAGCCGGACCGCGCCGATCTCGATTCCGAGGGCTTGCAGCCGCGGCGCGAGTGCCACGACTTTGCGCGCAGATTCTTCCGTGTCGTAGGTGTCGATGAGAAAGGTCAGACCCTGCGGCCGCGAACGCGCGAAATGCTCGAACGCCTCGCTCTCGTCGTCATGCGCCTGGATGAAGGAATGCGCCATGGTGCCGAACAGCGGAATCCCCCAAAGCCGCCCGGCCGGCATCGTCGCCGTGCCCGCGAAGCCGGCGATGTAGCTCGCCCGCGCGGCGAAGAGCCCCGCCTCGGCGCCATGCGCGCGGCGCAGCCCGAAATCGACCAAGAGCTTTCCGGGCGCCGCCAGTGCGATGCGCACCGCCTTGGAGGCAATGAGCGACTGGAAATGCAGAATGTTGATGAGGCGCGTCTCGACATATTGCGCCGCTGGCAAAGGCGCGACGACGCGGAGGATCGGCTCGTCGGCGAAGAACACCGTGCCCTCGGGCATCGCATCGACATCGCCCGTGAAGCGGAACGCAGCGAGATAGTCGAGCAGGCGGCGGGAGAACCGCCCGCTGCGCGCGAGCCAATCGATATCCTCCGGCGCAAAGCGCAGGGATTCGAGAAAGTCGAGCGCCTGTTCCAGCCCCGCCGCCATCAGGAAGCCGCGTCGCGCCGGCAGTTTGCGGACGAAGAACTCGAATACGGCCGGCGCGGTCTCGCCGTGATCGAGATAGGCCTCGATCATGTTGAGCTGGTAGAGATCGGTCAGCAGGGAATTATCCATGGCATCCCTTTGGCACGCGAGCCGACGAGCCGCTTGAAAAACCTAACATCGGGCCGACACCGCCGGATTGAGCTTGGTCAAACCGCCAAATCCTTTCCAGAATCTGATCATCCCCGGGCCGAAGCGCCAGGCCGGCTCGCCGCTGCAAGACGGCCGTGACTCCGCTAAGCTCTGTCTCTTGGCGGCGCCGAGCCAACGCACCGCCGCGCTTCAGGAGTTCGCGATGAAGATCGAGACACTGACCTATTCCGCCGAGGGGATAAACTTCCAGGGCTATCTCGCCGATCCCGAGGGCAGCGGCCGGCGGCCCGGCGTGCTCATCGCCCATGAAGCTCCCGGCCTCAACGACCATCCCAAGCGCCGCGCGCGCATGATCGCCGAGCTCGGCTATGTCGCCCTGGCCGCGGATCTCTACGGCAATGGCCGCGTTGCGCAAAAGCCCGAGGAAGCGCCACAGCTCATGGCGCCGCTGCGCGAGGATGTTCCGCGGTTGCGCAAGCATGCGCGCGCCGGGTTCGAGGCTTTGGCCAAGCTGCCCAATGTCGATCCGAAGCGCATCGGCGCGATGGGCTATTGCTTCGGCGGGCTCGCCGTGCTCGAGCTCGCGCGCATGGGAGCGCCGCTCGCCGGGGTTGTGAGCTTTCACGGGATTCTCAACACCAAGACGCCCGAGGACGCGAAAAACATCGCCGCCAAGCTCCTCGTCTGCACCGGTGCCGAGGATCCGCTCGTTCCGCCGGAGCAGGTAGCGGGTTTCGCGGCCGAGATGACCCAGGCCGGCGTCGATTGGCAGGTGGTCACCTATGGCGGTGCGAAGCACGCCTTCACCAATCCCGAGGCGAACCGGCCGCCGGCCCTCCAATACAATGCCACTGCCGATGCCCGGTCCTGGGAGGCCATGCGCGCCTTCTGGTTCGAGCTCTTCGGCAAGCCCTGAGCGCCGCCGGCGCAGCGGCGTTTTGTTTTTGTTCCTAACGGTTCGCGGCCTATATTAAGCGGGTCCCACACACACACTGCCCGAGGCTCCGATCCCGATTTCCGCTTTCCATCCCGCCGTCGCGGCCTGGTTCGCCAGCCGGTTCCGGGAGCCGACCGCGGCTCAAGCCGAAGCTTGGCCGGCGATTCAGCAGGGCCAGCCGGTGCTGATCGCCGCCCCGACCGGCTCGGGCAAGACGCTCGCCGCGTTCCTCGCCGCGATCGATGCGCTGATCCGGCAAGGTCTCGATGGGCAGCTCGAGGACCAGACGCAGATCGTCTATGTCTCGCCCTTGAAGGCGCTATCGAACGACATCCAGAAGAATCTCGAAATCCCATTGGCCGGCATTCGCGAGATGCTCGCCGCGCAAGGCCTGCCGGATGTCGAGATTCGCACCTGGGTGCGGACCGGCGACACACCGCCGGAAGAGCGCGTGCGCATGCGGCGCCGCCCGCCGCATATCGTCGTCACCACGCCGGAATCGCTGTATATCCTGCTCGGCTCCGAGTCGGGCCGCGCTATGTTGGCGACGACGCGCACCGTCATCGTCGATGAAATCCATGCGCTCGCGCCCAACAAGCGCGGCGTGCACCTCGCGCTCTCGCTCGAGCGCCTCGATGCGCTGTGCGGCCGGCGCTTGCTGCGCATCGGCCTCTCGGCGACGCAAAAGCCGATCGAGGAGGTCGCGCGGTTCCTGATCGGCGCAGACGCTCTTGCCAATGCCTGCCGGATCATCGATACCGGGCATCGCCGTGCGCGCGATCTCGCCATCGAGCTGCCGCCATCGCCGCTCGAAGCGGTGATGTCAGGCGAGGTGTGGGAGCAGGTCTATGACCGGCTGGCGCAGCTCATCGAAGGCCATCGCACGACGCTGATCTTCGTCAATACGCGGCGCATGGTCGAGCGCGTCACCCGCCAGCTTTCGGACCGCGTCGGCGGTGAGCATGTCGCGGCACATCACGGCAGCCTTGCCAAGGAAAAGCGGCTCGATGCCGAGCAGCGGCTGAAGCATGGCAAGCTCAAGGCTTTGGTTGCGACCGCCTCGCTCGAGCTCGGCATCGATATCGGCGAGGTCGATCTCGTTTGCCAGATCGGCTCGCCGCGCTCGATCGCAAGCTTTCTGCAGCGTGTCGGCCGCTCCGGCCATGCGGTCGATGGCACGCCCAAGGGGCGGCTCTTCCCGCTGTCGCGCGACGAGCTGGTCGAATGCGCGGCCTTGCTCGACAGCGTCCGGCGCGGCGAGCTCGACCGGCTGACGATCCTCGAGCAGCCGCGCGATGTCCTGGCGCAGCAGATCGTCGCCGAGGTCGCGGCCAAGGAATGGAGCGAGGATGCGCTTTTCGCGCTGATCCGCCGCGCTTGGCCTTATCGCGATCTCGCGCGGAGCGCGTTCGACGCGATCGTCGAAATGCTGGCCGAAGGTTTCACCACGCGGCGCGGGCGGCGCGGCGCGCTCCTCCACCACGATGCGATCAATCACCGGCTGCGCGGGCGGCGCGGCGCGCGGCTGACGGCGCTGACCTCGGGCGGCACGATCCCCGACACCGCCGATTACCAGGTCTTGCTCGAGCCGGAAAACCAGATCATCGGCACCGTCAACGAGGATTTCGCGGTCGAGAGCCTTGCCGGCGATATTTTCCAGCTCGGCAACAACGCCTATCGCATTCTGCGCACCGAGCGCGGCACGGTCCGCGTTGCCGATGCCGAGGGCCAGGCACCCAACATTCCCTTCTGGCTCGGCGAAGCGCCGGGCCGCAGCGACGAGCTGTCGCAAGCGGTCTCGCATCTGCGCGCCGAGATGGGCGCGCGTCTCGCGGCGGGGCCGGAGACCAATGATACGCTGCGTTGGTTGACGCAAGAGCATGGCCTCGCCGAGCCCGCGGCGCTTCAGCTGATCGAGTATCTCGCCGCAGCGCGCGCCGCGCTCACCACTTTGCCGACGCAGCAAACCCTGGTCTTCGAGCGCTTCTTCGACGAAGCCGGCGGCATGCAACTGGTGATCCATTCGCCTTATGGCAGCCGCATCAACCGCGCCTGGGGCTTGGCGCTGCGCAAGCGCTTCTGCCGCAAATTCAACTTCGAGCTGCAAGCCGCCGCGACCGAAGACCACATCGCGCTCTCGCTCACGGCCGCGCACAGCTTCGAGCTGGCCGAGGTCGCTCGTTATCTCCATTCCGCCAGCGTCCGCACGATCCTCATCCAGGCGATGCTCGATGCGCCGATGTTCATCACGCGCTGGCGATGGGTAGCGGGCGTGTCCCTGGCGCTGCCGCGCTTTCGTGGCGGCAAGAAGGTGCCGCCGCAATTGGCGCGCATGGACGCCGAGGATCTGGTCGGCGCGGTGTTCCCCGACCAGATCGCCTGCGCCGAGAATCTGGTCGGCGAGCGCGAGATCCCGGATCACCCGCTGGTCAATCAGACGATCGAGGATTGTCTCACCGAGGCGATGGATATCGAAGGGCTGGAGCGTTTGCTGAAAGCGCTCGAAGCCGGAAGCATCAAAGTCGTCGCGCGCGATTTGACCGAGCCCTCGCCCTTGGCGCTCGAGGCGATGAGCGCGCGGCCTTACGCCTTCCTTGACGATGCGCCGCTCGAGGAGCGCCGCACCCAGGCGGTGATGGCGCGGCGCTGGCTGGCGCCCGAGGATGCAGCCGAAATCGGCCGGCTCGATGCCGAGGCGATCCTCCGCGTCAAGGCCGAGACCTGGCCCGATGCGCAAAACGCCGACGAACTGCACGATGCGCTGGTCTGGCTCGGCTTCATGACCGACGCGGAAATCGCCGCGGGGCCGCGCTGGATCGCGTGGTTCGACGAACTCGCGCGCGAGAGGCGCGCGACGCGACTTTCTCTGCCGCAGGCGACGCTCTATCTCACCGCCGAGCGTCTGGCACAATTCCAGGCGCTGTGGCCCGCGGCGATGCTCGATCCGGCGATCGCGCCGCCGGCAAAGGAGGCCGAGCGCACCTGGCCTGCCGAAGAAGCCTTGGTCGAGATCCTGCGCGGCCGGCTCGAAGGCTTGGGGCCGGTGACGCGCGAGAGGCTCGCAGCGCCGCTTGGCCTTTCGGAGGGCGATATCGCCGCCGCGCTGACGGCGCTCGAAAGCGAAGGCTTCGCCATGCGGGGCCGCTTCTCGCCGGGCACCAATGGCGAGGAATGGTGCGAGCGCCGGCTGCTTGCACGGATTCATCGCTATACAGTGAAACGGCTGCGCGCCGAGATCGAGCCGGTCGCGGCGCGCGACTTCCTGCGCTTCCTCTGCGAATGGCAGCGCGTCGCGCCCGATACGCACATGGAAGGGCCCGATGCGGTCGAGGCCGTGCTCGCGCAACTCGAAGGCTTCGAGGCGCCGGCCGCCGCCTGGGAGAGCGAGATTCTTCCGGCACGCGTCACCGGCTACGAGCCGGCCTGGCTCGACGATCTCTGTCTGTCGGGCCGCGTGTCATGGATGCGGCTGGCGCCGCGGAACACACCAGCGAAAGAGGGCGAGCGCGCGGCCTCGCCCTTGCGCACCACGCCGATCACGCTGTTGGCGCGCCGTCATGCCGCACCTTGGCTGTCGCTCTCGCCGCTCGGCGATGCGGCGCGCCCCGGCAGCCGCGCCCAGGCGATCCTCGACTTCATCGGCCAGCACGGCGCCTCCTTCTTCGACGAGCTGGTCGAGGGCGCGGGTTTGCTGCGTCCCGAAGCCGAGGATGCGCTGGCCGAGCTGGTCGCGCTCGGCATCGTCAATTCCGACAGTTTCGGCGGCTTGCGCGCGCTGCTCGTTCCCTCCGATCAGCGGCGCGGCAGCGCGGGGCGGCGGCGCCGCGCCGCGTTCGGCATGGAGGATGCCGGCCGCTGGGCGCTGATGCGCCGCAGCGCGCGCGGCGCGGATCCTGGCGGATCGCGGCGCGATGACGATGCCGCCGAGCATGTGGCGCACGTGTTGCTGCGCCGCTACGGCGTTGTGTTCTGGCGCCTGCTCGAGCGTGAAGCGGCTTGGCTGCCGCCATGGCGCGATCTCTTACGCGTCTATCGCCGGCTCGAAGCGCGCGGCGACATCCGCGGGGGCCGTTTCGTCGCCGGTTTCTCGGGCGAGCAATTCGCCCTGCCCGAAGCGATCGGCGCGCTGCGCGAGGCTCGCCGCAAGGAAGGCTCGGGCGCGCTTATCTCGGTTTCGGGTGCCGATCCCTTGAACCTCGCCGGCAGCGTGACGCCGGGCGCGAAGCTGCCGGCGCTGACCACCAATCGCCTGCTCTATCGCGACGGCGTGCCGATCGCGCTTCTCGCGGGCGGCGAGGTGCGCTTCCTCGAAAAACTCGATAGTGCCGAGGAATGGCAGGCGCGCAAGACCTTGCTGCGCAGCGCCTCGAGCCGCACTGAAGAAGCCGCGCGCGGGCGCAGCGCCGCCATCGACTCCGCCTCGTAATAGCCCTCGATCACGACCACAGCCGCTTGGATGCGATCCGCGAGCCCTCGCCCAGCGCCTGCAATTTCGCCCAGGCAACGGTGACGGGAATTTCGCTGTTGCCGGCGGTCGACTGAAAGCCGCAATCATTGCCGAAGATCACGTTGTCGCGCCCCACCACCTTGGCCCAGCGCGCCATGCGGTCGGCAACGAGCTCGGGATGCTCGATCATCACGTTCGAATGCGTCACCGCGCCCGGGATCAGGATCTTGCCCGGCGGCAGCTTGATCTGCTCCATGAGATGGAACTCATGCTCGTGACGCGGATTGGCGGCCTCGAACGAATAGGCGCCCGCCTTGATCGTGAAGATGAGGTCGACCACTTCGCCGAGTTGAAGATCGCTCACCCGCGGGCCGAAATTAACACCATAGCAGGTGTGGAAGCGGATGCGGTCCTCGGGCAAACCGCGCAGCGCATGGTTGAGATGCTCGATCCGGCGCTCGGTCCATTTGCGATAATCGGCGAGCGACATGGTGTTGCTGGCTGTGTCCCAGGCACTGACGAGGCTTGGAAAATCGATCTGCAGCAGCAGCCCCGCATCGAGGATCGCCTTCCATTCCTCGCGCATCGCTTCGCCATAGGCTTCGAGGAACGCGTCATCCGATTTGTAATGCTCGTTCTTCAAGGTGAGGGTCGGCGCCAAGGACGGCATGAAGCCCTCATCCGCCCCCGCCGCCGCCATCGCTGATTTCAAATTGCGGATGTCGCGCTGGAGCTTCTCCTGGCCGACATAGCGGACCGGGCCGACGCAAACGCGCGGCGCCATGCGGATCGTATGCTTGAAAGGATTGTTCTCGAGCACGCCCTCATAGAAATCCGGAAACATCTGCGCATCGCGCCCGCCCACGCCCATCGGCCCGGTCGGCACCGGAAGGCCGCCGGCCGGCATGCGCGGCTCGAAGCCTTCGAGCCGCTCGGCGACATAGTGCTGAAAGCTCGGCTTGCTGCACTCGCCATCGGTTACTACGTCGATGCCGGCCTCGACCTGCTTTTTCACGATCTCGGCGACGTTGCGGGTGAGCGCCGCTTCGTAAGCGCGGCTGTCATAGGCCTGGCCCGTTGCCATGGCGCGCATGGTCTCGAGCATTTCCGCCGGCCGCGGCAGGCTGCCCGTATGGGTCGTGCGGATATGGTCCGTGCTTCGCTTCATGCTCACGTCGCTGCTCCGTTCAGTTCGGGTGTTGAATTTGGCCCAGATAATGCTCGATCACCAGCGGATCGGATTGAAGCTGGCGGCTGGGCCCGTGATGAACGATCCGCCCATGCTCGATCACATAGGCGTATTCGGTCGCTTCGAGCGCACGCTTGGCGTTTTGCTCGACAAGCAGCATGGTAAGGCCGCGCGCATGGAGCCGCTGCAGCGTGTCGAAGACCTGCGCGACGATCGCCGGGCCGAGGCCGAGGCTCGGCTCGTCGAGCAGCAGCAGCCGCGGCCGGCCCATCAGCGCCCGGCCGATCGCCAGCATCTGCTGCTGCCCGCCGCTGAGCTGTCCGGCGATTTGCGTGCGTCGCTCGGCGAGGATCGGAAAAAGCGCGAAGACTTCGTCCATATCGTCGCGGATGACGCCGCCGCGTTTCGCCGCCGCGAGATGCCCCAGCCGGAGATTCTCCTCGACGGTGAGCGAGCCGAGGATTTGCCGGCCCTCGGGCACCATCAGCGCGCCGCGGCGCGCGATCGCATAGGTCGAAAGATTGGCGAGCGGCGCGCCGTCGAACTCGATCGCGCCCGCGCTCGCGGCAACGAGGCCGCAGATCGTCTTCAGCAGCGTCGTCTTGCCGGCGCCATTGGCGCCGATGATCGCCACGGCCTGCCCCTCGTCGATGGCAAAGCTCATCTCGCTCAACACCGCGACCGCGCCATAGCCTGCGCTGAGACGATCGACCCGCAGCATCGCTAGCCGCCGAGATAAGCCCGGATGACGGTCGCGTCGCGGCTGACGGCATCTGCCGAGCCTTCGGCGATCAGCCGGCCGGAATCGACCACATAGATCGTTTCGCAGAACTCCATGACGAAGCGCATATTGTGCTCGATCAGCAGCATGCCGATCCCTTCCTTCACCAAACTGCGCAGCAGGACGCCGAGCCGGCGCGCCTCGACCTCGTTCATCCCCGCAACCGGCTCGTCGAGCAGCAGGAAATCGGGCTTCATCGCCAAGGCGCGCATGATCTCGACCAGCCGCTGATGGCCATAGGAGAGGCCGCCTGCCGGAACCTCGGCAAGCTCCGTCAGCTCGAAACGCGCGAGCAACGCGCGCGCGCTGTCGCGGAAGCTGCGGCGCTCGCGCCAGATGACCGGCAGACCGATCGAATTTGCGAAGAGCGAGCTGCGCTCGTGGCGATGCGAGCCGACCACGATGTTATCGAGGACCGAGGCCTCGCGCAGAAGGCGCACAGTCTGGAAGGTGCGCGATACGCCGAGGCGCGCGATCTGATGCGGCGCCTCGCCGGTGAGGTCGCGCTCGCCGAGCCGAATACGCCCGCCGCTCGGCGTCATCAGCCCCGAGATCAGGTTGACGACGGTCGTCTTGCCCGCCCCGTTCGGTCCGATTAGCCCGGTGAAGCGGCCGGGCTCGACCGCGAGCGATAGCCCGGCCACCGCCTCGATCCCGCCGAAGCGCTTGCTCACGCTCTCAAGGCAAAGGGACGCCATGGGCGCGCTCTCCTTGCTCGGCGCGTGCGACAGTCGAGGCGCGGCGCAGCTTCCAGCGATGCACCAGCGAATCGACGATGCCTTGCGGCAGATAGATGATGACGACGATCAGCAGCAACCCTTGCAGCAGCAGCCGCTCGTCGGCAAGCGGGCGGATCAGCTCGGGCAGAACGATGAGAAAGACGGTGCCGACGATCGGCCCCGCCACCATCGAGCGGCCGCCGAGAATCACCGCCGCGATCACCGAGACCAGCATCGGGAACCCGAAGACGTCGGGCTGGATCGAATAGGTATTGTAGGCGAGAAGACAGCCGCCCAGCGCGCCGATCGCGCCGCTCAAGGCGAAGGCATAGCGGAAATACCGGCTGACCGAGATGCCGAGCGAGCGCGCCACGGTGTAATCCTGGCGGATGGCATCGAAGGCGCGGCCGATGCCGCTGCGGTTGATGACGGCGAGCAGCGCGGCGATCGCGATGACGACGAGAACGAGCGGGCCGGTGGTCGCGACTTTGGGGATCGCGTTGAAGCCGAGGGCCCCGCCCGTGATCGGCTGTGCGTAGAGCGTCAACGAGACCATGA
>Ga0207660_10002375_pt1 | contig 12387 bp, 6 predicted proteins | sample KBSC73BmetaG_FD_184335 | JGI IMG/M metagenome (GOLD analysis project Ga0207660, IMG submission 184335) | Corn rhizosphere microbial communities from Kellogg Biological Station, Michigan, USA - KBS C7-3B metaG (SPAdes) (version 2) | ecosystem: Host-associated > Plants > Roots > Rhizosphere ... | reverse complement strand
GTATTCGCGCCTGTACCGTCGGTGCGCCTCATCGTCCGGGAAATGCTCGCGCTCAGGATATGGATACACACTCATTGCATGAAACGGCAGCGGCTCCACGCTGGACGAATAAGCCGTGTTCGGGTCGCGGTCTTTCGCCCACCCATCTACCTTGAGCAGAAAATCGCGCTTCCACCCGGCAGGCAGTGCTGGCAGCGCATTCGCCCGGAACCGCAGCTTCAACTCATCGCCGGAGCCCATCACGATCAGCTTGTCATCCACATCGCGAGCAAGTTCCTGCACATCGCCGTATCGCGTGTAATACCCCGGCGTCGGATTCCAGAATGACTCCGGCGTAACCGGCGCATAGCTGTACGTGTCCGGCTGCGTGCGAGCCGGTTGGATGTGCGCCGCTGAGAACCCGCGAAAATGCAGCGCCGCCGATTCGGCCTGCAGCGCTGTCTGCCGAACTTCGGGCGCGTCCGCGTTCTCGCCCAGAAAAACCTCGTCCCAGTACACGCAAAGATTCGTCGTGATGCGAACCTTCCGGCTCGCCGAAATGAATCGCAGATCCACCGCGATAGTCTTCGGCTTTCCCGCTGGCATCCCCATATCTGCATTCACGGTTTGCCAGTTTCCAGCGGCGTCCTGCATTTCAAGAACAGGCGGCTCCAGTCCCTCCTTGCTCGCCTGCGACGCAGCTCGAAACGTGCTGCCATCCGGCCAGTCGATCCAGCCGTTCAGCAACAACGTCGCATGTCCGTCCGGCGCTGCCTTTCCGAAATCCAGCTCGAGCGAATGCTCCTCCGCCACGCCCAGTTCGTTTCTCCTGAAAGCATCCGGATAGCGCCCGTCGCGCTTCACCAGCAACTCGCGGACATCGCGCCCGCCGCCATCGTGCGCTGACTCCGGATAAATCCTCTTGTTCACCCCGAACAAGCGAAATTCCGGATACGGCGGCGATTTGAACTTGTCATTCGTGAAAACCTCCGTGCTCGCCGGATGATCCACCGCATAGAGATTCACCTGATCGAGATAGGAAACTTCGCTCAACTCCTCGGTAACCCGCACCTCGTACGCGCCATCTACCGCCTTAAGCGCGTCTCCGGGAATCGAAACATACTCAACGTGATTCACCGGGAAATACGATCCATCTCCATCGCTCGCCCCCAGCGGCGCCACGCCCAGCACGTCTGTTATGAAACGGAACTCGTGCCCGTCCCACGTCCAGATCATCGGGCATGACCCCGAGAGCCTCTGCGCTTCTTCGATCCGATACGCCGCGTTCGTCGCCTTCTTCGTCTCGTTCTGAATCAGTCCGTTGGGCCACGTAATGCGCACCGTATCCACCTGCGGCCAGTTCCCCGCGTCCGCTGTCACCGGCACGCCCTGGTACCAGATGCGCCGGTATAGTGACCCCGCCTTGATCTCCACCAGCGCATCCTGCGCCAGCTTCAGGCTTTTCACTCCGGCAAGCTGAAGCCGGATCCATCGCCGGTCCGTCGCGCTTTCGTTATGTAGCAAATGCAGCGAGCCATCGGCATTCACCCGCGCGATGTCCAAACGCCCGTCGGCATCGAAATCCGCTTCCACTTCTTTTGCCTCACGCGGCTTGCCCTGATACGCCTGCGCCTCATAACGCCCACCCAGCAGATCCCGATAGAGTGCGGGCCCCCTGTCCGAATAGAAGACCGCAAGATCGAATGCCTTGCTGTCGGGATCCACGCGAATTTTTTCAGCGCTTACCGGATGACCCTTCGCAAACGGAAAATCCGCCGTACGATCCGCGAACCCTGCGCTGCCCTGGTTCCGAATCAGCACGGGCGTATCGCCCAGCAGCATCAGGTCCAGATCGTAATCGTGGTCGTAATCGATCCACACCGCGCGCTCGAATCGCCGCTTCGGCAGCTCCACCGCAGAACGCGCAAACTTCCCGCCCGTGTTGCGATACAGTTCCGGACCCGCCGCCGTCAACACGCACAAATCCATCAGTCCGTCGTTATCGAAATCGCCAGGCGCAACGAAGATCACGTGTTTCAGTCCGGCGAGACCCGCATCCGCCACCGGATTCTTCCCATCCTGATACAGCGCCACGCCACGCGAGGACCATACAAGCAAATCGATCCGCCCCTTTCCGGTTGAATCAATCGCCGCCAGACCCGCCGTTGCCGCGTCCACGTCGCCTGTCAGCCTCTGGTCCGCGTACTTCGGCGCTGCGGGAGCCGGAATCGGCGTCGCAGACCGCGGCGGATCGTAAATCTCCGCGTAATTGCACCAGTCCACGTCTTCCGGCACGGCGGCGTTCTCCTGCTGCTTTTTGAGCTGCTGAAACGTGCGGATCTCCCGCCCCGCATCTTCCGCGCGGCCAGATTGCCGATACAGGTTATAAAGCTGAAAATGCGCTCCGGCCAGCAGCGGATTCAGCTTCTCCACGGTTTGAAACTGCGCCAGCGCATCTGCCGTGCGTCCCACCTGCTTATAAAGCGCGCCCAGTTGATAATGCGCAATCGGCTCGTTGGGCGTGAGTTTCAGCATCCCTTCGAACTGTGCGATTGCCTGCTCCGCCTCGCCGTTCTTGCGATAATAAACGCCCAGGTTGAACCACGTGTGCGGCAGTTTCGGATCCGCCTTCTGCACCTGCTTCAGCAGCGCAACCGCCCGATCCGTCTGCCCCGCCCGCAGCATCGCCAGCGCGTAATTCAGCTTTTCGCGGTTTGATTCCGGCGCAAGATCCAGCGCTTTTTTGAACTCGGTCACAGCCTCACTGGCTGTAGTCGGATTCTCGTAAAACGCTTTGCCCAGATTTCGATATTCCTCCAGTTGCTGCTGGAAATCCGGCGCCGCGGCTCCAGCCTGAAATAACAGCAAACCCGCGGTCGCGCACCCGGCGATCCAACCTGTAATCTTCATTCGTTATCCATATTGTGATGCAGGCCTCCGCAAGCGAGCGGCTAAGATTGAGGTTCGTGAAGAAACTGCTCATTTTCTGGATTACGGTGGGCGCCGCCTTTGCTCAGGACAACGTTGCCGTGGGCCGTAAAGTTTTCGAAAATCGCTGTTCCGGTTGCCACGGTTCGGACGGTAACGGTGGTGAACTCGGGCCGCCCATCGCGCGCCGCGTCTCCAGACTCACCGATCCCCAGATCACCTCCATCGTCCGCAACGGCATCCCCGGCGCCGGAATGCCAGCCAATAATGTGAGCGATCAGGAAATGCCGCAACTCATTTCCTTTCTTCACTCGTTGCGGCCGCGCGGCTTCGGTTTCGGCTTCCGGCCGTATCAAGCCACACTCGAGCTCTCTGGCGGCAAAACTCTCACCGGCATGGTCCTCAACGAGAGCTTCAATGACGCCCAGATGCGAACCGATGATGGCCATATCCACCTGTTCCGCAAGCTGGATAGCGGCCTGTTCCGTGAAGTCAGTTCGGATGTTGGCTGGTCCACCTACAACGGCGATATCGGCGGCAATCGCTACACGAAGCTCATCCAAATTTCGAAACAAAACGTAAAGCAACTTGGCGCGCGCTGGCTATTCAATCTGCCCAACACTGGCCGCCTTCAGGTGACGCCTGTCGTTGCCGATGGCGTCATGTACGTTACCAGCGCCAACGAATGTTACGCGCTCGATGCCGGCGCAGGCCGCCAGATCTGGCATTTCCAGCGCCCCCGCACCCAGGGGCTCATCGGCAATGCCGCCGGCGGCGTCAACCGCGGAGTAGCGGTCGCAGGCGATAAGGTCTTCATGGTGACCGACAACGCTCACCTGCTCGCGCTAAAGAAATCAACGGGCGAAATTGCCTGGGAAACCGAGATAGGGGACTGGCATCAGAACTTCAACGCCACCTCCGCGCCGCTCGCCATCCGCAATCTCGTCATCACCGGTCACGCCGGTGGTGAAGAAGGCGTCCGCGGGTTCCTTGCGGCCTACGATCAGGCGACAGGCAAGGAAGTCTGGCGCTTCTGGACCGTTCCCGCCCCCGGCGAGCCGGGCTCCGAAACCTGGAAAGGCAACGGCTGGCAGCACGGCGGCGCAGTCACGTGGTTCACCGGAGTCTACGATCCCGAAACAGACACGCTCTTCTGGGGCGGCGGCAACCCAGGCGAAGACTACAACGGCGATGACCGCGAAGGCGACAATCTTTATTCCGACAGCATCGTCGCGCTTGATCCGAACACCGGAAAGCTGAAATGGTATTACCAGACCACCCCGCACGATGTCTGGGACTGGGACACTGCCGGCGAGCCTGGCATGGTAGTGGACGCCAACTGGCAGGGACAGCCGCGCAAGCTTCTCCTCGAGGCGAATCGCAACGGTTTCTTCTACGTTTTTGATCGCACCAACGGCAAGCTCCTTCTCGCGAAGCAATTCATCGACCGCCTCACGTGGGCCAAAGGCATCGATGAAAAAGGACGCCCGATCAAAGTTCCCGGGCAGGAGCCCAGTGAAAAGGGAACCGAAGTCTGTCCTTCGCAGGATGGCGCTACCAACTGGTTTTCGCCTTCGTACAGCCCGCAAACCGGTCTGTTCTACGTTCAGACGTTTGAGAAGTGCTCTATCTACACCAAACGGCCGGCTCAGTGGGAAGCGGGCCATGCATTTCTTGGCGGCGCTCAACGGGTAGCGCCCGACTACAAGCCGAAGCGCATTCTCCGCGCGCTCGATCCGCAAACCGGAGCCGTGAAGTGGCAGGTCCCCGAAATCGGACAGGCTTCTTCCTGGGGCGGCACTCTCGCCACTGCATCGGGCCTCTTGTTCTACGGCGATGACAGTGGCGCTTTCGTAGCCGCCGATGACACCAACGGCAAACCACTCTGGACCTTTCAGACCAGCCAGCTTTGGAAAGCGTCGCCCATGACGTATCAGTTCGATGGCAAACAATACGTCGCAATCGCAGCCGGGTCGGATATCCTGGCTTTCGCGCTGCCGGACTAAACAGGCCGAATGCCGGCCACCCGGCAGATTACGTACGAGTTTGGTTTTTGGCGTGCGCCCGGGTATACTACGCCGAGTCTGTTGAAGGAGACGTAAATGCCGAACCAGATCGTCAACTACGACCGCAGTATCACGGCCACACCTCAGCAACTGGTTTACCCGGAAACCGTCGAAGAAATCCAGGCGATTCTCCGCGACCCCGCAAAATACCCCGGCCCCGTGCGCGCGGTGGGCAGCTATCACTCGCTCACGCCCTGCGCCTCATCCACCGGCACGATGATCCGGATGTCCAAAATGGCCCGAGTCCTCAACATCGATCCGGTGAACAACACCTTCACGGCGCAGGCGGGCCTTGAGTTCATCGACGGTTCGAAAGCCCTGGCTGCCCGAAATCTGCAATACATGACCAACATCGAAATCGGCAACATGACGCTCGGCTCGGCGGCCTGTTGCCATTCGAAGGATGCGCTGGATGGAATTGAATTCGGACAGGTGAGTTCCTACGTGATCGGTATGAAGTGGGTCACTCCTTCGGGCGATCTGGCCGAGGCGTCGGAATCAACGGACCCGGAGCTGATGCGGAAGATGCGTTCGAGTTACGGCCTCTGCGGCGTCATCTATGAGGTCACTTTGCGGATCAAACCGATCGAGGCTCTGCATTTTCTCTACACGCCGCGGCCGGTCGACGAACTGACTCTGGAGGAAGTTAACCAGCTGCTTGATTCGTCGGAGGGCCTCATCTGCTGGACTGTTGGCCGAACCTGCATTTTTCAGCAGCGCAAGCGCATTGAGGAGCCAGGAATCCTTGGCCCCCTGATGGCCGCCACCCGGCGCCGCCTCTGGAATTTCACCGGGGCGCATGCCGCCCGCTTTATCGATGGCTTTCTCGCCGATAAGAAGCTGCGCGATGGACTCGCGAACGCGAACTTCGATGCGGAGAACTTTCTCTATTCCACGTTGCATCTGTTCGGTGGCATAACTCTGCTCGCTCCCGAAAAGACCATCGACTACCGGGAAACGCCGGATTCGGCGCGATATGCCTTCACCTTCTGGGCCTTTCCCAGATCGCAATGGCTCGATACCCTGCGCGCTTATCTCGATTTCGCGGACAAATACTTCCAGACCACCGGGTTCCGCTGCAACATGCCCCTCGGCGCATATCACATCCGGCGCGATACCAATTCGCTTCTGTCTTACACATACGACCAGGAAGTCTTCTCGATCGATCCCATTCATGCAAGCACGAACGACGACGCATGGCACGCATTCCTGCGCGCGTTCAATGACTTTGCTTACGTGCGCAAAGGCATTCCGCTGCTGAATCAAAGCCCCTTTGTGGAACGAAAGCATGTCGAAGCGGCCTACGGCCAGCGCTGGACCGACTTCTCGCAATGGGTCCGGACCATGGACCCGGCGGGCCGTATGCTGAACCCGTACTTTACCGATCTTCTGTCGCAGGATTCCGCCGTCGCCGCCGTCAGCAACAAGTAAATGATCCGGCTCGCAGCGCCGGATAGGGCGTTTGCGCGAGAGAAGATGGGGGGCGCTTATTTGTCCAGGCGTTTCTCGTCAACTTTACGCGGGCCGATTGCACGAGCGCTCTGGCAAACTTGCTCGAACGCCTTTTCCGCTCTTGCGGTGGGCCCGGCACTGTACGGGTGCTATCCAAACGCCTCTGATTAAAGTCGTCCCGACGCGATGCTTGCGGCCTTTTGATGATACGCTGGCGAATAGCGGCTGGCAGATGAGAGCGATTTCTTTTTTAATCTGGATTCTGATCACGCTGCTGACAACGGCTACCCTCGACCGTGTGCCCGACCCGCCAGCCGCGAATCCGGCCGGTGCGCAGTTAACGATCTCTGTCCCACACGAACTTCCGCCGGCTTTTGGCGCTCCTTCTGTGGGTTTAGCGCCGTCGCAAATGCAGGAACCCGAACATCTGGCGCTATCGGACACCGTGGAACCTCTGCAGTCAACCAACTGGATCGATTTCCTGGAGCGAGGGACAGACCCGTCTCCGCCTTCCTCGATCTCCTAGCCAGAACTTCCGGCGATCAACGTAGTACATCTATATCCAGGCGGCCCGGCTTTCGCCGGAGATCCGCGTTGTTGCCCATTTGACGCCGCTTTTCCGGCCGCAGCCGGACGCGGGGTGGAAGGAACTGTTTTGAAAACGTCAGAAGTCATTAGCGCCTGGAGGAAAATTCTCAAAGGCGAACACCCTTCTCTTTCGATTGAGATTACTCGTGAATGCCCGCTGAGGTGCCCGGGATGCTACGCATACGAAACCGGGCATCTGGGCGGCGGAGTGACGCTTCGCAGTCTTCGCGACCTCAAGGGACAGGAACTCATTGACGGAGTTATCGAATGCGTCGATGAGCTTCAGCCCTTGCACCTCTCAATCGTAGGAGGAGATCCGCTGGTCCGGTATCGCGAACTGGAAACCCTCGTTCCCCTCCTGACCGGACGTGGAATTCACGTTCAGGTCGTCACGAGCGCTTTCCGGCCTCCACCCTCGTCCTGGCCGGCGCATTCGCATCTTACTGTCGTGGTGTCCATCGACGGGTTGCAGCCGGAGCACGACCTGCGGCGCGCGCCTGCCACATATGAACGGATCATCCGCAATATCGCCGGCCAGAGAATTACGATTCACTGCACCATTACGGGTCAGATGATGAAGCGGCCCGGATACCTGCGGGAATTCCTCGAGTTCTGGACGCCCCGGCCCGAGATCCGCAAGGTCTGGTTCAGTCTGTTCACGCCGCAACGGGGTGATTCGAGTCCGGAAATTCTGGGCGCGGCGGAACGCGAACGCGCGATCGCCGATATGTTCGCCCTCAGGAAGGAATTTCCGAAGCTGGACATGCCGGAAGGACTCATCCGCCAGTTCGCAAATCCACCCCGCAATCCGGAAGAATGTGTTTTCGCGTTGACCACGCGGGTCATCTCGGCTGACTTGAAGACCCGCGTGCTCCCGTGTCAGTTCGGTGGCGATCCGGACTGCGGCTCCTGCGGATGCGTCGCATCTATGGGTCTGGCCGCTGTCGCCGCTCACAAGCTCTGGGGATTTGTTCCAGTCGGGGCCATTTTCAGGGCGTCTCTAAAGGTGGGGCAATCTCGCGCGGGTCGAGCAACTCCCGCTCTTCCCATCGAAAGTCCGCTGAAGGTTCTGCAGGATTAATACAGGCCAGAATATGACCACACCAATGTCACTCGCGGGCGGGCCTGAATTTGCTCGATTGCGGGAACTCACGGCGCGCGTTGGAAAGGATCCGCTGCTTACCCAGGCAAGCACGGGCAACAGCTCCATCAAAATTGGAGACCAATTGTGGATCAAGGCGTCCGGGCAGTGGATGGCTGCGGCCGAACGGCAGAACATTTTCGTTCGCCTCAGTTTGCCTCTGCTGAAGGAACGCCTGCGCCAGGGCATCAATCCCGCTCACGACACGCGCGACGCGTCCATCGAGACCGCGATGCATGTGACCATTCCGCATGCGGTGGTGATTCATCTCCATTCGGTGGACGCCATCGCGTGGGCGGTTCGGGCGGACGGTCCTTTCCAGCTTCAGGAGCGGCTAAGCGGCCTGCGCTGGCAGTGGCTTCCATATCTCGCCTCGGGGTTGCCGCTCGCTCGCGGAATTGAAGAGGCATTGCGAACGCGGCCTGATACGGAGCTGTTCGTATTGGCCAACCACGGGATCGTAATCGAGGCGCCGAGCGTAGCCGCTCTCGAAAAGCTGCTGGCTGACGTGCAAAGCCGGTTGAAGATTCCTCGCCTTTTCCCGCATCCTCCCGATTACTCGGTGCTCGCGGATATCAGCGAGCATTCGTCATGGGACATTCCGGAGGACGACGATATTCACGTACTGGGCGCCGATCCAACCGCGCGAAAAATCATTTCCGAGGGAATTCTGTTTCCCTGCCAGGCTATCTTTTCCCGAGGTTGTGGACTCGATGCCTTTCAGCCGGTGTCTCCGGACGCTTGTCGGAGTGGCGGTTCCGTGCAATTCTCTGATCGGCCATTCCTGATCCTCGAAGGTTGCGGCGTGCTGGTGAGCAGAGATATCAGCCCTGCGGGTATGGCGATGCTCTCTGGACTTGCGCAGGTGGTTCAGCGCATAAGCGCGTCCGCTCCAATCCGGTATCTGGAGGACGTCGACATCGCTGCATTCTCGCTCGACGCTGCGCATCACTATTGTGAGTTGGCGCAGAGATCGTCGATACAGAGTGAAAAAAGTCGGCGTGTTAGCGCCGGGTGAGGGCAGGCATTCTGCGCCGGCCTGCTCGGATGCAGACCCCGTGCCCGGACACGCGACTTCAGTCGCGTCTCTCCCGGGAATAGTTCTGCATGAAGGGGCCGCAACTCCGGCTCTCAACCGGTACCGCGGCTCCCGCCTTTCATCCAGCCGCGAAATCTCTCCTCGCTCGCCGCATAGCCCGGAAACACCGCCTGAATATCGCGATTCCCAAGGTGCTTCATCACGGCCTCAGCCAGCACGTCGCGAAAATCCGTCGTGACAGCCAGATCGCGCCCTTCGTAGAGTTGCTCCTGCCCGAGGCCCGGCCATTTGCCATACACCTTTCCGCCGGCCACGCGCCCTCCCATCGCGAACATCACGTTCGCATGCCCGTGGTCCGTACCCCGCCCGCCATTCTCTTTCGCGGTCCGCCCAAACTCGGACATCGTCACCACCACCACGTTTTCCATACGGTCCCCCAGATCCGCATGGAACGCCGCCAGCGCGCGCCCGAACTCAGAAAGAACATTCGGCAACTGCCCTACCGACGCCCGGGGGCCGACCTCATTCACGTGGTGATCCCAGCCGCCGATATCCGCGAATGCGACTTCGACCCCGACATCCGCTTTGATCAGCTGCGCAATCTGACGCATGCTCTCGCCAAACCTTCCGCGCGGATAATCGGCGCCCTCGGCAGGCTGGTACGGAGTCTTTGCGAGCGCTTGTAATATCGCAGAAGCTTCGAACATCTCACGCGCGGCGCCGTTCAGAATTCGGTCTTGCGTCTTCGCGTACATGGATTCCAGCGTTCTCTCTGCTGCAGCGTCCCGAATCGAAAAGTCGTCGATCTTCCCTATGGCCACCGCGTCGCGCGCGCCGCGCAGGCTTCTCGGCAGAACTGGCCCTGAACTGATCGCACGCACGGGAGACGCCTCGTGAAGCTCCTTCGGCAGCGCGCGGTTCAGCCAGCCGTCATTCGTTCCTTTCCGGCCGGGCGTGCCGGATTCCATATAGTCCTGCGCGTCGAAATGCGACCGGGTTGGATCCGGTGAACCTGCAGCGTGGATAATGGCCAGTTCATGCCTGTCCCACAGCGGCTTGACCGGCGCGAGCGCCGGGTTCAGACCGAAGAAGCCATCCAGATCGATTGCCGATTCGCCTGGATTTTCGCGCGAAGGGCGAGGAACCGCAATGGTCGGCCGCAGTTCGTAATAGCTGTCGTCGCCAAACGGCGCAACGATGTTCAGGCCGTCGGCCGCGCCCCTCTGGAATATCGCGACCAGCACATTTCTGCGGCCGCTTGCAGTAGTCTCGCCCAAGGCTGCGCGTTCCAGCCACCGTGGCGCAGCGCCCACCCCCACCATCGCCAGTGCCGAATTGCGAAGAAATATCCTGCGACAGAGCGCCATAATCACCTGCGTTGAAAATCCGGAGAGGCCAGAGCCACGCCCGCCATGGACATTCCCGTGGCGCCTCTGGCCGCCGCGGACTCCGTTTCTACAGAGAGCATTGATCTCTCCGTATCGGCTGAAGCGCCCGTCACGAGCAGCGCTCGCGTGATCACGGCCGGCTCCGCGGCGAATTGCCACGTGTCGACTTGAATGCCGGCCACCTTGTTTTCCGCGAGCGCCATTGCGAAATTCATCCTCGCCATCAGTGAGCCCCCGTCCAGCCAGTCCGCTCCGCGATTGGAATAGCCGTTTGGCTCCTGCTTGCGGTAAAGCGGTTCCCCAAGCTGATTCAGCAGCGGCTGTCTTGCGAACGAATAATCCAGGTCCCCATTCACTGCCCGCACCGCGCTCGCCACCAGTTCCAGTGGCGATTTGATCTTCGCCCGAAAATAATTCGCATCCCAGAACTCCGGCGAATGGATCATCGTCCGCATCACTTCCCGCAGGTCGCCGTGTGTCTCCTGAAACTTCCTCGCCATGCGCTCCACCAGCGCTTCCGGCGGATCGTCGGCTACGAAACGAATCGTGAGCTGCTTCGAAATGGAGCGCGCCGTTGAGGGATGCGCCGCCAGAATATCGATTACCTTCAGGCCGTCTTCCATTCCGCCGCCCGCCGGAATCGTGACGCCGAGAACGTGTTTCTCTCCGGCGTCGTGCATCCGCGCGTTGAACTCGAAGTCGCCGCCGCGCCGCGGTTCGCGAATCGTCCACCCGGTGAAGCAACGCGCAACCTCGGTCACGTCCTTCTGCGTATATCCGCCATCCACGCCGAGCGTGTGCAATTCCATCAGTTCCCGGGCGTAGTTTTCATTCAGTCCGCGCGGACGCCGGTTCGGATTGGGGCGCGGATCCGCCGCCGCGGATTGCCAGTTGTCGAGATAAAACAGCATCGCGGGGCTTTGCGCGGTCGCAAGCAACAAATCGTGGAAGTGCCCCAGAACGTGAGGCCGAATCACATCCCGCTCGTAAGCCGTCACCAGGTAGCGATCTGCGCCTTTGTCAACGAAAACGTTGAAATGGTTGTACCAGAAATCCGTCAGTACTTCTTCAAGCTGCCGGTTGCTGTACACCGCCCGCACCAGCTTCGCCGCCGCCAGATCCTGGTTCACCACTTGCGTCGGCGAATTGAGCATCTGAATTCTGCGCTGCAATTCCACCGGCGCAGAATCGCGCAGCCGGCGGAGCTGCGCTCGCGGCAGCCCGGCAAGAGCCTCGATCTGCTCCTCGGCCCGCATTGATTCAATCTCATGCGCATCGAGTACAGATGCCCGCGGCTTGCCATTCGTCGAATCGTTCTCGCCGGCGATGGCTTGCTTTCGTTCGAGTCGCTCCACCAGTTCCCGAATAAGCGCGCGCTTCACCGGATCTGCCGGTAAGGGTAGCCGGCCTTCCCTGATCGCGCGAAGAGTGGCAGGCGCCGGATACTCTTCCTCCAGGTCCGCACTCGACATATGCAGAGTTTCGAGCGGCCGGAGCTTCATTTCGAGTACCGGGTTCTCGGGGATCGCGTCGGGATTGAGTTGCTGCTCGATCCAGCGATCCACGCCCATGCGTCCGATCGAATCCACGTCGGCGCTTCGTTGACCGAACGCGAACCGGTTCAGCGCATGTGCGATTCGCTGGTCGCCAGTCATTTCTCGCGTCATCGGCGTCAGCTCTCGGGACGCCTTTTTACGTGCGTGCGCAAACGTCGCCGCAATGGCGACAACAAAAGCGGCTATAGTGAAACGCAGCGATTTGCGCCTGAATCCGTAGCGCATGCCTGTATGTTTAACTCGCAGACAA
>Ga0207660_10002374_pt1 | contig 12388 bp, 6 predicted proteins | sample KBSC73BmetaG_FD_184335 | JGI IMG/M metagenome (GOLD analysis project Ga0207660, IMG submission 184335) | Corn rhizosphere microbial communities from Kellogg Biological Station, Michigan, USA - KBS C7-3B metaG (SPAdes) (version 2) | ecosystem: Host-associated > Plants > Roots > Rhizosphere ... | reverse complement strand
CCAGTCTCGAAACGCTTTTGCTCTGCGGCCGGAAAATGATTAAAAGTAGAGGCTAATGCATAACCTCTACTTTTAATCATGACCATAGGCTTTCACTTATTTTATCAAGGGGTTGGCCGAAGTCTCGCTCGACGGAATCGGGAACATGGCAACCTGGGTTGGTTTTGGATCAGGCCGGATTGCAGGATAGTATCCTTTTTTTCTCCACCTTAACATATCAATATTATTAATCTCTTCACCTGCCAGTTCGACAGCCCTTTCATGTATCACCGCTTCTATGGCCTGGTCTTTAGTGCTTAATACAACAGGTGGCATATTAACGCTTGGGCGGGCACGCACCTCATTGATGTAACTGGCTGCCTGAGCAGGGGTGCCGGCTTCTGCTTCGCATTCCGCCAGCATCAGCAGGACATCGGCATAGCGTATCACCCGCTGGTTTATACCATCAGGATGAAAGCCATCGTCAGTCCAGTCCAGGACGGAATACTTACGATAGACCCTTTTTTTGATTACGCCATTCCTCGTGCTGGGGGCTACATTCATGCCATTCTCCGTAAGGGCGACACCGGGTTCGGTTCCCCCCATGGTTAAAATCTTGTCGCCGGACTCATAAAAAGTATACGCATACCTCGGATCACCTGGTTCAAATTCATCAAGTATCTGATCAGACGGAACGACATTTCCCCACACTATCCCATACTCCTGGCTACGCATGATACTGGCATCTGCAGTAGCGCCTTCACCCGTGTATCCCCAGTTGAAGTTGTCGTCTCCCTTGTCAAAAAAAACAACTTCAAACACGGATTCCGCATTAAATTCATGTCCGGCCGTGAACTGATTACTGGCAAGTTGCACATCGCCATCGAAATTATCGGAGAAGTTAGGCACCAGGCTGTACTTGCCATAAACCTGCAAAAGAGCTGCCTTTGCAGCAGCATAGTCGCCATTTTGCAATTGTACCCTGCCGAGCAAAGCGTTTGCCGCACCCTTTGTCGCCCGGCCCTGCTGAGATGCCGTTCCGGGTAATTTCGAAACGGCATCGGTTAAATCAGCAATTATTAATGCATACACATCGGCAGCGGGAGATTTCGCTTTATATCCGGTAACAGACGATACGGGTTCGGTATACAGGGGCACATCGCCCCATTGGGATACTAATTCAAAATATGCCCAGGCCCTTAAAAATTCAGCCTCTCCAACCAGCACATCCCGGAGTGCAGCATTATCCTTTACGTCAGGGCCTTTCGCAATTACGAGATTAGCCCGGTTGATCATCTGATAAGCGCCGGTCCATACGCTGGTCATCACAGCATTCGAGGGTGCCGGGGAAGGCTGCTTTAACAATTCCGCTCTCGGCGCCTCCAGTTGGGCGCCCCCGGAGCCTGTTTCACTACCGCGCATATCGTGGGTGAAGAACCATTCCCGGCCAACGAGATTTCCGGAACGCATGCTGGAATAAATGGCATTGACGCCGTTTTGCAGTTCTGCGGCGGTTTTAAAATAGCTTTCCGTTGTGGGGTTATTCTGATCCAGCACATTGAGCTTTTTACTACAGGCAACTACACAGGCAATGCCTAAAATAATTGCGGTAATCAGCAGGTTTATATTTCGTTTCATATTATGCGTTTTATAAAAGTCTTTACATTTTTTCATTTAAAAATCTGCACTGATACCCACCTGATAAGCCTTCGGCTGGGGATACACAGCGTAGTCAATCCCATTGGTCAGTGAGGATGAACCAGGCGCGCGATTTCCCACCTCGGGGTCATAGCCCGTATATTTGGTAAATGTCAGAATGTTTTGGGCAGACACGTAAATCCGGAAATTTCTGACAGTTCCTTTTGTAAGCGACTGTAAAGACCTGTCCGGAATGGTATAGCTTAACATGATATTTTTTAAGCGGAGATAGGAACCGTCCTCCAGAAACCGGGTAGACGGGCGTGCATTTTGATTTGGATCAGAAGATGCGGCACGCGGAATATTCGTATTTGTATTAGCCGGCGTCCATGCATTTAATACCTGTGTACCGGCATTGAAGAAACGAACCATGCCTTCTGTGGTTGCCCTCAGGGCATTGTATATTTTATTTCCCTGCACACCCTGAAAGAATACCGTCAATCCAAAATTTTTATAGTTTGCGCCCAGGTTTAATGAATAGGTAAACTTTGGTATGAAGCTTCCCAAAAAAGTCCGGTCATTATTATCAATCTTGCCATCTCCGTTTATGTCTTTAAACTTAAGGTCACCGGGACCGGTTCCGGCCGTTTGCGTGGCGTGTTTTTTTATATCGGCAGAATCCTGAAAAATACCTTCGGTCACCCAGCCAAAATAGGACTGAATAGGATGGTCCGGCGCTGTATTGGTAACATTGTAGCCCTCCGTCAAATCCACATCTGAGCCTGCTTCAATATTGGGAACACCGGCTGCCAGCTTAGTCACCTTGTTGGTAATAACGCTGATATTGCCGGTAGCATTCCATTGAAAATCGCCTTTCGTGCTGTTATATCCCAGTTGCAATTCAAAGCCGTTGTTGCTCATTCCCGCAATATTCTGATTTACAGTAGTCGTTAAATATCCAAGCGATGAAGGAAGGGGAACGGCCAGGATCAGGTTATCCGTTTTACGCTGAAAATATTCCGCAGACAAGGTGAACGCATTATTGAACAATCCCAAATCCAGGCCTATATTTATTTGCTTTGTCGTTTCCCATTCCAAATCGGTATTTCCCAAACTCTGGATGGACGAGGCGGGACCACTGTTCAATGAGTTGCCAAAAGGATAGTAAGCGCTGTTGGCATTAACTCCGACCAGCCAGGGTGTATTGCCCAAAATGGTTCCGTTGAGTCCCGTCAGCCCATAGCCGGCCCGCAATTTCAGTTCAGAAATTTTTGTCACGCCCTTCATAAATTCTTCCTGGTCTATCCGCCAGCCAACTGAAGCAGAGGGGAATGTCGCCCATTTTTTGCCGGGCGCCCAAACTGACAGTCCATCTCGTCGAATAGCGCCACTTAGCAGGTATTTACCATTAAAATCATAATTGATCCTTCCGAGGTAAGAGATCAGGGAATTCTCACCGATCAATGTCTGAGCAGATATGTTACTTGCATTATTCAGTGTTTTAAGATCATTTGAGGCCTGGTTACCACTTGCATTTTCCTGGCGTGTGTTTTGGCCCTGGTACTCATAAACAGCAATAACATTAACATGGTGGTTGCCAAAATTCTTATCAAAGCTGAGCTGCTGGGTGTACAATTGAACGGTAGAGATAGACCGGTTGTTCGTTATTGTCGCCAGGATGGCACTGGAGCCGGCAATTGTTCCGCTATCATTAAATATGGGCGAAAAGCGATAGTCCAGTCCATTGGCATAGTCAACACCGAAGGTGGAGCGGAATTTTAACCAGGGCGCGAAGTTTATTTCCAGGTAAGCGGTTCCGAAAACTTTCAGGGTTTTTCGGTTGCCCGGATTTTTTACGATTGCATCTTCCAGCGGATTCGTTGGGTCGCCTCCATCTAAAACAGAGTTTACGCCTCTGTATCCCGTTGTCGTAGTCGGATCATGGAGGGGAATGTAGGGCATCATCTTGATCACGTTCACCAGATTTGATCTCGTACCCGTCTCATTATTATCATAGGCCTGATCGGCATACGACATATACAGGTTCTCCCCAAAGTTGAATACTTTGCTGATATTGTGATCTGAATTCAGCCGGAAATTATAGCGGCGGTAATTCACATGCGGCGTCGTGCCGGACTGATCAAAATAACCGGCAGAAGCATAAAAACGCGAAACATCGTTGCCTCCGCTCAGCGAAACATTATGCTGGGTCATCGCGCCGGTTTTAAAATAGGCATCCTGCCAATCCGTGTTGCTCTCCCCAAACGTCTGTGTAGCACCCGGATATACCGGGTCATTAATATCCGGGGGCGTAAGCCGGGGTACCTGGCTTCCCCGGTAAGCCAGCGCGTATTGTTGAAATTGTGCCGTGTTCAGCAAGCTGAGTCGCTCGGTGGTCTTCTGTATCCCATAATAACCATTGTAGCTGACATGCAGTTTTCCTTCCCTCCTGCCCTTTTTGGTGGTGATGATGATTACACCGCTGGTAGCCCTCGAACCGTAAATGGCTGCAGCCGATGCATCCTTCAGTACATCCACGGATTCTATGTCCCGGGTATCAAACGTGGATAAATCTCCGGTAGGAAACCCGTCGATGACATACAGTGGATTGGAAGCATAAGTAATAGAGCTGATGCCCCTTATCCGGACGATCGGCTCGGTTCCGGGACTTCCATTGTTCGTTACCGTGAGGCCGGGCACACGGCCCTGCAGGGCCTGTTGCACGCTGGCCACCGGTAAGGCGTTAACCGTTTTGCTGTCGACCGACGAAATAGCCCCTGTGACAGAGGTTCTTTTCTGCGTACCGTAACCCACCACAACTACTTCGCTGAGTTGCGAATTGGATGAGATCAGTGAAATGCTGAGATTACTTTCATTGGCCACCGTAATCTCCTTCGTTGCATGGCCTAATGAACTAACGACCAATATGTCTCCCGGGGACACGGCAATGGAGAACATACCATTGTTATCCGTGGTGGTACCCTTTTGGGTATTCTTAATTACCACAGAGGCATAAGAAACGGGTTTCCCGGTTTCGTCTGTAACGGTGCCATTCACCGTTTGTGCGGAACCGGTCGTTTGAAAAGCCGTGAGACAGACAAATAAAAAAATGATGAAATAATTTTTTCCCGTTGCGGAAGAAATTCTTTTAAGCAGGCAATTCGTAATGATAGTCATAAGAAGTTTTGGTTTAAATATGAAACAAAAAAAGGCTGATCTGTTGGCCGGCGGCGCCCCTTCAAATCAGGGAAGGGAGGTGTGCATGACCAATATTTTAAAACGATTATTATAAGTCAATCCCGAACAAAAGCAACCGATTTCTCCCCAAACACTCCATTTCAAATGGCTTTATTGGCAAAAGGCTCATTTCGGACCCTATCTTCCGGCCGCCAGGCGCTTGCCAAATCGATATCCATACGCAAAATAGGTTTTTATTTAATAAATGCAATCGGTTGCGTAATATTTTTTTCCAGGCCCGGCAGGCGGGTTTTAAGGGGGTGAAAACTTCTATGCCTCCAATAAGACGTTAATCCGGGATAACCCCATGAGTATAAAGCCGCGGTGACCCGGATGTGCGCTACCCCGGGTTTGCCAGCTCAGGCCATCTGCCGATCTGGTATCCGGCCTAATGATCTATGAGCCCCATTATTTAATTAGTTCCGTTACTTTTATTGCTCATAAAGCCCATTACGTGAAACCCGATAAAGAAATTACTATTTACGATATAGCAAAACAGCTTAAAATTTCACCCTCTACGGTTAGTCGCGCGCTGAATGATAGCGCGTCGGTTAGCGCTTCCACAAAGAAGAAAGTGCATGCTTTGGCCGAAAATCTAGGCTACCGGCATAACCTCTTCGCCAGCAGTCTCAGGCTCCAAAAAACACACACGATTGGAGTGATCCTGCATGAACTGAACAGCTACTTCATTACATCTGTTTTAGCCGGAATTGAAAAAATTGCTACCGAAGCAAAATATAATCTTATCATTGTTCACTCAGCTGAAAATGCAAATATTGAAGTGACCAATGCGCGCAATCTCTTTCACAAACGGGTTGATGGTGTTATCGCTTCCCTTTCGTTTAATACCGAAAATCTGGCTCATTTTAAACAATTCCAATCTAAGAACATACCTGTTGTTTTCTTCGACCGTGTTTTTGAAAATAGTGATGGCACCAAAATCATTATCAACAATTTCCAGGCTGGATATGACGCTACGCGCCATCTTATTGAACAGGGTTGCAGGCACATTGCCCATATTACCTCAAGTCTGAAAAGGAATGTTTATGCGGAGCGCCTGAGAGGCTATAAACAGGCGCTACAGGACCATAAACTCAAATTTGATGAAAAGCTGCTGGTTATCGATGGCCTTAAAGAGGAAGATGCAGCAAGATCGGCGAACCGTATTCTCAGCATGAAGAACCTGCCCGATGGAATTTTCATTACCAATGATTTTTGCGCGGCCGTGGTTATGCAGGCACTTAAGGATGCCGGCGTACGGATACCTCAGGACATTGCCGTCGTTGGTTTTAATAATGACAGTATTGGAAGGGTCATCAGCCCGAAGCTGACTACGATTAACTATCCAGGCTTTGAAATGGGCCAGGTGGCCGCCCGTAGCCTGATTAGCCACCTGAAAGGCTTATGGGATATGAACATCACAAATACAATGGTAATAAAGTCAGAACTGATCGTAAGAGAATCATCACTGAAAAAAGGTAAAAAGTAAGCGGTTACCTGCACTGGAATACTTTCATATAATCGTTATTGACCGCAACAAGAATTAGTTTTTCATTCTTAGCGGTCGTGATCAGCTTGATATCCTTCACGTCGCCATCAATTTTAAAACCGCTGACAGCCGGGGAAATGGCCTTAAAATCTTTCTTATTGATCCCCTTCAAAAAACATCCATAAGAAGCATCGTACCGACCGGTCGTCACTGCTGCCTGATATTCGTTGCCCGCTAATAATATATCCTTAATCCCGTCCCCGTCAAGATCAGCACAAATAATTCCATTTACAGGCGCAAACTGGGCCTCTGCAGGCAGCGGATGCATGGTAAACCTGCCGCCGCCGATATTCTCGAACCAGCAACTGCGCGTTTCTTCACAGGTCAGGATCTGCAGGTCTTTATCGTTTGTAAATATCTGGCCGGCTGTTGCGCTTGCGTAATCTTTCGCCAGTAAATATTTCTTCTTCACAAACGGAACCTGTGCTGCCAGCTGATCACGGCTGACAGAAGGATATAAGGATCTTTTCCCGTCCCCTTCTTTAATATAATAAAACATAACGGGATCAATGATCCCGTTATGATCAATATCCTGAGCGTATAATTTCATGGGATACTGAGCCGATGTTTGATAGTTGCAATTTGACCCGAGATTGCCCGCAACAAAATCCGTATCGCCATCATTGTCGACATCTGCCGCAACAAGACTACGCCATAAACCATTTATATTTTTCAATCCCGTCAAAGCCGTAACATCTGTGAGTTTTATGCCATCATTACGGAAAAACCGGATAGGCATGTATTCGCCGGCAATTACCAAACCGGGGTGCTTATCGTTATCAAAGTCGGCCCACCGGGCCGCAGTGACCATTCCGGCTTTCGATAACGCCGGACAAACCCTGTTTGTTACATCCTCAAAAAGCCCTTTATTATTTTGTAAGATATAGCTGTTAGGCGACAGGGGATATTGCTTGGATACCCGCCCACCAATGAAAACATCCATATCTCCGTCTCCATCATAATCGGCTACGGCGACACAGCCCGAAATAGTTCTGACATTATCAGGAATAGCTTTCGCGCTATAGGTAAAATGACCTTTGCCATCGTTCAGATATAAGCGGGGCTTATAATATTGCGAGGTATCACTAAAGCGCATATCCCCGTAGGTTACCAATAGATCAAGATCGCCGTCGCCGTCCGCATCAAATAAGACACTACCCTCATCCTCCTCAAATCGCGAACCAATCGCAAAATCCCTTCCGGTAAAATCGTTATTTTTACCCTGCATAAAAACCTTTGCCTGCGAATTAAATCCCGCCCCGATAAAAAAATCTGTTTTCCCGTCGTTGTCAATGTCGCCTGTTGAAATAAACGGCCCTAACTGGGAATATTTTTGCGGTAATAAACGCTGATCAGCATAGTCATTAAAGACGACGTCCGTATGTTTATATATGGCATTTGCAGAAGTGGTAACATCAGTAAAAAAGCACTGGCTGCTGTCCCGGCTTGATGGCCGCCAGGCACCGGCTGCATTTTTTTGCACTAATGTATATACAGAGTCTGTTGCCAAACCGGGTATCACCTGTTTCTGATTGTCTGGCCAAACGATGACAACGGAATCTGCTCTTGTATCTTTTCCTGTTCCAAATACAAGTTTTGTGTCGACAGAGGATAAATAGCCCCGTACCGGATACTGCTCCTGTACCTGCACCCGGCCATGTGTATATAAAAACAGTTTGGCGCCAAAGCCCTTCCTGTTCAGGCTATCCCCTTTCAAAACAAAACTTATGCTGTGATTAACCTTCGGCTTACCGGGCTGATTCTCATTATTGATTAAAATAAAAGCTTCTTTGTTGATGTTATTTACAACAAGATCTAAGTCACCATCATTATCCAGATCAGCATAAGCAGCTCCGTTCGACATGGAATTCTGTTTCAGACCAGACGAATCTGTAATGTTTGTAAAGCGGTAATTCCCATTGTTAAGATATAGATAATTTGGTATCTCAACATGATTTAGTGACACCAGTTTATCGCGTAATGCCTTGCGTGCCTGATCCCTTGTCTGGTTTCCACCACCTGCGTGGCTAAACTGAATAAAATCTGCATTGATAAAATCCCTGCCAATACCGTTTGTGATATGAATATCCTTATACCCATCATTGTTAAAATCAGCAAACAAAATACTCCAGCTCCAATCCGTTTCGCTTATGCCGGCCATCTGTCCAATCTCGCTGAAAAAGGGAATGGCTGTATCACCTCTTTCATAATTACCATTATTCAATTGCAGCATGTTGCGGCCAAACTCCGGCGAATAACCCAAGCTCCGCTCTTCCTGGTAACGATCATAATTCATGAAAGAAAATGTTTGTTTCTTTCGATAATTATCTTCCGGCATCATATCAACGGTGGCAAAGTCAAATTTGCTGTCGTTGTTAATATCTGCCGCATCGCAACCCATGCTGCTATAGCTCTGATGCTTTGTAGAAAGATCAAGCGCATTGGTAAACGTGCCGTTCTTATTGTTCAGCCACAGATCATCATTGGAAACAAAATCATTGCATACATAGATGTCCGGCCAGCCGTCCATATTAAAATCGCAAACAGAAACGCCTAACCCATAACCATCCTCTTTTATACCCGCCTGCATCGAAACATCCGTAAAGAACGGATGATTTAAGCCATTTACATTGCCATCATTTCTGTACAATTTATCGTTGGCGGGTGAACGTCCGCTAAGATTTTTCGGAAAAAGATAGTTGGCAGAATAAGATGCGTTCAGCATATAATTGGATAAATACATATCCAGGTCGCCGTCTTTATCATAGTCAAAAAAAACAGCCTGCGTGGAATAGCTGGTATCAGCAAGTCCGTACCCGGCAGATTCTTCTTTGAAGGTATTGTTACGCTGATTGATGAATAATAAATTGTGAGCATGTGCACCCAATGTTTTACCATAGGTGCAGAGATAAATGTCATCATAACCGTCCGCGTTAATATCCACAATGCTAACCCCGGTAATCCAGCCGGTGGTTCCAACACCCGCGCTAAGCGTGATATCCTCGAAATGATTGTTGCCTTTGTTTAAATACAGCTTGGAGCTAACCTGGTTGCCAGAAAAGAAAATATCTTTCAGCCCGTCGTTGTTCACATCAAGAATCCCGACGCCCCCGCCCATATAAGCAAATTCATTCAACGCATCCCCGGGCATTTTTGTTTCATCAATGCTATTACTGAAATGGATACCTGTTTTTTCAGATGGAAGGATAGTAAATAACTGATTTCTGCTTTTATCAGTGCAGCTTCCCGCAGCAAAAACGATGAAACAGATTATTGTAAGTAAGCAAATAATATCGCCGGATCTCATATGGCCCAATTACCGGGCGTTTTTTGATGGATCACTAAAATAAATAATAATATTCAATTGCAATCGGTTGCTATTTAAATTTATTATTAGAGGAACCTGCATTGTGACCCTTTACCCTGAAAACAGACAGGAATCTGACAGGTGCAAGCGGCAATCTATCCGCTCACTTTTCTTGATCGGGCCATCGCACATTTTTCGAGCCATTCTTTGCTGAAAGGATCAATCTTACCAAAGCGCCCGATATCAAAGTGAGAAAAATCATAAGGATTTGACCGGCCCGCGGCCATTTCCGCAAAGGCCAGGCCCACACCGCCCGCAATGGAGATTCCTGCTCCTACGCAGCCTGTTGCCAGCAACAAATTATGCACTCCCGGCGCTTTACCCATGGATAGATTATTGTCGGGAGTATAACCGGAAAATCCGGCTATATAATATTTCAGGCCGGTATCGTATACTTTTGGAAAGAACCGCGCGAGCCGGCCGATCACTTCAGAAAGATCTGCCATCCCTCTGTCGGGGCTGAAAGAAAAACGAGTGATATCGGAAGGAATATCCTTCGGCGAAATGCTGAAGGAATGGCTCTCCCGAATGCCGAACAACAAACTTCCCCCTTCCGGTCTTGCATAAGCCTGTGCATCGGGCAATAAAACAATGGGTGAACCCACCGGGAAAATATCATCTCTTTCGGTAATCCAGTATTGGCTTCTTACGGGGGCCATCGGCAAACCAACCCCCGCCTGCTCTGCCAGAATCGGCGCCCAGGCGCCCGAAGCAATCACCACGTTACCGGCATGAATATCCCCCTGCAAAGTTTTCACGCCAACAACGGTATTATCGTGTACGAGCAGGTTGGTTACCTCCAGGCCCTGCCGAAGTTCCGCTCCCTGCATTTTTGCACAGCGGGCAAAAAAAGTTCCCAGCAGGTAGGGATCGCAATACGCTTCTCCGGAAAGAAAACCGATTTTCAGTGCCTGGTCCGCTTTCAGCCAGGGGGATTTTTTATGCGCTTCATCCGGCGAAATATATCCGGCAGGCTGATGGAATTTCTCAGCCGTTTTCATCAGTCCGTCCAAATCCTGCACACTCGATTCACTGGCTGCTACATGCATCACGCCGACCCTTTTCATATCCATGCTTTCTCCCAAAAACTTTTCCATTTCTTCCACCGCGCGGTAGGTTTCCAAAGAAAGCGGAATGAAGTGCTCCTTTCCCCGGATGCGCGTTACCAGCGCCGCTGCCCGGCTGGTGGCCGCATTACAGATTTCATTGCGTTCGATCACCATTATTTTCTTACCCGGATTGTTCCGGGTATAATAATAAGCGATTGCGCAGCCGAAAATACCGGCGCCAATAACCACTACATCCGCCCTTTCAGAACCTGCCATACCGAAATTTTTATCAGTTTCCCGGTTTTAAAACACTGCGCACGGGTTCGCCAACCGGATGATTGGCCGTAAAATGGAAGCCGAGCAAATTCGCCATGGTTTGGGCAAACTGATCCTGATAGATCTGTCCGTTTGATTTTACTTCTCCTGATGCGGGAATGCCGGGTCCCATCGCCATCAGATAGGTTTCATTGGCATGGGGTATTTTTGACCCGTGGCTGGTCCACTCCCTGTCGTATCCGCGGCCATGATCGGGAAATATCAGTATCGCCGTTTCGTTTCTGTAAAAGGGATCCTGCTGCAGATAATTCCACAGATCGCTGATGCTGGCGTCCGTTTTATGCGCAGCATCCAGGTAGAAATCATATTTGCCTTCGTGAGCAAATTCATCATTATCTCCGTAGTCAATATAAACGACGCGTGGATGACTGGCCATTATATATGCTTTCGTCAGTTCATAGGTCATCACATCGGGCCTTTCGCCCTGCCCGAAAATTTCCGGCATATTGCGCTGCATGCTGTTCATTTCCGTTTGCAGGGGGGAAAGGTTCGCCCCTTTCACATCTTCGTCATAAATATTAACCAGCATGCCGTTCCTGTCGCGATTGATGATCCTGGCCACCGCATCCCAGGAGGCGAAGGTTACTACTTTTCCCTTATACCCATTTTGCTTATTGAGAAATTCCAGCACGTTTTCATTGGGGTTATCCGGGTATTCGTTGGAATTGACGAGTGAATCATAGTATCCGCAAAATGTTTCGCTCCGGCCGGGGTAAGAAAACCAATATTTATTTCTAACATTTACCTTATTGCCATAGTCGCGGTTACCGTAGATCTGACCCTGCTTTGCAATATGCTTCCACACAAAAGGCATTAACTTCTCTCTTCGCTCCGCAGAGGTTGCCGCCCAGTATTTTTTTACCCGCCACGCTGAATCCTGGGAATTATAATGTTTTCCAAATAATAAGGCGGAATCGGCTCCCTGAAAAAGTTCTTTCCAGCGATAACCATCCATGGAAATAATGATTAAATTTTTCGTTTTGTGCTGCTGCCCAAAAGCGGTACTGACAGAAAGCATTAAAAAAATGGCGAACATCGTTCTCATGACAGGAGATTTAAATATTTCCGGGAAATGCGGCCTCAGTGGCTGTCTGTTCAATATTGCGGAAGCTCCTGAAACCGGTTGCAGAGCCCCTACCAGGGCATTGAAAAAGTTTTTACAAAGCTGAAGCATTTCATCGCTTCGATCACACCTTCCTTCACACCCAGGCCGGAATCTTTAAGATTCCGGCC
>Ga0207660_10002370_pt1 | contig 12397 bp, 11 predicted proteins | sample KBSC73BmetaG_FD_184335 | JGI IMG/M metagenome (GOLD analysis project Ga0207660, IMG submission 184335) | Corn rhizosphere microbial communities from Kellogg Biological Station, Michigan, USA - KBS C7-3B metaG (SPAdes) (version 2) | ecosystem: Host-associated > Plants > Roots > Rhizosphere ... | reverse complement strand
CCTCCCGATAATCTGCGGATGGAAATCGCAAAATCATCCGTCGTATCAGTGGCCCGCGACGACGAAACAAAGAAATCATAGACAAAGCGAAGTTGAAATGCAGAAGAACCTACTTACAAAGAGCGCAGTCATTATCGGAATCCTGCTTGTTTTCCTGTACGGCATATTTGGCTTGCCCAAAGGCTTCAGCGGTGACGCGTTGAAACAGGCCATTTTGGGGCGAATCCACCTGGGACTGGATCTCGAGGGCGGACTTCACCTGATCCTTCAGGTGATGGTCAACGATGCTGTTAACGCCGAGACCGATCACGCGGTGGAACTGCTCAAAGATGAGTTGGCAAAGGCCAAGGTTGCGTATGCCGATATCAGCAAGCCTGATCCGGCAAACGATCCTGGGCGTGTGGTGATCAAAGGCGTCTCCCTGGATGCGGGCTCTCAACTTCGCGGCATCGTAAGCGACAAGTTGAACGAATACGATCTGGTCGGCGGACAAGACAATACCTGGACGCTCACGATGAAGCCTTCAGTGCAAAACGATCTGAAGACACGCACGGTCGAACAGTCCATTGAAGCCATTCGCAATCGCGTTGATCAATTGGGCGTGAGCGAACCCCAAATCCAGGAAAACGGAATGGGGAATAATCAGATTCTGGTCCAGCTTCCCGGCATTGACGACGTTGGTCGCGTGAAAGACATTATTCAGTCCACAGCCCGGCTGGAACTGCGTCAGGGCTTCGACAATGCAAGCGGATATGATAGCGAACAGGCCGCTCTGGCCGCGCACGGCGGCGTGCTGCCTCCCGGTACCGTGATGATGCACGGCATAGCCGGCGGCAATGACAAATCAGACCGGGTCTTTATCGTAGGCAGAATCCCCGTGGTGGGCGGAACTGATATTCGCGATGCGCGGCCCAGCAATGACCAGAACGGGCGTCCCAACGTAAGTTTCAATCTCACCGCGGCGGCTGGAAATAAATTCGGGGCATTTACATCAGCCCACAATGAAAAGGGTACTGATCCGAACCACTTTCTGGCTGTGGTCCTGGACAACAAAGTTCGGGAGTTTGCTTCCATTCGCGACGAAATCAGGGATACAGGAGAGATTGAAGGCGGATTTGATGAGCAGAGCGCAAAAGATCTTGCCATGTTGCTTCGTTCCGGCGCTCTACCGGCAAGCCTTCATTATTTGACGGAACGCAGCGTTGGCCCCTCGCTCGGAGCCGACTCGATACGAGCCGGAGTTCGCGCAGCGGTTTTTGGACTGGCTGCGGTGCTGATTTTCATGCTGATTTATTACAAGGGCGCGGGAATCAATGCTGACGTAGCGCTGATCCTGAACCTGGTAATTCTGCTCGGGTTTATGGGCTTTACCGGATCAGTCCTGACGTTGCCGGGAATTGCGGGTGTGATTCTCACCGTCGGTATGGGCGTGGACTCGAACGTGCTGATTTTTGAACGTATCCGGGAAGAGTTGCGCAACAACAAAGCCCCCGCAGCCGCTGTGGACCAGGGCTTTGATCGCGCCTGGACCACCATTCTTGATACTCACGTGACCACGATTGTTTCGGCGATCATTTTGTTCTTCGTCGGCTCCGGACCAGTGCGAGGGTTCGCGGTAACACTTACGTTTGGTCTGTTGGCCAATCTATTCACCGCCGTGTTTGTGTCGCGGGTGATTTTTGATTCCATACTGAGCCGCAAACAGCGCGGTGAAGCTCTGAGCATCTAGTCAAAGGTTGATAAAGTGGAATTTTTTCGTAATACAAACATCGATTTTCTCGGCAAGAAGTGGTACTTCCTCAGCTTTTCGCTGATCTTCAGCGTGGCCGGTATTCTTTCCATGATCTTCTGGCACCACATTCCACTGGGCGTGGACTTCCGTGGTGGAACGCTGGTCTATGTCAAATTCGCTGAGACGCCAAACATCAGCAGGATTCGCGCGGACCTGGACCATGCCGGACTGCACAACGCCAAAATCCAGCGCTATGGAGACCCGGTCAATGATGAGGTGGTCATCTCGCTGGATCTCAAGGAAACCAGCGAAGCCGACCTTTCAAAAGGAAAGAATCAGATCATTGCGGCGTTGGAGACCAATCCCCAGCAGGGCAAAGAGGACCTGAACAACAGCGACAAGATCGGAGTCGCTGAGGTCCGCAGCAAGCTGGTGGAGCGCGACCCCCTACACACCAACCCCGAGGACTATGATCGCGTGGCCCGGCAGATCATGGATTACCGCAATAAGAATGCCGGCGGTGTGCTGAAGAACATTGACGAATTGAAAGCCGTGGTTCCCGGCACAGTTGTGGATAGCCTGAAGCAAGACTTTTACACCAGCAATTTCGGCGTAAAGGGAGCCGATATTGTTGGACCCCAGGTGGGAGACCAACTTAAACGCCAGGCGTGGCTGGCCGTGATTTTCTCGCTGATCGGCATGCTGGTGTATCTCTGGTTCCGTTTCGAACTGATTTACGGTGTGGCCGCAGTGGTGGCCGTATTTCACGATACGCTGATCACCGTTGGGGCTTTCTCCTTGACTAACAAGGAGATAAGCCTTACTGTTATCGCCGCGATTTTGACCCTTGTTGGCTACTCAATGAACGACACCATCGTGGTGTTCGACCGCATCCGGGAAAATATCAAGCTGATGCGGCGAGAGGGCCTGGCTGAAATTGTGAATCGCAGCATCAACCAGACTTTGAGCCGGACGATCCTGACTTCAGGGCTCACGTTTTTAACGGTTTTATCCTTGTATCTGTTTGGCGGAGAAGTGCTTAATGGGTTCTCCTTCGCCCTGGTAATTGGCATCTTAATAGGGACGTATTCGTCGATTGCAGTGGCAGCCCCCATGCTAGTTGCATATCAGGATTGGCGCAGCAAAAAGGCTCCGGGGATGGCTCCCATCCCGGCACCTCAGGCTGGAAAAGGGCAAGCGCCAGGCGGTAAGGGTCAGGGAACAAGCGGAAAAGGCCAAACCCCGGCCGGGAAAGGCAAGGTCAGGGCAAAAGTTTAGAATCACAGTCCCCGGTTTGGGAGCAAAACAGGCAGTCCCGGTGTCCAATGTAATTGAAGAGTCCCCCTAGGATTGGAGAACAGGGATGTTTGAAGACAGCTTAATGGAATCCGGCGGTAGGATCCGGACTAACCAGAAGTACACGACAACGCTTTCTTTCATCATCGAGGCGATTGTCGTTGGCTTTTTGATCTTGCTTCCATTGCTGATCACTGAAGCCTTACCCTTGCACCAGTTGAACTCATTCCTGGTGGCCCCGCCGCCACCACCTCCGCCGCCACCGCCGCCGGCGGCAGCACCCGTGCAGAAGGTCATCCAGCATGAAGTTGTGAATGGTGAGCTGCGCACGCCCAGCAAAATTCCTAAAGTAATCAAAATGGTGAAAGAGGAAGAGCAGCCAGCCTCCACGGGAGTTACTGGAGGCGTGGTGGGCGGAGTTCCCGGCGGTCAGGCAGGAGGCGTTCTGGGTGGCATTATCAATTCCAGTGCTCCGCCGCCCAAGGTCGCAGCACCGCAGAAACTCCGTGTTTCTGAAGGTGTTGCAGCCGGTAATCTGCTCCGTAAGATTGAGCCGCAGTACCCTCAAATGGCCAAAATCGCCCATATCCAGGGAGACGTAATTCTGGCCGCAACCATAAGCAAGGGTGGAACCATCGAAAACCTTCATCAGGTGAGCGGGCATCCTATTCTCGTCCAGGCTGCCATGGAAGCCGTGAAGCAGTGGAAATATAAACCTTATCTGCTGAACGGCGAACCGGTGGAGGTAGAGACGACCATTAAAGTGACTTTCAGGATGTAATTTTTGTGGTCGCTCATAGGAAATCCAGAGGCTGGTGAAAACCACCAGCCTCCTCGAAAAGGAAAAAATCCGTTTCCCGCAGGATGGGAGCACTCTTTCTTGGCCGGAGCTTGTGGTTCGTCCTTTCCGGCAAAACGTCTGAAAAAGTTCTGAGGAGGAAAACTTAAATCATGCTTGTCGCGAATGTTGCAACTTTACTTTTGGCTAAGGGCCATATCGTAATGGCCTATCTGATATTTCAGGCCGAGGATCAGGGAGGAGTCGGCTGGGATCCGATCTCACTCTGGCGGCAGATGGGATGGCTTGCGCGCATCATCGTGATCATCCTGGGTATTATGTCCGCATGGTCGATCGGCGTCATGATTGACCGCTGGATGGCTTTCAACGCCGCCCGTAAACAGTCACGGCAGTTTGCTCCCGCCGTTGCCGGCGCATTGCGTGAAGGCAAGCTGGAGGAAGCCATCCGCGTGGCCGAGCGCAACAAGAAGAGCCACCTGGCTAAAGTAGTCACGGCAGGCCTGCAGGAATTCAAGGCCCACGGCGACTCCACGGAAATCCCCGGAGAACAGATTGAAGCCAGCAAGCGTGCATTGGAACGCGCTGAAGCCATTGTGCATGCTGAGTTGAAACGCGGCCTGGGTGGCTTGGCCACCATCGGTTCTACGGCTCCTTTCGTCGGCCTGCTCGGAACGGTTATCGGTATCCTGAACGCCTTCCGTAAGATTTCTGAGCAGAAAGCTACAGGCATCGGAGCGGTCGCGGGCGGAATTTCTGAAGCTCTGGTGACCACGGCTCTCGGGTTGTTTGTGGCAATTCCCGCCGTCATGATGTTCAACTACTTCACTGGCAAGGTTGAAGCCTTTGACGTGGAAATGGATAACTCCTCCAGCGAACTGGTGGATTACTTCCTGAAGCGGACAAACGCGGTTCGCCGGTAAGCGAGGAGCACCATGGCCATAGCCGTTCGAAATGAGGGATCCAAGGTCAATTCCAACATCAACGTGACTCCCATGGTTGACGTGATGCTGGTACTGCTCATCATTTTCATGGTGATCACCCCGATGCTCCAAAGAGGACAGTCGGTTGACCTGGCAAAGACGAACAATCCCATCCAGATGCCTGATGCGGACAAGGAAGACGCGCTAATCGTAGCCGTAATGCGCGATGGCAGGGTCTACTTTGATACCCAGCAGGTTGGCCCGGAAGAACTGACCAACAAAGTCAAGGAACGGGTGCAGAACCGCGTGAACAAAACCGTGTATGTGAAGGCTGATGCACGGGCGAAATACAAATCCGTGGTGGATGTGGTGGATGACGTACGTTCGGCAGGCGTCGACCAGCTTGGTCTGCTTACCGAGCAGAGAAGACAGTAACCGCAAAAAGACGACAAGCATAGTCCGGCGCTCGCGCGGCAAGCTGCGGGCGCCGGCAGATGAAAGAATCGTCAGCAATTCATAAGAGGATATACCGTTATGGCAATGTCAATGGGAGGCTCCGGAGGCGGGCAAACAGCGGACATCAACGTAACTCCGCTGATTGACGTACTCCTGGTCCTGCTGATCATCTTCATGGTGATCACACCGCTTACTCCTAAAGGGTTGGAGGCCCTGGTTCCACAGCCGCCTCCGCCCAATCAGAAACCTGAGCCCAATGATCGCACCGTTGTCGTTCAGGTGCTGGATTCCAATCAGGGCAAGCCCAAGCTGAAGATCAACCAGGAAGACGTAAACTGGGACAATCTTGGCACACGGCTTACCGATATTTTCAAAACTCGCGCTGAACGCGTGATGTTCGTGAAGGGCGATCCAGACATCGAGTTCCAGAACGTCGCCCAGGTGATTGACATCGCGAAGGGAACTCAGGTAGTGGATAAGGTCGGATTGATCACGGCCAAAATTGAAGCGGGACCAGTAAAGTTTGAGCCGGGGCGCGAATACCGGCCCTGGAGCTGGTCCCAGTGGAACTATTCCCCCAACTCCGGCAGAGGAGCCAGATGAGATGAAAAGATGCGCACAAATGGTGACAGTGCTTGCTGTCGCCGCCACGCTGTTGATGACAGCGGGGTGCAACAAACTCAAAGCGCGCGACCAACTCAACAAAGGCGTCAAAGCGTACCGCAACGCGAACTACGAAGAGGCAATTGAGAAATTCAAGAATGCCGTTGAGTTCGATCCGGACCTTAAAGTAGCCAAGCTTTACCTTGCCACCGCTTATGCCCAGCAGTATGTGCCCGGCGTTGGAGATCCGGCCAATGTACGCATGGCACAGCAGGCAATTGACGAGTATCAAAAAGTATTGGAAAGCGATCCCAAGAGCGTGAACAGCCTGAAGGGCATAGCTTTCCTTTACATGCAGATGAAAGACTTCGCCAAATCTCGCGATTACTACAAGAAAGCGATTGAAGTCGATCCCGACGATCCGGAAATCTATTATTCGGTAGGCGTGATCGACTGGACCCAGGCGTACAAGGACGCTGCCGACCTGAAATCCGCCAACGGCATGAAGGTGGATGACGAGCTGAAGGGCAAAGCCAGCCAGAAATGGTGCGATCAATTGAAGGCGAAAGATGAAGGGGCCGTTGATGAAGGCATGAAGATGCTTCAAACCGCCATCGAAAAGAGGCAGGACTATGATGACGCCATGGCGTATATGAACCTGCTCTATCGCCGCAAAGCAAATGACATGACCTGCGACGATGCCCAGGCCCGAGCCGACTACATCAAGACCGCCAATGAATGGAGTGATAAGGCAATGGCGGCCCGCAAGAAGAAAGCCGAAGAGGCAGCCAAAAAGAACCAGGGCGGAATCGTACTTGAGCCGCAAAATCAGAGCCAGCAGGGCGGCCAACCACCCTCACAGAAATAGCCATAAAGCGAGTTTTCCGGCCCCTCCTTCAAAAAGGAGGGGCTTTTTCATGCCGTGAATCACGCATGACCGGTGTGCAAATAAATTAGAATCAAGGCTTCATCACTGCCCTTATGTTCAAGAAGGTACTCATTGCCAATCGCGGGGAGATCGCAGTCCGGGTAATACGGGCGTGCCGCGAAATGGGCATCACATCTGTTGCCGTCTTTTCTGATGTGGATCGTGCGGCGCTGCACGTAAGTCACGCGGACGAGGCCTATCCTATTGGGCCGGCAGCAGCTCGCGAATCCTATCTCAACATTTCCAAGATCCTTGAAGTCGCGCGGCGCAGTGGCGCGGAGGCCATTCATCCCGGCTACGGCTTTCTATCAGAAAACGCCGGATTTGCTCGCGCCTGCAAAGAAGCTGGAATCAAGTTTGTTGGACCGCCGGCGTCTGCCATGGAGCTGATGGGTTCCAAGACTCGGGCCCGCCAGGCAATGCAGGCGGCCGGTGTCCCCTTTGTGCCCGGCTCTGCCAGAGGTTTGTCTCTGCCGGAAGCGGAGCAACTGGCCGGCAAAATTGGCTTTCCGGTGATGATCAAAGCGGCCGCAGGCGGAGGCGGCAAGGGTATGCGCCTGGTCCGCTCCGCAAGCGAGATGCAGTCCTCATTTGAGACGGCGCAGAGTGAGGCCTTACGCGCTTTCAATGATGGCGAAGTCTACCTGGAGAAGTACATCGAGAATCCCCGCCACATTGAGATTCAGGTCCTGGCGGACGAGCACGGAAATGCGGTTTACCTGGGCGAACGCGAATGCTCTGTGCAGAGGCGGCATCAGAAGGTAATTGAAGAAGCCCCCTCCGCTGGGGTGGACGCGGACTTGCGCGCGCGGATGGGCGCCGTCGCCGTACAAGCAGCCAAATCGTCCGGCTATGCCAATGCCGGAACGGTGGAATTCCTGGTTGATCGCGAGCGAAAGTTTTATTTTTTGGAAATGAATACGCGGCTCCAGGTGGAGCATCCGGTCACAGAAATAGTGACAGGGTTGGACCTGGTGCATCTCCAATTCCGGATCGCCGCGGGTGAAAAACTGCCCTTCACACAGGATGACATTCGCCTTCGGGGCCATGCGCTGGAGTGCCGAATTTACGCTGAGGATCCGGACAACAACTTTTTCCCTTCACCGGGAAAGATCGCAAAGTTGCTGCGCCCGTCGGGCCCAGGGATCCGAGAGGACAGCGGCGTTTATGAAGGGTGGACGGTGCCGCTTGACTACGACCCCATGATGTCAAAGCTGATCGCTTTTGCCCCAGACCGCCCGGCAGCCCTGGCGCGTATGCGGCGCGCGCTGGATGAATATTTTGTGGGTGGAATCAAGACCAACCTGTCGCTCTTTCGCAGAATCCTCGAGCATCCTGACTTCCAGGAGGCACGCATTGATACTGGCTTTCTCGACCGCCTTCTCGCGTCTGAAGCAGGCCACCCAAATGACAACGATTCGCTTGCCAAGGTAGCTGCAATTTCCGCAGCAATCTTCAGTGCAATCTCCAGTTCCAAAGTAAACGGCGACAATGGGAAAAATGGCAAGGCGGCTGCCAGCGGCAGTGCTTCTTCGGCATGGAAGCGCGCTGCACGTTTTGAAGGAATCGGCAACGAATGATCTACGAGGTCAAAGTTGCTGACAGGGTTCACCGCGTTGAATTGGAAAAAATTGAGAGCGGCTGGCGTTGCAAAGTTGACGGTCAGGAGACACTACTGGATGCAGTTTCAACCCAGGATGGCGTGCTCTCACTTCTGCTCGACGGCAAATCCTACGAAATTAAACAGGAAAACACCGGAACAGATTTCAACATTGTCGTAGGAGGATTGCGGTTTCCCACTCAAATACGCGATCCTCGGTCATTGCGCTCGCGGCGGGGCGCCGATTCCGGCACCGAAGGTGTGAAGAAGATTGTGGCGCCCATGCCTGGCAAAGTGGTTCGGATTCTTGCTCAGCCCGGAACCGCCGTAGAACATGGTCAGGGGGTGATTGTAATTGAGGCCATGAAGATGCAGAACGAGCTCAAATCGCCCAAGAAAGGGATTGTGAAAAAGCTTACGGTTCATGAAGGTGCAGCAGTTGAAGCCGGCCAGTCCCTGGCTGAAGTGGAGTAGCAGGAAATTTTATTTCGCCGCCCCTGTGCTCTTCATGATGCTTTCCGCGTAGTAATTGTGGATCTCGGCCTGGTCCCGCAGCACTTCATCATATGCCGCCCGCAGGAGTTGCTCACGCTGCGTGCGTAGCTGGTTCCTGATCCATTGCTGAACGGCAGGATCGTTCAGGTCACGCTGTCCGGCGGCTTCCTTGCCAATCAACCTCACAATACGATAACCGACGGGCTGGTGTGTCTCAGGATTAACCATGGGAATAATGTTGCTGTACTGTCCCGGCTTGAGTCTTTGTACAGCTTCCCGCGTGGCAGGGTCAGTATTCTTGAGCTGCGATTCCGGAACTGCCCCCATCTCCCCACCGTTGTGTGCGGTATCAGCATCTTCAGACCACTGCGCGGCCACGGTGCCAAAATCCTCGCCACTCTCCAGGCGGTTATAGATCATCTGTATCTTCTGGCGCGCTTGCGCGTCGGTCTGGCCTTTTTCGCCGGCCGGCTGCCCCGGAGGGCGCACGTACACCTGGATTGATGCCATAAAATAGCGCGGCTCAATCAGATTAAATTCTGCCTTGTGCTGGTTGAAATAGTTTTGAATGTCAGCGTCAGAGATGGTTACTTTGGAAGCAATCTCCTTGTTGAGCAGCTTTTCAATGGTCAGGTTGCGCCGGATTTCCTGCTTCGCATCCGCTTCCGTAAGGCCCTGGTCTTTGATTTTTTTCTGGAACTCTTCCTGAGTATAGGGGGCCTTCATCTGGTTGAACTTGGAGTCAACTTCGTCGTCGGTGGCCACCACGCCCTGCTTTTCCGCCTGCTGCAGATGCAGTTGCACGCCAATGATCTGGTCAAGAATGTTGAGCCGCAAAGCCTCTTCCTCGGCGGCAGTAGGCTTCTGCGGCGATCCCGCAATCTGCGTGTTATAGCTCTTGTCGACTTCTGAACGGAGCACTTTATACCCGTTCACCTTGGCCATCACGTCCTGGCTTGATCCGCCCTGGCCGCAGCCTGTGCAACCCGCTAACGCCGCAAACAAGCCGCAGATGCTTATGCAAAACAGATTTCGCCAGTATTTAGCTGCCTGGTTCAACCATTCCTCCTGGATCGATTCCCAGCTAACGTACGATAGCCGACTTTTTTCCCGTTATCTAGTTTTTTGCTGTGGTGGTAGGCGCCTTATCGCCGGCCGCAACCAGGGCCCGGTCGAGGATCAAACGAAGCTGGTCTTCTGGAACAGCTCCTGACGTGCGCTCCCCGTTGATGAACATGGTGGGTGTTGAATCCACGCCAAGTTTATCGCCCTCGTCCATGGAAGCGCGAACGGCGGATTCATCCTGCTTTTTCACGCAGGCGTCGAACTTTTGCTGGTCGAGGTTGTGCTTGGTTGCGCGCTCTTTGGCAACGGAGTCCAGCTTGGCAAAGGAATCGAGGATCGTCTTCTGGCCCTGAGGTCCTGGCGTTATCTCCCGCTGGTTGGCGTGCACATAATCGGCGAAATCCCAATATGCGTCATTGTTTTGCGCCGCCAGGCAGTTGCCGTCCACGGCGGCGTGCATGGCCCAGGGATGGATCTCAACCAGTGGATAATCTTTGTAGATGATCTTGATCCTGTCGCCATACTGCTTCAGAAGGCCAGGGAATAGCGTTGCGTGCATCCGCGAGCAGAACGGACACTCAAAGTCATCATAGTTCACAATGGTCACTTTGGCGTTTTCATTACCGCGCACGGGCCGCCCCTTGACGTCAATTTTTGACATCAAGTCCTGCGAGATATCCATCTTCTCAAGATGCGCCAGGGTTTTGCGGTCCTTAGAAACCAGGAATTCATGGGTGCTGGTGTGTGTCCCCCCAGTGAACGTAACTACGACGGTGTCGTAGCCCGGGACATCGGCTGGTTTGGGCGCCCCGATAGCGATATCAATTTGATTGGGCACGCTGTATCGCGACCTGATTTCCGTCTGGATTCGATGGACAGTTTCCGGCGCGAGAGCAGTCGCCGCGCTGGAACTTTGCGCGCTGCAACCGGAGCCCGCGAGCACCATGAAGACAGGTATGAGCAGTAAAAGACGCACGATTCTAGCCAAAAGAAACCACCTTTTTGAGGCAAATAATGCTTGTGGAAATTATCTCATGAGGACGCTCTGAACGGCCTAGGTGAGAAGCTTTATCAGCGGCTGTACCGTGGCTGAAGAGTTCATGGACCCGGAACGGAACCCTTCGGTATCCAAGGTAACAAACGTAAATCCCAGGGCCTTGAAAGTTCTGGTCAACTCTTCAAACATTGAAGGCGTTAACGCTCGCGGCAGTTCCCCGCGGTCGATTTCAATGCGGACGATCTCCCCATGGTGACGCACGCGGAATTGGCGGAACCCAAGCGCCCGCAGCGCATCTTCTCCCCGCTCCACCGCTGCAAGCGCTTCCGGCGTTACCGGCCGGCCATATTCAATGCGTGATGACAGACAGGCGGACGCAGGTTTGTCCCAGATGCGCAGGCCGGCTTTGTGGGCAAGTTCCCGAATCTCAGCTTTGGTCAGCCCGGCATCGAGCAACGGGGCCGCCACTTTGTGCAGCCGGGCCGCCTGTTGTCCAGGCCGAAAGTCGCCCTGGTCATCCACATTCACGCCATAAGCAATCGTAGAGTAGTCCTTCTGGGCGGCATAGTCTTCCATCACCTGGAAAAGCTCGTCCTTGCAGTGAAAGCAGCGGGAAACGTCATTGCGCACATACTCGGGCCGCTCCATCTCGGCAGTCCGGATTACCTGGAGAGCAATCCCCTGCTCCTGGGCGAATGCCACCGCATCCTGCAGGTGAACGCGAGCAAGGCTGGGCGAATCTGCAATCACCGCCAGCATCTGATCGCCCAAAATCCGGTGGGCCGCGTAAATCAAATACGCTGAGTCCACTCCGCCCGAATAGGCAACCAGGACCCGCCCAAGGCCTCTCAGGATATCGTCCAGGCGTTGCTGCTTCGCAGAGAGCATCTCTTTATTGTAATCACAGTGCATACAGAGGAACAGGCAGCGAATCCCAATGCAGTGACACCTCAAGCCTAAATGGATCTGATGGTTTCCTCGGTGTTGCTCAGTGTCCTCGGTGGTAAGGGCTTCAGAAAAGCCGCGTCTGCCTTTTAAGGTTGCCGAAAGAGCCGATATTCGCCAGCGTAAAAGCAAATCGATACTGGTTCTCATTGCGGACCTGGCCCAGCGAAAAGCGCCGGTACTCGAAGCTCAGGCCGCAGCAGTCCCAGTTATAGGCGGTTTGCGCAGCCGAATATTGGACCAGCTTGAACTCTGAATCCACGCCGATGTTTGCCGCTGCGCTCCATCCCCGCTTTGACGGATTGCCGTAGCCAATCAGGGCTCGCAACTGGTTAAAAACAAGAGGCACACATTCAGGCTGGTTGAAGCGCTGCGGAATGCAGGGCGAGAGCTGAAGGCCGGTGGTAGGACTGGTTACCACTTCTCCCGGGTCTTGCAGGAACGCATGGCTCCCCTGGACGACAAAGTTGCCGAAGTGCACGGTGGAGTAAAACGTACTTGAGTTGATGCGGCCTTTCTTGAAATCGTAATCAAGCTGCCATTCCAAATCACTGTTGGCGG
>Ga0207660_10002366_pt1 | contig 12415 bp, 12 predicted proteins | sample KBSC73BmetaG_FD_184335 | JGI IMG/M metagenome (GOLD analysis project Ga0207660, IMG submission 184335) | Corn rhizosphere microbial communities from Kellogg Biological Station, Michigan, USA - KBS C7-3B metaG (SPAdes) (version 2) | ecosystem: Host-associated > Plants > Roots > Rhizosphere ... | reverse complement strand
TCCCGCTTCGACCGAGGAGGTCGCCCAAATCGTCCACCTCGCCGCCGAGCATCGCGTGCCGCTCGTCCCCCAGGGCGGCAACACCGGCATGGCCGCCGGCGCGACTCCGCCCGCGGATGGATCGGCGTTGCTCCTGTCGACGCGGCGGATGAACCGCATTCGCTCGATTAGCGCCGAGAACCGCCTCGCTGTCGCCGAAGCCGGCGTCATCCTCACGACGCTGCACGAGGCCGCGCGCGAGATCGGCATGCGCTTCCCGCTATCGCTCGGTGCGCGCGGGAGCTGCACGATCGGCGGCCTCACCTCGACCAACGCCGGCGGCACGCAGGTGCTGAAGTTCGGCACCATGCGCTCGCTCGTCGCCGGAGTCGAAGCGGTGCTCCCCGACGGCTCCATCCACAACGGCCTTTCCGGCCTCAAGAAGGACAATCGCGGCTACAGCCTCGACCAGCTGCTGATCGGCGCAGAGGGCACGCTTGGCGTGATCACCGCCGTGGCGCTGCGCCTCGTCCCCGCGATCGCCGCGCGCGCGGTTGCCTGGGCCGGCGTCGACAACCCGAGCAAAGCCCTCGACCTCCTCCGCTTCCTCGAAGCGCGCACCACCAACATCGAAGGGTTCGAGCTGGTGCCCGAGGATTCGCTCCAACTCGTCCTCAAGCACATCCCCGACACGCGCGCGCCGCTTTCCGCCGAGCACCGCTGGCACGTGCTGGTCGAAGCGACGACGGCCGACCGGCAGCACGACATCGCCGCCGAGCTCGAACGCCTGCTCGCCGCCGCGCTTCAGCAGGGGATTATCGCCGACGCGGTCCTCGCGAGCAGCGAAACGCAGGCCGAGGCCTTCTGGAAACTGCGCGACGCCATCTCCGAGGCCGAGCGCGCGGAGGGCCAGACGCTCGCCCACGACATCTCGGTGCCCGTCGCCGACATGCCGCGCTTCATCGTCGACGCGTCGGCGGAGGTCGAGCGCCGCTTCCCCGGCGTCATCGCCAGCGGCTTCGGTCACTTGGGCGACGGCAACATCCATTTCCACGTCCGCGCCGGAAGCCACGCCGCGTCCGACTGGTACGACAGTGAAGGCGAGGCGATCACCCGCTTCGTCGACGACCTCGTGACCGCCGCGCACGGCTCGATCTCCGCCGAGCACGGGATCGGCCAGCTCAAGCGCGCCGAGTTCGCCCGCCTCGCCCCGCCCGGCCGGATTCACGCCCTGCGCGCGATCAAGCAGGCGCTCGATCCTCTGGGCATCATGAATCCCGGAAAGCTGATCCCCTGAGCAGCGCTTTCGATTTTGGATTCACGCTGTTCGGCTTTTTGCTGAGCTTATCGCTCGCAGAATTGTTCGGCGGCTTTGCTCGCGCGCTGCGTGCACGTGATCGGATTCGGATCGGCTGGCTGAGCCCATTGCTAGCTCTGCTGATGGTGGTCGACCTCGTATCGTTCTGGGTGAATTCGTGGGGCGAGCGTGCAGCCATCCCGCTGACATTCCCGATCCTTCTCTTCGGGGCTGGGATCGCGGGCATTTATTATATGGCCGCAGCTTTGGTGTTCCCGGAAAACATGAACGAGTGGGACGACCTCGATCGTCATTACCATCGGCAGAAGGTGTGGGTGGTGCTGGCGGTCCAGGTTAGTAACCTGCTGTTTATCGGGGGCGAAGTCATGCTTCACGGCAACTTCTTCAACGCGCCCGTTCCGTTCATCAAGCTCGGGCTATGGGTCGGCACCGGCGTGGCGCTCATTCTTGCTCGCCCGCAGCGGCTGAACTTGCTGCTGCTCCTGTTCTATCTCCAGCTCTACTGGATCACTCGGCTCTTGTAGCCATCAGGTTGCCGGAAGTGCAGATTGGCGCGCCCGGCAGGATTCGAACCTGCGACCTCAAGCTTAGAAGGCTCGTGCTCTATCCAGCTGAGCTACGGGCGCGTGCGGCGCAACTGTAACAGAAGGTTTCAAGCAAAACCTAGCCGGCCAAAATCAAGGCCGTGGGATAATTGGACCGCAGAAACCACGCTCCGCCGCCTCGATCCCGGGCACATTGGGGGGGCGGCCAACCCGCTGGCCGAGCGCTTCCTGTGAAAGTACATAGTTTGTGATGAGCTGCATTCGGGAACTGAGCGACCGTGCTTCGGCATAGGCCTGGTGGAGGTTTGGCCAGTCGCCTTCTCCCAACACTTCCGGGTCATTCAGGACGTTGAGCTTGAGCCAGGCATCCTGCTCGCGCTTTTGCACCTCATCCATATTTTCATAGTTTGAAAAGGCGCCACCGAAATCGAGTCTCTCCTGCAGCGACATGTGCGCGACCGCCTGGCTCGACACCGCAACGGCCCAAGCATCGCGTGATCCGCCGTAGTAGATCGGCCGACCGATCGACCCGGCGAGTACGACGCGTCGACCAGCGGAATGAGCGCGAAACAAAGCGGCGATCTCATCCAACCGGCGCTCGACACAAGGCTGCTGCATTGCGCGGAAGTTTGCCGCGTCGAGGTTGTCGCGAGCTTCCGACAAGAGGGCATTGCGAGCAGCTTTGGTCTCCGCCTCCCAGTGGATTTCTTCGACCAGCTGCTCGGCGGCCAGCGCTATCAGCACGCCGACGACTATGATCCCCACTTCTCCGGCGAACTCGCGCCAGCCGTGCAGCGGTTTCGGTAGCCGAAAGTGCATTCGACGCTCCCCCGAGACGTTCGTAACCGCAATTGACCCGAAGCGGAACCGCGCTAGCGTCGCGCGCATGAGAGCCGAAGGGGAGGGGCTGCGGCAGGTCGAGGCGCGGACGCTGCACGGCGCGCACTTCCGCTATTTCGACTTCGTCCTCGTCGCCTTCGTCGTCATCATCCTGCTGTCGAACGTGATCGGCGCGGAAAAGCGCTCGTTCGTCACCTTGCCCGTCATCGGTGCCTGGCCGTTCGGCGCCGGCATCCTCTTCTTCCCCATCTCCTACCTGATCGACGACGTGCTGACGGAAGTGTACGGCTACGCCCGCGCGCGCCGCGCCATCTGGTGCGGCTTTATCGCGCTCGCCTTCATGGCGCTGATGGAATGGACCGTGGTCCATCTGCCGGTCGCGCCCGGCTGGACCGGCCAGGGCGCGTACGAGCGCGTCTTCGGCTCCGACTGGCGGATCATCCTCGCGTCGATGGCGGCCTTCTTCGTCGGCGACTTCGTCGAATCCGTCGTCATGGCCAAGCTCAAGATCTGGAGCCAGGGCAAGCGCCTGTGGATGCGCTTCTGGGGCAGCACGATCGTCGGCGAAGGGATCGACAGCCTGATCTTCTACCCGATCGCGTTCATGGGGATGGCCGACTGGCCCGCCGACACCATCCTCCAGGTGATGCTCAGCCAGTTCGTGCTCAAGGTCAGCTGGGAAGTGCTGCTGACGCCGGTCACCTATGCGGTCGTCGGCTGGCTCAAGCGCAAGGAAGGCGTGGACGTCTACGATATTGGGACGAACTTCACGCCCTTCGCGACGGGCGTTTGAAGCTCAGGCGTTCACCGTCTCGAGCAGCCCTTCGAACAGCCGCCGTCCGTCCGTCCCGCCGTGCGCCGGTTCGACCACCCGCTCCGGGTGCGGCATCAGCCCGAGCACATTGCCCGCATCGTTGAGGATGCCCGCGATGTTGCGGGCCGATCCGTTGACCTGGTCGAGATAGCGGAAGGCCACGCGTCCTTCACCCTCGAGCCGGTCGAGCGTCGCCTCGTCCGCCTGGTAATTGCCGTCGTGATGCGCGACCGGGAACAGCACCTCTTCGCCGCTGTCATATTGCGACGTGAACAGGCTCTGGCTGTTCTCGACCTTCAGGCGCACCGGCCGGCAGACGAAGCTCAGCCCCGCGTTGCGCATCAGCGCGCCGGGCAGCAGCCCCGCCTCGGTCAGCACCTGGAAGCCGTTGCAGATGCCGATCACCGGCACGCCGCGCGCCGCCGCGTCCTGGACCGCGCGCATCACCGGCGAGCGGGCCGCCATCGCGCCGGAGCGCAGATAATCGCCGTAGGAAAAGCCGCCCGGAATGCCGATGAAGTCGACGCCTTGCGGAAGCGCCGGCTCCTTGTGCCAGACCATCGCCGGCTTGGCGCCCGTCACCAGCTCCAATGCAACGGCAAGGTCGCGGTCGCAGTTCGATCCCGGGAAGACGATGACGGCGCTTTTCATGCCTTCAGCTCATAACCAGAAAATATGCGGGAAACGTGGCAGCTCAGGCGTCCTGAAGGCGCTCGATCCTGAAATTCTCGATCACCGTGTTGGCGAGCAGCTTCCGGCACATGTCCTCGATGTCGGAATCGCTGGTCGCGTCCGCGAGGTCGAGCTCGATCAGCTTGCCCGCGCGCACATCGTTCACGCCCGAGAACCCGAGCCCCTCCAGCGCGTGATGGATCGCCTTGCCCTGCGGGTCGAGAACGCCGTTCTTGAGGGTGATGAAGACTCGCGCTTTCATGCGTCCCCTATGGCTGTCGGGCTGCGCAGGGACAAGGCGTCTCAGGCCGCCCAGATCGCCACCAGCGCCGCGATCGCGACCAACAGCAGGAAGCCGTTCACCGGGACCAGCAGCGCCTTGGGAATCGTGCGGATGTCGGGCGTCGGCGGCGCCGGAGTCCCGCGGATCTCCCGCCACACGGCGGCGACCAGGCAGAATCCGGCGAAGATCACCAGCACCGACCCGGTGACCTTGCCGACGACGGGGGGAAGCGAATCCTTCATCAGCGCCCGCGCGCCGACGCCGCTCGCCAGCGCTGCAAGCGCGGTCCGCACCCACGCCGCATAAGTCCGCTCGGCGGCGAGCAACGTGCGATCGCCGGCGAGGATCGTGCGCCGGTCCGCGCTCTCCGTCAGCTGGTCGGCGCTGAGCTCCACGGCCTCCGCGCTGCGTTTGATCGCCTTGGTCTGCCGCTTGAGCTCGCGCGTCTTGGGTGCCGCAGGTTCGTCCATCGCCCGCTCCTCGTCGCAACGCCGCGCGATTAGCGGCACCGCTCCCCCGCTTGCAACCGTGTCAGCAGCGCCGTAGCGGCTGCGGCGGAGACGCGACATGGAAGACGTGATGGACAAGGCGACGACAGCCAAGATTTCGACCCGCAAGCATGGCGACGTGCTGATCGTCCTGTCGAACAACCCGCCCGTGAACGCCTTGTCGACTCCGGTGCGTCAGGGCCTCGTCGACGCGATCGCGGACGCCGAGGCTGACGACAGCGTCAAGGCGGTGGTCATCGCCTGCGAAGGCCAGACCTTCTTCGCCGGCGCCGACATCACCGAGTTCGGCAAGCCGCCGATGCAGCCGTGGCTTCCGGTCGTCGTCGACACGATCGAAAATTGCACGAAGCCGGTGGTCGCGGCGATCCACGGCACCGCGCTCGGCGGTGGGCTCGAGGTCGCGCTCGCCTGCCATTATCGGGTCGTGGACAAGTCGGCGAAGCTCGGCACGCCCGAAGTGAAGCTCGGCCTCCTGCCGGGCGCCGGCGGCACGCAGCGCCTCCCGCGCGTCGCCGGGGTGAAGAAGGCGCTCCAGATGTGCGCGACCGGCAATCCCATCGGCGCCAGAGAAGCGTTCGATTGCGGCCTCGTTGATCGCATCGTCGAAGGCGACTTGATCCCCCACGCGGTCGGTTTCGCGGAGGAGGTCCGTGACGTGCGCCCGCTGCCTAAATCCTCCGAGCGGCAGGACCGCATGGCCGATCACGACCCGTCGATCTTCGACGCGTTCCGCAACGAGAATGCGAAGCGTTTCCGCGGCTTCGAGGCGCCGCTCAAGAATATCGAGGCGGTCCGCGCCGCGACGCAGAAGCCCTACGCGGAAGGCGTCATCGAAGAGCGCAAGCTGTTCATGGAGCTGATGAGCGGCGAGCAGTCCGCCGCCCAGCGCTATTTCTTCTTCGCCGAGCGCAAGGCCAACAAGATCGAGGGCCTGCCGGAAGGCACCGAGCCGCGTCCGGTCCGCAGGGTCGGCGTGATCGGCGCCGGCACCATGGGCGGCGGAATCTCGATGAACTTCCTCTCCGCCGGGATTCCCGTGACCATCATAGAAATGAGCCAGGAAGCGCTCGACCGCGGCACCGGCGTGATGCGCAAGAACTACGAAGCCAGCGCCGCCAAGGGCAAGCTGACGCCCGAGCAGGTCGAGAAAGCCATGGGCTATCTCCAGCCCACGCTCGACTTCGCCGCGCTCGCCGACTGCGACCTCATCATCGAGGCGGTCTACGAGAATATGGACGTGAAGAAGGAGGTGTTCGGGCGCATCGACAAGATCGCAAAGCCGGGCGCGATCCTCGCGTCCAACACCTCCTACCTCGACATCAACGAGATCGCCGCGAGCATCTCGCGCCCGGAAGACGTGCTCGGAATGCACTTCTTCTCGCCGGCGAACATCATGAAGCTGCTCGAGGTCGTGCGCGGCGAGAAGACCGCGCCCGACGCGCTTCTGACCGCAATGACGCTCGGCAAGAAAATCCGCAAGGTGCCGGTCGTCGCGGGCGTTTGCCACGGCTTCATCGGTAACCGCATGTTGATGCCGCGCCAGATCGAGGCGACCAAGCTGCTGCTCGAAGGCGCCACGCCCGAGCAGGTCGACCGCGTGCACGTCGAGTTCGGAATGCCGATGGGCCCGTTCCAGATGGCCGACCTCGCCGGCGTCGACATCGGCTGGCATCGCGACCCCAAGCGCATCGAGACCATCCGCGACGCGCTCTGCGCGATCGACCGCTGGGGCCAGAAAAAGGGCGCCGGCTTCTACGATTATGACGAGAAGCGCGGGCCGAGCCCATCACCCGTGGTCCAGCAGATCATCGAGGATTTCGCCAGGAAGCAGGGCGTCGAGCGCCGCGACATCAGCGACGAGGAAATCGTCGAGCGCACGCTCTACACGATGGTCAACGAGGGCGCGAAGATCCTCGAGGAGCATATCGCCCAGCGCGCGTCGGACGTGGATGTCGTCTGGGTCTACGGCTACGGCTGGCCGGTCTATCGCGGCGGGCCGATGTTCTGGGCGGACAGCGTCGGCCTCAAGAAGATCGTCGACGGCCTCAAGCGCCAGGAAGCGCGGATGAAGCCCGAGTTCACCTTCTCGCAGCTGCTGGTCGACAAGGCGGCGAGGTGCGAAAGCTTCACGCGCTAAAATTTACGCGGCCACTCTTGAACGCAAGCGGCTCAAAGTTTCGGTGCTCCTGATTCGACACTTCGCCTCGACGTGACCCTGAAAGGGAGCTCAGCGGCGATGGACTTGCAATGTTTGCCACAATTGTGGCATATGCTACGCCTGTAGCAGAAAGGTGCAGGCTATGCTTGGAAAGCTGCCTCGGCGCGAACGTGAAATCATGGAGGTGCTGTGTAGCATCTCCAAGGGAACCGTCGCCGACATTCTAGATGCAATGCCCGACCCCCCCTCATATTCCGCCGTGCGCACAATCCTCGCCAGGCTTGAAGCAAAGAAATACGTTCGCCGCCGCTCCGACGTCCATGCCCACGTCTATGAGCCGGCGGACGATTCCCGGCAAATACAGGAATCGACATTAAAGAGCCTTGTCGACATGCTCTTCGGCGGCTCTGCGGTGAGCGCTGCGACCGCTTTGATGAACCTGACGGACCGGGTCGATGAAGAGGAACTCGAGGAGCTTCAGCGGGTGATTGAGCGGGCGAGGGCGCGGCGATGACCATTTTCGCGCTTCTGTTCGACCTCGCCTGGAAGTCGAGCATTATCGTCTTGGCCGCAATCTTGGCCGTAGGTGTGCGCCGCTCCAGCCCGGCGGCCGACAAGGTTGCAATCCTGCGATTGTCGGTCCTTTCGCTCTTCTTTCTGCCCCTGATTGGCGCCGCCGTGCCTCATTTCAGAGTCGAGGTGCCGGCGCCGATGGCAGCATTGCCGGGGGGCATGATCCCGAACGCGCCGGATTCCGGCCTACTCCCGAGCACTGCGTTGATCGGCAACATGAGCATCGTCGATATTGGTCTCACTCTCCTTGCCATCCTTCTCTATCTCGCGGGCGCGACAATCCTCTCGGTCCGCCTCTGCGGCGGAGTGATTACGCTCTGGCGCTGGACCAGGGCCGCAACGCCAGTCGAAGATCGCCGCTGGCTCGACGTCCTCGTGCGAGAGGCAAGCGCCATCGGAGTGGCTCCGCCGCGGCTTCTCGTATCTCGCAAATCGCCCACACCATTGAGCTGGGGTGTGTTCCGTCCGGTCATCCTCATCGACGAGGCTTCCTTGGGGCGCCCCGGCGATGCTCCTGCAATCCTTGCCCATGAATTGGCTCATGTGTCACACTTGGACTGGGTCGCGCTCGTCGTCATGCGGGTGTCGATTATCCCGTTCTGGTTCAATCCGCTCGCGTGGCTGCTTGCACGCAAGCTGGAGGACGAGACGGAAAAGGCGGCCGACCGCCGGGCAGCGAGCATACTCGGCACGAGCGAATATGCGCAGACGCTGGTGAACTACGCCGTTCGAACATTGAAATCGCGGGTGCCGGCGCTGACCATGGCATCGAGCCGCCGAAGGCTGACGCAACGCGTGCACGCGTTGATCGAGGACTGCGGGCGGGCGCCCGCGGGGCGAGCCACCCGGATCGCAATGACGCTTGTAGCGACGGGATTGCTCATGCCGGTCGCAACTGTGGCCGTCTTTGCGGCGACGCTCAATGGCGAGGGATCGGTACCTGCAGGCGACATGTATCCATTTCTGCGGCTCTTCTATGACTTGCCTCCGACCGACCGTAGCAAGCTCGCGGTGAGCTACGCACTTACCGTGAACGGGGAACCGCCGAAGGGAATGCGATTCCTGTTGGACGTGAACGGCCGGCGCACGCCCATCCCTCTTTCGGCGAACGGCACGCTCGAACGCATGCCGACGCCGGCCGAAATGGCTGCCGACGCCCAAGTGGTCGTCACGGGAGCAGTCGGACAGCACAAGCTCGATATTGGGCCGAGCCTTCGGACATCGATTGCTCCGGCGCGCGAGATCCGAGCCGCTGATTGCGACCTCGCCCTCGCGCAGGTCAATTCCGCCGGAGGCAAGCTCTCGCGCTTGCTCAGCGTGTTCATTCCAAAAGTGAAAGCTGTAACCTTTCCAGGTGCAGTCGACGGTGTCGCGATGCTCGCTGACGGATCGGTCGTCGTCCTGCCGAAGATCAAGGGCGCTCCCGCCTACATGCCCGCAACGATCCATTCCGCGCGCCTCATTCGCCTCGCTCGGCCGCCGACGATCGTCGACCTCGAATAAACTTACACACAGCGATTGACCTTTCGATCCGATCTCCATCCGGATCGTCCCCGACCTGCGCGCACCGGCCGGGGGAGACCATCCGCGCGCACCTTCAAAGAGCATCAGGGAGACATCTGATGAAGCATGCCTACTCCAAATCGATCAGTTTCGCGGCCACGCTGATCTTGTCGCTGGTTCCGTCAGCGGCCGATTGCCAGGAACTTTTTGGCGGCCTCTTTGCGCATGATGTCGCAATCACGCGCTCTCAAACTATCGAACGGGGCGAGGACCTGGAGTTGGGAGTCCGGCTCGATCCTATTCTTCCCTCGCTCGGCAAACCAAGGCCGCAGCTGGCGGTCCTCGCGAACAGCGCCGGTGGCGCGAACTTTGCATCCGCCGGATTGAGCTGGAAGCTCGGCAGGAGAATCTATCTTCGTCCGAGCGTCGGCATTGCGGTCCACACCGGCGATGTGCACGTCACTCCGACATTCCTCGCACGGCATCGCATTCCGTTCGGATCGGCCGTCCTGTTCGCACCTGCGATCGCCGCCGGCGTTCGGATTTCGGACCGAATCTCGCTCGAAGCAGCGTGGCTCCACTTCAGTAATGCGGGCCTTTTCAGCAACACCAATCCTGGGATCGATGATGTCGGATTGGCACTCAGCCTTCGCTTTTGATGCGGCAGAGCGAAGACCTTCACGCGCTGACGGCTAGACGTACTGGTTAGTGGCTTGACTGGCGCTACAAATGCAGCGCTTAATAAAAGTCGAAGTCATTTGAACTGCGCGAAGGGCATGGCATGAGAGCTCTCGCCACATTGAAGTTTGGTTCAGTGTTGCTGCTGGGAGTATCTGTTGCGGCCGTTGCGCAGCAACAACCTCCGCCCGCCGATCCGCTGACCGCCCATGTCGATGTAAGCGACGTCGAACGCTTCGCCGCGCTGTGGAAGAAAACGAACGGGCATCCGACTGCCGCTCGGATCGACTCCGAATACATCCAGGGCGGCGGAGAGGGCGTCCGAGTGTTCACGCCGCTACGCATCAAAGACGGCGGGAACATGGAGCAGCAGATCGCGGCGCACCACGACTGGTACGAACAAGCGCTCGACCGATGCCTTCCCTGGGTAGCGGCGAACGACGCCCAGCTTCGGTCGATCTATCTCGGCCTTCACGGCCTTTTGCCCGAAAAGCCCCTGCCGCAAATCTACATGGTGATCGGTGGCGCCAATTCGGGCGGCACCGCAGCGCCGGGAGCGCAGGTGATCGGCCTCGAAATCGTCTGCCGCGACGCGCCCACGCCGGAAGCATTCGCCGACAAGCTGCGGACCTTTTTCGCTCACGAAACCGCGCACACCTTCCAGCGCAGCATCGATTCCAATCCCAAAGCGTTGGCCGACCCGCTTCTTTCATTGATCCTCGACGAAGGCGGGGCCGATTATGTCGCGAGCCTGGTCACGGGCACTTCGCCAAATCTCGCGCGCGATCAGTTCGGTGCCGCGCACGAGGCGGAGATCTGGTCGCAGTTCGTGAAAGATCGCGCGATTGCCAATGCGCACTTCAAGGGCGGTTTCGACGCCGTCGGACGCGAGGTGCAGGGGCATTGGCTGTACAACCAGGGCAAAGGAAAGTTGCCGGGCTGGGAGACCGACATGGGCTATTGGCTCGGCATGCAGATCGCCAAGGCCTATGTCGACCAGTCGGCCGATCCGAATGCCGCCATCCGCGAAGTCCTGGCCCTCGACGACCCCGCCGACATGCTGCGCAAGAGCCATTACGCCGACAAGTTCACCGGGCGTTAGGCGGGCCGCTCCTCCGGCAGCAGCGCGAGCATCGCCAGCGCCACGGCGGCGATTCCGGCGCTGGTCAGGAAGGTCGCGGAGGCGCCTTGGCGATCCCACAGCCAGCCGGCGCCGAAGCTCGCCAGCAGCGCCCCGATCCCCGTCACGAAGTAGAAGGCGCCGAAGCTCGTCGCGCGAAGCTCCTCGGGCGCGCTATCGGCGATCATGCGGCTAAAGATGCCCTGCGTCAGCGCCATGTGCGCGCCCCACAGCGCGGTCCCCACCACTAGTCCGGCGAAGCTGTTGGTCTCGGCGAGCACGATATTGCCCGCGACGAGCACCAGGATCCCGCCCATCAGCAGCGTCCGCGAGCTCATCCGGTCGCTGAGCGCTCCCGCTGGATAGGCAAGGACGACATAAGCGAGATTGAAGATGGCGAGGGCAATGGGCGACAGCGCTCCGCTGAGCCCGATGTCGATCCCCTTCAAGATCAGGAAGGCTTCGGAAAAGCGCGCGAGCGTGAACAGGAAGCCGACCTTCAGCAGCCGCTTGGTCTCGTCGCCGAGCTCGCGAAAGCCGGCAAAGAAGGGAGACTTCTTGATCGGCGCCAAATGCTGCTCCGGCTCCCTGAGAGCGAGCCAGGCGAGCAGGAACGACAGCGCCGCCGGGATGATCGCAATCCAGAACACCTTGCGGATGTCACTCGCGAGCCAGGCCATCAGGCCGATCGCCGCCAGCGGCGCGAGCAGCGCGCCCGCCGTATCGAGGGCCTGCCTCAACCCGAACGCGCGGCCGCGGATCTCGGCCGGCGTCTCGTCCGCGATCATCGCGTCGCGCGGGCTCCCACGGACGCCCTTGCCGATCCGGTCGGCGAAGCGCGCGAGCATCACCGTCGCCGCGCTGGTCGCCAGCGGGAACAGCGGCTTCGATAGCGCCGCCAGGCCGTAGCCGCCCATGATCCACGGCTTGCGCCTCAGGCTCCGGTCCGAAAGCCGCCCGGAGAAGAGCTTGGCGAAATTCGCCGTCGCTTCGGCCACTCCGTCGATCGCGCCGAGCGCCGTCGCCGGCAAGCCCAGCACGATGGTGATGAACGCCGGCAGCAGCGCGTGATAGATCTCGCTCGACAGGTCCATGAACAGGCTGACGAAGCCGAGGACCCAGACGTTTCGGGGGAGGGGCGGGCGCGATGCCATTCCCGCCTCATCGCGATGCGCCGAAGCGAACGCAAGCTGCGCCGGATCTAGCTTTCAGCAATATTGCATCGGCACAAATATTTGCTACGCTGCAAGGATGATCGGGGGATCGACACCGGAAGCGCTTGCGGCGCGGTTCACGGGCGTTGCGCACATGTGGGTCGCGGACGGCCCCGCCCAGCGCACCGAGCGCGCCCGGCGCCAGCTGCTCAACGCCATCGCTGCGAATGAGCCCGCGACGCTCAACCAGGTTGCGAAATCGGTCGGCC
>Ga0207660_10002361_pt1 | contig 12424 bp, 14 predicted proteins | sample KBSC73BmetaG_FD_184335 | JGI IMG/M metagenome (GOLD analysis project Ga0207660, IMG submission 184335) | Corn rhizosphere microbial communities from Kellogg Biological Station, Michigan, USA - KBS C7-3B metaG (SPAdes) (version 2) | ecosystem: Host-associated > Plants > Roots > Rhizosphere ... | reverse complement strand
AGCCGTCGGCGTCGGTTGGATCGGTCCGGAACACCTTGAGAGCCTTTTCCCGGGCCATCTCGGCGATTTCGCTCAGGCCGTTCCGCCTTAGATGATCCGCGATGACCCCGGCTTCAAGGGGGGTGCTGCCGGTCGCGGCTCCCGCGACCGCCCCCGTCACGGCATCGTCGGCCGCCGGATCGATGCCCTCGGGGATCAGGGACAGGGCGTCGAGCAGGGCTTGCTGCAGGCGCTGGGCGTCGGCATTGGCCGCCGGCAGCCGCCAGACCTCGTCGTGGAGCTGGTGCAGGAGGGCGGGGCGCTCGACCAGGGCGCCCAGCAGGGCCCACATCTGGCGCGCGCCGCCGGGCTCGAGCGCGGACAGGCGTGACGCCGTGCCGGGCGGGAAGGGCGCGACCGGCGCGCCGCCGCGGAACGGCCGGCGCTGGCCGGGAGGCCCGCCACCCCACCATTGCTGGCCGTCGGCCTGGCGCAGCTTGTTCAGGCGCGCCTTCATGTCGGCGCGGTAGTAGTCGCGCACCACCGGGTCGGCGATCTGGTCGACGCGGTCCTGCACGGCGCGCTGCAGGCTGGCGCGGCGCTCGGGCGTGTCGACCGGCTTGCCCTCGGTCTCCATGTCCCAGACGACGTCCGACAGGGGCCGCGCGAGCTTCAGCACGCCCTCGATCGCGCCGGCGCCGCGCGCGCGGATCAGGCTGTCGGGATCCTCGCCCGCCGGCATGGCGATGAAGCGCAGGCTCTTGCCGGCCTTCAACAAGGGCAGCGCGCGATCGGCGCCGCGCTGCGCGGCGCGGCGGCCGGCATTGTCGCCGTCGAAGCAGAGATAGGGCTCGTCGGCCAGCTTCCACACTTCGCCCAGCTGGCCTTCGGTCAGCGCCGTGCCAAGCGGCGCCACGGCGCCGGTGAAGCCCGCGACGTGCAGCGCGATCACGTCCATGTAGCCTTCGGCCACGATCACCGGCTGGTCCTTGGTGACGGCCACCCTCGCGCGGTCGAGGCAGTAGAGGTTGGCGCCCTTGTGGAAGAGCGGCGTCTCCGGCGAGTTGAGGTACTTGGGCTCGCCCGCGCCGATGACGCGGCCGCCGAAGGCGATGACGCGCCCGCGCCGGTCGTTGATCGGGAACATCACCCTGCCGCGGAAGCGATCGTAGGGTGCACGGCCGGCATCCTCGGGCTGGATGGCCAGTCCCGCCTCGACGATCTTGTCGATCGTCGCGCCCTCGCGCTTCAGCGCCGAGATCACGCCGTCGCGGCTGTCAGGCGAGAAGCCCAGACGAAAGTCGTCGATCGTCTGGTCGCTGAGGCCGCGGCCGCGGAAATAGTCGAGGCCGTTGCGGCCGACGGGAAGACGAAGCTGCTTCTGGAACCAGCGCGCGGCCTCCTCGACGACCTGCTGCAGGGTCGAGGCCTCCTGGGCGCGTTCGCGCTCCTGCGGCGTGGATTGCGGCACTGGCAGGCCGACCTCACGCGCCAGCTTCTCGACCGCCTCGGGGAACGACAGGCCCTCGGTCTTCATGACGAAGCCCACGGCGTCGCCTTTCTCGTGGCAGCCGAAGCAATAGAAGAAGCTCTTCTTGTCGTTGACCGTGAACGACGGCGTCTTCTCGTTGTGGAACGGGCAGAGGCCGGCATACTCCGAGCCCGAGCGCCGTTTCAGCGCGACCTTGCGTCCGACCACGTCGGACAGGCTCACGCGCGCCTTGAGTTCGTCGAGGAAGCCGGGAGGGAAGGCCATTCCTTAAGATGGCCCCGCCGATGCCGACGCGCTAGGCGCGGCAAAGAGGATAGCGGGGATCATGTATTTTGACGGTCGCACTTTATTTTCCGGGAGAGAGGGCCGGTCGGCGGGAGGTCAGGGCCGCCCCGTTTAACAAACGGAAATTAAACGGGAGAAGGGCTTGTCATGGGACCGATTGGCATTGCGATTATTGCGTATTTAGCAAGTCTTGTCAAGAGGCCGTCGTCCTCATGGTCGTTCGCAAAGGATGGGACTATATAATGGGTATTATATAATTGAGAGCCACGCATGCTGACCTTCAAGATCACAACAGTTGGAGCTTCCGCCGGTCTCATCCTGACCAAGGAGGCCATGGCGCATCTCAAGGTGAAGAAGGGCGACACGCTCTATCTGACCGAAGCGCCGGACGGCAGCTATCGCCTCACGCCGTACAATCCCGAGTTCGAGCGGCAGATGGCCTTGGCCGAAGACATCATGCACGAGGATCGTGAGGTCCTGCGCGCGCTCGCCAAATGACTGACTGGCGTTGGGTGCGTGCCGACGTGGTTGCGGCCGTCCACGATCGCCAGATCGCCGAACATGGCGGGCCGGAGGGCGCGCGCGATCCCGGCGCTATCGCGTCGGCGTTGGCGAGGCCGGAGAATCTCGCGGTGTATGGATCGCCGGATGCCGCCGATCTTGCCGCGGCCTACGCCTTTGGGCTCGTTCGCAATCACGGCTTCGCCGACGGCAACAAACGCACGGCCTGGATCGTCGCGCGCCTGTTCTTGGGGGATAACGGATGCCGTCTGCGATTCGAGAGGGCCGACGCCGTTCGCGCGATCGAGGCGCTCGCCGGCGGGACGCTCGAAGAGGCGCAGTTCGCCGATTGGATCAGGCAGCGGTTGATCGAATATTAGAAGTTAGACTTGCCAGTTTAGCTGTTAATAGATATTCGAGGCTCATGCGAGCCTCCCTCTCTCCGGCCGCTTCCATGGAAACGGCCGTCACCGAACTGACGCTGGCGATCGGCCAGCTTGTGCGCCGGCTTCGGGCCGAAGCGAACACCGGCGAGTTGAGCTGGTCGCAGGCCGCCATCCTGGCCCGGCTGGAAAAACGCGGGCCCCTGACCACCGCCGATCTGGCGCGGGCGGAAGCGGTGAAGCCGCAGTCGATGGGCACCACGCTGGCCGACCTGGAAGAGCAGGGCCTGGTCGAGCGGCGGCCTCATCCGACCGATGGGCGGCAGGTCCTGTTCGCGCTGACCGCCACCGGCGTCGAGGCCCGACGCAAGCGCCGCATCGCCAAGCAAGAATGGCTTCTGGCGGCGACGGCGAAGCTTGATCCGGCCGAACGAAAGACCCTTGTCGCGGCGACCGCCCTGATCAAGCGGCTGGGAGAATCGTGATGGCCGTGGCCGAACTCGACGCGAGGACCGCGCTCGTCCTGGTCGACCTGCAGAAGGGCATCGTCGGCATGCCGACCGTGCACGCGATGGACGGCGTCGTGAAGAACGCCCGCGCCCTGGCCGCGGCCTTCCGCCGTCGCGGCCTGCCGGTCGTGCTGGTCAATGTCGCCGGCGGCGCGCCGGGCCGGGCGGAACAGACCCGCGCATAGGGGAGCATGTGACGATGGACTGGAGTCATTATGCGTCCTGGTTCTTCGGCGGCGCTTTCCTCGCCAACGCCGTTCCGCATTTTGTCAGCGGCGTGATGGGACGTCCCTTTCAAAGCCCGTTCGCCAAACCGCGCGGCCAAGGGCTTTCATCCTCGACCGTGAACGTACTGTGGGGATTCTTGAATTCGGCCGTCGGTTACGCTCTCGTCTGCCGTGTCGGGCACTTCGATTTGCGGTCCACCGATCATGTCGTCGCTTTGGGGTCGGGCGTTCTCCTCATGGGCATGATCACGGCGCGGCTGTTCGGGCGGTTTCACGGTGGCAATTCGCCGGGGGGCTCGTGAGCAGACCGCTGAAAAGCACCTTCCGGTCGCTGGCCAACTACAATTACCGGCTGTGGGCCGGCGGCGCGGTCGTCTCCAACGTGGGGACGTGGATGCAGCGCGTCGCCCAGGATTGGCTGGTGCTCACCCAGCTCACCCACAACAACGCCAGCGCGCTGGGCGTCGTGATGGCGCTGCAGTTCGGGCCACAGATGCTCATGCTGCCGTTCAGCGGATTTGCCGCCGACTTCTTCGACCGGCGCAAGCTGCTGATGGCCACGCAGGCGGCGATGGGCCTGTGTGCCCTGGGTCTGGGCCTGCTCACCGTCACCGGATACGTCGAGCTCTGGCATGTGTACGTGTTCGCCTTCCTGCATGGCTGTGCGGCGGCCCTCGACGCGCCGGCGCGGCAGACCTTCGTGTCGGATCTGGTGGGCGAAGCCGATCTGCCCAACGCGGTGGCGCTCAACTCGACCTCGTTCAACGCTGCGCGCATGGTCGGCCCCGCCCTTGCTGGATTGCTGATCGCCGGCGTGGGCACGGGCTGGGCCTTCCTGGTAAACGCCTTGTCGTTCGGCGGCGTGCTGTGCTCGCTCACGTTCCTGCGGGTGGGCGACCTCTATCCCAGCCGCCGGGCCGTGCGTGCCCCGGGCGGCTTCGTCGCCGGCTTCCGCTATGTCTGGAACCGCCCCGACCTGCGCGCGATCCTTCTCATGCTCTTCCTGATCGGCACGTTCGGCCTCAATTTCCCGATCTTCATCTCGACCATGGCGGTCACGGTCTTCCACGCCGGCGCCGGCCAATACGGACTGCTGACGTCGATGATGGCGATCGGAACGGTGACGGGCGCGCTGCTCGCCGCCGGACGCGAGCGTCCGCGCATCGAGCTTCTGTTCGCGGGCGCCGCAGTCTTCGCGTTCGGCTGCGCGCTGGCGGCGGTCATGCCCAATTACTGGTTGTTCGGCGGGGCGCTCGTCATCATCGGGGTGTCGGCGCTCACCATCACCAACTCGACCAACAGCCTGATGCAGCTGTCGACCGAACCCGCCATGCGAGGCCGGGTGATGGCGATCCGCCTGGCCATTGCGCTCGGCGGCACGCCGATCGGCGCGCCGATCGCAGGCTGGGTCGCCGACCGGTTCGGCCCGCGCTGGGCCCTCGGCATCGGCGTCGCAGCGGGTCTCTCCGCGGCAATCGTCATGATCCACTATCTGGCGAAGTATCGGCACCTGCGCGTGCACCTTGCCGGCGGGCGCATCCGCTTCAGCATGGACGCGGGCGAGGCGTTTCCGCTGGTCCGGTAGCGATAGCGGACGCTCCGGAAGCTTCTTGTCTTTTCTGCGCCGCGCGGGCTCTCGCGCCTCAGAAAGCGCTCCCGCTCGCCAGCCCTCGACGCGATTACGCGCTAAGGGCTTTCTTCACGGCAGCCGATGCCTTGGCGAAGTCCATCTGACCCGCGTACTTGCCCTTCAGCGCGGCCATGACGCCACCCATGTCCTTGATCGACGTGGCGCCGGCCGACTTGATCGCCTCGGCGACCGCGGCGGCCACGGCGGCCTCGTCCATTTGCGTGGGCAGGAAGCGCTCGATGACGGCGATCTCGGCCTTTTCCTTGTCGGCCAGATCCTGGCGCGCGCCCTTCTCGTAGAGCACGATCGATTCGTTGCGCTGCTTGATCATGCCCTGCAGCATCGAGAGGATCTTGTCCTCGGCCACACCCTCGCGGCTGGCCTCGGTGCGGGCGGCAATATCGGTGTCCTTGAGCTTGGCCAGGATGAGGCGAATCGTGCCCAGCGCGGCCTGGTCGCGGGCCTTCATGGCCTGCTTCATCGCCTCGTTCAGCTTTTCGCGCAGCATTGGAGCCATCCCAAGGAGTGAAGGGCGGAAACTAATCGCCTGCGACGCTGTTGGCAAAGCAAATAAGTTATTGAAAACGCTTAATAATTATCCCCCTACGGCACCTTGACCCTATGCGACCGCTTGGTTACAAACCGCGCGGTTCGCAGGCCGCCACTCCGGGCGCGACCGGACGGGCCGCAGAACGGACCAGACCATCATGACTTCACCGAAGACCGCCGGCGCCGACAACGCCGCGCCGCGTTGGGCCACGGCCGCGCTGGTGCTGGGCGACGGGACGGTCTTTTGGGGCAAGGGCATCGGGGCGGCCCGCGCCGCCGTGGGCGAAGTCTGCTTCAATACCTCGATGACCGGCTACCAGGAGATCATCACCGATCCGTCCTATGCCGGGCAGATCATCACCTTCACCTTCCCGCACATCGGCAACGTCGGCACCAATCCCGAGGACATCGAGAGCATCAACCCGGCCGCGCGCGGCATCGTGCTGCGCGGCGACATCACCGAGCCGGCCAACTGGCGCAACGCCCGCCCGCTCGACGATTGGTTGAAAGGCCATGGCTTGCCGGGCATCTGCGGCGTCGACACGCGCGAGATCACGCGCCGCGTGCGCGACGGCGGCGCGCCCAACGGCGTGGTCGTGCATGCGCCCGACGGCAAGTTCGACGTGCCGAAGCTGGTGAAGATGGCGACCGACTGGGCCGGCCTCGAAGGCATGGACCTGGCCATCGAGGTCTCGACCAAGCAGAACTACAGCTGGAACGAGACCACGTGGGCGCTCGGCAAGGGCTACGGCAAGCTCGACAAGGCCAAGTACCACGTGGTCGCCGTCGACTACGGCGCCAAGCGCAACATCCTGCGTTGCCTGGCCAACACCGGCTGCAAGGTGACGGTCGTGCCGGCGACGGCGACGGCGGAAGACATCCTGCGCCACAAGCCCGACGGCGTGTTCCTGTCGAACGGGCCGGGCGATCCGGCGGCCACCGCGAGCTACGCGGTGCCGGCGATCCAGGGCGTGCTCGACAGGAAGGTGCCGCTGTTCGGCATCTGCCTCGGCCATCAGCTTCTGGCACTCACCCTGGGCGGCAAGACCAGGAAGATGGAGCGCGGCCATCGCGGCGCCAATCAGCCGGTGAAGGATCTCACCACCGGCAAGGTCGAGATCACGTCGCAGAACCACGGCTTCTGCGTGGTGCCCGAGTCGCTGCCGAAGAATGTCGAGGTGACGCACGTGTCGCTGTTCGACGGCACCAACGAGGGCATTCGCGCGACCGACAGGCAGGCCTTCTCGGTGCAATACCATCCCGAGGCCTCGCCCGGGCCGACCGACAGCCATTACCTCTTCGATCGCTTCGTCGAGATGATCGACAGGAGCAAGAAATGATGTTCCGTCGTCCTGAGCGCAGCGAGGGACCTAGCGCCAACAACAACGACCCTCTCTGGGGCGAATGCGAGGTCCTTCGCTTCGCTCAGGACGACAGGTAAATGCCCAAGCGCACAGACATCAAATCGATCCTGATCATCGGCGCCGGCCCGATCGTCATCGGCCAGGCCTGCGAGTTCGACTATTCGGGCGTGCAGGCCTGCAAGGCATTGAAGGACGAGGGCTATCGCGTCGTCCTGATCAACTCGAACCCGGCCACGATCATGACCGATCCGGGCCTGGTCGACGCGACCTACATCGAGCCGATCACGCCCGACATGGTGGCGAAGATCATCGAGAAGGAAAAGCCCGACGCCATCCTGCCGACGATGGGCGGGCAGACCGCGCTCAACACCGCGATGGCGCTGCACCGCGACGGACGCCTCAAGAAATACGGCGTCGAGCTGATCGGCGCCAACGCCGAGGCGATCGACAAGGCCGAGGACCGCCTGCTGTTCCGCGACGCCATGACCAAGATCGGGCTGGAGTCGCCCAAGAGCGAGGTCGTGCACAATCGCGAGGAGGCCACGGCTGCGCTCGACAAGATCGGCCTGCCCGCGATCATCCGCCCGTCGTTCACCCTGGGCGGCACCGGCGGCGGCATCGCCTACAATCGCGACGAGTTCTTCGACATCGTGCAGGGCGGCCTCGAGGCGTCGCCCACGACAGAGGTGCTGGTCGAGGAGTCCGTGCTCGGCTGGAAAGAGTACGAGATGGAGGTCGTGCGCGACCGCAAGGACAACTGCATCATCATCTGCTCGATCGAGAACGTCGACCCGATGGGTGTGCACACCGGCGACTCGGTGACCGTGGCGCCGGCGCTCACGCTCACCGACAAGGAATACCAGATCATGCGCGACGCCTCGATCGCGTGCCTGCGCGAGATCGGCGTCGACACCGGCGGTTCGAACGTGCAGTTCGCCGTCGATCCCGCGACCGGCCGCATGGTCGTGATCGAGATGAACCCGCGTGTCTCGCGTTCCTCGGCGCTGGCGTCGAAGGCCACCGGCTTCCCGATCGCCAAGGTGGCCGCGCGCCTGGCCGTCGGCTACACGCTCGACGAGCTGCTGAACGACATCACCGGCAGCACGCCCGCTGCGTTCGAGCCCACGATCGACTACGTCGTCACCAAGATGCCGCGCTTTGCCTTCGAGAAGTTCCCCGGGGCCGAGGCGCTGCTCACGACCTCGATGAAGAGCGTGGGCGAGGCGATGTCGATCGGCCGCACGTTCCAGGAGTCGCTGCAGAAGGCGCTGCGCTCGATGGAGACCGGCTTGACCGGCCTCAACGAGATCGAGATCCAGGGCGCACCCGACAAGTCGGCGATCATGGGCGCGCTGGCGCGGCCGACGCCGGACCGTATCCTCACCATCGCCCAGGCGTTCCGTCACGGCCTCACGGTCGAGGAGATCGCGCAGGCGTCGAAGTACGAGCCGTGGTTCCTGCGCCAGATCGAGGAGCTGGTGACCGTCGAGGCATCCCTTCGCAAGAGCGGATTGCCGAAGGACACCAAGGCGCTGCTCGAGATCAAGAAGAAGGGCTTTTCCGACGACCGGCTGGGCGAGCTCACCAGGCTCAGTGCCGCCGAGGTGGCCAAGCGCCGCCGCGCGGTGGGCGTGCGGCCGGTGTTCAAGCGCATCGACACCTGCGCCGCCGAGTTCGAGTCGCGCACGCCGTATTTCTACTCGTGCTACGAGGGCGACGGGCATCGGCCGGCGGAGTGCGAAGCCAATCCGACGGCTGCGAAGAAAATCATCATCCTGGGGGGTGGTCCGAACCGCATCGGCCAGGGCATCGAGTTCGACTATTGCTGCGTCCACGCCGTCTATGCGCTGAGCGAGGCCGGCTACGAGACCATCATGGTCAACTGCAACCCCGAGACCGTGTCGACCGACTACGACACCGCCGATCGCCTGTACTTCGAGCCGCTGACGGCCGAGGACGTGATCGAGCTGGTCGAGGTCGAGCGCCGCAACGGCGAAGTGCTGGGGCTGATCGTGCAGTTCGGCGGGCAGACGCCGCTGAAGCTCGCCAAGCCGCTCGAGGCCGCCGGAATCCCCATCCTGGGCACGTCGCCCGACGCCATCGACCTGGCCGAGGACCGCGACCGCTTCCAGAAGCTGATCCAGAAGCTGAAGCTGCGCCAGCCGGAGAACGGCACGGCGACCAGCCAGCCGCAGGCCGTCGCCATTGCCGAGAAGATCGGCTACCCGGTCGTCATCCGCCCGTCCTATGTGCTGGGCGGCCGCGCCATGCAGATCGTCTACGACCGCGACGCGCTCGACCGCTATATGCGCGACGCGGTGAAGGTCTCGGGCTCGAACCCGGTGCTGATCGACTCCTACTTGCGCGACGCCATCGAGGTCGATGTCGATGCGCTGGCCGACAAGGACCAGAACGTCTTCGTCGCCGGCATCATGGAGCACATCGAGGAGGCGGGCATTCACTCGGGCGACTCGGCCTGCTCGCTGCCGCCGTATTCGCTGCCGGCCAAGATCATCGCCGAGATCGAGCGCCAGACCGAGGCGATGGCCAGGGCGCTGCAGGTCGTCGGCCTGATGAACGTGCAGTACGCGGTGAAGGACGGCGAGGTCTATGTCCTCGAGGTCAATCCGCGCGCCAGCCGCACGGTGCCGTTCGTCGCCAAGGCCACCGGCCAGCCGATCGCCAAGTTCGCGGCCCGCCTGATGGCCGGCGAGGCGCTGAAGTCGCTCGCCATCAAGAAGAACAAGGGCAAGCACGTCGCAGTCAAGGAAGCGGTGTTCCCGTTCGCGCGCTTCCCCGGCGTCGACGTCATCCTGGGACCGGAGATGCGCTCGACCGGCGAGGTCATGGGCCTCGATCGCGACTTCGGCCGCGCCTTCGCCAAGTCGCAGCTCGGCGCCGGCCTCAAGGTGCCGGTCGACGGCGCAGTGTTCGTGTCGGTGAAGGATCCGGACAAGCAGGCGATGGTCAAGCCGGTGAAGCGGCTGGTCGAGCTCGGCTTCGCCGTCGTGGCCACCGGCGGCACGGCGGAGTTCCTGGCCAGGCACGGCATCGTCTCGCAGCGGGTGAACAAGGTCCTCGAGGGCCGGCCGCACATCGTCGACCTGATGAAGGACGGCAAGATCCAGCTCGTGTTCAACACGGTGGACGGTGCGGTGGCACTGACCGACAGCTTCACGCTGCGGCGCGCGGCACTCATGAACAAGATCGCCTATTACACGACGGTCGCCGGCGCCAAGGCCTCGGTCGAGGGAATCGCCGCCGTGCTGGCGGGCGAGCTCGACGTCGCGCCGCTGCAATCATACTTCAAGGGCACTTTCTAGAGCCTATTTCGGACAAACCGGCCGGCGCCCCGCATCCATCGTGCGGCGTGGCCGGAACCCGGCGCATTGTTGGCCGTTGACGCCGTTCGAATCATTAAGGACGATCACGTCATGGAAAAGGTTCCGACGACGGCCGAGGGGCTGAAGAGCCTCGAGGACGAACTGAAGCAGCTGAAGAGCATCGAGCGGCCCGCCATCATCAAGGCGATCGCCGCGGCGCGTGAGCATGGCGATCTATCGGAGAACGCCGAATACACGTCCGCGCGCGAGAAGCAGGGCTTCATCGAGGGCCGCATCATCGAGGTCGAGAGCATCATCTCGCGCGCCGAGGTGATCGACTTCTCGAAATTCTCGGGCAAGGTCGTGAAGTTCGGCGCCACCGTGCGGCTGGCCGACGAGGACACCGACGAGAAGATGAAATACCAGATCATCGGCCCCTACGAGGCCGATCTCGCCAAGGGCAGCATCTCGGTGACCTCGCCGATCGGCCGGGCGCTGATCGGCAAGACCGTGGGCGACACCGTCGAGGTGCAGACGCCGCGCGGCGCCAAGTCCTACGAGATCGTGGGCGTAGCGTTCAAGTAGCCGCCTTCAGGTAGCGGCGGGAGTGGCTGCTGCGGCCCGTGCCCGGCGGCGCTTGCCGACCGCCGTCATCGCCGCGTATTGGACCAGGAACAGGCCGATCTTGCTGGCCGGTCCCCACAACGACATCGCTGCCGCCCAGGTCCTGGCGTCCAGGGTCAGCGCCAGCGCGATGTTGAGGACGGCCGAGAAGAACATCAGTCCTGCCCAGACGTAACCGAAGGTCGTGGCCACGTCCTGCACCGGCGCCGCGCGCGGCGGCAGGTAGCGGTTCATCCAGCCGCGCTTCAGCATGACGATGCCGACGACGGCGTAGATGACGCTGGGCTTCAGCATCACGAAGCGCGGATCGTGGGTGAGGAACGTCGCCGCGCCGGAGGCCAGCACCAGCACGACGCTCAGCCACTGCAGGGCGCCGACCGGCAGGCCGCGCACGAGGTGCCAGGCGATCTGGGCGATCCCGAGGGCCATGCCGAGGCCGACGGCGAGGAACAGGTTGTCGGTGGCGAGGTAGACCGCGAGGAAGAAAAGCGTCGAGGCCAGATCGAGCAGCAGGACCCGGCCGGCGTCGAAGAGGTTTTTCATGGCACCCTCATAGCGGTAACGCTGTGTAGTTCTGCCAATCTATCAATACACACTGTTCCCTACAAGAGGGTCAGGTCACGACCTTGATGTAGGTGTCCTTCATCACGATCAGGCCACGGCGGAAGGTGTAGAGGTCGCAGCCCAGCCAGGACTGGCGCTCGCCGGTCCGCAGGGTGGCGGTGCGGTGCCATTCGGTGACGGCGCGGTTGCCGGCGATGAATTCGCTGGTATGCCTCCAGGCGACGTCGCCGGAGGCTGCGAACAGCGGCTCGAAATAGCGCCGAATGGCGGCGCGGCCCTTGAAGCTCTCACCCCAGTGATGCGGCCCGCGGGCGTTGCGGAACTCGCCGTCCTCCTCGAAGGAATTGACGATGCCGTCGACGTCGCGGCGGGCGAAGGCGTCGGCGATCTCGTGCAGGCGCTCGAACGTGACGTCGTCGGTCATCGGCCGGCGATTACTCGACCGGGATCGGCACGCCGGGCGTGGCCTTGGCGGTGCGGAACACCATCATCGACTTCACGTGGCTGACGTTGGGCGCCGAGGTCAGCCGCGTCGTCAGGAACTTCTGATATTCGTCCCAGGTCTCGGCCACGATCTTCAGCAGGAAGTCGGCCTCGCCGGCCAGCATGTGGCACTCGCGCACCTCGTCCCACTTGTCGATCAGCTCCTCGAACGACTTGAGGTCGGCCTCGGCCTGGCTGTTGAGGCCGACCAGGGCGAACACCGACACGCTGTAGCCCAGCGCCTCGGGACTGAGCTCGGCGTGGTAGCCCTTGATGATGTCCGCCCGCTCCAGCGCACGCACGCGGCGCAGGCAGGGTGGGGCGGAGATGCCGGCGCGCTCGGCCAACTCCACGTTGGTCATGCGGCCGTTCGCCTGCAGATCGCTTAGAATGCGCCGGTCGATTCGATCGAGCTTTGCGCGAGCCATCGGGTCTCCTCCATTGGTCGCGGTCTATGCCAGAACCATGCCATCCGCGCAATAAAGTTGCGAGGCAGGGCCCCGACCCTGTG